>Ga0316217_10001204_pt1 | contig 34664 bp, 32 predicted proteins | sample 1anoAmetaG_FD_203633 | JGI IMG/M metagenome (GOLD analysis project Ga0316217, IMG submission 203633) | Freshwater microbial communities from Trout Bog Lake, Wisconsin, USA - 1anoA | ecosystem: Environmental > Aquatic > Freshwater > Lake > Hypolimnion/Profundal zone | place: USA: Wisconsin...
GCGAGATCCTCGAAACGGGGAACGATAGCTGGAGAATTAAGACGAGAAAAAAGGGTTAAAAACACTCGCTGGGGTGGGTCAATTTTGGACGCCTATGGTGGGTCAATTTTGCAAGCCGATTGACACTCTAAGCTATACTCAGGCCCTTTTAGAAATTTAAACTGGTTCCAGAGGGGGCTATCCAGCGACAAAATGAGTCTGACGAGTAGCTGACCGAGGCATCCATGTCGATTTCGGAAAGATCACGCACGGCCTGGCGCTGCTCCTTGAGCAGGGCGTCTCCCCGGTCGGCGCCAACCCCCAGGTCCTTCATGTTGGTCACATGCTCCCTGAACCTCCCCCCGGCAGGGACATGATCAGGCCTGTTGGCGTTGTAGAGCTCGTTGGCTTCCAGGCCATCCGCCAGACCATACAGGGTCATGTAGTACTCGGGGAAATTCTGCTTGCGAAATAGGGTTTCCACAACGTCGTATTCCTCCACCCCCATACGTCACCTCCAGTTTTTTTAGACAAATTTAATTAAATTTACCATAACAACTTGGGGCGTCAAGGGAAAAAGATGTCGGAAACCGAACCAGCTCCAGAGAAATTGACCGTGCTGTAACTCGGTATCCACTCCATCGTGATTTGGCCATGCTAGCCTGGAGAGAGGTCAGGTACCGGTTTCTTGGGTATCGCCTCAAGGTGGATTGAGATGACTCTTTCGGGGCCGCCGAGGCTACCTTTCGGGCATACCCGGTGCACCCTGGGAAGATCGCTGTATCCCCTGCGGAGGTTTAATGCGGATCCCGCTCCTAATCCTGCTGACCATCTCCTTGGCAACGCCGGCGCTCGGTTCCGCCGAGCCCGGTGACCTCTTTGGCGTCTGGGTCACGGAAGGCGGCGGTGCAAAGCTGGAGATATTCCCGTGCGGCAATAAAGCCTGCGGCAAGGTGATCTGGCTAAAGCATCCCAACTATGTCAACAGCAGCGATGGTCCGGTCGGCATGGAGAAGGTGGACCGGAAAAATTCGGACCCGGCTCTGCGGAACCGCTCCATCATAGGACTTCAGGTCATGGAGGGATTGTCTCTGGAAGGGGATTGGTGGAGAAATGGTTCCTGCTATGATCCCCAGTCCGGCACTACCTACCAGTGCAAAATGCGGCTGGAGTCGGCTTCCGAGTTGCGACTGCGCGGTTTCATCGGGTTCTCACTGCTCGGGCGCACCTACACGCTCAGCCGAGAACAGTCCAGTCCGGTGAAGACCGCAAATAATCGTGAGACGAAGTACCTTTCCCGCTGAGGGGAGGGTCAGGGATTTTTACTGTAGGCCCAGGGTTCGACTTCGGGATGAGGCGACCTCACCGTCATCCCGGGTAACGGTTGCTTCGTGAAGCCTGCTACCAGTCGTTAAGAAGGCTCGCCATCTGTTCCCCGTATATTTCGACGTTCATGGCCCGATAGGAATCCCGCAGGTCGCGCAAGCTCTCGATCTGCGGATCGAGTTCGCGGAAAAACCACTTGAAGATCATGCCGTGCAGCTGCCTCATGTCGTACTCCCTTTGCCGGTTGTTCCCGTGACGACGTGAGCCGTGCGGAAAAAAGCCGGTCCTGTTGAAATCATGGTTTGCTTTGACGTTACCGCTGAAGCCGAGGCCTGTACTCAACCGCAGCAGCGCATGACCCGGAGTGTACAGCAGGAAAGTTGCAGCCTCGTCACAAAGGCCTGACGATTTGGCGGGATCGTGAGCCGGGAACTGGTTTCCCCCCATTACCGCAACGCCGTCGCGGACTTCGGGTCACCGGTCCAGGACCTCCCGCACCAGGGTCAGCAGCTTGTCCGGCAGGATCGGCTTCTGCAGGAAATTGGCGCCGTCCTCGCTGATGCGCTGCCGGTCGATGATGTCCCCCGTGTAGCCGCTGATGAATATGGCCCGGACGTCGTGCTTCATGGCGCGGATCTCGTCGTAGGCGTCGCCTCCGTTTTTCTTCGGCATGATGACGTCCAGGATCACCAGCGCGATCTCGTCCTGGTGCTGCCGGAACTTCCCGACTCCGTCCTCCCCGTCCACCGCCTCGATGACCCGGTACCCCTTGCCGGTCATCACCTGGGAGATCAGGCTGCGCACCGAGTCGTTGTCCTCCAGAAGGAGCACGGTTTCCTCCCCGCGGGGAACCGTCTGGGCGACCGGGGCTGTGCGGAGCGGCGCGCTCCGTTCGACACGCGGCAGGTAGACGGAAAAGGCCGTCCCGGCGCCGATCCGGCTTTCGACGGCGATGAATCCGCCGTGCTGCTTCACGATGCCGTAGCTTATGGAGAGTCCGAGGCCCGTCCCCTGCCCCACCTCCTTGGTGGTGAAAAACGGTTCGAAGATTCTCTGCCGGGTCGCCTCGTCCATCCCCGAGCCGGTGTCCGAAACGGTGATCATCACGTAGGGACCCGCCTGCACCGGGTCGAAGGCCTTTACGAAATCCGCCCCGAGGTCGACCCGCCTCACCTCCAGGGTCAGCTTCCCCCCTTCGGGCATGGCGTCGCGGGCGTTGGTCGCCAGGTTCACCAGCACCTGTTCGATCTGGCCCTGGTCCGCCAGCACCCCCTGCGGCTCGTCGCTCAGACGCAGGGCCAGCTGTATGTCGGCGCCGATCAGCCTTTCCAGAAAGCCCACCAGGTCCTTCACCAGGGCGTTGCACTCGAGGCCGACCGCCTGCACCGGGTCCTTCCTGCTGTAGGCGAGCAGATTGCGGATCAGCTCCACCGCGCGGTTCGAGGCGTTGCCTATCTGGGCCAGAAAACCGCTGTAGGGGGGAGGCGGATTGAGCTCGGTCGTCAGCAGGCTGGTGTAGCCGAGCACCGCGGTCATGATGTTGTTGAAGTCGTGCGCGATCCCCCCCGCCAGGGTGCCGATCGCCTCCATCTTGTGGGCGTGCAGCAGCTGGGTCTCCAGCTTCTTCAGCTCGGAGATGTCGTGAAAGGTCCAAACCCGCCCCACCGCCTTTGCCCCGATGAACTGCGGCTTGGAGAAACGCTCGAAGCATCTGCCGTCGATGAGTTCCACCAGGTCGTAACTCTCCAGCTCCGGCTGCCAGTAGAGCTCGGTCACCCTCTCGAAGAACTGCACCGGGTCGCGCACCTGCTCCAGCAGCGACAGGAGCAGCTTGTTGGAGTCCCCGCTCGCCAGCGCCTCGTCGCCGATCCCCCACATCTCGGCGAAGCGGCGGTTGAACGCGGAAATCTCGCCGTGGGGGTCCACGGCCATGATGCCGTCCAGGGTCGACTCGATGGTCGCCGACAGCAGGGAGTTCGCCGCAACCGTCGCCTGCCTCGCCTGCAGCCGCTCGCAGAGCATGAGGGCGTTTTCCAAAGCCACGGCCGCCCCGCTGGCAAGCCCCTGCAGCATCGTCGCGTCCCCCTCGTCGAAGGGGCGCTCACCCGTCAGGTCGTAGACCTCGAAACAGCCGAGCAGCTCGCCGCAGGAGCTGAGCACCGGCACCGTGATGAGGTTCCTCACCGCCTGGTCCGAGTCCGCGAACAGCCGATGGCCGCTGCGCGCTGCGTTCTCTATCAGCACGCCGTAGCTGGAGAGCAGCTGCCCCACCGCCCCCTCGCCGGGGTGAAAGGTCTTGTCCACGCGCAGGAATTCGCCGTTTCGCAGCAGCTCCGAGATGACGATGGCGCCTCCCTGAACCAGCCCTGCGCTCCCCCCCGCCCCCCCCGTCAGCTCGACGGCGGAATGGATCAGGGTTTTCAGCACCGACGGCGCGTCGAGTACGGAGTTGAGCTTCTGGTTGGCGGCTATCAGGATCTTGAGCTGCCTCTGCCGCTGGATGAGGGCATGCTCGGCGGCGCACCGTTCGGCGACCTCGCGCTCCAGCTCGCCCTTGGAACGTTCCAGTTCCTCCCCCTTGTGCGACAGCCTGCGCAGCGCCTCCTCGGCCTGGTAGCGCAGGGCGTTCTCCAGAGCCATCTCCGAGCGCATCGACTCGTAGCGCCTCAGGGCGAAGTAGGCGCAGACGGTGGAGACGACGGAGCTGAAGGTTATGGTCAGCAGGTGCGAGCTCCAGATCCCGATGTCGGGCCTGACGCACTGTTTCAGGTACTCGAAGGCGAGCATGATGGCGAGCGCCGACAGCAGCGTCAGCGTGAGGACCCCGGAAAAGGAGATGCTCGCGCCGTCGGGGGCCGAACAGGCGGACTCCGCGGCGCCATCCGCGCCGGCAGGTCTGCCGGCGCTATTTTGTTGAGAATCAGTCATGGCACCGCCTTCAAGGGGTGGAGCTCCGCCGGTCCTTGAGGGGACTGGCGGGTTCTGCTCCGTGGATTTCCAGGTTCGCCGCCCGGCAGGAATCCCGGCCCGGCACCCTCCCTAACGGCGTGCCGGCTCTTGCGGAAACGGGAGCGGGGCGCGTTCCGCGCACCCCCTCACTGCGCTCCTTCCCTGCCGTTCCCCCCGGCCGGAACAGGTTTGGCCAGCAGGAACACCCCGGTCATCTTGAAGAGCATGGAGTTGGTCGGGCTGAGCCCCTCCAGCAGGATCTCGGTCTCCCGTGCCTGCCGGATGTCCTTGAAGCAGCGGAGCAGCAGCGCGATCCCCATGGAGTTGATCCGCCCGGCGCGGCTGAAATCGAAGCGCACCTGCGGGTGGCGGACCCTGGCGGGGAGATCCCGGAAAAACGGTTCGGACTGGGCGTCGATGGTTCCTTCCAGCGCGAAGAAGTCGTGTTCCGGCATGAGGTTCGAGGGTGTCGCAGCCATACTGTTCATCGTCTTCTCCTAGTTGAGTTCGGTGATGTGGAAGCCGCGCGGAACTTCCGGGTCGCGGCCGGAGGAGAGCTGCAGGTGTCCGCCGACGACGGTTTCCAGTCCCGGCTGGACGTTCAGGTGGAAATGGTCCAGAAAGCGCCAGATGATGAAGAGCCCCCGGCCGCCCGCGTCACCCGCGATCGGGTCCCCCTCCTGGTTGCGGGCCAGATGCTCCAGCACCACCTCCGGCTCCAGGCTCCCCCAGCTGTCGCTCAGTTCGAGGGCCAGAGTCTCGCCGTCGAACCCGAAGCTGAGCACGATCCTCTCCTGGGGCAGCAGGAGCCGCTTTTCCCCTTTCCGGAACAGCCTGCTGCCGTCCGGGGCGCGCGGCGCATCGTAGAGGGCGTTTTCCAGCAGCTCGTCGGCGAGGAGCGCCCCTTTTTGCCGCAGCGTCTGGTACTCCTCCCCTTCTCCGGCGAGCAGCGCTTCCAGGGCGCCGATCAGCGCCTCCTTCTCCTCGCTCGAGCGCAGCGGGAAGGAGTGGATGGTGGTCCCTTCCCGCAGGCAGGAGCAGATCTCCCAGGGACGCCGGTGTATGAGCCTCGACACGACCTCGGGGAGGTACTCCCGGTCCCGCCGCGCCTGGTGCGGCGGGTTGAATGCCAGGTGGCGCACCCGGTCGGCCAGCAGGGGGGTGAGCGCGGGAGGGGGCTCCTCGGACGAGGAGACCAGCAGCAGTTCGCTCCCCGGGCAGACGGCGCGGACCCGGGCCGCGAGGTCCGGGCAATGCCCCGGATAGAGGCGCGCCGAGAGTATCACCAGGCGCAGGGAGCCCCCGGCTCGCCGCAGCCTTGCCAGCGAGAGGGTGACATTCTGCTCCACCGTGATCGGCAAAAGCCCGGGGACCCCCTTCAGGGCCTCCTCCCAGAGCTTTGCGTCGTTTGCGTCGCGATACAGCACGGCAACCATTGGCTTTAGCACGGACATTCTCCTTTTACTGACTATCTGGTGCGGCGCAGGCCGAATCGAACCTGGCGACCAGCGTCGTCACGTCGTCGGAAAAGAGGTCCGTCCCGGCATAGGCGGCCGCCCCGGCCAGCAGGAAGGGGTGCAGCGCCTGGGGAGGGAGGTCCCGTCCCCGGCCGAGCATTTCCTGCAGGCGCGGGTACCCCAGTTCCTCCCCCCCCGCGGCGCTGCACTCCACCAGGCCGTCCGTGTACATGAAGAGCGCGTCGCCGGGAGAAAAGGCGCTGCAGGTCTCGGGGAACCGCGAGTCGCGTTCGAAGCCAAGCGGAAAGCCGGCCGTGGTTTCCAGCATCTGCGCCTCCCCGCCTCCCGCCCTGAGCAGGTAGGGGAAGTTGTGCCCCGCGTTGGCTATGGTGAGGGTCCCGGCGCAAAGGTCGAGGCTCGCGATCAGGCAGGTCATCAGCAGCGTCTGGCGCGCGGTGGCAAGGATGGCGTTGTTCATCCCCGCCAGCAGTCCCGACGGGGTGGTCACCCCGAGCGAGATGAGGGTGTGCAGGCTCGCCTTGGCCGCGGTCGTCACCATCCCCGCCTGCACGCCGTGGCCGCTCACGTCCGCGATGATCAGCCCCAGGGTGTGCTCGCCGACGCTGAAGTAGTCGAAGAAATCGCCCCCGATCTCCGAGCAGGTCGCGATGCCGGCCCCGACGGTCACCCCCCTGAAACGGTAGAGCGGCGGCGGCAGCAGGTCCTGCTGGATCTTGACGCCGTGCGCCACCTCCTCCCGGATCCTCGAGCTGAGGCGGTCCAGGGCCTCGAGGAGTCCCCTCTGCTGCTCCGCGACCGCCATCATCAGGTCCGAGACCGCCACCACCCCGACGCACTCCCGGTCCCTCACGATCGGAAAGGCGTCGGTCTGCAGCGTCGGGTCGAGCGAGAGGAGCCGCACCGCCGCCTCGTTGATGTCCAGGTCCGCCGGGAAGACCACCTCCCTCCCCCCGAGGTCCTTGAGCACGGTGAGGATCGACTTCTTGGCATAGAGGTCCATGGCGAACTTGCGGCTCAAAAGGTTCAGGAGGTCCTTCCGGCTGACGCTCCCCAGGAAGGCGCCGCCCTCGGCGATCGCCACCGTCAGGAGTTCCGGGTCCCCCTGGAAGAGCGCAAGGAGCTCGCTCACCAGCAGGAGGTTGCCGACCTTGACGGCCTCCTTGCCGACTGCGCCGAGTGTGGGAATTGCTGTTTCCTGGGACATGCCTGGCACCCCTCCTTTGAGGTGAGGGGAGCATACAGGGGAAGTTTTGCAGTATTGTTACAGGGGGGTGCCAATTTAATGAGATCGCCGGCCCGCCCCGATTGCTTTGAAGTCGAGGCGTGCGAGCACCGGGCGGGCAACTCCAGGTGGGGCAGATACACGGAAGGCCGGAAGCTAAAGCTTCCGGCCTTCCTGCTTGATCCGAATTGCGCGGGACGCTTCGGTTAACCGTTTCCCCTTTGACCCGGGAACCAGGGCGGCGGTTCACCGTTCGAGTCCCAGTTCCCGGACGGCAGGGGGGGGCCGACGGTCGTGTGCCTGATATCCTTCCCCTGCACCATGAAGATCACCATCTCGGCCAGGTTGGTGGCATGATCGGCAATGCGTTCCAGATACTTGGCAATATGGTTGAATTTGATGGCCCTGCCGATGACGGACGGGTCCCCCATCATGGAGCCGAGCATTTCCCGCTGGATCAGGTCATTCAGCCGGTCCACCGACTGATCGTCCCCGCACACCTTCCTCGCCAGTGCCTCATCGCCCCGGACAAAGGCGTCCAGGGCCTCCATCACCATGGTTGAGGCCGCCTGCGCCATCCAGGGCAATTCCACGATGAGTTTCAAGGGGGGCTCAAGGTTAAGTTCCCTCACCCTCTTGCAGATGTTGGCGCACTGGTCGCCGATCCGCTCCAGGTCAGTCACGATTTTGAGCGCCAGGGTGACAAAACGCAGGTCGCGGGCCGCGGGCTGACGCAGAGCGAGCAGTTCCAGGCAATCCTTGTCTATCGCCATTTCCAGCCGGTTAATTTCATGGTCGGAGACGATGATCCGTTCGGCAAGCTCGGTGTCTCTTTCGATCAGGGACCGGATGGAGTCGGCGATCATCAGTTCAACCTTGCCCCCCATCTCGAGGAGCTTTCCACGAATCGCGTCCAATTCGACGTCAAACTGCCTGCTTACATGTTCCCTCTCCATACGCGGCCTCCCTGCAATGCCCTAGGCTGGTACACACCTATCCGCTCACTCAGCCACGATGATGAGTATCGATCCGAAACCCTGACCTGTCGTACCCGAAGCAGCTTCAGGCCGGTACGCGAGGTCGCCGCGATTTTTTTTGCTGTCCGAATGACGGCGTCAGGGATTCTGGTTCAACTTTTCCGTTACCGCCAGCACGATGTATTCGTTCATGCTGACGCCAGACTCGGCAGCCTCCTTTTTAATACTTTTACGGACAGACTTTTTCATGCTGACCATGAACTTGGTCGGTTTATCATCCTTGGACGCCTTCAGTTTGTCTTCCTTGGACGCCTTCAGTTTGGCAGGCTTAGGGGCTTTCGATTTGTCATCCTTGAAATTGACACCCTTCGCAGCGACCGGTTTGTCACCCTTCGCAGCCGCCGGTTTGGCAGCCTTCGCAGCCGCCGGCTTGGCACCCTTCGCAGCCGCCGGTTTGTCACCCTTCGCAGCCGCCGGTTTGGCGCCCTTCGCAGCCACCGGTTTGGCAGCCTTCGCAGCCACCGGTTTGGCGCCCTTGGTATCCAGAGGCGCTTCCGGCTTTTCCACCTTGGAGGTTTTCGGGGCCTTCGCTTTAGCCGTCGTCTTGCCGCTCTTTTCCGGCGTTGTCTCGATTGCACCGGACGATGGCGCCAGCGCTGCAACCGACGGCGTCGCTTTTTTCCTTTTCGTGGGCGCAGCGCTTTTTGCAGATGCCTTCTCGTCAGCCAGCAGTGCCGTGTCTAATCCCGCTTTTTCTGCTTTCATGTTTCCCCCTGGAATGTTCCGATCAAATTTGCTGCCTGCCCCTGTGCGACAATTACCCGTTCCCTGCGACCCGGAGACTGGCCGAAATGGTAAAAAACCACCCGTAAGTTTCCGGATTACTGCGCCTGACGCCCCGGACCAGCGGACATTTCACCGATGCGCAACAAGCATAACACATATTATACTTATAATAGTTATAATAGTCAAAAAATGAAATTTTCTATCCGGGCAGGCGAGGCGCAGCCGGCTGCGGCGGGACCTTGGGGGTGCTTCGGAAAACGGGGTGGAAAATGCCGCCGGCAAGCGGCGGAAGGGAATCGGCGTTCAGATTCGGGCTCGATACGGGGCGCCCGCGCACGAACCGGCGGACCGGCAGGCAAAGGTCCGCAGGGCGGGAAGTCACTTCGATTGCCCCGGGTCATCTGACATATTGCCAAACTGTAACGCAGATGAAACGGCATCAGCATCGTGGCATGCTATCGTTGTGCCGTCCGCTTGGTGGCATTCACTGACAGGTTGGGGAGGCAATATGCGGTTACCCGATGCAGCGCAGTTCACCCATGATCCAGGCCGTAGACTCTCGGAGGAGGAACGCGCCGAGTTGGCCCATCTTTACCCATGGCCGAGACCGAAATCGAAATGCTGCAAGCTGGAAAAGGACAATGACAGGTGGCGGCTCGGACGGTGCTGAATCGGGAGCAGGCTGGGCAAAATCCGGCCTGTTCCCCTGCGCCGGTTCTATCGGCTGGGGCTTTGTCGATGATGGTCGCATCCGCAGCGGGAAGTCGAGGAGACGGTCGGGATCCGAACCGGTTGGCCGGAGGGAGCCCTCGGCCGGTTGCCGTTATGACAATGCGACGGTAACCGGCCGGATATTGGCCTGAAACTATACGACGGCACCACAGCCGGATAATGGCCTGAAACAGGCAGTCCGAGCGCGCCGTTGTCCCACAGGCCTCCCGGGAAGTATTTCAGCAGGGAAATTTTTTGGCGGGAATCGGGAACCGGGGTTGCAGGACGGACGGCATCCGGGAGAGGTTCATTTAACTTCCATCTTGTAGCCGAAGCCCCGTATGGTCTTGATCATCTCCCCCGCCTCCCCCATCTTGGTGCGCAGGCGGGTCACGTGGGTGTCGACCGTTCGGGTGTCCTCGACAAAGTTGTAGCCCCAGACGTCCCTCAAAAGGACGTCCCTGCTTTGGACCCGCCCCAGCCGCTTCACCAGGGTATACAGCAGGTTGAATTCAGTCGTGGTGAAAACGACCTCCTCGCCATTGATCGACACCAGGTGCCGTTCGGCGTCGATGGTGATGGCACCGACCTTGATGACCGGGCTTTCGACGGCCTGCGTGGCAAAGCGCCTCAGCACGGCCTTCACGCGCAGCAGCAGTTCCCGGGTGGAGAACGGCTTCACCACGTAATCCTCGACACCGACCTCAAAGCCCACCACCTTGTCGATCTCCTCCCCCTTGGCGGTCACCATGATGACAGGTATCCGCGAGGTCGCTTCGCTCTTTTTGAGCCGTTTGCACACCTCCGTCCCGAGCATGCCGGGGAGCATCAGGTCGAGCAGCACCAGGTCGGGCGCGGACCGGGCAGCGGCTTCCAGCCCCTCGGCACCGTCCAGCGCGATGATGGTCCGGTACCCTTCCCTTTCCAGGTTATAGGCAAGCAACTCCGCCAGATCCTTTTCATCTTCAATAATCAGTATGGTTTGCATGCCATCCCTCGTGCAATAAAAGCGTCCACCGGCGCTTAGGCCCCGGACTCCTAGGCGGGAGCGCCCATCATTTCAGACTGCCTGAAGCCGCAGCGCCGGCAACCCCGCTCCTGCTCCTCCCGCAGCAACCCGGACAGGCGGTCGAGTTCCTTCAGCAGCCGCTGGTGTCCCCTGGCGACTGCCGCCATCAGGTCCGACACCGCCACCACCCCGACGCAGTGGCCGTTTCGCACCAGCGGGAAGGCCTCGGTCTGCAGGGCCGGATCAAGGGAGAGCAGTTGCAGCGCCGCCTCGTTGATGTCGAGCTCCGGCCTCAGGACAACCTTCTCGCCCCAGAGGTCGTCGAGCAGGGCGCTGACCGGCTTCTTGGCGTAAAGGTCCATGGCGTACTTGCGGCTCATGAGGTTCAACAGGTCGCTGCGGCTGACGCTCCCCAGAAAGACCCCGCCGTCGGCTATCGCGATCAGCAGCAGATCGGGGTCTCCCTGGAACAGCGCGAGCAGCCGCTGAACCGGCTGATGGGCGGCGGCGCTGACCGGCTTCCTGCTGACGTCGAGCAGCTTCAACGTGGTTATTTCCAGTGACATGCTAGCGTTTCTCCCCGTGCCTCGCGGCACTATAACGGAGAAAGCTTGAGACTATGTTACAACGCAGTAACGATCACGACACATTGGCCGGGCCGGAAGGTAGCCCCGCACCCCGGGGGAGGCCGCAGGAGAGTGTCATGCCTTGCCGTGCTCGGCCTGGACCCAATAGCCGCAGATGTAGCATTTGATGCAGTGCACCGCCCCGGTATCCACCATAAGCAGATGCCTCATAATTCCGACCTTCGCCTTGCATTTGGGACATTCCATTGGCGCCTCCTCCCTGTTTCCTGGTCTTTGGTTGAACCATCATCGAGAAACAACGTGTAGAATTTTCCGCCCTCCCAGGTACCCCGCATGCCGTGGACGTTGTAGGCTATCCTGGCGATCCCCGGGGTCCCGCGTACGTCCTTCACTTCCTGGAACTCGTAGGTCAGCACCAGCCTCGCGTCCCGCTGCCAGTCGCCCCAGATCCTCCCCTCCCCCTTGTCGAGACAGGCGACCCCCTTGGTGTGCCATACCGTCAGCACCGCCTGGACGCCATCGGTGCGGTTGTCGACAATAAACGCTTCGATCCGGTCGCCGACCTCCACCGGCCCGAAATGCCCCGAGACGATGATGGACCGCGCCTCCCGCAAGGTTTCGCGGGTCACGCAGTCGAAGTTGTGCAGCTCCACCAGGCCGTCCGGCCTGTCCGAGTAATCCACCAGCCTGCAGAAATCCATGCCGCCCCCCCAAAACCCTTTATGGACGGCCCGCAGTATCACTCCGAAATTTGAAGGGTACACGACAATCGGGTAAACAGTGGGTTAATTCTTTCAGGCGAACCGCGCCGGACACCGGTTCCAACGCCCCACCGGGCGACGGGACCGGCAAGCGGCGCAGGGATGAATTCAGCCAGAATTCACCTGCCGGACATGCCTTCGCAATATTGGGGTGCTAGAGTGGGGGAAACCAAGGACGCTAACCGTGTAGCCGGAGGCTCAGCATGCAACTTATGCCGCAGGGCGATTTTTACGTCTGGTATTGCGAATGGTGCGACACCAGGAACATGACACTCTGGATCAAGGTCGAGGAGAACCGGCTTTGCTGCACCGCCTGCCAGAAAAAGTTCTCCGCTTTCGAGGAGACGCGCTCTGCGGCCTCCCCCGGGAGCGCCGTCGGTTTCCGGCTGCTCCAGTAACCCCGACAGCTGCTCCGGCAAGCACCGCCCGACGTGCGAATCGGCGCGGGGGGCGCGCGGCGGCGCCGGGTTGAGCGCCCCCGGGCCTGGAGAGCCGAAGCGCCGGCGGCCGGGGGAGCCGTCCGTCAGGCGCCGAGGTGCAGCTTCCCGGCGATTTCCGAACGTCCGGAGCCCCAAAGGAGGCGCGCCAGACAGGAGACCGCCAGCACCCCCGCGAAAATGACGGCAAGTACCAAAAGCAGTGCCACGCCCCGCAAAGCCTTCCAGATTACCTCGATAACGACCATGACCATTTCCGCCTTTGGGATGCCCTCCCCGTTACTGCCCGCCCGGCTGGTAAAAAAGGGACCGCGCCATTTCCCGCGCCGCCACCTGGAACCTTTCCTGAGGATGCACCTTGCAGTAACTCTCCAGGAGCAGGGTCCCCGCTTCGCCGTTGGCAACCTCCAGCTTGGGGACGTTGTTGATCCTTTTGTCGTAGGTCGCGAGCCCGGTAAGGTAGCCGCTCAGCCAGAGTTCGAACGGCAGGGCTTTCCTTTGCGAGCGCGCCTTGAGAAAGGTGACGCAGGCGGCGTTGCCGGCCATGCTGGTGGGAATCTCGCTGCCGCACTCCCCGACGCCGGGGCAGGAAACCGACAGGGCCAAACAGTACACTGCAATGCGTAGATACATCGTCTCTCCTGGCTGCTCCCGGCTGTTACCGAAAACGTGCGGCTTGCGCTCCCCGGGAAAGCTCCGGGCCAGCTGAATACTAGCACAGCCAATCGCGGCGGATTGTCACAATCAAATTACTTTTCTGTGCAGATACCGGCAAGCCGGCGGCTCCCGAGCTTTATTCATCTGATGTTCAGACGCCCGTTGCCAGACCGTTACTCCGGCGGAGTAGAATGCCGCCAGTCCACCAGAAGCGGACGCCGGGTGGTCAACATCAAGGGGGTAACACCATGTGGAAAGGTTTTGACGTTGCGCTTATCGAGGACGGGACGATCACCTGGCAGGGGATCGGCGAGGCCCTGCTTACCGGACGCACCCTGCTCCTGGTTTCCCTTGCCCTGCCCGGTGCGCTGCTCGCCGCGCACTTCCTGCTCTGAAACGGCGTGCGGGGAAATCTTCCCAGGGTCCTCCTGCGGCTGGCGGCCTGGCTCGTCCTGATTAGCCTCGCGGCGGCCCCGGCCGGCGCGGCCTCGGGGCTGGTCATCGACGACGCCGACACGGTGGCGCTGCCGGGAAACGTGCACCCCCTGGCCCGCCCCGAGTTCGATGCGGGGCCGACCGATGCCGCGCTGCCGATGCGCAGGATGATCCTCTCGCTTAGGCCGCCCGCCGGCCGCCAGGCCGCTCTGGAGCGGCTGCTCGCCGAGCAGCAGGACCCCTCCTCGGCCAATTACCACCGCTGGCTCACCCCCGGGGAGGCGGGCGAGAGGTTCGGGCCGGACCCGGGGGAGGTCGAGGCGGCGGCACGCTGGCTGCGCTCCCACGGCTTCAGCGTCGACGAGGTCGCCAAGGGCCGGGGCTGGATCAACTTCTCCGGCCCGGTCTCCCGGGTCGAGCAGGCCTTCCGGGTCCGGATGCGCAACTACCTGGTGGACGGGGGGGTGCGGCACGCCAACGCCAACGACCCCGCCATCCCCCGGGGGCTCGCCGGGCTGGTGGCCGGCATCGTCTCCCTGCACGACTTCCCCCGCAAGACCATGCACAGCGGTCTCGGCCCCCCCGTCCCGGCGCACCCGGCGCCCGGGGCGAGCCTCGGCGGCGCCAACTACCTCTCCCCCGCCGATTTCGCCACCATCTACCACGTCGCCCCGCTGTACGACGCGGGGATCGACGGCTCCGGCCAGAGCATAGCCATCGTGGGGCGCACCCACCCGTCGGCCGACAACTGGAGCAGCTTCCGCTCCAGCATGGGTCTGCCCGTCAAGGCGCCCCAGGTGATCGTGAACGGAACCGACCCGGGCGACCTGGGGGGGGGCGAGGACAACGAGGCCGACCTCGACGTGGAGTGGTCCGGCGCCGTGGCGAGGAACGCCGCCATCGTGTTCGTGACCTCCGCGTCGACCGCGTCCACGGACGGCGTCGACCTCTCCGCCCAGTACATCGTCGACAACAACCTGGCACCGGTCATGAGCACCAGCTTCGGCCTGTGCGAGGGGTCCCTGGGGTCGGCCGAGAGGCACTTCTACAACGCCCTCTGGCGGCAGGCGGCCGGGCAGGGGATCAGCTCCTTCGTCGCCACCGGGGACGCCGGCGCCGCGGGGTGCGAGCTGGGGAGCGACCCGAGCGGCACGGTGCGGGCGGTGAACGGCCTCGCCTCCACCCCGTACAACGTCGCGGTGGGAGGGACCCAGTTCGACGAGGGGACCGGCAGCTTCTGGAGCCCGGAGAACGGGGCCGCCAACGGCTCGGCCCTAGGCTACATACCGGAGGTTGCCTGGAACGAGAGCGGGCTCTCCGGCGGCTCCGGCCTCTGGGCCACCGGGGGCGGCGCCTCGGCGTACTACGGCAAACCTTCCTGGCAGGCCGCCCCGGGAGTGCCGCCCGACGGCAGGCGCGACCTCCCCGACGTCTCCCTCTCGGCGGCGCTGCACGACGGCTACCTGGTGCAGACCCAGGGAGGAGAGTACTCCATCGGCGGAACCTCGGCAGCCTCCCCCTCTTTCGCGGGACTCATGGCGCTGGTGCTGCAGAAGACCGGGGAGCGCCAGGGGAACCCGAACCCCCGCCTCTACCAGCTCGCCGCCGCCCAGTACGGCGCGGGGGGGGTCCCGGTCTACCACGACACCGCCTCCGGGAACAACTCCGTCCCCGGGGTGACCGGCTACCAAAGCGCCGCGGGGTACGACCTCGCCACCGGGCTCGGCTCGGTGGACGCCAGCGCGCTGGTGGAGAACTGGACTCCCGACTTCAGCGTCGCCGCCGCGCCCGCCGTCCTTTCCCTCCCCCAGCGCTCCTCCGGGTCCCTGGTGGTCACCACGGCGGTCCTGGGCAATTTCGGCTCGGCGGTCGCCCTCACCGCCTCCGGGCTTCCCTCCGGCGTCACGGCGAGCTTCGCCCCCGGCTCCATCGGCGCGCCGGGCGCCGGGAGCGCCGTCCTGACCCTCTCGGCCGACGCCACCCCCCTCCCCGGGGGGTATCAGGTGACCGTCACCGGAGCCGGCGGGGGGCTGGCCCGCAGCGCCACGATCGACCTCGCGCTGGTCGCCGTCTTCGACCTGACGGCGTCGGTGGCGAGCGGCGGCGGCTCCATCACCCCGGCAAGCGCCAGCGTCGTGTCGGGGGGGAGCGCCAGCTTCGTCATCGGCGCCTCCCCCGGCTACCACCTGGCGGGCCTCACCGACAACGGCGCGGAGGTCGGCTCCCTCGCGAGCGCCGGCAGCTACACGATCGCGGGTGTCACCCGGGGGCACGCGATCGTGGCGACCTTCGCCCTCGACTCCTTCAGCGTCACCGCTTTGGTGAGCGGCGGCAACGGCAGCGTGACCCCGCAGAACAGCAGCGTAAGCACCGGCGGCTCCCTCACGCTCGCCATCTCGCCCGCGACGGGTTACCAGCTGGCCACCCTGACCGACAACGGCGCTCCGGTCGCGGCGCTGGAAAATCCGCCGGGGAGCTTCAGCTACATCCTCCTGAACGTGACGCTCCCCCACGCGGTCCTGGCGAGCTTCGCCGCGGCACCCGTCCCCCCCGTGCCGGCCCTCCCCCCCTTCGGCCTCGCCCTTTTCCTGGTCGGCGCGGGGGTCTGGGGCTTCGGGAGGGGGAGGCGCGCCAGGGACGCCCGGCACGGCAGCCCGGGGGCCTAGTGCGGCGCCGCCCCGACGCTCACCCCGGGGGGCGCTTTGGGCCGGCCGGCCAGGAAGTTGGCGCTGAAGGCGTACTCGTCGAAGGGAGTCTGCTCCGGGGTGTTCCATTCGCCCCGCTCCTTGGCCTTGGCGTCCAGGTAGGCCCGCAGTGCCGGGAGAAAATTCTTTTCGTCGATGCCGTCCGGCATCGGGATCGGCGGAGCCACCACCAGGGGGATCTCGACCGCTTCCTCAGCCCCGCGCAGGATCAGGGCGGTCCTGCCGCTCCCCTCGTTTGGAAGCAGCGTGATGAGCCACTGCCCCCCCTCTCCCCGCCCCACCGAGACAAGCTTCGCATCGCTGACCAGCAAGGCGGGGAGCTCCCCCGCACCGGGTCCCGCCTGCAGCGTGACCCTGACGGGAGTCTTCCCGTCGGAAAGGGCAATCGGCGGGTCCTGGAGCACCGTCTCCCCGCCGGCCCGGTCGAACAGGGAGGCGAACGCCCCTATCCCCTGCTCCCCCTTGAAATCCTCGAAGCGCTGCAGCACGCAGGGACCGGCGAGCTCGTGGAGGGGGCCCGGCCCGTTTACGGCGGGTCCCTTTTCGGATCGTGCCGGGGACCCGCTTCCGCCCGGCTCCTGTCCCCCGGCGCCAGGGGACTCTGCGGGTTCCTGCCGGGGAGAAAGGTTCAGGCTTGCATCCGCGGCCGCGCTTTTCCCCTGGGGGTCCCGCGTGGTTCCGGTTACGGAGCGGATTCCGCCGGGATCCTTCCCTTGCTTCAGGAATCCCAGGTGGGCCTCGAAAGGTGCGGCCAGGTTTTCGCCCCGGTCCACGCTGAACAGCAGGGTCCCGGGGGTTGCGTCGTAGAGGTCGGTCAGGGTTCCGGAAAGGGTGCTCACCTGGGGATCGGAGAGCAGGGCGGGGTCGTACTCCACCGACACCTCGACGAGTTGCGCGTCGCCGGCGTTGTCACCTTCCAGGGTGAACCCGCTTTCGCCGTCGGGGGAGACGAACAGCGTCATGGCGCCGGCAGGCAGCGCCGAAAACAGGGCTGCCAGCAAAACGGCACGGCACAAAAGGATCCTCATTTTCCCACCTCTCTTGGGGGTCCCGCCAGGGACCCGCTGCTGCCCGGGGAGCGCTCACGTTGGTGCCGCTCGGGTCCGAAACGCACCAGGGGTGACCATGCTCCCCGCACCGTCCGGTCGGCGAGGCAGGGGCAGCGGCCGGGACGAAAACAGGCTGCCCGGGGGGGATCCCCCGCAGGCAGCCGCGCAGTCGGTCGTCCCTAGTTCGTGTCAATCGCCGCCCCAAGCTCCGCCATCCGGCCGGACCCGCGGGTCCCGAGCCCGGCAGCCAGGCGGCGGGGCTCGTGATGGCAGCCGGGTGCTGGCCGCCAGGAGACCCTCCCCCGGCGGCCAGACGCGACGCGTGCCGGTTACTGTTTCCTTCTCTTAAGCCCCGCCAGCCCCATGATTCCGGAGCCGAGCAGCCAGGCCGCTGCCGGGATCGGGGTCGGGGCCGCGGCAACCTGGCTGCTCAGGTTGTTCAGTGCCGCTCCGCTGTCGTTGAGGTCGATGGTGGTCGCAAACCCGTTGACCGCGTCGTTGGTCAACACGGGGGTGGTTCCGTTGGCGCCGTAAAAGGAAAGGGCGAAGCTGTTCCCCGCGGCGCCGCTCAGGTCGACCCGGAGGTTGAGGACGTTTCCGAAGGTCACCTGCTGGAAATAGTCGTTCCAGGCGAGGGTGTTGTTCAGGCTGACCGCCGCGGGAAGCGCGCCGTTCACGTCACCGGTCAGCACCGGAGCACCGACCAGGGTGGCGTCGGAGGCGAAGTTGCTCACCTGGGCACTGGCGCTGCCCAGGCTGAGCCCCGGGTTGAGCTGGAGTTCCAGGTAACCCGACTGCCCGTTCAGGGAAGAGGTGTCGACGTTGAGGTCCACGCCGTACGAAGCGAAGGCCGAGCTGGCGGCGAACAAAAGGGCGGCAACGACGAGCAGTTTGATCGTGAGAAGTTTCATTGTCATGCTCCTATTCCTGGAAGGTGGCGGTCGTGAAGGTTATCTTGGCGTTAGCCGGGTTGCTGAACTGTACCGGGACGCTGATGGAGGCGCCCGCGGCGAGACCGCTGGTCGACACGGCCAGATACGGCCGTGCCTGGTAGAGGCCGGTGGCGTTGGCGAGCGTGACGCCGGCGGTCAGGTCGTTCAGGACCAGGTCCAGGTTGCCGGCCAGATCCGTGGCGCCGTTATTGGTGAGGGTGACGGTGCCGGAGTACTTCTGGGTGGCGCGGCTGAACAGGAAGCCGGTGCTGGCTACGCCGACCCGGGAGGATACGTCGTTGAAGTGCTTCAGGACCACCGTCTCGATCGGGGTGCTTACGGTGCTGGTGTTCAGGCTTCCGGTGGCGAGCCTGAAGGGGCTCGCGTAGTTGGGGTTGGCGTTGGGAAGGTACCCGGGCTTGGTGGCCGTGTAGGAATTCATGGTGAGGGTGCTGCCGTTCACATCGAAGGTCATGTACTGGTATTCCTCTATCGCCTTGACGACATGCTTGTAGGCCCCGGTGTTGCTGACGTCGACCGCGTAGAGGCCCGCGCCGCCACCGCCGTTGGTGATGTAGGGGACCTGCGGAATGATGGTGTCGCTCCCCGCCTGGGCATAGTTGTCCACCTGGCAGCGCGCGTAGTTGTGGTTGTGGCCGGAGTAGACCAGGTCGACCTTGTACTTCTTGATGATCGGGTCGAAGACGGTCTGGGTGGTCGTGTTGTTGCCGTGGGTCCCCGCGGTCCAGGCCGGCTCGTGGTATACCAGGATCTTCCAGGGCTTGGTGGTCGTCGCCAGGTCGTTGACAACCCAGTTGTACTGGGGAGAGCCTGCGGCGTAGCCGGAGTACTGGTCCACGACCGTGAAGTGGACCGGGCCGTAATCGAAGGACCAGTAGAAGTTGTTGTGGTAGGTCGGGTCGGTGGCCTTGTCGGCGATAAAGGGGTACGGGAAGGGGTAGTACTTCGGGAAGAACTTGCTGTACCCGGAGCTGTCCTCATGGTTCCCCTTGACGCCGTTGATCGGCACGTTGTTGAGGAACGCGACGGTGTTGGGGTTCGCGTTGAACCACTCGTTGGTCCAGTTGCTTTCGGCGTCGCTGGCCACCCAGTCGCCGGCCTGCAGGGCGAAGGTCTGGAACGAGGGGTCCGTCTTGAGCATCTCCTGCATGACGCCGTCCAGGGCGAACGGGGTTCCCCTGGTGTCGCCGAAGGCGAGGAACCGCACCGAGTTGGCGCTCTGGTCGGGCGCCGTGGTGAAGGAGCCGGTGCCGTACACCAGACCGCTGCCGCTGTCCGCGACCTGGTAGTAGTATTTGGTGGAGGGTTGCAGCCCGCCGATCCGGTATTTGTGCAGGTGGGTCGCCTCGTACTCGGGGACCGTCACGCTTCCCAGCCCGTAGCCGGTGTCGGTGCCCCAGCTGATGGTGTTGGTGGTCTCCGTCGCGTTGTCCTGCCAGAGCACGGTCATCGAGGTGGGGACATTCTCATAGATCAGGTACGGCTTCTTTGAGATGGCCGCGAAGGCCGAGGTGCTGAAGGCGGAGATCCCCAGAATCAGGGCGAGGCTTCTCAGTGTCCTTTTGTTGGCAAACTTCATGGTGGCTCCTTTTTGATTGAATGAGATTGCAGGTGATTTTCGCTAACTGTTGGCGCCTGTTCTTCCTTTTGATGCCGTTACGCTGATGTCGACTCTTCACCCCCTTTGTGCCTGGTAGTGCCAAAACGTGCCGGGTCAGACTGTCGCCGCAAAAATAGCCGGGTGCGCTCTCCGGGAGAGGTCGGCAACCCGGCTATCCGCTTGGGACCCGTGGCTTTCCGTCCCCGTCTCGCGACGGGTTTGGCGGCTGTTCAGCTGTCGTTGGGAGCGGCGCGTCATCCCCGGCGGCGGGGTCGGCCCGGCCCGCTACCTGATATGGCACCCCTCACACCTGGTCGGCCCCTCCGGGTACCCTTCACGGGGGGCATGGCACTCCAGGCAGATCCTGTGGGCCCACTCCTTGCCGAAGCCCGCGATCCTGCCCGGGGTCCCTGCATGGCAGGGCTGGCAGGCACCATGAATCTCGTTGATGTGATTGAGGTGATAGAAGACCACCGTACCCTGGCTGGCGGGGAATTCCATGCGGTCCCTCAGCTCCTCGGCGGACACTCCCGCGACGGAAACTGCAACAACTGCGACGGCTACGAGCAGCTTTTTCATGACAAATCCACCTCTCCTTGGTTGATGGTATCCGGCGTGCCGGGGTCCTAGGTTCCAAACGGCAGCAGTTTGAGGTCGAAGATCCGCTCGACGAGCCAGGTGAAGCCCAGCAGAAAGACGGCGAGGGACGCGCCGGCCGTCACCATTTTCGACTCCACCGTGCGCTTCAGGAAGTGGAGTAACGGCAACAGGAGCAGGAAGATCATCAGCTGCCCGGTCTCGACGCCGAGGTTGAAGGAGAGCACCGACACCATCAGGTTCGATCTGCCGACCATCAGCTCCTGGAGGGCACTGGCGAAACCGAAGCCGTGGATCAGCCCGAAGCAGAAGGTCACCGCCCAGCGGTACTGGATCCTCTTCCTGAAAAGGTTTTCCAGGGCCACGTAACAGATGGAGAGGGCGATCGAACTCTCCACCAACTTGGAGTCGAGGTTGACGATCTGCAGGGCAGCCAGTAGCAGGGTGATGCTGTGGGCAACGGTGAAGGCAGTGATTATTTTCAGGACCTCCCGGGTGGAGAGCCCGATGACGATCAAGGCGACCAGAAAGGCGATGTGGTCGTATCCTGTCAGTATGTGCTCGATGCCAAGCGGCAGGAACTGGCTGACGCAGGACCAGAGCGAGTCTTGGCCCGGCAGGGCCCCGCCGGGCCCCGGGTCGCGGGAGCCCCCGCCCCGGACCGGCGCCGGGGCCCCGGTTGCGGGGAGCGGCGCGGCGACCCGCACCTGCGGGTCGGCGGCGCCGCCCGGCGCTGCAGACGCCGCAGCCGGCGTCGCGCCTTTGGGGAGGGGGGTGCCGGCGGCCTTTCCCCTGGCGCCCTGGCGGGGGAGCGCGGCGGTCGCGGGCTCCCCCGGGAGCGTCCCGCGCTCCCCTTCCCGGCTGGCGACGGCCGCGCCTCCCGGCACGGTGATCTCCCAGGGGGGAGCACCCTGCTCAAAACTGTACTGCCGGGCAGGCTGGGAAAAATCGAAGAGGTTCTTGAGAGTCTCGCCGGTTGCGTCGGAGAAGTAGAGGTAGGCAAGGTTCAGATGAGTATTGCCGGTTTCCTCGAACAGCAGGCGGTAGTCTATTTGGACGGCGTTAGCGCCGGGCCGAAGTTCCATGTGGTCAATGGCGAGCCACACGGTGAACAGGTTGTTGTTTCGGACCAGCCGGTCCACCCTTACCGGGTAGCTTCTTTCGTTCACCCGGATCGACAGCTTCCTGTCCAGGTAGGGCTGGACCACGCCGGAGGCGATGCGCCGCAGCTCCTCCTCGTCGGCCGAGTTCGGGTCGTAGGCGCCGCTTTTCATGCCCGGCAGCTCCGACAGCAGCGTCGGCCGCAGGTCGATGTTCGCCACCATGCGTTTGCCGCCGAAACACCAGCGGGAGCTCCCGATGGGTATGTCGTGGGCCCCGACGGGGAGAGCGGTCAGCAACAGCACTGCCGCGGCCGCCGTTAACGCCAAGTTCCTGATCAGTTCCCTCATGCCACCTCCGACTCGGCCGGTATGCCGGCCCGCCAGCGTCCCGGTGCCTGGCTCCTCGTTGCGCGCGTCCCGGCCCGGGGGGCGCGGAAGGCAAAAAAATAGCCCGCTGCCTGATATTTCCCCGGCAGCGGGCTTTCTGGTTCCTGGTAAAGGACAGCAAAGTACCCAAAAGGATGCAACTGTTTGTGCGCATCAATGTGGGTAGATACTAAAACAGTAAGTTGTCATCAGCATGAATGGGGTGCAAACATTGGGTGAAGCGCAAAATAAAAACAGCTGGCTTTCAAGCGGCTGGAATGGCGGCGTTTTACCGGCAGGTGGGGAGGCGGGGTGTAACAACGGCGCTAAAAATAAACATCATCTTATAATCCGGCGCGCGGCAGCCGGCAGTAGCCGGGTGCTGCAAGCCAGCCGCGCCAGAGCGCAGCCGTTGCACCGGGGGGAGGGAACCGGACCGGTGCGCAAAAAAGCCCGCCGCGGGTCGGGTGGACTCGCGGCGGGCCGGGATGTTGCCAAGCCACCAAGTGGCGCAAGCGTTCAGTAGCGGTTCATCACCAGGCCGAGGAGCTTCTCGGCCGGCAGCAGCTCCACGGCGCGGTTGATGTCCCTGAGCGAGGTCTGCCCCGCCTGGGCCACCACCACGATGTAGTCGACCAGCGGCGCGAAGGCGACCGCGTCGGCGCTGGAGAGGACGGAGGGGGCATCGAAGAAGACGTAGCGCTCCGGGTAGCGGTGCTTCATCTCCAGCACCAGGTCCCTCATGCCGGGGGAGCCGAGCAGCTCGCAGCTGTCCCGCACCGTCTTGCCGCCGGAGATGACGGAGAGCTTCTCGACTCCCGGCCAGACGAAGAGCTCCGTGATCGGGCAGTCGTCCATCAGGTAGTCGACCAGACCCCGGTCGCTGGGAAAGCCCATGAGGCTGTGCACCTGCTGCTGCCTCAGGTCGCAGTCCACCAGGAGCGCGGTCTGCTTGAACTCCTTGGCGAAGGTGAGGGCCAGGTTGATGGCGGTGAGCGTCTTCCCCTCGCCGGGGAGCGCGCTGGTCACCATGACGGTCGCCCCCCCCGCCTCCCTGCTCATCTGCAGGATCCGGGTCCTGAGCTGCCGGTAGAACTCGAGCTCCGGGCTGTCCGGGAGAAAGGCCACGCAGCGGTTGGCCGACATGACCCGCGGGTTGAGGCGCACCGAGCGCGAGAGCGAGTAGACCGGGGCGACGAACCCCATCTTCTGGTGGTCCGAGGGGCGCAGCGCCGGGGGGTGCGGGAGTTCCGGCTCCTGGGCCAGGTTCAGGTCACTCCCCGCCCGGTTTCTGAGCCGTGCCAGCGGCCTGCGGAACAGGCCGAACGCGGAGCGCGGGCGGGCCTGCTGCGCGGCCGCGGCCGGGGCGGCCTGGTCCCGGGCCGGCGCCTCTTCCAGGACGGAGGTCTCCCCGCCCGGGGCGCTCGCCTCATCCGGTTTCTTCGTGGGGTTGATTGATCTTCTCGCTATCGCCATGACGTTCGCTCCTTGTGGGGCACTGCCTCCGGGCAGCTGCCCGGGTGCCTTGACGGTTGGTCAGAGGGGGTTTTAAAGCCTGGCCGCACGCCGCAGGAGCCGGGCCCAGAAGACGTCCAGGTCCATCACCAGGAACTGGAAGGCGAGCGGGACCAGCACCAGCAGGACCAGCACCCCGATGACCGTGTTCCTGCGCCGGGCGCGGCGCCGGTCCAGGTCCTGCCAGGTGAGGATCTCCGGGATGCAGGCCAAAACCGGAAGCGAGACGGCGAGGCAGAGCTGCTCGGGGGAGCGCGCCGTGTGGTCGCTTTGCTCCCTGAGAGCCGCCATCCCGGCACCGGAGCCGATCCCGAACACCAGGCCGACCAGGAGGATGGCCGGGATGTTGGGGCTGATCGGCTTTTCCGGCAGGCGCGCCGCGTCGATCAGGGAGAAGCGCTCGCTCTTTTGCTCCTTCTCCAGGCCGTGCGAGGTCTTCGCCTCCAGGAACTTCTTGGTTAGGTCGTCGTACTTCAGCTGGTAGTGGGTGCGGTCGTCCAGCAGGGCGCGGAACCCCTCCTCGACGCCCGGGGTGGCGGCGACCCGCTTTCGGTAGTCGTCCCGTTTCCTGGTGAAGGCCGCGACCTGCCTGCGGTTGGTCTCGATCTCGGACTGGACGCCGGCCAGCTGCGAGGAAAGGGTGACGTAGGCGACGTTGTCCGGCTTGTTGTCGGCGGAGTCGCGGCCGGAGGAGCGCAGCTGCTTCAGGGTGTCGGCGAGCTCGCTCTTGGTCTTGATGACGTCGGGGTGCTCGTCGGTCAGCCGCGTCTTGAGCTCGCTCAGGCGCACCCGCAGCTCGGCCAGGCGCGTCTTGTCCTGGCTCGCCGCGTCGGTGGAGATGCTCTCCAGCTCGCTTTTGGTGTAGCTCTCCTTCTCCTTGAGGCCGCGCAGCTGCTCGTTCAGGGCCGAGATGTCGTGCTCCACCGACTCCGCGATCTGCAGGTTGGCCTGCACCAGCTCGGGGAGCGCGGTGACGTTCTTCTGCTTGTAGGCGGCGATCTTGGCGTCGGTCTCGGCCAGCTGCGCCTTGACCTCCTGCATCCCCTCCTCCATGAAGCTGGCCGTCCCCTGGGACTGGCGCTCCCGGGTGGCCAGGTTTTCGGAGAGGTAGAGCGAGGCGAGCTCGCCCGCCACCTGCTGCACCGTCTGGGGAGCCGTCCCCTCGTAGGAGAGGGTGAAGGCGATGGTGGCCGGCTTGGGCATCCCGGTGCGCGGGTCGATGACGTCCGCGGAGATGGTGTTGAGCTTGATGTCCTTCCTGAGCTTGGCGACGATCTCCTCGGTAGTCCATTTGACCTTCAGCTCGGGGTAGAGGTTGAACTTCTTGATGATCTCCAGCAGCTTGTCGGTCCCCATGATGCGCTGGTTTATGGTCTGCAGCCTCTGGTCGGCGAAGCTGGTGACCGTCGTGGCGACGAAGTCCCGGGGGACCTCCTGCTCCTCGATGAGGATGGTGGAGGAGGAGCGGTAATGCGGGGTGAGCAGGAAGGCGACCGCGGCCGAGACGATGAACACCGACAGCGCCGTGACCACGATACTCGTCCTGCGCCGTTTTACTATGTCGAGAAAATCCTGCACTGTCTTTACTTCCTGTCCCATGCTGTTTCCTCACGGTTCCTTGGTTCGTCGTTGGTTCGTTGAGTCGTTGGTTCGTCGAGTCGTTACGTCGTTAAATCGTTACGTCGTCGAGTCGTCGAGTCGTCGAGTCGTCGAGTCGTCGAGTCGTCGAGTCGTTGAGTCGTCGAGTCGTCGGGTCGTCGGGTCGTCGAGTCGATAGGCCGCTCGCCCTACCTGGTGCTCGCGTGCTGCCAGATGAGGCGCACCATGGCGATGTTCTGGTTCATCTGCACCCCGAAAAGCCGGTAGTCGGTGTTGTTGTAGGTATAGCTCAACTCCAGCGCGAGGTCGCTGGGAGCGTCGAAAAACTCGTAGCGCAGCGAGCCGGCCAGGTTCCGGTAGCGCTCGTCGATCGCCCCCGAACCGAGCTGGTCCTGCCCGGAACGGTTCCAGGTGTACCCCGCTCCCAGGCTCCCGATCAGTCGCCCGGTGAACCGGTCGCCCAGGGAGAGACTCCCCCCGGTCCTCTGCATCGCGCCGCTCCTGCCCGAGGCCGAACTCAGGTCGTGCGACACGGTTACGCTGGCCGAGTATCTGGCGTCCGCGTACCCCAGCGAAAGGTTCCCCACCGCCCCACCCTGGTCGTGGCTCGCCCAAAGCGGTGAGCCGGCCACCTGGAAGCGGGAGTGGGTGTAACGCCCCCCGGCGTTCAGGGAGAAGTGCCAGAGCTCGCTCAAATTCTTGGTAACCCCGATGGTGGCGCCCAGGTTGTCCACCCGCGAAAGGTTGGTGGCGTCGCGGCTGGCGCTCAGCACCTGCACCAGCGTGAGCCCCGGGAAACGGCGCCCCAGATCGTAGTCGGCCTCGACGGAGCCGAGGTAATGCCTGGTGCCGAGGTAGACCGGGTTGTCGTAGTCGTCCCGACCAAACCCAAGGCTCAGGGAGCTGCTCAAAAGCTCGCTCGCCTGGTACCTTTCCCCGACCCGGTAGTCCTGGTGCAGGGTGCGGGAACTGGTGACCTGCGAGTTGGAGGCGATGGAACTGGCGCTGGAGTCCCGGGTCCCCCCGAGGTCCGTGGATAGATCCAGCCGCGGGGTCAGTGTGTACCTGCCGGAGCCGCGCACGAAGTATCCGAGGCCGTCGTTGCCGCTGTTGCGCAGGTACAAAAGCTCGTTCACCCCCCCCGCCAGGCTGCCGGTGGCGACCTCGCTCCCTTCCGAGAGGGCCAGCGCCGGAGACACGGTGGTGAGGAAATCGCCGCGCCGGCCGCTGGCGACGGAGTAGATGTTGTCGTTGTACTCCTGGCGCAGCGCCAGGCTCGGCGTGACGATCAGCTGCCCGGCATGCAGCGGCGCCGGACAGCAGCAGAGCACGATCAGTACGGGGAGCGCTCGTAACAGCTGCATGAAATCAGGGAACAAGGATGACGTCGCCTTTTTGCAGGTCTATGTTGGTTTCCAGGTGCCTTCCCTCGGCGACGTCGTCGTAGTTGAAGGAAAAAACGGAGGTCTTCCCCTCCTGCTTGCGGTACACCTTCACCTCGCTCCTGCGCGCGTACGGGTTCAGCCCGCCGGCGAGGGCGAGCCCCTGCAGCACGTTGGTGGTGGCGAGCATCATCTGGCGCCCGGGGACGTTGACCCGCCCGAGGACGTAGATGATCATGCTGTTGGACTGCTTCACCTCGAGCGTCAGCCCCGCGTCGGTGATGTAGCGGGCCAGCTTGCGCTCCAGTTCCCCCTTGAGTTGCGCCACGGTCTTGCCGCCGGCGACCAGGTCTCCCGCCAGCGGGAAGGCGATCTTGCCGTCGGGGAGCACCACGACGGAGCGGGTGAGGTTGTCGTCGCGCCACACCGAGATGCCGAGGACGTCGCCCGCTCCGATGATGTAGTCCGGCGCCGGGGGCGGGGGGAGCGGCGCGGGCTCGGCGACCTCGCCCGGATGCGGGTCCGCGGCGAGCCCCAAAAGGGCCGCGGTTTTGCGCCACAAGGGGACCGGTTCGTCCGGGATGACGTTCGGGACCGGCGCTTCGAACTGGGCCGCGCCCGGGGCGCCGGGCTGCCCGGCCGGGAGGACGGCGGCGTCTTCGGACGCTTCGACGGCCTCGTCCGGTTCGGCGGCTTCGGAGGTTTCGGTCCCGGCGGCGGGCTTGCCGGCGCCCTGCAGCGCGGCGTCCCCTCCCGGCAGCGGCGGCGTGACCTTCGGCGCCCTGCGCCCCTCCCCCGGAGCGGGGGAGTTCGCCGACTCCGACATCTCGATGGCGGGCGCAGGCGCCGCGTCCCCTGCGTCGGCCCAGGCCGTCGTGAAGGGGAGCGCAAACGGGAAAAGCAAAAGGAGTGCGGCACGTCTCAGGTACATATTTTTCCTCACCGGTATCTGCTCCGAGTAGTCGTTGTCGGTGCTAGTGTGTCACGATAATTTTAACGGTACTTCGTGGCGAATCCCTCACCCCTCCCCCTACCCCGGAGGGCGAGGGGTTCTTTTTGTGTTTCTCGGTGAGGCAGATACTCCAGTATATTCCTACCATCGAGATGAGAGTGGTCCATTACCTTCCACTCTTCATTCAACTTCCGGTTAACATGCCACTCCGGCAACTGTCACAAAGTTAAATCTGGGACACGGTTTTTATACATGCCGCAGGTTACGTTCACATCACAACCGAATGAATATTTTAGCAAGGCTGTAATATTCCATCGTTGCGCGCCCGACCACGGCGTCAAATCCTGGCCAGGGTCCGGACCGCCTCGTCCCGCCCGGAGAAGCTCCCCTTGGCCGAAAGCGACTTGTTCAGCATCTCCTTGGCCTCCTGGAGTTTGCCCGCCTGGTAGAGCGCCATCCCCAGGTGGAAGTTCGCCTCCGGGGCGTCCGGCCGCTTGGCCTGCACCTGCCGCAACAGCTCCACGGCCTTTTGCGACTCCCCCTTCCTGTAGTGCAGCCACCCCATGGTGTCCAGGATGTTCACCGCCTCGGGATTGAGGGCGCGCGCCTTTTCGGCCACCGCGAGGGCGCGGTCCAGCTCCCCGGGGGAGCTGGAGTTCTCGGCGATCAGGAAGGCCAGGTCGTTGGCCAGGAGCCAGGAGCCCTGGTTCAGTTGGTACGCCTTCTCGTAGTCGGCGACGGCGAGGGCCTTCTTCCCCTGCCTCAGGTGCAGCGCGCCGGCCTTCACGTAGCCGATGGGGAGCTTGGGGGCCAGGCCCCTCACCCGGGCGTACTCCGCCTCCGCCTTGGCAAGCTCGCCGCTTCCGGCATAGAGGTCCCCGAGCTCCACCCGGGCTTCCAGGTCCCCGGGGGTCTTGGCCAGCAGCCTTTCCAGCACCTCGCGGCCGGCCGGGAAATCCTTCAGCGAGCCGTAGTAGCGGGAAAGGGCGATCTGCACCTCGCGGGAGGCCGGCTCCAGCTTCTGCGCGCTCTTCAGCGTGTCGAGCGCCAGCCCCTGCTCCTTCTGCAGCAGGTACGCCTCCGCCAGGTGGAGGTACCCCTCGATGAACTGGGGCTTCTCGCTCACCACGGTGCGAAACTCGTTGACGGCGTTCAGCCCGTCGCGCTTTTGCAGCTCTATGCTCCCCTTGATGAAATGGGCCTCGACGCTCTTGGGGCTCTCCTTGATGACCTCCTCGACGTAGCCGGAGGACTTGTCCAGCTCGGCGCGCTGCAGGTACACCTTGGCCAGGGCGCTCTTCGCCTGGAGCACGCCGGGGTCGCTCTCCTTGCCGAGCGCCGCGCTCTCCTTCAGGAAGGCGATCCCCTGGTCGGCCCGGCCGCTTTGCAGGTAGAGCTCGGCGAGCGCCAGGCGCAGCGGGAACCCCTTGGAGTTCTTGGCGATCCCCTCCTTCAGCTCGCGTTCGGCGTCCGGGGTCCGCTTGCGGGCCAGGTAGAATTCGGCCACCTTGAGCCGGCGCCCGTCGCTTTCCGGGTCCGCCGCCACTTGCCTCCCGAGCACCTCCACCGCCTGGGGCTCCTTCCCCTGGGCCCAGTAGGCGCCGGCCAGGGCCATGCCGGTCTCCAGGTTCTTCGGCTCCAGGGAGCAGACCTTGACCAGCAGCGTCACGGCCTCGTCGTTCCTGCCGGTCTGGGAGCAGATCCCCACCAGCGAGAGGTACAGTTCCACCGAGGCCGGGTTCGCCTCCAGCCCCTGCCGGAGCGCCCCCTCTGCCCCCTTGGGGTCACGGGCGGTAAGGGAGGCTTCGGCGAGCAGCAGGTAGGAGTCCGGCTGCCTGATGCCGCGGGCGATCACCCCTTCCAGGAAGGGGCGGGCGCCGAGGTCCCGCCGGGCCACCAGCACCGCCCCCTTCAGCAGCAGCCCGTCCGGGTAGTTGGGGTCCTGCTTCAGGAGCAGCTCCGCCTTCTCCATCGCCTTGTCCAGCTGGTGCACCGTGAGGAAGATCTTCCCCGTCTGGTACTGCGCCCCCTTGTCGGCCGGGTTAAGCTGGATGACCTTGGCGAAGTTGCCGAAGGCCCCCTTGAGGTTCCCCTCCTTCAGGTCGAGCAGGCCGAAGAGCTGGAAGGCGTCGGCGAATTTCGGGTCGATCTGGATGGCGTTTTTCAGCTCGACGCGGGCCTTGAGGTAGTCCCCCTTGTCGTAGAGGGTCTTCGCCTTGGCGAAGAACTTCTGCTTCTTCGCCTCCGGGCCGGAGCAGGCGACCAGCAGGAGCAGGGAGAACAGCAGGAGAGTACGGGTGAAGCGGACGCTGCGCATAGGAGTTCCTCCGTGGATAGTGTCGGGGTCAGTTTCTTAACAAGCCAGGGCCAGCAGGGACGCCACGGTCCAAAGCGCCGTGCGCCGCATCTTGCCGCGCATCTCCGCCTGCAGCACCTCGAAGCTGAAGTAGAGCAGCAGGATCTTGGCGGCGGTGAGGCCGAGCTGGTAATCCTGGATCTGCTGCTCGGGGAGGTTCGGGACCGCCAGGGCCAGGATGATGATCAGGAAGTCCATCGGGGTGCTCCGGAAGCCGGACTTCCTGCGGGAGAACTTGGAGATCAGGATGATGAGGACGGCGACCGCGCCGAACGAGGCGTTGTAGCAGCGCGCCAGCAGGGTGTCGCTCAGCAGGGCCACCCGGTCGCCGCTCAGGTAGACGGAAAAGGGGATCAGCAGGTAGAACACGAACCTCAGAAGCCCGGGGAGCCAGCCGGCGCGCAGCAGGCAGACGGCGAGGATCGCGACGGTGCAGCCGAGGCAGGCGAGCCGCAGGTACGGGTGGGCACGCTCGGCCACCAGGCAGGTGAGGAGCAAAAGCGCCGGGACCCCGGTCTCGAAGAGCCGGAACGAGTAGCGGATCACCACCCCCTCCCGCTTCAGCCGGCGCAGCCACTGCGCGATCCTGGCGTCCAGGAAGCCGGAGCGCGTGACGGTGCGCCGGGTTCGGGAGGCGTGCGAGAAGCCGTACAGCACCAGGAGGGAGAACGCCAGGTAGCCGGCCAGGAGGCTCCAGTCCGAGTAGTAGCGGAAGTACACGGCCGAGAAGAGCAGGAAGGCCTGGAACACGTAGATGATGAACACGCTCTCGGGGTGCAGGAACCCGAGCGCCATCAGGTTGTGGTGGAAATGGTTCTTGTCGGCGGAGAACGGGGAGCGTCCGGCGCTGATCCGGGTCACCATGACGGTGAGGGTGTCCAGGACCGGGAAGCCCAGGAGGATGAGCGGCAGCACCGGGCTGAGCGCCGTCGGGTGCCCCTGGGTGAGCGCCAGCGCCAGGGTGATCGCTGAGAAGCCGAGGAACTGGCTCCCGGCGTCCCCCATGAAGACGGAGGCGGGATGCGTGTTGAAGCGCAGGAAGCCGAAGAGCGCCCCCAGGAGCGCTATGCTGATGAGACCGATGCTCGGGTTGGCGTCCAGGTAGGAGAGGTAGCCGATGCCGGCGAAGACCAGCAGCGAGAGCCCGCCGGCCAGTCCGTCCAGGCCGTCCGAGAGGTTGATGGCGTTGGTCACCCCGACGATGACCAGCACGGTGAGCGGGACCGCGCACCACCCCGGGAGCAGGAAGCCGTCCGGCGCGAGCGCCCCCAGGCTCTCGATGCGCACCCCGCCGGGGATGACGGCGATCAGGGCGGCGGCGGCCTGGCCGGCGAACTTCGCCTTGGGGGACAGGTCCCGGAAGTCGTCCACCCCCCCGAGGAGGACCAGCAGCGCCCCCCCGGCGAGGTAGGCGAGCAGGAACGGTTCGGCGTGGAGCCAGTAGCACAGGGGAATGAAGGCACCAAGCGCCATGGCGCACCCCCCCACCCGGGGGGTGGGGATCGAATGCACCTTCCTCTCGCTCGGGAGGTCCACCCACTGGAAGCGCAGCGCCACGGCGCTGAAGGCCGGCGTCAGGGCGATGGTGATCAGTACGGATATCAGTAGTGTGGTGAGAAAGCTCATGCCTGCCTTTAGTATTGAAAGTCAAGGGCTTTAACGCAAAGACGCAAAGGTAACAACCAATCCAGGGGAAAGCAGATCGAGGGAAAAGCAAATCAAGGGACCTGTTTTTCCCATTTTTCCCATTTTTCCCATTTTTCTCGTTTTTCTCTGCTTCTTTGCGCCTTTGCGTTTGAGCCTTTTTATTTTCGCGCCGATCAGTGCGGGATGAACTTCGCCAGTTCGGGGACCAGGCCGCGGGTGAAGCCCTGCAGCCGGCGGTCGGCGTCGCCCACCTGCTCGGAATCGTAGATGGGGGTGATGAGCCTAACCAGCGCGCCGTCGGTCCGGTGCCGGGTCAGGGCGTCCCAGAAGTTGTAGAGCTTCAGCTGGAAGAGACTGGTGAGCACCCGGCCGCGCTGGGGGAACCAGTAATAGGTCAGTTCCTTCGTGCCACCCTTTTGCATGTAGGCGCGGTTCACCTGCATGGTGCCGGCGGCTCCCATCGGCAAGGCGACTGCGCCGGATTCCCGGAACTCCCAGCCGGTGCCGGGAAGGCAGCTCTCCGGTGAATGGATCGATTCGCCCTTGGTCTGGCTGCCGTAGAAGGCGGCGTAGAACCCCACCGTCTTGCCGCCGGCATCCCGGTAATCGACCATGGAGTAGTCGTCCAGCTTGAGCGTGTCCAGATAGGCCTGCTCCATCCTGGTCCGGTTCCCCTTCCACCCCGAAAGCTCCAGGGGGAACTCGCTGAAGGCACGGGTCGGCACGACCTTCTGCCGGAAATCGATGCCGCCCGAGGCGGCGAGGCTCCCCAGCAAAAGGAGCACCGGCAGAGCCAGCTGGACGGGGAACCGGGGAGCCGCGGCGACCGGCGCCCACGCCTGCGCCCCGGTCTGCGGCAGCGGCGCCGGGTCGGGGAGCAGCCGTTTCCAGAGCTTGAGCTCCAGGAGCAGCAATCCGAGGCTGAACATGAAGATGAACCAGCCGGAAAAATCGTGGAAGAACCCTTCGGCGACCACCGGCCCGAAGTACTGGTACAGGATCCCCACCGAGGCGATGCGCAGCCCGTTGGTGAGGACCGATACCGGGACGGCCGAGAGCACGAAGAGCGCCCGCTTCCAGAGGGGGGCGCGGTAATAGTTGACGATCAGCAGGGCCAAAACGAGCAGCGGTATGAAATAACGCAGCCCGGAGCAGGCGTCGACCACCTGGAGCCTGGTGAATCCCAGGTCGATGACGTTCCCCTCCCGGAAGGCCGAAAGCCCGTAGAGCCGCATCACCCAGACCCCGAGCATGGAGGAAACCAGCTTGAGCTTCAGGGTGACCATGTTGTTCAGATAATTGGGGAGCGGGAACATGGCGAGCAGGAAGCAGAGCGGGAAGCCGAGCACCCGCAGGCGAGCGCTCCCCATCCAGCACCAGACCAGGCCGACCAGGACCAGCCAGAAGGAGAGGTAGAGCGAGAAGTACTCGCCCGAGAGCTCCCCGAGCCAGTAGAGCGCGAGTCCGCAGCCGGCCGGCAGCAGCCCCTTCCAGGAGGGGGCCCAGGGGGTGCGCCCCAGCGCGGCGCGCCTCTCGTAGACCAGATAGGCGACGACCAGCGGGATCAGGCCGCTGGAGCTGTAATCCTCGCGGATCCAGTCCATGGTGACCAGCCAGGTGAAGGCTCCCCGGTACAGGGCGGCCAGGAGCAGGACGAGAAGCGCCGCGCTGAGGGCGGTCCCGGTACGGAGGGATCTCGAAGGATTCACGGGTAAAAACTCCTGTGGGAAGCTGGCGGCACATCGGTCGGGCCGGGCGGTGCCGGCGTTTCTGGGACACGCCTGCACAGTAATTTATTGTTATTGTGAAAAGGTTACAGACGGAAAAAGATTCGGGAACAATCCGGTTTCCTCCCCGGTCCACCGATCCGGAAGTCGGTGATCACTGCAGGCGAGGCGGGTGCCAAGGGTCCCGAGGCGGGTGGTTCCAAGAGAGGGACCTTTCTTTCTCCAAGGCCGCAGGGCCGGTCCGGGCGGGGCGGCTAGCGCGGGACAGCCCGGAGACTTTTGGCCTTCTCCCGTACGATCCAGAGCAGAAACAGGGGGGTGGAGCGGAGGTTTCTCTCCCAGAGCCGACGGGGTTCGCGCAGCAGACGGGGGAGCCATTCCAGGCCGAGGCGGCGCCAGAAACGCGAGGGGCGCTGCTTGGTCCCGGCGTAGAAGTCGAAGACCGCCCCGATCGCCGCGACCAGCGGGACTTCCAGCCGACCCCTGTTCTGGTGGATCCATTTCTCCTGTTTGGGCGCCGTCATCCCGACCCAGAGGACGTCCGGACGGGCCTCCCTGATGCAGGCGAGCATCTCGGCGTTTTCCGCCGGGCTGAACTCGCTCTTGAAGGGAGGGGAGAGCGTGCCGCACACCGTTATCTCGGGATGCTCACGGCGCAGGCGCTCGGTGATCAGGTCCAAAACCTGCACGGAGGAGCCCAGGAAGAAGTAGCGGGCCCCGCCAGCGGCCGCGAGCCTCCCGGTCACCCCCTGGAAGAACTCGAACCCGGCCACCCGGTCGGTTATCGGCAGGTTCAGGGCCCGGGCGGCGAGCAGGATGCCGGATCCGTCCGGAATCAGGAGGTCGGTATCCTGAAGGGCGCGGGAAAAAGCGGCGTCACCGCGTGCCACGATCAGCGAGTGGGGATTGGCGCAGGCCATGAACCGGGTCTGAATTCCGGAGGAGATGAACCGGCACGCCCTGGCCAGGTCGCCCTGCAGGCCGCGGTGACTGATGCGGTAGCCAAACAGGAGGGATTCCCCGTTCTCCTCCCCCCTCGGCTCCGCCAGCCCCGCCAGCGCCAAAGGGGGCGCCGGCAAGTCCCCCCCAGGCGGGACTTCGCCGTAGAGGGTTTCGGGACCGACGGGGAAGAGGCTTTCGCGCAGCGAGGGGAGTACCGCCTCGGGGAGGTCGCTTCCGGAATCGATGGTAAAAGAGGTGTTCACTGGTGGCATCTCCTGTGGGAGGGTTCGGGCGCGCCAGCAGGGCGGCGCTCGCGCAGGGCGGCGCTCGCGCTGCGCGACGCGTGCCGTCATGATACCTGGGGTACGTTGTAGGGAGGTTACAGGCGGGAAATGATTCGGGAACAATTCGACCGGGAAAGACCTGCAGCCGGCCGCCCGCGAGGACGCAGCCGGTACATCGCGATGTACAGCCGATATATCGCGATATACAGCCTCTAAATCGTCATGTACAGCCTCTCCATCGTCATGTATAGCCTCTCCATCGTCATGTATAGCCTCTACATCGTCATACACAGCCTCTACATCGTCATACACAGCCTCTACATCGTCATGCACAGCCTCTACATCGTCATGCACAGCCTCTACATCGTCAGGTACGGCCTCTGCATCGTCCTGCACAGCCAATATACCGCGATGTACAGCCGCCCCATCACAGCCCCCGACAACGCCGGGGGGTGTAAAGAACTTTGTGTAAATGGCTTCTGTTAGGCCTTTGGTACTCTGTCTTCAAAGAGGATGGCGAAGCGGCACATAGCCGCTTTCCAGTTTATGATCGGCTTCTTCCATTTCTTCGTA
>Ga0316217_10001206_pt1 | contig 34657 bp, 29 predicted proteins | sample 1anoAmetaG_FD_203633 | JGI IMG/M metagenome (GOLD analysis project Ga0316217, IMG submission 203633) | Freshwater microbial communities from Trout Bog Lake, Wisconsin, USA - 1anoA | ecosystem: Environmental > Aquatic > Freshwater > Lake > Hypolimnion/Profundal zone | place: USA: Wisconsin...
CGGGCTCCTTGCCAGTCCGGATGCGCTTGATTTCAAGTAGCCCGGCACGAAAGGCTGCCTCAAGCACGGAGAGTAGATCGTCCCCGGCAATGCCGGTTGAAGGGTTAGGCATGGCTGACCTCCTGCTGTAAAGGTAGGTCATTAAGTAAGTATGTCAATAGCTAGAAGGTGATTTTACGTACACCTGCCGATGGACAAAGGCGGGAAGCTGCTTGCAGGTAGTAGCCGGTTGGCCGGCAGCGCCATCCCCCGCCTTGATGCTTCCCTCCAACGCTGGAGGCTGGGCCAGCCACGGTTCGTTCCGGCATACGGCACCGCGAGCAGCACCCTGCTGCGAGCGGAACGGTGTGTCGGCGGCCTGAACCGGGACCTCGTTGGGTCGGCGTCATGCCGGGGACCAGGGCGATTGATCACGGAGCCACCGGCAGGGAAAGCTGGGAAGGGCCGAAACGTCCAAACTGCAGACTCCATGTCCCGGCTTTGCCGGGGCATGGAGTGGGGGTGTGGGGATCGAACGCATGCGTTCGATGAGAGGGCGCAAAACCACCGCGCGGTCCCACCACGGTAATATTAGAGCACCACAGGGTTCTGGGCGCCGTCCATGGCGATGGTGACGCCCGTGAGATAGCTGGCCTTGTCGGAGGCCAGGAACAGGACGGCGTTGGCGATCTCCTCGGGGAAGGCCAACCGCCCCAGGGGGATGTGGGCGACGCTCTGGGCCCGGGCCTCCTCCAGGGTGATGCCCTTGAAGCCCGCTTCGGCCTGCATGCGCTTGGCCACGCGGTCCGTTTCCGTGAGGCCCGGATTGAGCCCCACCACCCGGACGCCCCGGGGGGCATAGACCGTCGCCAGCCCCGCCGTCACCAGCATCAGGGCCGCGTTGGCCGCGCCGCCGGGGAGGTGCACCGGAATGGCCACCTTGCCCCCCACCCCGATGACGTTGATGATGACGCCCCGGCCCCGCTCGGCCATGCCCTTGACGACCGGGTCCACGACATTGATGTAACTGAAATATTTAGCATCCATGGCAGTGCGCCACAGCCGGGGGGTCAGCTCGGCGGGCGGCGTCTGGCGGGCGGCTCCAGCGCTGTTGACCAGGATGTCGATGGGGCCCAGGCAAGCCTCCACCTCGGCCACCATGGCCGCGGCGGCCTCCTCGCCGGTGAGGTCCGCGGCCAGGGCCAGGGCCCCGGGGCAGCGGGCCAGGGCCAGGTCGAGGTTTTCCCGGGACCGGGAACACAGGGCGAGCCGGGCCCCCTCGGCGGCGAAGGCCTCGGCGCAGGCCAGGCCGATGCCCTTGGACCCGCCGGTGATGAGGACGACCTTGCCTGCGAGTCCCAGTTCCATGGTGTGCTCCTCATGCTGAGCTTAAGGATAGAATCAAGCATGGCCGTTCCCAAACTGTTCGAGCGTCTCGCCGCCAGGGAGATGGTGGATCCCTCCGCCACCCGGGCCCTCCGGGCCACGGTCGCGTTCATGGTGCCCCTGGTGCTGGCGGCCTTCGGTCTCATCACGGACACCCAGGCGGTGCTGGCGGCCTTCGCCGGTCACGCCATCGCCTGCCTGGATGTGCGGGGGGCCTATGCCCTGCGCCTGACCTTCCTTGCGGCCATGACCCTCATCCTGACCGGGGCCACCTGGTTGGGCGCCCGGACCGGCGACAGCCTGCTCCTGGCCGTGCTGGCCACAGGCCTCATCGCCCTGGGGGCGGGGGCCTGGCGGCATGGTCTGGGAGAGTATGGACCCTCCGTGGCCTCCTCTTCGGCGCTGCTGTTCTTCATCGCCCTGTCCTTGCACGGGTCTTCCTCCGACCCGCTTCTCGCGGTCAAGGCCTCCCTCGCGGGCTGCCTGGCGTGCATCCTGGCCCATGCGGCCACGTGGCCCTTCATGGCCCAGCACCCCCTGCGCCGGGCCGTGTCCGCGAGCTGGTCCGCCCTGGCGGACCTGGCGGAGGCGCTGCCTCCGACCCCGGAAGGCGCGGCCTCACTGCGCCGGCAGGAGCGGCTCAACGAATGTGAAAGGAACCTGCGCACCGCCCTGGACCAGGCCACCCAGGCCCTGGCCGGGGTTCGGGGCCGCGGCTCCCGGCCGCTCATCCGGGACCTGGAGGCTCTGAACCTCACCGTCGCCCACCTGGCGACCCAGCTCATGGCCCTCAATCCAACCATTGAGCGGCTCATGGAACCCCCGGGGCCCGGGCCTCTGGCCGCCTCCTTCCGCTCGGTGCTGGCCTCCCTGGTCAACACCACCCGCTCCTGCGCCGTGGCCGTGGTCTCCCACCAGGCCGAGCACCTGGTGCGCTTCGAGGTGCGGATGCGGCGCCTGGACCGCCTGCTCCAGGTGCTCCAGGACCGCGTGCGGACCAAGGTGGGCCCCGGCCCCGAAGGCGTCCACCTGGAGACCGTGCTTTGCGATTTTCGCGACCAGCTGCCCCACGCGCGAGCAACCCTCCGGGCGGCGATGGAACGGGCCCAGCAGCGCGGCCCCATCTCCTTCGAGCTGTTCGACCTGAAGGCCTGGGCCCTGCGTCCCCTGGCCTCCGCCCTCAACTTCAGCCTCCAGGTGGACCCCGCCCTGGTGCGCTTCACCTTCCGCCTGGCGGTGATGATGATGGCGGGCACCTTCGCCTACAAGGCCTGGCATCTGCCCCATGGGTATTGGATCCCGCTCTGCGTGATGGTGGTCCTGCAGCCCGACTATGGCGCCACCCGGGCCCGGGCCACCCAGCGGGTGGTGGGCACCCTGAGCGGCTGCGCCACGGGCATGCTGCTCCTGTGGCTGCACCTGCCCCTCGGGCTCCTGCTGGCGGCCACGGCGGCGGTGTGCTGGACCTTCACCTTCTACGTGAAGCGGAACTACGCGGTGGCGGTGTTCTTCATCACCCTGCTGGTGGTTCTCGAGTTCCAGGCCGCGGGGCCCGTGACCCTGTCCCTGACGCTCCAGCGCCTGGAGTTGACCCTGGCGGGCTCGTTCATGGCCATGCTGGCCGCCCTGAGCTTCTGGCCCATGTGGGAGCGGGACCGGTTCCCGCCGCTGCTGGCCGAGGCCCTGCGGGCGAACGAGGTCTTCCTGGCAAAGCTCTGCCTGGGCCTGGGCGACGTGGGGGGCACCACCCCCTGGCACGTACTCCAGGCCAAGCGCGCGACGCAGCGCGCCAACAGCCTCGTCTTCTCCTCCCTGAACCGCATGGCCGGCGACCCCGACGTCAAGCAGGAGGGCATTGAGCGGCATGCCGCCCTGGCCAACCACAACCTGCGCATCACCCGGGGGCTCAGCGTGGCCGCCGTCCATTACACGCCCGGCTCGGTGCCCATCCCGGGCCTGGAGGCCATGGCCCAGGCGGCGGGCGCCGCCCTGGACGCCCTGGCGGCCGCCGTGGAGGGCGCCGACCCCGCGACCCTGGCCGAACCCCGGGCCGCCCTGGAGGCCGCAGCCCTGCCCGAGGCGTCCGAGCCGCGCACCGCCTGGGTGACGGCGCAACTTGAGCAGGCGGCCACGGAACTGAGCGCGATGCTGCTGGAATTCGAAGGATGACCTACTTGACCAGGGCCGCCCCGGCCGCGGCGCACTGGCTGTCGTGCTCGCTGGTGTCGCCGGAGACGCCGATGGCGCCGATGATCTTGCCATCCACGACGAGGGGGATGCCGCCCTCCACGGGCATGGCGTTCTGCAGCCTCAGGATGCGCAGGCCGTTGCCGCCGGCGGCGAGGCCGTCCTGGAAGGCCTTGGTGGGCCGCTTGTAGATGGCCGCCGAGCGGGCCTTGTCGATGCAGACGGTGGCGCTGGCCAGCTGGGTATTGTCCATCTTCTCGTAATAGACGAGGTTGCCACTGGGGTCCACGATGGCCACGGCCATGGTCCACTTGTTCCTGGCCGCTTCGGCGAGGGCGGCCGCGGCGGGCTTTTTCGCGTCCGCGAGGCTGATGGGGGCGCCGTAGGGGTTGGGCATCTGCGCCTGGAGACCCCCGGCGCAGAGGGCGGACAGGACGATCGACGCGCAGGCGAAGACGGACCGTGGCGACATGGTATATCCTCCTTCTGGGTGGGCAGGCCTAAACGGTGGTCCTGTGCCCCGTGTTTGTCAATATTCCATTGGGGAGAAGGAAACCATGAGCTTCGCCGGAACCTGGAACCTGACCATCACCAGTCCCATGGGCGTGCAGCGGGTGACACTCGAACTCACCGCGCTGGAAAGCTCCGTCTCGGGCACGGCCTCCATCGGCTCCGCCACCGCCCCCCTCCAGGATCCCGTCCTGGAAGGCGACCGCCTCCGCTATTCGGTGGACATCACCAAGCCCATGAAGCTGACCCTCAAGTTCGACCTGACCCGCGCCGGCGACACCCTCCAGGGCACTGCCAAGGCCGGCTTCTTCGTCTCCGCCGAGGTGACCGGCGAACGGGCTGTGGCCGCCTGACGGAAACCTCCCACGTACCGAGCGGGGACCCTGCCGTGGACACGTTCACCGAAGCGCTGGCACGGGCGGACGCCGACCTGAGGGGCGGGCGTCTGGCCGAGGCCGCGGACCGGTATGGTGAGCTCCACCGGCTCAACCCCCTGGACCTGGACGTCCTGGGCAGCCTGGGCATGGTCCTGGCCGCCCTGGGGCGCACCGGGGAGGCGGCGCACCGCTACGCGCAGCTCCTGAGGCTCCAGCCGGGCCGGGCCGAGGCCCGGCGCAACCTGGTCTCGGCCCTGCGGCGGTTCGGCCAGGACCTCGTCAGCCGGGGCCTGCTGCCGGAGGAAGCCCTGGCCGATCCGGCCGACGACTTCGATCCTGAACGGTCGGAGTGCTGCGTGCAGCTGGGCCATTGCTTCCAGTTCCACGGGCTCCGGACGGAGGCCGTCATCCAGTACGAGCGGGCGGTGGCCCGGGACCCCCGGTGCACCGAGGCCCTCCTGCGGCTGGGCACGCTGTACGCGGAGGCCGGCGAGCTGGCCGCCGCCGCAAAATGGTTCCGGTGGGCCCTGGCCGTCGACCCCGGCCTGGCGGAAGCCAATTTCAACCTGGCGGCGATCCTGGAGGGCGAGGCCCGCCTGGCTGAAGCCCAGATCTACCGGCGCCGCCTGCCGCGCCCCCTGCCCCTGGAGGTCCAGACCGCGCCGGAGCCCCGGCTGAGGGTGCTGGTCGCCAGTGCCGCGGGCAGCGGGAACCTGCCCACCGGGCTCCTCCTGCCGCAGGCCACCACGACCCGCATCCGGTGGTTCCCGGAGGGCTCCACGGACGAGCAGGAAGCGGCCCTGCCACCCTTTGACGTGGCGTTCAACGCCATCGGCAACGCGGATGTCGCCGGCTTCTCCAGCGCGCGCCTGAGCCGGTTCCAGGAGCGCCTGGCCGGCAAGATCCTGCTCAACCGGCCGGAGCGGGTGCTGGCCACCCGACGCGACCGGATGCCCGAGCTCCTGGCCGGGATCCCCGGGGTCGTGGTGCCCCGGGTCCTGCGCCTGGGCCGGGACGAGGTCCTGGAGCCAGGTCTGGTGGAGCGTCTGGAGGCAGCGGGGCTCCCCCTGCCGCTCCTGGTCCGGCCCATCGGGACGCAGGGAGGAAAGGGCGCCAGCCGGGTGGAGACCCTCGACCAGCTGGCCTCGGCCACGGCCCTGGACGCGGACGCCTACTACGCCATCGCCTTCCACGAAACCCGTTCCGCTGACGGCCAGTACCGGAAGTACCGGATGATCTTCGTGGACCGCCTGGCCTACCCCTACCACCTGGCCATCTCCCCCCACTGGCTGGTGCACTGGTATTCGGCCGGCATGGGCGAGGCGGCCTGGAAGCGCGAGGAGGAACGCCGCTTCCTGGAGGCTCCGGAGGCCGTGCTCGGGCGCCAAGGGCTTGAAGCCATCGGGGCCATCGCCCGCCGTCTGGACCTGGACTACGCGGGCATCGACTTCACGCTGCTCCCGGACGGCCGGATCCTGGTCTTCGAGGCCAACGCGACGATGCTCGTGCACCTCGACGATCCCCGGGACGTCCATCCCTACAAGCACGCCGTCGTTCCTGTCATCCTCGAGGCCTTCCAGGCTATGCTCCAGAAGGCCTCCGGGCCCGCCGACCGACCGAAAGGAAGCTGACCCGCATGCGCCTTGCACATTCCGCACTTCGGATTGCCCTCGCCCTGGGGGTCGGCCTCCTGGCCTCGGCCCAGGCCAGGCCCGCCCTGGCACCCGGTGTCGAAGACACCGTCGTCAAGATCTTCTCCACCCTGCGCAACCCCGATCCAGCCAAGCCCTGGAGCAAGCAGGAGCCCGCGGAGGCCACGGCCAGCGGCGTGATCCTGGAGGGCCACCGCATCCTCACCAACGCCCACGCGGTCCTCTATGCCAGCCAGGTGCAGGTGCAGGCCCACGGGGCCGGGGACAAGGTGCCGGCCACCGTGGTGGCCATCGCCCCGGGCATCGACCTGGCCCTGCTCAAGCTGGACGACGAGTCCTTCTTCGACGGGAGGCCGCCCCTGGCCCGGAGCGGGATCCTTCCCGACATCAAGGACGAGGTGCTGGCCTACGGCTACCCCATGGGGGGCGCCAACCTCTCCATCACCAAGGGCATCATCAGCCGCATCGAGTTCACCAGCTACAACTACCCGGTCTCGGGCCTGCGCATCCAGGTGGACGCGGCCATCAACCCCGGGAACAGCGGCGGGCCCGCAGTGGTGAACGGGAAGATGGCGGGCCTGGTCTTCAGCCGCCAGGGCGGGACCACGGGCATCGGCTACCTCATCCCCAACGAGGAGATCGATCTCTTCCTGGACGACGTGGCCCACGGTCGCGCCGATGCCAAGCCCGCCCTGTTCGACGACCTGCCAACCCTCGAGAACCCCGCCCTGCGCCAGTACCTGAAGCTGGACAAGGCCGTGCAGGGCGTGGTGGTGCACCAGCCCTACGGCGCGGGCAGTCCCCTGCGGACCTGGGATGTGGTCACCCACATCGGGGACAGCCCCGTGGACGACCAGGGGATGATCGAGCTCCGGCCGAACCTGAAGGTGGGCTTCCGCTACCAGGTGCAGCGCATCGCCAAGGACGGCAAGGTCCCCCTGCGGGTGGTGAGGGAAGGCAAGGTCCTCAACCTCCAGGTGCCCGTGGGAGCCGAACGTCCTTTCATGCTTCCCGACCTGAAGGGCTCCTATCCGCTCTACTTCATCTGCGGCCCCCTGGTCTTCTCCCCTGCCTCCTCCCAACTGTTCACCTCGATGGGGCGCAACGGCAGCTCCATGTCCATGGCCTCCAGCCCCCTTTTCAAGCGCATGTTCGACGCCCCCGCCTTCCCGGGGGAGGAGCTGGTGGTGATCTCCTCCCCCTTCCTGCCCCACAAGCTCGCCCGGGGCTATTCCAATCCCCAGGGCAACGTGGTGAGCACCGTCAACGGCATCGCCATCCGCAACCTCCGCCACCTGGTCGCCGTGCTGCGGGACGCCACGGACGAGTTCCTGGTCATCGACTTCGCGAACCTCGAGCGCGAGGCGCTGGTCTTTCCCCGCAAGGCCCTGCTGGAAGCCACCAACGACCTGCTCAACGAGAACGGCATCCGCTCCCAGGGCAGCCCGGAACTGATGAAGGTGTGGAATGCCAGATAGTGGGCGTCGCGCCCGGTCCGGGATGAGATGATCGGTTTTCGAGGGACCCGCGTGATCCAGATCTATGTCGATGCCGATGCCTGCCCGGTCAAGGACGAAGTGTACCGGGTGGCCAGGCGCCATGGCCTCAACGTCCACGTGGTGGCCAACAGCCGCCTGAACGTCCCCCGGGACCCCCTGTTCCGTTCGGTGGTGGTGACCGGTCACTTCGATGCGGCCGATGACTGGATCGTGGAGCACGTCACGGACTCGGATCTCGCCATCACCTCGGACCTGCCCCTGGCCGACCGGTGCCTGAAACAGGGCGCCCGGGTGCTGGATCCCAAGGGCCGGGTCTTTTCCGCGGACTCCATCGGCGATGTCCTGGCCAGCCGCGAAATCAGCGCCTTCCTGCGCGACATGGGCGAGCAGGGCGGGGGGCCCAAGCCCTATGCGCCCGCGGACCGCTCCCGGTTCCTGGGCGCCCTGGAGAACCAGATCCAGGCGCTCCTCAAAATCCAGCGCAGCCGGCCCGCCGCGCCCCCGATCCCTGAAGGAAGGCCTCATGGTTGAAGTCATCACCCCCATTCGCCTGAGCCTGCTCAATGTGGTGGCCAAGCACCCGGACGCTCCGCGGACCAAGCTGTTGGCCCTGACGGGCGTCCAGCCGGCGGATATCGATTACCTCGTGCAACAGGACCTGATCCGGGAGCGGGAGGTGGGGGTCTACCGGGTCTCCCACTTCGGGCAGCTGGCGCTCAAGCGGGGGCGGTGAGGCCGCAGGACAATCCTTGGCTGAAAGGGATGGGCGCAATGGTCGATGCAAATCAATCCGATAAACATCAAAATACGGTCAAATCGATAGCTTTATATATTGCCAATGAACACCCGGAGATGCTGGATTACTTCGTCGAGCAACAAAGGCATAATTTGTCAAATATGGTCAGGCGTTTTCACAAGAATACGGTGGCCTATGGGCCCTTCAAGGGCATGCGCCTCTGCGAGGAGGTCCACTGGGGCGTTGGTGACCGTGCGGCCATGATCCTGGGCCTCTACGAGCAGGAAATCCTCGAGGCCCTGAGTACCCTCACCCCGCGCCGGAAGGTCTTCGTCGATCTGGGCGCCGCGGATGGATACTACGGTGTCGGCGTACTGGTGAACAACCTGTTCGAGAAGGCGTACTGTTTCGAAATGACGGAAAAAGGTCGGGAAATCATAGCCGTGACCGCAGAGCTCAATGGCGTGACCGGGCGCCTGGAGATTCGGGGGGAAGCGACCGAGACCTTCCATCAGGATCTTCCCGAAGGTGAATTGGATGAATCGGTATTGCTGGTTGATATTGAAGGGTGCGAATTCTTCATTCTCAACCAGGGAACCTTCGAAGCCTTCTCAAAGGCCGTCATCATCGTGGAAGTTCATGAATGGATTCAAGATGCTGCTCTAAAACTCGATCGTCTCAAACTGGCTGCCGACAAGACGCACACGGTTCAGAAGCTCACCATGTCCCAGCGTGATCTTTCGGGGTTTCCCGAACTGGCGTCCTTGAGTGATACCAACCGCTGGCTCCTTTGCTCCGAGGGGAGACCCGAATTGATGTCCTGGCTGAGGTTTGACCCGCGGTTGTAAATCAGTGTCCCCCGGCCATGGCGTCATTGAAGCCCTTGAAGATGGCCGGATCGTTGCCCGTCGCCGCCGCGTCGCGCAGGCGCGTGACGTTCTCCACGCAGACTTCAGGGGCTTCCGGCCGGGTCGTGAGGAGCTGCATGACCTCGGCGATGAAGGCGCCCAGCGGCATGGCCCGGGGGTCCTGGGCGCCGTTCCTGAGGTCGGTGGCCACATAGGGGGGGACCCGTTTCCTTTGAAAGAGACCAGGCCACCCTGGGCGAAGCCTTCACGAAGTCCTGCAGGGCGGGCAAAAGGGCGCCCCCCGCTGCGGTCCCCACCGCCCCCAGCGGGGGGGAGACTTGACGATCGACATCAGATAACTAATTTATCTATATGTGGTCCGGAACGGGGCTGAGGGAGGTGAAGATGTTGACGTTGCAGGCTGCCTTCCTAGGTTGCCTTGCCTTGGCTACGACCGGGCTCCCGGCCATGGCCAGCGAGGTGGTCGCCCAGGAGACCGTAACTGCCGTGGATTACCAGAACGGCTTCATCGCGCGGCACTTCGGCTACTACCTCGCCGGCGAGGACCTGCACAGCTGCGCGTTGAGAATGACGCCCATCGCGTATGATACTGAAATATTCTATACCAGCAACGGCCGCGAGCGCCGCTTTCCGGGCATCGTCGCCTTCAACGCGTACGTGCGCAAAAGCGGTGGCGGGATCGCCACCTTGCGCTTCAAGCAATGCCGGCTGAAGACCACCGTCCAGCAGGTGGACACGTTGGACGCTGCCGGCCACACCATCGCGATCAAGCACGCCAAGAAGGAGTTGCTTGAGCTGGTGGATTGACTATTTCGCCTTGTTGATCTTCTCCGTGAGCGCGGGGACCAGCTCCAGCAGATCGGCCACGATCCCCACGCTCGCCACCTGGAAGATGGGCGCCTTGGGGTTGGTGTTCACGGCCACGATGAAGGGGTTGCCCTTGAGGCCGCCCAGGTGCTGGAAGGAGCCGCTGATGCCCAGGGCCAGGTAGACCTTGGGCTTGACGGTCTGGCCGGATGTGCCAACCTGCCTGGGCTTTTCAAGCCACTTGGCGTCCACGATGGGGCGGGAGCAGGCCACGGCGGCGCCCATGGCCTCGGCCAGGTCCTTCACCAGCTCCAGGTTCTCCTGCTCGCCGATGCCCCGGCCCACGGAGACCAGCACGTCCTCGCGGGTGATGTCGATGTCCCCCGCCTCGGCCTGGACGACGGAACGGAACCGGCGCCGGGAGGCCAGGCCCGCGGCGTCCGCGGAGCGGTCCACCACCTGGCCGGCCTTGTCCCGGGACTCGTCGGGGCGGAAGGCCCCCGAGCGCACCGTGACCACGGCCCCCGCGGCCACGTCGGCGTGAACGTGGGCGCTGACCTGGCCGCTGAACTCCGAGCGCACGACCTTGAGGCTCGTGCCTTCGAGGCCCTCGGCCCCCACCACGTCGGGCACATAGGCGGCGCCCAGCTTGACGGAGAGGCCCGGGCCCAGGTCCATGCCGAAGGTGGTATGGGCCATGAGCACCACCGAACCCGCGGGCAGGGCCTTCAGCAGGAGGGGGCGGGTCAGCTCGGCGTTGGGGTAGGCCAGGGCCTCCGCGTCGAACTTCCAGACTTCGCCGTAGCTGGCGGCCACGTCCTTGCAGGCGGACTCCAGGGTGGAACCCGAGCCGGTGAGCAGCGCGATGGGTGCGGAACCGGGGAACAGGGCGCTGGCGGCGGCGGCCAGTTCCAGGGCGCTGTCGTCGGCCACGCCGTCCTTGTGGGTGATGAGTGCGAAGATCTTCATTACTTGAGCCCTCCCTTGGCCTTGAGGAGTTCGAACAGCTGCTGGGCGAGGTCGGCGGTGGAGCCTTTGAGCATGTCCGCGCCGGCCCCCGCGGGGGGTACGAAGTAGTCGATCCGGCGGACCTTGGCGCCCTGGGCGCCCACGGTGGCCGGATCCAGGCCCAGGGCCGAAGCCGTGAGCACGGGGATCTCCACCGAGGCCACCTTGCGGATGCCCCGGAGGCCCACGTAGCGGGGCTCGTTGATGCCGGTCTGGATGGAGAGCACGCAGGGGGTCTCGATGTCGCTGAACTCCTGGGCACCGCCCTCGATCTCCCGGCCGATGACCAGGGAGCCCTCCTGTACCTCGATCTTGTTGACGAGGGAGGCGTAGGGCCAATCCAGCAGGGCGGCGAGCATGCCGCCGACCTGGGCCGCGCCGTCATCGGCCTGGGCGCCGGTGAGGACCAGGTCGTAGGCCCCCTTCTTCACGGCGGCCTGGAGGATCCGGGCCAGGCCCAGCCCGTCCGAACCCTCGAAGGCGGGGTCGGTGAGGAGCAGGCCCTGCCCGGCGCCCATGGCCATCTCCCGGCGCACCACCTCCTCGGTGTCGCCGTCGCCCACGGACACCACCGTGACGTTGCCGCCCAGCCGCTCCGTGATCTGGATCGCCTCCTCCACCGCGTAGTTGTCCCACTCGTTCACGCCGTAGGTCAGGTCATCCCGCTGGATGTCCGTCCCGTCGGACCCGACGCTGATCTCGTTCTCCGCCGAATCGGGAACGCGCTTCACGCACACCAGGATTTCCATCATCCCTCCAAAGGTATTCAGGGGTTAAGGTTGCAGGTGACCGTCGACCAGTTCGACCAGGTCGATGACTTCCATCTTGCCTTCCAGGCCCGCCACCTTGATGGCGTCCTCGATGTTGACCATGCAGTAGGGGCAGGCGGTGACGATGACGTCGGCGCCGGCCTTGCGGGCCTGCTCGACCCGCACCACGCCCATGCGCTGCTCCTCCTCGGGCTCGTAGAAGAGCATGAGCCCGCCGCCGCCGCAGCAGAAGGAGCGGTCCCGGCAGTTGCCGGTCATCTCCACGCGCTTGAGGCCGGGGATGCCGTCGATGGCCTCCCGGGGGTCGTCGTAGACGCCGTTGTGGCGCCCGAGGTAGCAGGGATCATGGTAGGTGTAGGTCTTGGCGGGATCGTCGACGCCCCGGAATTTCAGCTTGCCCGAGCGCACGCCCTCGGCGATCAGTTCGCTCATGTGCTGGACGGGAGGCATGTTGGCGTAGTCGTTCTTCAGCGCGTTGAGGGCGTGGGGATCGTTGACGATGATCCGCCTGGCCTCGGAGGCCTGGATGGACTCGGTGTTCTGGTCCCGCAGGCTCTGGAACAGCATCTCCTCGCCGAAGCGGCGCACGTCGTGGCCGCTGTCCTTCTCGTCCTTGCCGATGACGGCGAAGTCCACGCCGGCCCGGTCCAGCACCCGGGCGGTGGCCTGGGCGATCTTCTGCATGCGGTCATCGTAGGAGGAGATGCTGTCCACGAAGTAGAGGGTCTCGGCGGTGTCGCCCTGTTCCACGGACTTGACCTCGACGCCTGCGCCCTTGGTCCAGTCGGCGCGCTTCTTCTCCAGCTTGCCCCAGGGATTGCCGCGCTTTTCCAGGGAGGCCATGGGCTTCTGGAGGGACTGGGGGACCTTGCCCTCGTCCACCATGCCCCGGCGCAGGTCCACCATCTTGTCGATGTACTCGATGCCGATGGGGCATTCCTCCTCGCAGGCGCCGCAGGTGGTGCAGGACCAGATCTCGTCCTCGCTGAAGATCCCCCCGATCAGGGGCTCGGGCTCGGTGGCCGGGGCGCCGAGGATGGGATAGCGCTTGAAGCCGTGGTCCCGGGCCTTGATGCTGATGAAGCGCGGGGAGAGGGGCCGCTTGACGATGTTGGCCGGGCACCGGTCGGAGCAGCGGCCGCAGTCCGCGCAGCTGTAGAAGTCCAGGATGTGCTTCCAGGTGAAGTCTTCAAATTTTTTGACGCCGAAGGACTTGACCTCATCCAGTTGGGCGTCGGAGACCCCATGGCGCACGGGCTTGACGTTGCCCGTCCGCACCCTCATGAAGAACACGTTGAAGAGCGAGGTGATGACGTGGAAGTGCTTGCCCAGGGGCAGCAGGCACAGGAAGAAGAAGAAGGTGAGGTCGTGGACGGCGTAGCTGATCAGGTTGACCTTCGCCAGGGAGGGGATGGCCGCGCCAGCCAGCAGGTGGCTGAAGCCCCAGGCGAGGGTGCCGGGTGCGGCCCAACCCCCCGTAGCGGCCAGCAGGCTGCCCTCGAACAGGCTCTCGCTGAGCAGCAGGGTGGCGATGAGGCTGAGGATGAACAGGGCCTCGGGGGTGTGGTCCTTGCCCAGGCCTTCGGGCACCGCATAGCGCTGGATCTTGAAGAAGGCCCGGCGCACCCAGAGGACGGCCACCGCCGCCAGGACGGCGGTGGCGGCGTAGTCCTTGACCACGTTGTAGACCTCGCCCAGGACGCCGCCGAAGCCCGGCAGCGTGAAGCCGGCCCGGAAGCCCAGGACCACCAGCTGGGTGGACCGCGCCCCCAGGACCAGGAAGCCCAGGAACAGGATGATGTGCAGGACGCCCGCGAGCAGGTAGCGCGGGTGGCGCCACTGGCCCAGCCAGATCTTCAGGACCAGCTTGAGCCGGACCCCGAAGTGCTCCCACCGCGGGTCGGCGGCGGCGCGCAGGAGCGGGATGATGCGCCGCCAGATGATCCAGGCGAAGCACCCCAGCCCCGCAAGGGGGATGAGCAGGAACAGGGTCCTGGCGAACATGCTCGCGGTGGCCGGGGAGAAGGGTTCTGCGACTGCCATGACGTGCTCCAACTACTTGCCGCCGAAGGCATCCTCGGACATGTCGTTGACGATGCTGCAGCCGGACAGGATGCCCTCCATGCGGCCCAGGGCCACCGGGAGCATGGTCTGAGTATAGAACTCCGAGCCCTTGATCTGGCCGTCGTAGAAGGCGGCGTCCTTGTCCTTGGCGCCGGCGGCCAGCGCCTGGGCCGCAGTGCGGGCACGCCAGAGGAGCATCCAGCCCACGACGATGTCGCCGCACACTTCCATGAAGGGGCTGGCGTGGGCGGCGGCCTTGGGCAGGTCGCCGTACATGGCGGTCATGCCCATATGCCGCGCCACCTCCTCGAGCTTCAGGACGCCCTCCTCCAGCTTCTCGGCCATGGGCGAGGTGCGGTCCACCTCGCCGGCCGAAGCCAGGGCGGCTCGGATCTCGTCGTTGAGGTCCTGGATGGGCCGGCCCCCGTTCTGGCCCAGCTTGCGGCCCAGGAGGTCCAGGGCCTGGATGCCGTTGGTGCCTTCGTAGATGGCGGTGATGCGCACATCCCGGAGCAGCTGCTCCATGGGGTATTCCCGGATGTAGCCGTAGCCGCCAAATACCTGCACGCCCTGGCTGCAGACGTCGAAGCAGCGGTCGGTGACGTACCCCTTGGCGATGGGAATGAGGAAGTCCACGATGCCCTGCAGGCGGGTCTTCTCCTCCTTGTCCTCCGAGAGGCTGACACGGTCGTTGAGGAAGGCGATGTAGTAGGAGAGGCTGCGCAGGGCCTCCACGTAGACCTTCATGATCATGAGCATGCGGCGCACGTCGGGGTGCTGGATGATGGGCACGGCCGGGGCGCTCTTGTCGTTCATGTGGAGCAGGGAACGGCCCTGGACGCGGGTGCGGGCGTAGTTGAGGGCGTAGAGGTAGGCGGGGCTGGCGCAGGCGATGCCCTGGTTGCCCACCATGAGCCGGGCGTCGTTCATCATCTGGAACATGGCGCGCATGCCCTTGTTGGGCTCGCCCAGGAGGGTGCCCCGGCATTTGCCCTTGCTGCCCAGGGAGAGGGAGCAGGTGGCGTTGCCGTGGATGCCCATCTTCTCCTCGATGCCCGTGCACACCACATCGTTGGGTTCGCCCAGGGTCCCGTCGTCGTTCACCCAGACCTTGGGCACCGCGAACAGCGAGATGCCCGCCGTGCCGGCCGGGGCGCCCTCGATGCGGGCCAGCACCGGGTGGATGATGTTGGGGGTGAGGTCGTGCTCGCCGCCGGAGATGAAGATCTTGTTCCCGACGATGGAGTAGGTGCCGTCCGGGTTCAGGGTGGCGGTGGTGCCGAGGGCTCCCACATCCGAGCCCGCCTCGGGTTCCGTGAGCAGCATGGTGCCGCACCATTCACCCGTGTAGAGCTTCTTGAGGTAGAGCTTCTTCTGGGCCGGGCTGCCGAAGGTCTCGATGAGCTTGCCGGCGCCGTGGGTGAGCCCGGCGTGCATGAGGAAGGCGAAGCTGGCGGCCATCAGGTAGTCGGAGGCGGCGGTGGCCACGGTGCGGGGCATGCCCTGGCCGCCCCACTCCTGATCCTCGGTCATGGCCATCCATTCGCCGTCCCGCAGGGACTTCCAGGCCTTGTGGTAGGACTCGGGCACGGTGACCGCGCCGTTCTCGAAGCGGCAGCCGATGCGGTCGCCGTCCACCTGGGTGGGCAGGATCTCCTTCACCGCCAGGTTCCGGGCCTCGTTGATGATCATGTCGATGGACTTGCGGTTGAAGTCGGCGAAGCGCTCGCTCTTGGCGAGCACGTCCACGCCGAGCTGCTCGTGCAGCACGAAGTCGATGTCGCGGCGGTCAGCAAGGATCTGGGCCATGGTAGCTCCGGAGAAGGGAAGGGGAGGTGGAAGTTGAAGGGGGAACGTGGCTTGGATCAGACTGCTTCGAAAACCGTGGCGATGCCCTGGCCCAGCCCGATGCACATGGTGGCGATGCCGGTCTTCTGGCCCCCGGCCTTCATCAGGTGCAGCAGCGTGGTGGTGATCCGGGCCCCCGAGCAACCGAGCGGATGCCCCAGGGCGATGGCGCCGCCGTTGAGGTTGACCTTCTTCTCGATCTGGTCCCGCAGCTGGAGGTCCTTGAGCACGGGCAGGGACTGGGCGGCGAAGGCCTCGTTGAGCTCCCACAGCTCGATGTCGGAGAGCTTCATCCCTGCCCGGGCCAGGGCCTTCTTCACGGCCGGCACGGGGCCGTAGCCCATGATGGAGGGGTCCACGCCGGCGGTGGCCATGGCCCGGATGCGGGCCAGGGGCTCGAGGCCCAGGGCCTTGGCCCGGTCCCCGGACATCACCAGCAGGGCCGAGGCCCCGTCGGAGATCGCCGAGGAGTTGCCCGCGGTGACGGTGCCGTTCTTGGGATCGAAGGCCGGCTTGAGGGCCTGGAGCGCCTCGAGGCTGGCATCCATGCGGATGACCTCGTCGGTGTCGAAGACCTTCGAGAAGCCGTGCTCGTCATGGCCTTCCATGGGAACGATCTCGGCCTTGAAGCGGCCTTCCAGGGTGGCCGCGGCGGCCTTCTGATGGGAGCGCAGCGCGAACTGGTCCTGGGCGGCCCTGTTGACGCCGTGCATCTTGGCCAGGACTTCGGCGGTCAGGCCCATCATCCCCGCGGCCTTGGCGGCGTGCTTGCTGATGGAAGGGTTGGGGTCCACGCCGTGGGTCATGGGGAGGTGACCCATGTGCTCCACGCCGCCCACGACGAACACTTCGCCGTTGCCGGTCATGATGGCCATGGCCGCCGAGTGCAGGGCGGTCATGCTCGAGCCGCACAGGCGGTTCACGGTCTGGGCGCTGGCGGAGTGGGGGATGGGGGTCATGAGGGCGGCGAAGCGGGCGATGTTGAAGCCCTGCTCCAGGGTCTGCTGCACGCAGCCCCAGATGACGTCCTCGATCTCGGCGGGGTTCACCGATGGATTGCGCTGGAGGAGGGCGTTGATCATGGCCGCCGAGAGGTTCTCGGCGCGGACGTTGCGGAACATGCCCCCCTTGGAACGGCCCATGGGGGTGCGGACGGCATCGACGATTACGACGTCTTTCATGGCTTACCTCGCTGCGTGGAAGCTGCTGCCGGACTCGGCCAGGGCGAGCATCTGGTGGGTGGGTTCGTAGAGCTTGCCCAGGGAGGCGTACAGCCCGGCCTTGGCGCAGAGGGCCTTCAGGCCCACGGCGTCCGCGTAGCGGAAGGCGCCGCCCCGGAAGGGCGGGAAGCCCAGGCCGTAGACCAGGGCGAGGTCGACCTCCACGGGGGTGGCGACGATCCTGTCCTCCAGGCACCGGGAGCACTCGATGATCAGGGGGAGCATCATGCGGTCGATGATGTCCTGGTCGGTGATGGAGGCGCTGCGGTCCTCCTTGACGAGGGGCGCGAGCAGCTCCTTGACCGAAGGGTCCTGCTCCTTCTTGGGCACGCCTTTCTTGTCGGCGACGTATTTGTAGAACCCAAGGCTGTTCTTCTGCCCGAAGCGGCCGGCCTCGAACATGGCCTCGATCGCGGTGCGATCCTCGGAGGACATTCGGTCCGGAAAGCCCTGCGCCATGACCGTGTTGGCATGGTGGGCGGTGTCGATGCCCACGACGTCCAGGAGGTAGGCGGGGCCCATGGGCCAGCCGAACTTCTCCATAACCTTGTCGATGCGCAGGAAGTCCACGCCGTCGTTGACCAGCTTGATGAAGCCGGCGAAGTAGGGGAAGAGGACGCGGTTGACCAGGAAGCCCGGGCAGTCGTTGACGACGATGGGCGTCTTGCCCATGGCCAGGGCGTAGCCCACGGTGGTGGCCACGGCGCGCTCGCCGGTCTTCGCCCCGCGGATGACCTCCACCAGGGGCATCTTGTGCACGGGGTTGAAGAAGTGCATGCCGCAGAAGTTCTCGGGGCGCTGGAGGCCCTCGGCCAGGCGGGTGATGGAGATGGTGGAGGTGTTGCTGGCCAGGATGGCGTCCTCCTTGACCTGGCTCTCCAGGTCGAGCAGGACGGACTTCTTGACCTTCTCGTTCTCCACGACCGCCTCGACCACCAGGTCGATGCCCTTGAAGTCGCCGTAGGAGAGGGTGGGCCGGATGCGGGTGAAGACCTCGGCCATGCCCGCCGGGGTCATCTTGCCCCGCTCGACCCGCTTGACCAGTAGCTTCTCGGCTTCGGCCAGGCCCAGCTGGATGGCCTTCTCCTGGATGTCCTTCATGACGATGGGGGTGCCCTTGCTCGCGGACTGGTAGGCGATGCCGCCGCCCATGATGCCCGCGCCCAGCACGGCCGCGGACTCGACCTTGGCGCCCTGCTTGGCGAGCTTCTTGGCGACCTTGCCCACGAACTGGTCGCCCAGGAAGATGGTGACGAGATTGAAGGCCGTCGGGGTCTTGGCCATCTTGGCGAAGCCGGCGGCTTCGATGCGCAGGGCCTCGTCGCGCCCGCGCAGGGCCCCCTGCTGCATGGCGTTGATGGCGGCCACGGGCGAGGGGTAGTTGGGGCCGGCCTTGCCGGCCACGAAGGCCTTGGCGCCCTCGAAGACCATCATGGTCTCGGTGGGGTTGAGCTTGAGGGGCGACACCTTCTCCAGGCGCCGGGCCTTCCAGTCCCTTTGTCCGGCGATGGCCTGGCCCAGGAGGTCGAGGGCGGCTTCGCGCACCTTGTCGGGGGCCACCACCGCGTCCACCACGCCGGTCTTCAGGGCGGCCTCCGCCCCGTGCTGCTCGCCGCCGGCGATCCACTCGATGGCGTTGTCCGCGCCCGTGAGGCGGGACAGGCGCACCGTGCCGCCCCATCCCGGGTAGATGCCCAGCTTGGTCTCGGGCACGCCGATGCGGGTGGCCGAGGACATGACGCGGTAGCTGGTGGTAAGGGCGAATTCCAGGCCGCCGCCGAAGGCGTAGCCGTTGATGGCCGTGACGGAGGGGAAGTCGAAATCCTCCACCGTGGAGAAGAGCTTGTCCACCTGGAGGAGCCAGTCGGTCAGCTGGTCCTCCGTGTTCTTGAAGTAATCGATGAACTCCGTGACGTCCGCGCCCACCACGAAGCAGTCCTTGCCGCTGGTCACCAGCAGGCCCCGGACGCCGGGCTCGGCCTTGATGAGGCCGATGACCTCGGTCAGCTCGGCCAGGGTCGCCTGGTTGAACTTGTTGACCGAGTCCTCCTTCAGGTCGAAACGGAGCTCGAGGATGTCGCCCTCGAGCGTGGAGCATTGGATGGACTTGCCTTCGAATCTCATGGGGCTGGGACTCCTTGGGAAGCGGGGTGGAGGGCGATGGGCGGGGAGCGGCTTGGGGGGGCGGCTTGGGGGTCAACGGGTGAAAACCGTCTCGAAGAGGGCGGAAGAGGAGTTCATGGTAGGTAGATTAGCGAGCGCTTGCTAGCTAAAATCCTAAGAATTTGTAATTGCAGGAAAAGAATAAGTTATCCGGATCGATTGTCATCCATGCGACCCCTGGTGGGATCCCTTTCAGCGGTCGGGCGTCTCCGGAACCAGGAACAGGTCGCACAGGACCTCGGCCACCCCCTCGTAGGTGTCCCCCCGCCCCGGCCGGAACCACTGCACGGACCAGTTGAGGGCGCCCTGGAGGGCCATGCGGGCCATCCGGGTGTCCCGGGTCTCGCGCCACCGGCCCGCCCGGACGAGGTCCTCGATCTGGTCCTCCCACAGCTTGTCGTAGTCGCGCCGGAACTGGCGGACCTCCTCGGCGGTGGCCACCTGGAAGCTGCGGGTCTCGTAGAGCATGACGTTCATGTGGTCCGCGCCCCGGTCCAGGATCCCCTCCAGATGGCGCAGCAGCATGGCCCGGAAGCCCGCCTCGGGGGTGGCGCCGGCCCGGGCCTCGGCCACGGCGGCGTGGAGGAGCTTCATGCCGTGGTCGATGACCGCCAGGAGGATCTCCTCCTTGCTGGTGAAGAAATAGAACAGACTGCCCGACTGCATCCCGGTCGCCGCGGCCAGTTCCCGGACAGTCGTTCGGTCGAACCCCTTCTCCCGGAAGAGCCGCGCCGCCTCGCGGATGATCCGGTTCCGGCCGTCCATGCTATCGACCGGGCGTTCTTTTTTTCCTGGGGTGTGGGTCGCCATGCTCATTCCTGACGTTAGGGGTCTTAAAAAAAATCATAGCGAAGATGCCAAGCGCTTGCTAGGTTACAATCGTTGATACCCACTTGGCAGGTGAATGGCTCATTCGGAGGATTGGTACGTGGTCAGAACGATCGCAGAGCTTTTCTACCAGGCGCTGGAGCACGCGTTGCCCGACGCCATGGCCTACAAGGCCGGGGCCACCTATGTGGGCCTGTCGCACCGGGACATCCAGGCGACGGTGGAACGTCTGGCGCTGGCCCTCAAGGAGGCGGGCATCCTGGAGGGGGACCGGGTCGCCATCCTCTCCGAGAACCGCCCGGAGTGGGCCATGGCCGACTACGCCTGTGCCATCCTCGGCATCGTCTCCGCACCGGTCTATCCGACCCTGAACCCCGTCCAGACCGAATTCATCATCCGCCACTGCGGCGCGCGGATGATCTTCTGCTCCACGGCCGCGCAGCTGGCCAAGGTCCTGGCGGCCTGGCACCTCCTCCCCGAACTGGAAACGGCCGTGCTCATGGAGGGCGAGCCGCCCCAGGTGCCTGGCCGCCGGATCCTCACCTGGGCGCAGCTGGTGGAGGCCGGCAGCCGCCTTGAGGACCAGCGCCCGCAGGTGCGCGAGTGGGCCGGCCAGCGGGACCCCGGACAGATCCTCACCCTCATCTACACCTCGGGCACCACCGGGGAGCCCAAGGGGGCCATGCTCACCCACGGCAACCTGGTCTCGAACATCCTCCGGGCCCTGGAGCTCCTCCAGCTGCAGCCGGGGAGGCGCTGCCTGAGCTTCCTGCCCCTGTCCCACATCTTCGAGCGCATGGGCGGGCACTACACCATGTTCCACGCCGGCGTGAGCATCTACTACGCAGCCGAAGTGAGCAACCTCCCCCAGGCCTTCCTGGAAGTCCGTCCCCAGGTGCTGCTGGCCGTGCCCCGGGTCTACGAGAAGATCTACGCCAAGATCCGCGAGACGGTCCAGGCCGGCGGCCTCCTGCCGCGGCTGGTCTTCCACTGGAGCATGGCGGCCGGCAAAAAGGTGGCCGAGTGCCGCTACGAGGGCCGCAAGCCGGGCCTGCTCCTGGGGCTCGCCTACGCCCTGGCGGACCGGGCCGTCTTCTCCAAGGTGCGGGCGCGCCTGGGCGGGCGGGTGGAGATCTCGGCCTCCGGCGGCGCGGCCCTGGCCTCGGCCATCACGGAGTTCTTCTGGGCGGCGGGGGTGCCCATCTTCGAGGGCTACGGCCTCTCGGAGACCAGCCCGATCCTCTGCCTCAACGTCAAGGGCCAGGTGCGCCCCGGCTGCGTCGGCCCGCCCATCCTGGACACCTGGCAGGGCCTGCCCTTCCTCAAGCTGGGGGAGGACGGGGAGATCCTCTGCCAGGGCCCCAACGTGACTCCGGGCTACTGGAACGACCCCTTCGCCACCGAGCAGGCCTTCGACTCGCAGGGCTATTTCCGCACCGGCGACATCGGCGTCCTGGATGAACGGGGGCGCCTGAAGATCACCGACCGGAAGAAGGAGCTCCTGGTGACCTCGGGCGGGAAGAACGTCGCCCCCCAGCCCCTGGAGCGGCTCCTGGCCCAGGACAAGTACATCGCCCAGGCCGTCGTCATCGGCGACCACCGGAACTTCCTGACCGCCGTGGTGGTGGCCAACCTGGGCAACCTGCACCGGTGGGCCGCGCGCAAGGGACTCGCCTACGCCTCGGACGCCGAGCTGGTGGCCAGGCCCGAGGCGGTGGCCAAGGTCATGGAGCGCATCGAGAAGCTCAACTCCGGCCTGTCCAACTTCGAGCGCATCCGGAAGATCGTCCTCCTGAGCGAGGAGATGACCCTGGAGGCGGGCCTCCTCACCCCGTCCCTGAAGGTCAAGCGCAAGGCCGTGAACGAGAAGTACGGCCCGCAGATCGATGAGCTGTACGCGGGGGGGAAGGACTGAGCGCAGATCTTCTCTTGCCATAGGCCAAGTGGCGCACGATACTTGGTCATACGCCGGAGGACCTCGTGGCTCCCGTTGAAGCTCTGCCAGACCACCCCAAAAAGCGTCCAGCCTTGGAGATTCGCTACCTCAAGGCCACCCCGATGGATCTCGTCGAGTTGGTCCGGGAGGGCTTGCCTTGGACCCTCTATCAGGGAGTCATGACTGACCTCGGCCTGACGGACCAGATGGCGGCGGGCGTTCTGCATATCCCGTTGCGCACCTTGACCCGTCGCAAGGGAGGGCGTCTCGACCCCAGGGAAAGCGAACGGGTCATGCGGTTGATCCGACTGAGAACCAAGGCCGAGGATGTGCTCGGGACCTGGGAGAAGGCATCCCACTGGCTGGAGTCGCCCAATCGTGCCCTTGGGGGGGCGACCCCGCTCTCCCTCCTGGACACCGACATTGGCACCCAGGCCGCCGAGGATGTTTTGACTCGAATCGAATACGGTGTGTATAGCTGATGCGCGTCCATAGGTTGATCAAAGCCCGGCATGCGGCCTCACCGCTTGCTGGCGAAGGGGCCAGACGTGCTGGAGGTCGCTGGAACCCCAGGGGCACAGCGATGGCCTACTGCTCATCCACGCTGTCCCTGGCCGTGTTGGAGTTAATCGTCCATTTAGACCCAGGTGATTTTCCAGGCGACCTGCTTGCCATCGAAGCCGAGATCCCGGACCACCTCCCGGTAGTGCAATGGCTTCCGGCAGATCTCCCCCTTGGCTGGCGCGAGGATGTCGCCCAGCCCGATTTGCAGACAAGGGGGGCGGGCTGGATCAAGGCGGCCACTTCGGGGCTTCTCCTGGTTCCATCCGTCATCGTGCCATCTGAAACGAACATCCTCCTCAACCCGAGACATCCGGACGCAGCCGAGGTCCTTGTGGTTTCGCGGAATCCGTTCACGCTCGACCCAAGGTTGTTCGGCTAGACTCCATGTCCCGGCTTCGCCGGGGCATGGAGTGGGGGTTTGGGGGGACGGAGAGAGAGCGCAGCGACCGCGCGGTCCCACCAATGACAAATCAGATCCCCTGTTTCGGAAAAAGCCCATGCCCAGCTCGACCCACCCCCATCCGGACGAGGACGGCCAACCCGTCCACATCCTCCATCCCCATGCCCCCAGTCCCCTGGAGGACTGGGCGGCACCGGGCCGGCTGGCCACCGTCGTACCCGGAGGCCCCATGCCGCCGGCGGTGAACGGCCTGGAGGTGGCATCCTGGCCCGGGGTCACGGACTGGGGTGCCCTGGCCGCCCAGGCCTGCCTGCCGGATCCCCCCCGCCCGCCCGGCAAGGCCGTCGCGGCAGGGGCCGTGGTGGTGGAGCCCGACGGGCGGGTCTGGCTGGTGGCCCCCACCAACGGCTGGAGCGGCTACCGCGCCACCTTCCCCAAGGGGCGGGTGGACAAGGGACTGAGCCTCCAGGCCTGCGCGCTGAAGGAGACCTTCGAGGAGACGGGGCTGCGGGTGGAGCTCACCGCCCACCTCATCGACATGCCCCGCACCAAGGGTTTCGCGAGGTACTATCTCGCCCGGCGCCGGGGGGGCGATCCGGCCGACATGGGCTGGGAGTCCCAGGCCGTGCACCTGGCGCCCCAGGCCATGCTCGGCAGCCTCCTCAACCGGGACTGGGATCTGGAGATCGCCCGGGCCCTCCGGGAGCGTTGGCAGGAAGGACGTTGACGGCCCGGGGTCCCCGCGGAGAAGCTGAAGGGGATCCCCCCCTTACCTTCCTGACCGGAGATACCCGTGCGCACACGATGGCTTTCCATTCCGCTAGGACTCGCACTCATGGCCTCATGCAAACCGAAAGTCCCGAATCCCGTCCCGCCGGTCGCCGCCGCCGAGGACCCCTACCAGTGGCTGGAGGACGTGACCGGGGTCAAGGCCCTGGACTGGGTGCGGGCCGCCAACGCCGACACCGCCAAGGCCCTGGAGGGCGGGGAGGCCTACAAGGCCCTTGAAGGCGATCTCCTGAAGATCATGGATTCCGACGCCAAGATCCCCTACCTGACCAAGAGCGGCGATTACTATTACAACCTGTGGCGGGACAAGGCCAATCCCAGGGGCCTGTGGCGCCGCACCACCCTCGCCGAGTACCGCAAGGACGCGCCCGCCTGGGAAACCGTCCTGGACCTGGACGCCCTGGGCAAGGCCGAGAAGCAGGGCTGGGTCCTCCATGGCACCGACTTCCTGGAGCCGGGCTTCCGGCGCTGCCTGCTGTCCCTGTCCCCGGGCGGTTCGGACGCGGTGGAGGTGCGGGAGTTCGATGTGGAAACCAAGACCTTCGTGGCTGGTGGCTTCCATCTGCCCTTGGCCAAGTCCCAGATGGGCTGGATCGACGCCGACACGGTGTTCGTGGGTACCGATTTCGGACCGGGCAGTATGACCACCTCAGGCTATGCGAGGGTGGCCAAGCTCTGGAAGCGTGGCACGCCCCTCGCCCAGGCCGCCGTGGTCTTCGAAGGGAAGGGGGAGGACATGGGGGTCTGGGCATCCCATGACCCGACCCCCGGTTTCGAGCGGTCCTTCCTGACCCGCAAACCCACCTTCTTCACCAGCGAGACCTTCCTCCTGGACAAGGAAGGCACGAAGCGCAAAGTGGACGTCCCCCTGGATGCCGAGCCGGCCTTCCACCGCGAATGGCTGACCATCCAGCTCCGGACGGCATGGACCGTGGCGGGGAAGAGCTACCCGGCGGGCGCCCTGCTGGTGACACGTTTTGACGATTTCATGGCGGGCAGAAGGGACTTGACGGTCCTGTTCGAACCCACCCCCACCACCTCCCTGGAGTCCGCCCAGTGGACCCTGAACCATCTGATCCTGAACGTGATGGATGACGTCAAGAGTCGCCTCTCGGTTCTTACCCCCGGGCCGGCAGGCTGGACCCGGGAGCCCTTGCTGGGAGCCCCCGCCTTCGGCACCGTCCAGATCCACCCGGTCGATGCGGAGACCTCGGACGCCTACTTTCTCACCGCCACCGACTACCTCACGCCCGACACCCTCAGCCTGGGGACGCCCGGTTCAATGCCCGAGAAACTCAAGGCCCTGCCGGCCTTCTTCGACGCCTCGGGCCTGGAGATCACCCAGCACTTCACGCCGTCCAAGGACGGCACGCGGATCCCCTACTTCCAGGTGTCCCGCGAGGGGCTCGTCCTGGACGGGACGGCGCCCACCCTGCTGACGGGCTACGGCGGGTTCGAGGTCTCGGAGCTGCCCCGCTACAGCGGCGTTCTCGGCCGGGCCTGGCTGGCCCGGGGCGGGGTGCTGGCCCTGGCCAACATCCGCGGGGGCGGCGAGTACGGTCCCCGCTGGCACCAGGCCGCCCTCAAGGCCAACCGGCCCCGGGCCTACGAGGACTTCGCGGCGGTGGCCCAGGACCTGGCCGCCCGCAAGGTCACCTCGCCCAAGCATCTGGGTATTTCGGGCGGCAGCAACGGCGGCCTGCTGGTGGGCAACATGCTCACCATGTACCCGGGCCTCCTGGGTGCGGTGGTCTGCCAGGTGCCCCTCCTGGACATGAAACGCTATTCGCATCTCCTGGCTGGCGCCTCCTGGATGGAGGAGTACGGCGACCCGGACAAGCCCGAGGAGTGGGCCTTCCTGAAGACCTTCTCCCCCTACCAGAACGTCAAGCCCGGTGAGAAGTATCCTCCGACGCTCTTCATGACCACCACCCGGGACGACCGTGTGCACCCCGCCCACGCCCGCAAGATGTTCGCGAAGATGAAGGCCATGGGCTACGACGTGACCTACTTCGAGAACATCGAGGGCGGCCATGGCGCCGGCGCGGACAATCGTCAGTCCGCCCACTTCTGGGCCCTGGCCTACACGTTCCTGGGCACGAAGCTCCGGTAGATGGGTTGAACTTCCGCGCCGGCCGCGCGGAAGTTCAGGGTGAATATACAATTTTGAATCTGAATCCGCCCCGCCGGCGTATCCATCCCTAGAGACGCCCTCTCCCCCGAGGGCGTCCCCTGGAGGGGGAGACCATGGCCACGGGCATGAGCAGGAATGACTTTCTCAAGATCATCGGGGTCGGCGGCCTGGTCTTCGCCGCGGGGCTGCCGGGGTTCGCCGGGGCGGCGGGGAGCGAGGAGGCGGAGGGGTTCTTCTTCGTCCAGCTCACGGACACCCACTGGGGCTTCTCGGGGGCCAAGGCCAACCCGGACGCGGCAGGCACCCTGCCCAAGGCCATCGAGGCGGTGAACGGCCTGGACCCCCAGCCCGACTTCGTCATCTTCACGGGGGACCTCACCCACACGACGGACGATCCCCAGGTGCGCCACCAGCGCATGAAGGAGTTCCGGACCCATGCGGACCGGCTCCGGGCCCCCATGGTCTATTTCATTCCCGGCGAGCACGACGCCTCCCTGGACCAGGGGCAGGCCTACCGGGAGCATTTCGGTGCCTCGCGCTACGCCTTCACCCGCAAGGGCGTCCACTTCATCGCCCTGGACAACGTGTCCCAGGAGGGCTCGACCCTCGGCGCGGCCCAGCTGGCCTGGTTCGCAGCGGAGGTGGCCAAGGTCCCGGCGGACGCCCCCCTTGTGGTGTTCGCCCACCGGCCCCTGTTCGATCTCTACCCGGACTGGGACTGGCACACCACCGATGGCGCCCAGGCCCTGGCGCTCCTGGAGGGCCACCGGTCGGTGACCGTCTTCTACGGCCACATCCACCAGGAGCACCACCACGTGACGGGCCGCATCCAGCACCACGCCGCCACCTCCCTGATCTTCCCGCTGCCGGCGCCGGGCTCGCAGCCCAAGCGGGCGCCCGTGCCCTGGGATCCCGCGGAACCGTACCGGGGCCTGGGCTTCCGCCAGGTGCGCACGGTCGTCGCCGGAAAGAACGCCTCCACCGCCCGTCTGGAACTGGCTGAGCTGGCCCTGGCCCGGTTCCTGGCCGCCACGGGGAGCCGGTCGTGAAGGAGGACGTTGCCGCTGCCCGGGGCAACTCCCGGCGGGCCTTCTGTGTCGGGTGCGCCGCCGCGCTGGCCTGCGCGGCCCTGGGCGCCGAACCCGCGCCCCAGGCCCCAGGCGGCGCCGGGGAGGAACCCGTCAAGCGCACCCGGGAGACCCGATCCACCATCAAGGCTGGCGAGCTGAAGGATTATCGCAAGGAGGGGCGCTTCTTCCTCCTGGCGGACGAGCGTGGCATCTACGCCCTCACGGCCATCTGCACCCACAACGGCTGCACGGTGGGCACCGCGGGGCCGGAGGGCTTCCTGTGCCCCTGCCACGAAAGCGAGTATGACCGCCAGGGCCGGGTCACCGAGGGGCCGGCGAAGCTCCCCCTGCGGCACCTGCTGGTGCGCGAGCCGTCGCCCGGGGCCTTCCTGGAGGTGGACCTCACGGCGACCGTAGCTCTCGATGAGCGGCTGTGACCTGTCCCCGCTATGCTTGCCTGCGGAGTCCCGTGTGCCCGTCCCGCCCGACCTAGCCCAGGAGGAGGATGCCGCCCTGGCGGCGGGCATCGCGGCAGGTGACGAGGCCGCGCTCCAGGAGCTGCACCGGCGCTACGCTCCTCTGGTTTTGCATCTGGCATGCCGGTCCCTGGACCGGGCCGCCGCCGAAGAGGTCACCCAGGACGTGTTCCTGGCCCTGTGGCGGAAGGCGGGCACCTTCGATGCCGGGCGGGGCCCACTGCGGACCTGGCTCCTGGGCATCGCCCGCAACCGCGTCCGGGATGAGCTGAGGCTGCGCCAGCGCCGCGTGGCCACCTCCGAGCCTCCGGAAGGCCTGGAGCCCGCCGACCCGGACCCCCTTCCCGACGAGGCCTTCTGGCGGTCCTTCCAGCGCCGCGCCATCGCCCAGGCCCTGGCGGCCCTGCCTGCGGCCCAGCAGCTGGCCCTGCGCCTGGCCTTCTTCTCGGAGCTCTCCCACGAGGGGGTGGCCGAGGCGCTGCGGGTGCCCCTGGGCACCGCCAAGACCCGCATCCGCTCCGGCCTGCGCGGCATGACCGGGCGCCTGGGCGCCCTGGTGGCGGGCGTGCTCCTGCTTCTGGGGTTGCCGGCGGCGTGGCGGGTCCGCCAGCGCCTCATGGAAGGGGACCGCGCGACCCGGGGCGTGGCGCTCCTGGCCAACAGCCAGCTGAAGGTCCTCAAGCTCCTGCCGCCGGGCGCCACGGCGGCGGAAAACGGGATCCATGCCACCTTCCGGGGCATCCCCGGGCAGGACCTGGCGGTGCTGACCCTCTCGCACGTCCCGCCCCCGCCGGCGGGGAGCCACTACGTGCTCTGGCTCGTCCGGGAAGGCGGCGGCGACGCCCGGCGCCTGCCGGATCCGGACGGGGAGGGCAGGGCCCTGCTGGTCCTGGAAAGGCTCCGGGGCACCTGGCCCTCGGCCCTGTCCATTACGGCCGAAACCCGGCCAGGGACCGGCCCCGCCGGTCCGGTCCTGGTCGAATGGAAGGAGGCTACTTCTTCACGGCCGTGACGGTCTGGCCGTTCTGCCGGAGCAGGAGGCTCGTTACCTTGCCCGCCGCATTGCGCACGAAGGTGAACTCGGCCCCCGAGGCATCGGAGTAGAACACGTCCTTGTCCGTGGCCTCCACCGGGGTCTCGGCCTGGCCGGAGCCCTGGACATAGAGCTGCTCGCCGTGGGCGGTGACGGTGACGCTGAAGCCCGTGGGGACCTTGTACTGGCCCAGGAGGGCCTTGAGGGCCTTGGCGTCCGGGGCCTCGGCGAGGACCCGCTCGGCCTTGACCTGCCCGCCACCCTGGCGCAGGACGAAGGTGTAGGACTTGGCCCCGCGCACGGGGTGGATGATGAGGTCCAGGTCCTCCGCGAAGAAGTCCCCGGTGCTGTCATAGCCCAGTTCCAGGCGGGCCTGGCCCTCGGCCTGGGCGTAGAGCTTGCCGTCCTTGACCTCCAGGTACATCTTCTGGTCGCCCGCGAGGATGAAGCGGCCGGCCATCCGGCTAAGGAGCAGCTCGCCCGGGGTGCTCCGGCGCCGGGGGAACCCGGCCGGCGGGGCGTTGGCATCCAGCAGGGTGAGGCCCAGGGGGATCAGGCCGCCGAGGTTGGCCAGTGACGTGTCGGCCAGGAGTACCGCGCCCTGATGGTTCTCGGGATCCAGGGCCACCAGGCTGGTGAAGCCGCCGGTGCTGCCTTCATGGACGAGGATGTTCCGGCCCCCCAGGGGGACGAGGATCCAGTTCATGGCCATGGCCGGGAGGGTCGCGTCGGCCACGGTGGCCTGGGTCAGGCGCAGGGCCGGGGTGATGGAACTCTGCCTCGTGCCCAGTTCGCCCTCGACGTAGTGGACCAGGTCGGTGAGGGAGGCGCGGACGCCGCCCGCCCCGGCCAGGTCCCCGGGGAAGTCCCAGGGGGGCGTGGGCCGGCCGCTGGAGCGGTGGCCCTGGACCTCCATGCCTGGCTTCTCCAGGCGTGCCACATGGGCGTCCGTCATGCCCAGGGGCTGGAAGATCCCCTCGGCGAGGAGGGTGGGGAAGTCCTTGCCGCTGCGCCTGGCCAGGCCGTAGGAGAGAAGCATCATGGCGAAGTTGGAGTAGCGGTAGTGGGTGCCGGGCGCGGCCTCCAGCTTCACGTCCTCCAGGGAGCCCAGGAGCTGCTCGGGCGTGAGGGAGGCGTAGGGGTTGGTCTCATCGGTGGGGCGCATGCGGCCCGGCAGGGACGGCAGGCCCGAGCGGTGGGAGAGGATGTGGCCGAGGGTGATGGGCTTGCCCTGGAAGTCCGGCACCTTCGTGCCCGGGGGCAGGAGCCTGGACAGAGGGTCATCCAGGGTCAGCCCGCCCTTGAGGATCAGGTCGGCCAGAAGCGCGGAGGTCATGGTCTTGGTGACCGAACCGAGTTCGAAGGCGGTGTGCGCGTCGAGCTTCCTCGGGTTGGCGGGATCGGCGCAGACGATGGCGGTGGCAGGCTGGTCGCCGACGATGGCCGCGGCAATGCAGACCCCCGTGCGGTCGCCCAGGAAGCGCGCCTCGACGGCGGTCTTCAGCAGTTCCTGGGGGGTGGCCGGCGTAGCGGGCAGGGCGAAGGCGGCGGTGGCGGCGGACCACGCGAGGGCCAAGATATAGGAGGGGCGTGGCATGGGAAGGCTCCGGGGCAGGGACAGATCCTAGCCTAACAGCCCTTGCCCAGCCGGCTTCGCCGAGAGCAAGTTCGGTGTTTACTGTGCATCCAGGATTGACGGGCGGGACAGGTTCGGGGTTCACTGGAATCATCAAGGTTTTTTAACGGACGTACCATGTCTTCATCAACGTTTCGGGCCGACGCCGCACCACGGGGAACCGGCCCCCTGAGGGCGGTGTCCTGGGGAACGGGGCGGCCGTACCTCTTCGCCTTCCTCCTCACCAGCGCCACCCTGGCCCTCCGTCTGGGCCTTGAACCGGCCTTCCAGGACAGGCCATTCATGAGCCTCTTCCTGTTTCCGGTCATCCTGAGCGCCTACGTGGGCGGCCTGGGACCCGGGCTCTTCGCCACCGTCCTCTCGGCCCTCGCGGTGGATTTCTTCCTGGTCCCTCCCATCCATTCCCTCTGGTGCGCCAAGGGCATGGACGCGGTGCTGCTGGGCTTTCTCACTGCCAACGGGGCGCTGGTCAGTGTCCTGGCGGAACTCCAGCACCGTGCCCATGCCCGGCTGGCCGGCGAGTTCCGGGCCCTGGAGGAGGCCCGCGCCACCCTCGAGGCCCGGGCGGAAGGCGAGGGAGCCCGGCGCGAGCAGCAGGCCCTCGACAACCTGCGGGCCGTGGACCAGTTCAACCGTTCCGTGCTGGATTCGGTCAGCGCCCACCTCTGCGTGCTCGACACCCAGGGCACGATCCTGTCCGTGAACGAACCCTGGCGGAGGTTCGCCCAGGAGAACGCCGACGGGCCGGGCATGGCCGTCCGGGGCACCCGGGTGGGCGACAACTACCTGGAGGCGTGCCGGCGGAGCATGGAACTCCTTTGCCCCGGCGCCCAGGAAGCCCACGACGGGATCCTGGCGGTGCTCGCCGGGCAGGCGAGGTTCACCCTGGACTACAGCTGCGACAGCCCCGCCAGCCGGCGCTGGTTCACCATGAACGTCACCCGGCTGGGTTCCTCGGCCGGAGGCGTGGTCATCACCCACCAGGACATCACCGACCGCAGGCTCGCGGAGGAGGCCCTGGCCGAAGCCGAGGAGGGGCGCCGGGTGCTGGAGGCCGAACTGGTCCAGGCCCAGAAGCTGGAGTCCGTGGGACGGCTGGCCGGGGGCGTGGCCCACGATTTCAACAACATGCTGGGGGTGATCCAGGGCCAGGCGGAAGTGGCCATGATGATGCCCGGCTCCAAACCCTTCCATCCCTTCCTGGGGGAGATCATCAAGGCGGCCCGGCGGAGCGGGGACCTCACCCGGCAGCTCCTGGCCTTCGCGCGCAGGCAGACGGTGACCCCCCGGGCGCTGGACCTGAACGAGACCATCCAGGGGCTCCTGAAGATGCTGGGGCGCCTCATCGGCGAGGACATCGCCCTGGCCTGGACGCCCCGGGAGGGACTCTGGAAGGTGTGGATGGACCCCTCCCAGGTCGACCAGGTCCTGGCCAACCTTGCCGTCAACGCCCGGGACGCCATCGCGGGGGTGGGCCGGCTCGCCATCGGCCTTGAGAACCTGGTGGTGGAGGACGCCGTCCTCCGGGAGAACCCCGGCGCCGTTCCCGGCGACTACGTGGTGCTGTCCGTGGCCGATTCGGGGTGCGGCATGGAGCCGGAGGTCCTCCAGCACCTGTTCGAGCCCTTCTTCACCACCAAGGGGCAGGGGCGGGGCACGGGCCTCGGGCTCGCGACGGTCCACGGGATCGTCAAGCAGAACGGCGGGTTCATCCGGGTCCGGAGCGAACCGGGGGCCGGGACCCAGTTCCGGATCTACCTGCCCAGGCTGCAGGGCGACGGGCGCGGGGCCGCAGGCGATCCGGCCCGGCCGTCCTACCCCTCCGGCCGGGGCGAGACGATCCTCCTGGTCGAGGACGAGGAGTCCGTGCTGGCCGCGACCCGGCTCCTGCTCGAGCAGCTCGGCTACGAGGTCGTGCCGGCCCATGGTCCCCGGGAGGCCCTGGCCTGCGCCCAGTCCTACGCCCAGTCCCGGAAGGGGGCCTTCCAACTCCTGCTGACGGACGTGGTGATGCCCGGGATGAACGGGCGGGACCTGTCCCGCAAGCTCCTGGACCTGTTCCCCGGGCTGCCGGTGCTGTTCATGAGCGGCTACACCGCCGACATCCTGGCTCCCCAGGGCGTACTGGACGCGGGGACCCGCTTCCTCCAGAAGCCGGCCTCCCTGGCGGAGCTGGCCAAGGCCGTGGACGGCGCGCTGCGGGGACAACCTCCGGTATAATCGCGCGGTGGGGTTTCCATGCGCAAAACCATTGCCATCCTCCTCGTGCTCGCCTCGGGCCTCGTCATCGGCTGGTGCTCGGGCCTGGGCTACCAGCAGCGGGGCGCCGCCTCGCCAAGGCCCGTGACGCCGCGGGGCGCGCTGCCCCCGGGCGAACAGGGCCTGGTGGACCGGTTTCGGGAAGCGCGCACCTCGGTGGTGTACCTCACGTCCCTGGCCTACCAGCAGGACCTGTTCTCCCTGGACGTCCAGGCGGTGCCCACGGGCACCGGGTCCGGCTTCATCTGGGACGGCCAGGGCCATATCGTGACCAACTACCATGTCATCCAGGACGCCCAGGAGGTGGAGGCGGCCCTGGCGGACGGCACCCGCCACCCCGCGAAGGTCATCGGCGTGGCCCCGGAAAAGGACCTGGCCGTGCTCAAGCTCCAGGACGCGGGCGCCCTCAAGCTGCGGCCCATCCCCGTGGGGACCTCCGCGGACCTTCAGGTGGGCCAGAGCGTCCTGGCCATCGGCAATCCCTTCGGCCTTGACCAGACGCTGACCACGGGGGTCGTCTCGGCCCTGGGCCGGGAGATCCAGAGCGCCACCCGGCGCCGCATCACCGGCGTGATCCAGACCGACGCCGCCATCAATCCCGGCAACTCCGGCGGCCCCCTCCTGGACAGCGCGGGCCGGCTCATCGGCATCAACACGGCGATCCAGAGCACCTCCGGCAGCTCCGCCGGCATCGGGTTCGCCGTGCCCGTGGACACCATCAACCGCATCGTCCCCCAGCTCATCTCGCGGGGGCAGCCGGTGAGGCTGGACCTGGGGTTCGACCCCATCCCCGAAGGCTGGGCGGCCACCGTGGAGGTGCCTCCCGGCATCATCGTGGGCCGGGTGCGGCGGGGCGGCCCCGCGGACCGGGCCGGTCTGCGCGGCCTGGTGCGCCAGGGCCGGGGCTTCGCCCTGGGGGATGTCATCGTGGCCGTCAACGGCGTTCCCGTCAAGGACATGGACCGGCTCCTGGACGCCGTGGAGACGGCGGACCCGGGCTCCCGCTTCCAGCTCGAGGTGCTGCGGGAGGGGCGAAAAATAAAGCTGGTCCTGGACCTGGATGGGGCCCGCAGCTGATGCCTCCCCGGTCGTCATTGACGCGGGTGGCCGGGGCAGCCCATAGTTCAGCAGCGACTCATATACCAAGGAGGGCTGATCCATGGCCGAAATGACCCGGGAAGACGTCATCGATCATGTGCGCAACCGGGTGTCCCTGGAGCATGCCGATCTCTCCACCCTCGATCTCCGGGGCATCGGGTTCCAGAAGGTCAACCTTTCCGGCGCGAACCTCTCGGAGTGCCGGTTCATGGGGGCGGTCCTGACGGAGTGCAAGCTCGCCCGGGCGAACCTCTTCGAGGCTGATCTGCAGAGCTGCAACCTTTCAGGTTCGGACCTCTCCTCGGCCAACCTCCAGAAGGCCAACCTCAAGGAGGCCAACCTGGCCAATTCGAAACTGCCCGGCGCCTGCCTGCGCAACGCGGATCTCACCCAGTCCGATTTCACCAATTCGGATCTGGCCAGGGCCGACTTCCACTTCGCCAAGTGCATGGGCACGGATTTCCGGAAGGCGGTGCTGGCCGAGGCGAACTTCGAGCGGGCCTTCGTGCGCGGGGCCCTCTTCCGGGGCGCCAACATCAAGGGCGCGATCTTCCAGGGCGCCCTGGGGGCGGACCCGTCGCTCCTGAAGGGCGATACGGGCAGCGGCACCGACCTGGACGAGGGCGGCCCCATCGGGAGCACGATCCTGGGCTTCCTGGGGGTGAAGGGCCAGCCGGAGCCGCCCGCGCCGCGGCCCGTGGAAGCGCCCGGGCCCCGGACCCGCAAGTCCAAGTACCATCCCCCCCTCCGCGGCGTCCCCTCGGTGATCTACACCACCGGCGGCTGGATCCGCGGCGTGTTCCACGTGCCCACCATGCACGGCTTCCTGGAACATCTCAACCTGTCGGGCGCCATGCTCAAGCTCACCAACGTCATGCTGCCCTACCTCGACCTGGAACTGGGCTTTTTCGCCCTGCGGCGCGCCAAGGCCCTGCTGGTCATGCCGGACTGCGACCCGGCCCTCCTGCAGCTGCCCGAGCCCACCGCCAATTTCCACGTGCACCGCGTCTCCTTCCTGCTGGAGGGCGGCACCGTCACGGGGAGCCTGGCCATCGAGGAGGACATCCGGGTCTCGGACTACCTGGCCAACCACGACCAGTTCGTCATGCTCCGCAACTGCCGTTTCGGAGCCCACGACGCGCCGGTGGAGGAGGAGAGCCACTTCCCGCTGCTCCTGGTGAACTGCGCGACCGTCGTGGGGGCCTCCGACGAGCGGCTGCGGGATTCCTGAAGCTAGTAGAAAGATTCCAAAATAACATTGCTAAATGTCTCCGATGTCCTACGCTTATAGGTAGGTCATCGGAGGATTTATGGGGCGTATACCCATACGGGCCAAGCTTGTGCTCGATGCAGAAGCCA
>Ga0316217_10001207_pt1 | contig 34584 bp, 13 predicted proteins | sample 1anoAmetaG_FD_203633 | JGI IMG/M metagenome (GOLD analysis project Ga0316217, IMG submission 203633) | Freshwater microbial communities from Trout Bog Lake, Wisconsin, USA - 1anoA | ecosystem: Environmental > Aquatic > Freshwater > Lake > Hypolimnion/Profundal zone | place: USA: Wisconsin...
GGTTGAGGTGTTGCTCCAGATGCCGGAACCATCTTGCGCTCCGGTCGTGGCGGTGTTCGCATCCCATGTAGCCAGGCGCGCGGCGTGCGAGGGAATCACAGCGACGTTGGCGACTTGGTTGGTCGCCGGCAGGGAGGGGAAAAACGTGCTGGTGACCACGACCTGATAGAGGCCGGAGTCGGTGTTCGCCGCGGAATTGTTCGTGTAGGTGGAGAAGGTCGCACCCGACAGGTTGGTTCCCGCGTGCTGCCACTGATAAGTCAGGCTGATCCCAACGACACAGGGGGCGGGCAAAACAAACGAACCACCGGTCGCCAGCAGCAGATTAAGCGGGACATTGCGCGTGACGACCGGAACGTCGGTGATGATGAAGCCCGACATCACAGAATTGCTGCCCGTGGTTTGAGGGTCGCAGTCAATTTCAATCGTATCGCTGGTCCCGGGGAACGTGCCACTCGGACCGCTCAGACCAATTGTGCCGCCGATACGGAATCCATCAGTGACAGGATTGGCTTCATAATAGGTGGTCGCATAATCCGCGTGGGTGGTCGTAATGGTATCCGTGAATCCCACCCCATTAAAGTTAACAACCCCATCATGCGCGGCAATGGTCTGAATGGCGTAGCCGTTCGGGAACTTGGCGGATAGCCCGTGGATGATAACAGACGGAGAAACTCCGCCGGCACTTTCAAGATAATTCCAAGTGACTTGGTCATTGCCTGGCGAAACGGTTGTTCCTGCCAGAAATTTGCCTGCAACCGGTGAGATTTCACCAATGCCAGTCTGCCAGATGCCTGGGGCAATGAGTTCGGCATTCAACGCCCCGCCAGGTCCGAACGCGTAGGTGCTGTCAATAGCGACGTAATTGGCATTCAACAGATCAGGTGACACGGTGCCATACCAGTTGGCAGCGGGAACACCAAAAGCCGTGGCCGTAACCAGCCAACCGGTGGTTTGATACCCCCTGCCATAACCGATGGTCTGAGGTGTGGCGCCGGAATCGTAATACCAAGCCGCAAAGTTCATGCCGATGGTGGTTTGCGCTTGGGCCGCACCCAGCATCAGCGCTGCGGCTGGCACCGTCAGCAGGGCGCCTTTTTGGAGTTTAGTGAATAATGATCTTTTCATAGGTTACTGTGGTGGTTGAGTTTGGCTGCCGGGAACAAATGGCAGAATCGAGTTCAAGTTTAACACCCGAACCCAAACCGTCTATGTCATTTTGTTCAAAACTTTATACATTTGGTTAAGATGGTTTACCGAGTGCAACTCTGCTCAGTTGCGGTCTTGCACTGGCAGCAGACGGTTTATCGTGATTGACCAGCCCATCGGGAGATTGTTCGTTGCCGCGCCCGCGACAGGCGCGCTCCGGTTGATTTTGAAAACACGCCAGCATGAACGCGTTCGTTTGCACCACCATAGCACCCCGCACGATGCTTGCCATACCACATTCGGGGGAGGGCTCACCGGCGGATCGAAAGCAACGCTCAATACTCAACACCGAACATCCATGGCGCTCCAATGGAAACGTTGGTTGAAGGTTGGTTGAATGATGCATTTGCTTAGGGTTCAAGGTGTGCTAATGCGATAAAATTGCATTCCGTTGGTCGCGCCCGGGTCGGTGAACTGGAATACGCCATTGGTGTCGGCCATGTTCGTGGCTATCGGCGTCCACACCGACGACGAAAGGTTCGAGGACGTGAGCAAAATGTAGGTCTGCCCCGCCCCACCCGTGCCCCCCAACGTGAAGCCGCCGGCCGTAAAGGCGATGGAACCCGGCACGACCGCCGGCGGCACCAGGCTCACAAAGCTGGCGGTCACGGTGAGATTGCTGGTCACGTTGGCATCCGTGCGCGGGTTCGCGATGCTGCCATCGCTCCAATTGACGAAGATGTAACCGGAACCGGGCACTGCGGTGACCGGCGTGCCGTTGCCGCCATAGTTCACTATTTGGGGCGTGATCCCGTTGATGGTTCCATTGGTGCCGGCCAGGTAGGTCAGCGTGAAGGGGAGAAGGCCCACCGAGAGCGTTCCATTGACGGGGAGATTGTTGGTATTCCAATACAAGCCCGCTGACAAAGCAGGCAGGGTCAGGCTGGAGAACGACCCCGCATAAGCCGACGCGCCAAAGAGAGTGAAGGTGTCGCCAGCGGCGAGGAGATTGGTGTCACTGGTGATGTTGTTCACGGTCAGCGCGCCGCCGTAGGTTACTCCGGTCAGGCCGGTGACCAGGTCGTTGGCCAAGGTGCCAGCGGTTTTGCTGAGGCGCATCGTGGTGGCACTGCCGGCGTTGAGCGTGAGCGTGTTGCCGATGGTGAGCGTTCCAATCACGCTGGTACCGGGGGCCAAAGTGCCGCCCGGGTTGACCGTGACCGGACTGCCAATACTGCCCGTGCCGCCCAGCGTTCCGCCATAATTCGTAATCGCTCCCCCGCTGCCAATTGAGCCATTCACCAGCAAGGTGCCATTACTCACAATGGTGGCGCCAGTATAACTGCTGGCACCGGCCAGGCTCAGGACACCCGCACCAGCTTTGACGATGCCATAACCGGCGGCATTTTGCGAGATGGGGGAACTGACCAGCAGGTCCGGGTTGGCGGCGCCGCTGGCAACCGTGAAGACCACCTGATTGTTGGGGTTGCCTTCGCGCAATATCAAGCTGCCTGAAATGACCGAGGTCGTGTTGGTGGCCAGCGTATTGACCGCCCAACCGCCGCCCGCCGAGAAATGCGAGCCGGTTCCGCTGGCGGCGAGCGTGCCACCCATCAGATTGACGGCGAGTCCCCAGCCCTGATCGCTGCTGGCGGTGGTGGTGAAGGTGCCGCCATAGAGGTTAAGGGTGCGGACCCACTCGCTGCCGGAATACCCCAAGGCATTGCCCACGGTGGCCATGATCGCCGCCCCGGGATTGGCCGTCAAAGTTCCGCCCAACGTGCCATTGGCTCCACTATTGCCGCCCAGCACCAACTGGCCCGCGCTCACCATCGTGGTTCCGCTGTAGGAGTTGACATTCGCCAGCAGCAGCGTTCCTGTCCCCGTCTTGACCAAGCCATTGGCTCCGGCCAGGGCGGCACTGATGGTCACGGTCTGGTTGCTAACGGCAATGACCGGAGTATTCGTACCCGCATTCAACGTTAGCGGCCCGCCGCTTCCGCCGGCCAGTGTCCAGCCGAAGGCGTTGGCCTGATCGGCGAAAAGCATCTGGCCCACGGTGGGCGTGCTGTCCAGGGTGATGGTGACATTACTGCTCAACGTCAATTGCGAAATGTCCGCCGTCACGCCGCTGCCATTGGCCACGACGGTGTTGGACCAATTGCCGCTCACCGGCCAGGAACCTCCGGCGGCGTTGCTCCAGGCGGGTGTGGCCACCGTCCCATAGGTCGCGCTGGCCACGGCGCTTATTCCCGTCCCCGAATTGGTGGCACAGGCCTGGATCGTTTCCAGCGTATTCACCGGCACGGGGATGCCGCTGAGCGGACTCGGGCCGGAAATCCGGGTTACCGAGTTGGTTGGATTGCTGCCGTCGGTGGTGTAGAAAATCGTCGAGCCAGCATCCGAACTGATGGTCACCGACTGCGCGCCAATATAACCTCCCGCCGCCGGACTGAAGCTCGGCGTGGCGGTGGCAGTGACCGCCCCGGTAATTGAGATCGAACCATTGATCGCCAAGTTGGTGACATTCCAACCCAAACCGGCATGCAGAGCGGGCAGCGTGAGCGAACTGAAGCTTCCCGCGAAATTCGTATTACCGAGGAGGGTGAAGGCGCTGCCGGACGCCAGCATATTGGTGCCAAGGTTGGTCACAGTCAGTGTGCCGCCCAGGGTCAGCGTGTTGGTGCCCCTGACCGTAAACACACTATTGCTGAACGCGGGAGCACCGTTGTTATTGATCGTCAGAATCAAGTGGCCACCCAGGGTCGTGAACGATCCCCCCGCGTTGGTTCCGGCCACCGTCTGGCTGAAGCCATTCAGATTCAACGTGCCGCCCGACGAAATACTCAAAACCGCGTTCGTGCCGATGCAGTTGGTGTTGCCACAGAGCACGGTACCAGACTCGATCACCAGCATGTTATTGCCGGTCGCCGCCACGCCATTCAAAAGCAGCGATCCATTTCCTCGCTTGTGGAGCTGGCCGTTGTTGGAACTGCTCACATTCAAAGGTCCATTGATGGTGAGATCACCGGTGGCAGTGTTCGCACCGGCGGCGGTGGTCACCACCATGCCGTAGCCCTGGTTAACCATTTGGATGTTGGGGTCGGTGGCCGAACCCGAAGCCGCCGACGAAATCGAGAGCCCCGGATTGCTGTTGTAGTCAAAGATGCCAAAGCTGGCCAGCCCGGTGCCATATTGGCGGATGGTAGTAGGCGCGCCGTTGACCACGACGCCGCCGCTGACGTTGTAGGTCTGGCCGCCCGCCAGATAAAAGCCGGTGGTGGCAGCCGCGCCGCTGCCATAGATGGTCATGGGGTCATTGGCATACCCACCGCTGGTGTTGTAGCCAATCTGCAGCGTGGCCCCGTTGGTCACGATGTAGCGGGAATCGCCATTTTTGACCAGCACCTGCAAGGTGCCAGAACTCACGAGCGTGGTGACGGCCTGGAGACCATTGCCGTTGATGACCAAGGTGCCAGGGCCGGCGGTAGTAAGAAAGCCGGCGGCATTCGTCAGGGCGGCGCTGATGGTGGCATTGGCCTGCGCCGTGATGAGCGACGGGTTCAGCAGCGCGGTGCCGCTGCTCGCCAGGGTGTAGCCGCCATCCACAATGGTGATGGCGCTGGGTGACACGGTGTTGGTAATGGTCACCGTGCCGCCCGCGGCAGTGCCGGCGCCGAAGACAGCCGCGCTGCCGTCCGACCAAGTCACATTCGTGGCACCATTCCACCACGAATTGGGACCACTGCCCCAGTTGCCGCCGCCGTCCTGCGGGCCGGAAACCGACGCGGGGTTCGCGGTCCATACCAGCGGCTCGCTGCCTGCTCCCGGCGTGGTCACGCAACTGGACGGGCTGGCGGCGGAGACGGTGTAGAGGTTGGTGGACTGCACCGTATAACAATAGGACGTGTTGGGCGCGGCGGTATGATCCACGTAACCAGTGGCACCGGCTGGCACGCTGGCAATCGGCGTCCCGCCGCGGCTGACGATATAGCCGGTGGCAGAACTACCCGCCGACCAGGTAACACCGACCAGATTGGTGGCCAGGGCGGCGGCGATCACGTTCGTCGGCGCGATGGCGATGCCGTTGACGGTGAGGAGCTGCGGCAGGGAGCTGTTCATGGCCCCATTCTCATACACCACTTGGGCATAGACATCGTTATAGCTGCCAATGGCAGCGTTCCATGTGTAATTATAGGGTGCGCTGGAGACGGAACTGAGCAGATTGGTGCCAGAGTAGAAATTGACCGCGGTGATGGTGTGCCCATTAGCGGTCACACTAGCGCCAAGGCTGATATTGGTAGTTGTTAAGGTCAAGAACGCCGCGCCGTCGGCCGGGCTGGTGAGGGTTACGGTGGGCGGAGTGAACGTTGCCTGCCCCGCCGCGTACAAGTTGGTGATTTGCTGGTATGTCAGCGCCTGATTATAGACGGTGAACTCGTCCATCACCCCGTTGAAGCGCCGGGTGGTGGCAAACGAATCATAGCCCAGATAGGGGGTCGTGGTGCCGAAGTTCTGCGCGGTGTAGGTGGCGGTATTGGTAAAGGCGATCAAGGCTGCTCCGATATTTCCCAAGTAGAGTTTGCCGTTGGTTGGGGTCATGACCCAGGCGACAAAGGCCCAAGCGCCAGCCGTCGGAGTCAGCGTGGAATTCGCGGCGGCATTGTTCCAAGTATAGCTAAGCGTGGTGCCGGCCGTGGAGTTGAAGCCGAAGCCGGACCGGATGGTCGAGCCGCTGCGCTCGAAGAACAGCGCGGCGCTGGCAGCCTGATTGCCGCTGGCACGGTTGATCCAGCCGCAAACGGTCATCGTAGCCGTACTGCCCAACGCCGTCATCGCCGGAATGGTGATGGATGAACTGGAGCCGCTGAAAGAGGCGGCTGTGTTAGTGGATTCAAATCCGAGCGCGCCGCTGGGATTGCCGACACCGGCCACACCGAGGGTCACTCCGGAGGCGGAGACAGTGCCGTTGTAATTGCCCATCAGATCATAGGTGGTCGTGCTGCCGGCAGGCTCACCCAACCGCCAGTAGGCGATGGGACCGTAGCCCAACGCCTGTGCGGCGTAACCCGAGGGCACCGATAGCACTTCAAGCCGGGCGTTGGTGCTGCCGTTGCCGCTGGTGCCGGGCACGATCACCGTGTAAAGACCGGAACTGGCCAGTTGCAAATTGACCAGCGTGAGATTCGAACTGGTGGCGCCGCTGATATTGGTGCCGTTAAACTGCCACTGGTAACTGTAGGGCGGAGTTCCATTGGCGGCAGTGGCAGTGAAAATGGTAGTTGAGCCAACATAATTCGTAGCCACCGCCGGACTGATCGTCACGGTGGGCACGCCCGCCACGGCCACGGAAATGCTGCCACTGATGCTTAAATTGGTGACCCAGCCCAACCCACTGGGCAGCGTTGGCAGACTCACGCTGCTGAAAGCACCGTTGTAACTTGAGGCGCTGAAAAGTTGGAACGTATCCCCGGCGGCCAGCGTGTTGGTGCCAAGGCTGGCCACCGTCAATGAACCGCCGAAGGTCATCGGCCGGCCAGCCATGGCCAACTGGCTGCAATTGGGCGCCCCGCCCTTGTTCACATACATTTGCAGAGCCCCGGACAGGGAGGCATTGGTCAGTGTCAAAGCACAGGCGCCCCCAAAGTTCACGATGCAGCCCGAGGCGTTGGTGAGCGCGCCGATGGTCTGGTTGAAACCGTTGAGATTCAAGGTGGAGCCGCTCGAAATCGGCACCGAAGCGTTGACGCCGAGGCAGTTAGTGGCGCCACAAATGACGGTGCCGTTTTGCAGATGCACCGCGACATTGGCGGTCGTAGCCGCGCCGTTCAAACGCAGGGAGCCGGCGCCCTGCTTATAAAAGCCCAGGTTGCCCGCGCTGAGCAGGCCATTGATGGTGAGATCGCCGGTTGCGGTATTCACGCCCGTGTCCACCTGGACCGACATCCCATATCCCCCATTGATGAACTCGATGTTGGGATCGGTGGCCGACCCGGAGGCGGCGGCGCTGCACCACAGGCCAACGGCGTTGATGTCGAACATGTTGATCTCGGCGTAACCCGTGCCATATTGGCGGATGGTGGTGGGAGCGCCCAGCAGCTGGATTTGTCCCTGACTGCTGTAGTTCTGTCCCCCCGCCAGATAAAATCCGGTGGTGGCGGCCGCGCCGGCGCCATAGATTTTCATCCCCGTATTCGCATAGCCGCCGCCCGTGGTGTAACCAATCTCGAGGGTGCCGGTATTGGTCACGATGTAGGGACAATCAGCGCTGACTTTCAGCACCTGCAAGGTGCCGGAACTGACGAGGGCATTGGTGCAGGTCAGGCCGCTGCCGGAAAGAGTCAGTGTACCGCTGCCCCCCGCGAGGAAAGTGCTGGTCGTCATAACCGGGGCGGTTATGGTGGCGGCGCCATAAGTGGTGATCGCCGCGCCGGCCGGCATCGTAATCGTTTCCACCCCGGTGAGATTGCCCACCGTGTAGTTGCCGCCATTGCCCGTGCCGAAAATGATCCCGCTTGGCGTCACGCTGTTGGTGAGCGTGACGGTGTAGTTCGTGGTGGCAGCGAGGCCGATGACCGCCACGTTGTTATCGGTCCAGACCACATTGGCCGAACCATTCCACCAAGTGGGCGCATTGTAGCCCCAGTAGTCGCTGCCATCCTGCGAACCGACCGGCGAACTGCCGGCGTCCCAGTACAGCGCGCCGCCAGCAAGCGCGGCCGAGCCGCAATTGGTCGCACTGGAGGCGGAAATCCCCAGCGAGTTGGTTGCCACCACCGAGTAGCAGTAGCTCGTGCCGGAGGCCACCCCAAAGTCCTGATAGGCCGTTCCCGTCAGGGTGGCGAGGACCGCGCCATTCCGCGTGAGCACATAACCGGTCGCGTTCGCCGCCGCCGCCCAATTGATCGAAATGAGATTGGTGGCCGGCGAGGTCACACTCAGGTTCTGCGGCATCGCCGGGAGCGGATTGACACTCACAATAATGGGCAGGGAACTATTGGATGAAATACCGCCGGTATAATTCACCCATGCCAGCAAAGTGTAGGCTCCAGACGGCACGTTCGTCCACATTGCGGTATAGGGCGCACTAGCAGCGGTGGCGAGCAGCGTGGCGCCATTGTAAAACTGCACGGAGTTGATGGGGTAGCCGTTGGTGGTGACGCTGGCGGCCAGACTGATCGCGGCGGGTGCGACGAAAACCGCGCCGTTGGTGGGGCTGGTCAGCGTGACTTGAGGCTGGGCGGGATCGGAACTGAACAGGACATTAACGAGTGCCATGGCACTGGCGGCATTGTTGTCGCCATCCGTCAGCACCACGGTGTAATCGCCGGAGGCCGCAGGTTGGGCGTTGGTCAGACTCAAAGTTGCATTGGTGGCGCCGCTGAGGTTCACGCCGTTGTACTGCCACTGATAGCTGTAAGGCTGAGTGCCGCCAGCAGTCGCCGTCAACGTCACCGTTGAGCCGGCATAAGCATTAGTCACGGCCGGACTGACCGCCACCGTTGCCGGGCCTACCACATTACCAGTGATGGTCACATTGTCAAAAGTGGCGACGTTGAGGTTGGGGTTCGCAGTCGGATCCTGGTAAATGAACAGACAGGCGTAACAATCGCTGCCCACAGTGGCCAGATTGGTCGAGTTGACCATGGTCCATGTGGTTCCGTTGGCCGAAACGGAATTGGTGAATTGATTGCCCACACGTTGGATTTTGAACCATTTCTGGGTGCCGACGCTGCCGGAATAGGCGTCGGGGGCGCCATTGCCGCCGAGCATAAGGTCATTCGCATAATAGGTTCCGCCGGTGCCCTCGGCGAACACGCAGGTTTCCCGGGTGGTGCGGCCATCGGCCAACGGCGTGCCCGGGGTGGTGTTAGTCGTGCTGCGCATGATAATGCCAGCTAGCCAGGTGCCGTCGGCGTCGGGCGCCAGGTCCGGCGCGCCGCCCGTCGTGCCCGGCAGGCTCGCCAGGTGGGCGACGATGGTGCAATCGCCCTTCAACTGTAGCGCCATGAGACTCAAATTATCGCCTGTCAAGGTGTAGGTTCCGCCCTGAATGCTGCCGCCCACAGGATAGTTCTGGGGCGCGTTCCCCACCAGTTGCCAGGGCGCCGCCGGCGTGGCCGTCGGCATATTGGTGGCAGCAAAGGGCACAACCGCCGAATCAAGGATGTTCGTTGCGTTATAGTACACGCGGGCGCGCACCAGATTAGTCGGCGCGGCATAAATCGGAACGTTTAAGGTGTAAGGCGAAACACTGTTCGAGCCGAGAAAATAATCCACGCCCTGGCTGGGCCGGAAGTAATAGGATTGGTAGTCGGTGAGGTAATACAGAACCTTGTTGATCGTGTTGCCATTGGCCGAAACGGTCGCGCTCAAGGCCAGGTTCGAGCTGCAAACGGTCGAGCCGCCAACCAGGGTGCCCAGACTGACGGTTGGCTCGCTAGCGCCAGGCGTGCGTGAGTAGGCGCTCGACGGCACATCCCCATAGGGAATGCCCGGCCCCTGCCAAGCCAGCCCAAGGCCGTCCGTATAGGCGGTCGTATTCACCGGGTTGGCTGCACCTTTAAAAAACTGGACGTTGAAGGTATGCTGGCCCGCCGCCAGCGCGATGCCACCACCCAGGAATTGCGAGGAATCGTGCAGCCCGTCAAAGTTGATGACCGTCGTTCCGTCAATGATTAGCTTGCTGCCGTCGCCCGAGTGCAGCGTAAAGGCATACAGGCCGTCAATGGGCGCGGTAATGTAGCCACTATAATTGAAACCGTAATTAATCCGCTTCCGCCGGGGCGTCGGATCCGTGAAACTGACCGCTCCTTGATAAACCGGCGTGAGCGAGCTGAAGTTCGGCAGGACGGTCCAGTTGCCGGCAGCGGCTTCGTAATATTGGAATGCCAGGCCGCCCACCGCGCCCGAAACCATGGTGGCCGGGCTGGGCGTGGGCGTGACCGGGGTGATGAGGATGGGCGGATTGGTATTAAAGAAGATGTCGGCGATGGTCAACCGGACGTATGGCGTGCTGACGCCGGCAATGTTCAGCCAGGCCTGCCGCGTCTCCGGATCGTTGGCGGCCAAGGAGACGGAGGCGGACCCCAGGTAGTTCGAGTTATTGAAGACCTCGACCAAGTAGGAAAGCTGCGGCGAACTGCTGAGCGGTAATTGCCATTGTACGAACAACTGCGTGCTCAGCACGCTGGCGCTGTAATTGGTCACCACGATCGGGTCAAACGCGGGCTGCAAGGGCTGGTTGGCCAGGGTCCACGTCTGGGGGTTGTTATACCCGCTGGTATAATCGGGGCCGACCGCCGATTCGGTCGTCATCGGGTTGACGGGGTCAAAATCGGGTGTATTGGGGCTGAGGTTGTTGGTCGTCAAGTAAGTCTTGCCGTTGGAGGTGTAGCTAATCTGGTTGGCACTCGCCCAGACCCCGTTGGTATGGAAATAACCGCCGGCATGATCCACAATGTAGTCGCCGGTGTAGCCGGAGAAATTCTCCTGCCAGCCGGTCATCCCGTTCACCCCGATCACGGAAAACGGGTACATGACCGTGCCGACATGATACCAGTTGCCACTCACCGGATCCTTGATCCACTCCCCTTGGAAGCCCACATGCGGCGTCCCGTTCTGCCAATACCGGGTCACTTCCCGGTACCAGAGGTTGGTGTTGAATTGCGGCCAATACCCCTTGATGGCGCAACTGCTGCCTTCGCCGATCTGCGGATACCCAATCTCGTTCGTGCCGGCGAAGTAGGGGATTTGCTGACAGTAAGGCGCAAACCACCCGCCGGCCGGCCAGAAGACGTACTGGACCAGCGTACTCGCCTGGCCATTAACATTATTCTGATGCGTAAAACCGCCGTACCAATACCCCGTTCCCCCATCCGAACTGGTGACATCGTCCTCGTGAATGGCATCATAGATTCCAGATGGCGCGTTCACGGTGCGGTATTCCTGCCGGATGCAGTCCGCCCCGCTGGCGTTGACGTTGACATCGTAGAAATGGTATTGGGCTCGGCTGGTCGCGGGCGCCAGCACGGTCAGGCCAAGGAGGATGGCAAGCGGCAGGGGCGCAAGCCGGGGCATGGTTTTCAGGATGGGTCTCATGGGGACTAAGGCGATCGGGGCAGGTTGGCGTTGGTTAAATTGGGACTGGTTTCAAACCAGTATTTCAAATACTTTCAATCATGTTCTCAGTTTATCATTTTGCGCGGGAAGCTGGCCATACCACGTTCGGGGGAGTATCTGAGTCGTGAGCGGTTGCGTTCGCCAGGGTTGATTGCTTGGAATAGCGGTCATACTCAGGCTCCAGCTTAACACCAAAGCCTCAACCGTCTATGGCATTTAGTTCAGAACTTTATACATTTTGTTAATCGAATTGGGAAATGGCAACGCCGGACACCGCCCCGGCTCGCCGGGAGGGGAAGGATGGCTTCAGCTCTGGGTTCAGGTTCAACCGCGCGCATGGAGCGCGCGATAAGCACCCGGCGTCTGGCCCTCGGTCAGCTTGAATCTGCGGGCGAAGTCGCTGCTGCTGCCAAATCCGCATTGCTCGGCAACGGCGGTGACAGACAATTTGCTCTCGGCCAGCAGCCGCCGGGCCTCGTCAAGCTGTCGCTGCAAAATCGCCCGGCCGGGCGACTGTCCGGTCGCCGCCTGAAAATGCTTGTGGAAGGTCACCTTCGAGACGTGCTGCGTTTCCCGGACGAGCCGCTCCACAGACAGCCCGACACACGCATACTGATTGATATGATCCAGCGCGGCGGCAATGTCGCATACCTCAGCGGGCCGCGAGCCGGTGGACTCGCGCACGTGCAAATCCATGGTGTCAGTCCGCACCAGTTCCGGGATGCCAGGCTCGCGCCGAATCATCCGCTCAAGCTGGCGCAAAGCCTCCCGCCCGACCTGTTCGCCGGAAACCAGCACGCTAGTCAAGGTCGGCTCGCTGGCCAGGCAGACGTCGCTGTCATCCACTCCTACCACGCTAAGGTCGCCCGGCACGCGCCAGCCCAAGGCGTGGCAAACCCGAATGAGATAACCGCCGCCGCCGGATTGCGGACAAAATATGCCGGTCGGTTTGGGCAATTGCCGCAGCCACGCGGCCAGCCGGGCGGGAACGGGCACGACGCGGGACGAAGGATTGTCCAGCAAACCGGGCGAGACCACTTCGCAACAGGTGGCCGTGGCGGTATGCGACGGGCGAGCCACCCGCTGGAAGACCTCAACAAAAGCCGCCTGCTGCTCGGCCAGATCCTCCAACAACAGCAGGGCCAGGGAACGCAGTCCCTGATGGCGCAAATGCCGAACCGCCACCTCGGCCTGCATGGCAAACCGGCCGGTCACCCGCGTCACGCCGGGCTGGGGCCGGGTGGCACCGACATTCACGACGGGCGCGGATTGGCGCAGCGCATGCATGAGCCGCCGCAGCTCCTGCTCCTCCAAATGACAAATCACCCCGTGTGGCTGCCACTTCCGCAAGGTCTGAAGCGTGCGATCGGAAAGGCCAAAGCCGCGCGGCAGATGAAATTCACGCAGGACAAAGTGACCGCGGGCTTCGGCATAGCCCAAGGCGCCCCGGAGCAAACGATGAACCCAAGCGGTCCACAAGGGCGAAACCACGGCAATTCTTTGGGTGTCCGGCACGGGCGGCAACTTAACAGAATGTATAAAGGACGGCAATGCCCGGACCAAAAAAATCCACCTCCAACATCCAATGCACAAAATCCGCTTCCTCAAGTCGGCGGCTACACCGGGTAGCCAAAGGCGCGGCAATAGGGCTCCAGCTTGGCCTGCACCGGCGCCAGGGCCTCGGCGTAGCGCACCCAGCGGCCAACCGCGCGCTGATACACTGGCTGCGTCACGTCATGATACGTCGGCGCATACAGCACCTTGCGCCGCGCGGTTTCAAAATACCGCGCTTGGTCCGGATGCCAGCTCAGCCCGATGAATTCCGTCACTTTGCGGCCTTCCGTGGCCAGATCCGCCACCACGTCCTCATAACGCGATTCCAACCAGCCGAATCCGCCGAGTTCGCGCAGGCGCAGCCAGACATCCATCAAATCCGCGTAATGTTTAGCCGTCCGCTCCAGGCTCAAGAAATTCACATTCGTCGCATTGAGCATGATGTTCAGAAAGAAACAACTGATGACCACGTCGCGCGGGTCGCGCAGGGCAATCAGCACCTTCAATTCCGGATACACCCGGAGCCACAGATTCAGCGACATCGTGGGCGATGGATTTTTGTCGAGCAACACGCGGGCCGACGGTTCCTCGGGAATCTCCCGCAACAGGCTTTTCACGTAACGGCGGCGCATATCCGCGCGCTGTGACAGCGGCAGCGCATCAATTTTTTCCGACCAGGCGGACGCGCTACGCGCCTGCGGAAAATCCAGGCGGCTGGTGATTTCCTGGCTGAATGATTGCGGCTCGTCGAAGGCCAACACGTCGGGATGCGCGTCGAGAATCTGTTCCAACAGCGTGGTGCCGCTACGGGGATGCCCGCCGAGAAACGCAATTTGATAACGCTCGCCGGACGGCTGCGCCTCCTGCCGCCAGCGCCGGAGCTGCTCCGGAGTCAGGCAAGCCAGCAGTTCGCGGCGGCGGCGGTCGCTTTCGTCGTAGGCCTTTTCCAGGACCGCGGTGTCGGTGATGGTGCGCACTTGCGCCTTGGCCCGGCACAGCCATTGCACGGCCTCGGCATATTGGCCAAGTTGATCCAGCACCACCCCGAGCAGATGCGGCGCGGCATACTTCACGTAGGGATACTTGGGCTCGTCCCGGATCAAATCGCGCAGCGCCGTTTCGGCTTCCGCATCCATCTTCTTGCGATGGAGCAGCAGGGCGCGAAAATACCGCGCCTGATCGTCGCGCGGATGTTTAGCCAGGCAGGTCTCGACATTGGCCCACGCTTCCTCGAGGCGGCGTTCCTTCTCGAACCACACGGCCAGGTTGATGCGCGCATCCACGGAATCCGGGTCGGCGGCGACGGCGCGCTCGAAACTGGCGCGGGCATTGTCGAGCTGGCGCAGGCCGAGGTATTGATGTCCGATGGAACCGAGCAGCGAGGGATTGTTGGGGGCAAGCTCCTGCGCGCGGCGGTACGCGGCGCCGGCTAGCGCAAAATCCAACTCCGCGGACGCCGCATTGCCGAGCTCGAACCACAGTTCGGGGATCGCCGGAAACCGGCGCGTCAAATCGCGGTAAGCCGCCAGGGCGGCGCCGCAGCGTCCGCCCAAAAGCTGTTGTTGTGCGGTTTGCCAGCGGGCGAGGTCGCGCGGCGAACGCTGCAGCTTGGCAAAGTCATGATTCACAGGGCGAATCGGATAAAGCAAGCAGTGGCATAAGTCAAACCGGAAGCAACCCATCGCGAAAAACGCGAGCGCAGAAACCCAAAATGCGCGGAGCGTGAGGCGTGACTCCCCGAGCAAAACAGAAAAGGCCCGCCGATCTGACCGTCACTCGCTGGACCATTGTTGGGAGCGCCACAGGCGCGGACTCTGTCCGTAGGTCTGCTTGAACTTGCGGGAAAAATGAAAGGCATTGGCGAATCCGCAGCCTTCCGCGATTTCTTTGACGGAAAGCCCCGTATGTATCAGTTGGCCGGCGGCAAAACGCAAGCGCCGGTCATACAGATACTGCGTGGGTGAGGTGTGGTAGCGGTCCCGGAATAATTTCAACAAGTGCTGGCGCGAGACGCCGGCGGCACCCGCCATATCCTGCAAGGCCAGGTCTTTTCCAAACTGCTGCAAGATGAAGCGCTCCGCCCGCGCCAGCGCCAGACTTCCCCGGTTGACTGAGGCCGTCCGGGCATGGACTCGGAGAGCGAAGCCGGCGAGCAAAGCCAGGCCCAGATTGAGGTGAAAGGCATTTTCCAACAGAGCATCGGGATGGCCTTCATGAAAGATGGCCTTGCCCAGTTCCATCAACGCCTCGACATTGGCGTCCACCAGTGCGGGGCTGCCGGAGGCCCGGAACAACCGACGCAGTTTTTGCGGGACGGCTCCGGCGTCAATGGAGCACCAGCTATGATGGGTTTCCCGCTCCGCGGAGAAAATAAAATGCTCGCGGTGGCCGGGACTCAGCAGGATGCCGCAGGGGGCGGGGACGGCCATCCGCCCTTCGTCCAGCCGCAGCTCAAGGCCGCCCCGGTGCAGGACGACGAGCTGATAATCATGCTGGATTCGCGGTCCGCAAACGCCTCCGGGTGAATAGATCACCTCGCCAAACACCACCGCACCCCGCCGCATCCGGAGATTCACCCGGGATATGTTTTTGAGTATTTCAGACATGGCCTTTCCCTAGAATTGTCAACAAATTGGTCGGTGGCAATTATGAAAACCATGACCTCGCGCGAGCGGCTGGCAACCGTGCTGAATCATCGTCAGCCCGACCGGGTCTGCGTGGACTTCGGCGGCACTTGGATCTCCGGCATCCACACCAGCATCGTGCACCAGTTGAAGCAGCGGCTCGTCGGACCTGGCGCCGCGCCGACCCGCGTCCACGAACCTTACCAGATGCTGGCTGAAGTGGACGCCGAATTGCGCGCGGCGCTCGGCGTGGACGTCATCGGCGTCTGGCCGCGCAAAAATATCTTCGGCTATGAAGCCGCTGGCTGGAAGCCGTTCACGCTGTTCGACGGCACGCCCTGTCTCGTGCCCGGAAAATTCAATGTCACCCCCGCGCCCGACGGCGGCTGGCTCACCTATCCCGAAGGCGACACTGCGGTGCCGCCTTCCGGCCATATGCCCAAGGGCGGTTACTTCTTCGATACGCTGATCCGTCAGGAACCGATTGACGAGGACAAATTGAACCCAGAGGATAACCTTGAGGAATTCGGCCTGCTCCTGGCGGAGGATATCGCCTATTATGAAAAACAGGTTGCCTGGCTCGATCAAAACGCCAGGGACACCGGGGTCGTCCTGCTCGCGCCCGGCACGGCCTTCGGCGACATCGCCCTGGTGCCCGCGCCCTTCCTCAAGCATCCCAAAGGCATCCGCGACATCAGCCAATGGTATATGGCCACCGCCGCGCAACCCGAGTACGTCCATGCCATCTTCGAGAAACAATGCGAGTATGCATTGAAGAACTTGGAGACACTCATGGCCATGTTTGGCGACCGCGTCCAGGCGGTGGTGACCACCGGCACGGACTTCGGCACACAGAACAGCCTGTTCATTTCCAAGGAATCTTACCGGGGTCTGTTCAAGCCTTACCACCAAAAGCTCAATAATCTCATCCACCAAAAATCGAACTGGAAGGTCTTCATCCACTCCTGCGGCGCGGTGGCTCCGCTCATCCCGGATTTCATCGCCGCCGGCTTCGACATTTTGAATCCCGTCCAATGCTCCGCGTGCGGGATGGATCCGGTCCAGCTCAAGACAAATTTCGGCCATGACATCACCTTCTGGGGCGGTTGCGTCAACACCCAACGGACCATCTATGAAACGCCGGAGGCGGTGTATCGCGAGGTGCGCGAGCGCCTTGACCTGTTCAACCAAGACGGCGGTTTTGTCTGCAATGCGGTGCATAATATCCAGGGGAATTCGCCGATTGAAAATGTGTTGGCCATGTTCCAGGCCATCAAGGACAGCAGCCGCTAGCCGCGCGGGGCGCCGCGCGGCACATTCCGCAGTCAAATGAACAACATCGAGAACCCAACTAGCGAAGTACCAATATGAAAACCACCGTGCTCGTCTGTCTAACCCTATGCTGCCTGACCAGCGGCGCCTTTGCAGTCAACATCGTTTGTTCACCGGACGCGCCAGCGAACGTAAAGTTCGCCGCCCAAGAAATCCGGCGCTACGTTTATCTGCGCACCGGCAAACTGCTGCCGGTAACGGAAACCGGAAGCGGCATCGCGCTGAAGCTTGATCCGGCGCTCGCACCACAGGAATACCGGCTGAAAACCACCGCAGGCACGCTGGCCATCAGCGGCGGCACTGAGGTTGGCGTTCTGTACGGCACTTATGCCTTCGTGGAGAAACTCGGCGTGCGTTTCTATCTGCACGGCGACGTCATTCCCGACGGCCAGATCCCGTTCCGCATCCCGCAACTCGATGAAACCGGCAAGCCGCTCTTTGAAACGCGCGGCATCCAGCCATTTCATGATTTTGCCGAAGGGCCGGACTGGTGGAACCAGGACGATTATCTGGCGTATGTTTCGCAGCTCATCAAACTGCGAATGAATTTTCTTGGCCTGCATTGTTATCCCGAAGGCGGCGTGGGCCCGGAGCCGCTGGTGTGGATCGGCGCAAAGCGCGACCTGGACGAGCATGGCAACGTGCAATTCAGCTATCCGTCTTCCTGGGCAAACACCCCGAGAGGGACCTGGGGCTGCACGCCAACCAAAACCAGCGACTTCGCCGGCGGCGCGGCGCTCCTCTTTCCGGCGGATGGTTACGGAAACGAAGTCCAAGCCGGACTGATGCCGCGGCCGAAAACGCCGGAGGAAGCCAATGAAGTTTTCAACCGCACCGCGGCGATGCTGCGGCGGGTTTTTGCGCACGCGAAAAGTCTGGGCGTGAAAACCTGCATCGGCACGGAAACCCCGCTGACGATTCCCGCGGCCGTGCAGCAGCAGTTAAAGAGCCGGGGGGGAAATCCCGCCGATCCCGCGGCCGTACGCGAGCTTTATGAGGGCATGTTCGCGCGCATCCAGCGCGCCTGCCCGGTGGATTATTATTGGCTCTGGACGCCGGAAGGCTGGACCTGGGGCGGAAACGACCCCAAACAGTTTGCGGCAACCACGCGCGACATCCAGGCCGCGTTGGAGGCCATAAAATCGCTCGGCCAGCCATTCACGCTCGCGACCAGCGGCTGGGTGCTGGGACCCCAGCACGACCGCGCGGCGCTCGACGCATTGCTGCCGAAAGATGCGCCGATGAGCTGCATCAATCGCGAAGTCGGCCACGCCGGCGTCGAGCCGGCTTTTGCGAACATCATTGGCCGGCCAAAGTGGGCGATTCCATGGCTGGAAAATGATCCGACGCTCACCCAACCGCAGCCGTGGGCAGCGCGGATGCGGTACGACGCGGCGGACGCGAAACGGCTCGGATGCACCGGCCTGCTCGGCATTCACTGGCGCACCAAGGCGATGATGCAAAACGTCGCCGCACTGGCGGCGGCGGCTTGGGATCAGTCGTGGATTCCCGCGAGCTACGACGCAACGCCGGTGAAGCCGCAGACGGCGGGCGACGGCGCGCTCGACGGCCAGGTTGCCGCCTTCACCGCGCCGGTCGCGGACACCGACGAAACACCGGTTTACCAGAAGGTTCGTTTCAACCTGAACGGCTACCGACTTACCGTTCCCGACGGAACGTATGCGGTCACGCTGAAATTCAACGAACCGCATTACGGCGAGGCCGGCAAGCGGGTTTTTGGCGCGATGCTTCAAGGTCAGCCAGTCATTGATCAATTGGACATCTTCGCAAAAGCCGGAAAAAACCACGCACTCGATTTCACTTTCACAAATATTGCCGTGACCAACGGTGCGCTGCGGATTGATTTCACGCGCCAGATTGAGTTTCCATGCATCGCCGGCATCGTCATTGACGGCGTGACCAAGGCGGCCAACCAGCTTGCCGGACAGCCGTTCACGCGCAAAATCAATTGCGGCGGAGAAAAGTTCAAAGACTATGAAGCCGACCGGATCGCCAGCGTGGGCGTAATGCCGGGCAAGAACCGCGCCATGCCCATTGACGATTTCTATGCCGATTTTGCCCGCGCGAGTTTTGGCGAAAACGTCGCGGCCGCCGCTGGCGCCATCATGGCCGGGATAGATGGCGTGAAGATGCCGAAGGTCACCGACTGGAAATCCGGCCCCGGCGGCATTGTCGCCAACGCTGCGCCATGGGAACAGGTCCGGAAGCAATTCGAATTTGTGAATTCGTTCGCCGCGCTCCGGTCCCAAATCCGCGGCGCGGGAAACCTCGACCGTTTTGATTACTGGCTCAACACCTATCGCGCCGCCGAGTCCATCGCGCAGGTCGGCTGCCTGCGCGGTGAACTGGATCGCGCCGTCGGGGCGATGAAAAGTGAACCGGACGCCACGCAGAAGATGAAACTCGCGGCGGAGGCCCTGGCGGTCCGCCTCAACCTGGCGCGCATTTGGGAAAAATTGCTGTCGTTTCAGACCGCCGCGACCGATACGCCCGGCGAACTCGGCACCCTCGCCAACTTGGAAATGCACAGCCGCCGGACCCTGCACCTGCTGGACGGGCACGACCAGGAAATCGCCGACGCGCTTGGCACGCCGCTGCCCGCCGAGGCGACGCCATCGGTGAATTACGGCGGTGCGCCGCGCATCATTGTTCCGACCGTCCGCACGCAGATTGAGCCGGGTGAGCCGCTGAAATTGAACGTCATCGTGCTCGATAATCAACCCGCGAAATCGGTGGCGCTGTTTTGGCGCAGCCTGGGCCGGGGTGGATATCAGAAAGTCAATTTGACGCACGTCGCCCGCGCCCTTTATGCCGTCGCGCTCCCGGCCAACCAGGAGGATTTTGAGTATTACATCACGGCCCAGACCGCCACTGGCGAAAAACTGGCCTGGCCCGCAACCGCACCGGTGCAAAATCAAACCGTAGTGACCGCAAGGGTGGCCACGCCGCCTGGGAGCTAAAAGAATCATCCGGACACCCATGAAACACGAAGAATAATGACCAACAACCCATCCTTTGAAGTGCAGATCAACGGGCATATCAACTGGCGATACCTCCTCCCGATCTGCCTGATCGCCACGCTGGGCGGCTTGTTGTTCGGCTATGACACCGGCGTCATCTCCGGCGCCATCGAGCCGTTGACCGCCAAGTTCGCCCTCGGCAATTTCATGAAAGGCTGGGCGTCCGGCTGCGTGCTCCTGGGCTGTGCGGCGGGCGTGCTGCTCGTCGGCCCGGTCTCCGACCATTTCGGACGCAAGCTGGCGATGATCCTCGCGGCCCTGATGTTTCTCACCTCCGCCATCGGCACTGCGCTGCCGAATGACATCTGGACTTTCATCTGCTTCCGCATCATCGGCGGCGTAGGCATCGGCATCGCATCCATCTCGACGCCGATGTATATCGCCGAGATCACGCCGGCCCACATTCGAGGACGCATGGTGGCCGTGAATCAAATCGCCATCGTCGGCGGCATCGCCGTCACCGCCTTCATCAACTATTTCATCGCCCATGCCAAGGGTGATTCCGCGCAACCGGAAATCCAAGCCTGGCTCATCAACACCGGCTGGCGCTGGATGTTCGGCACCGGCATCGTGCCCGCCGTACTCTTCGGCGCGCTGCTGATTCCCCTTCCCGAAAGCCCGCGCTGGCTGCTGGAGCAAAAGCGAGAAGACCAGGCAAGGCATATTCTGGCCCGTGTCGCCGGCGCTGAGTTCGCCGTTACGGAGGTCCAAAGCATCCAGTCGGCCTTGTCGCAGGAACAAGGCAACTGGCGGGAATTATTCTCCGCCAACCTGCGCCTGCCGCTGCTCCTCGGCATCCTGCTCGCCATCCTCCAGCAAGTCACCGGCATCAATGTCTTCATGTATTTTGGGGCGACCATCTTCAAGACCATGAGCGCCGCAACCGGCGTGGATGCCGGTCTGCTCACCCAGCTCATCATCAACGGCGCGGGCGTGCTGTTCACCGTGATCGCCATTGCGACCGTGGACCACTGGGGCCGCAAGCCGCTGATGCTCTTCGGCTCCGCCGGCATGGGCCTCAGCCTCGTGGCGATGGGCCTCATGGCCCAGACGCTCACCGACCCGGCGGCGGCCAGCGGGTGGATGCTCCTGTTCATCCTGCTTTACATCGGCTGTTTCGGTTTGTCCGTGGGGCCCGTGACCTGGGTCATCCTCGCGGAAATTTTTCCGACCGCCGTGCGCGGACGCGCCCTGGGACTGGCCACGTTTTTTCTGTGGACGGCGGATTACGCCGTGACTCAGACCTTTCCGTTGATGGATGCGAAAGGTTCCTGGTTCGTGACCCATTTCAACCACGCCTTTCCGTTTTACATCTATGCGACGTTTTGCGTCGGCTTGGTGCTCGTGGTCTGGCAACTGGTTCCCGAAACCAAGGGCCGGTCCTTGGAGGAAATTGAACGGAGTTGGTCGCGCAAGCAGTAGCCTGCAGGTCAAAGTTCGCCGAGGTCGGCCGGAAGGAAGCTCAGCTACCGAAGGGCTAATACCGCTTCCAGTTTGCAGCCGCACTAAAAGCGGCCATCTAAAGCTCCGTTGGCAGCGGCAAAATGCAATTTCAAACAGGAAATGGCATAATGCTCGCGCCGCGCGCCAACTCTTCGCTGCCGGCCGTGCGCCGCAAACGCTGCAGCTTGGCAAAGTCATGATTCCCAGGGCGAATCGGATAAAGCAGCCCGCCGCACAGGTCAAACGGGAAGGAGCCATCGCGTTCACTTCAATTTCACCGTTTCAATGGCCTGGTGACCAATGAGAAGTTCGGCCGCACCATCGGCGACGGTTAAGGGCTGACCGCCTTCTTCTATCAAGCTGGTCTTTTCGGCGGATTTGATGGGCTTGAACAATTTAATCCTCGCCCGGCTGTCCTTGCCATCAATGTCAAAGGCCCGGACGATGACGCTGTCGTCGTCCTCACATTTCTTGATGGTCGAGATGACGACGTTGCCAGCGGAGACGGAGGCCAAACTCATCTCCGACGGCAGCGACGCCCGGACGGCGGGCAGGACGCCAGTGACGAGGTGAAAGGGATGATTGGCGGCGATGCCGTCGGCTCGACCACTGCGCCAATCGCCAGCGTGGGTCGTGAGCGAGAAGCAAAACGCGTGGTCGCCACATTGCGGATACCAGACGCCGTGGCCGTTGCAGCTTTTGCGCGAGGCGAGCAACACCGGCTGCAGCAGCGGCTGGGAAGCTGAATTCGTCGCCGTCGGGTCAATCCAATCGAACACCGACGCGCTGGTGCTCATCGTCAGGCCGCCGCGCGCGTCGCTGGCGTCCACGAAATTTTGCACCATGCGCGGATGGATGTCGCGGCACTGGTCGGTGTAAGTCAACCCGCCATAGGCATGGCCGCCGGTGGTCGGAATTTCATCCCGGCCGATTTCGACGACGCCCATCGGCACTTCGTACGCAAGCTGCGGGCGCTCCAGCGCGAGCGGCAGCGCCATACGGAACTCGCGCCAGAACTTGCCATTGAAATCTCTCAAGTCCACTTCGCAATCAATCCGCTTGAGCTGGTTCCAGACCACCACGCGCTGACGGACGGTCGTGTCGGCCAGCGGTTGTTCGAGCTGAAAAACGGAACAAACCGCACCGCTTTCCAAAAGTCTCCACTCCGGCTGGTGGGCGGCGACGTGGTCGAAAGTCTCGTCCAGCACCGGCAACGGCACGGAACCAAATTCACCGGCGTCGGTGCCGCGCCCGCGGTTGGTGTTCGCGACGGAAAGCATGGTGAACACTTCGCCGCCCAGGAATTTTCCGGGAGCCAGCAATTCACGGTTCTGCTGTTTGTCAAAAATGGATTTGAGGCCGCCAGGTGCCAGCGTGACCCGGTAAAAATCATTTTCGCAGCCGCCCGCAAAGGTTCTGCTCACCGGCGGCTGCGGAGTGGCCTGGCCGGCGGCGAGATAGAATGTCTGGTAGCCGAGGGGCGGAACGTCGTTCGCAATGAAGAGCAGTTTTTGTCTTGGCGATACTTTTTCAAACGCCTGCACCTCATAAATCCGCGCGGTCGAGTCCACCGCCGAACCTCTGGTGACGAGGACGCGGAGGAAACGCACGCTGGCTGGCGAAAATTCATGGACCGTCAGCGCCTGAGTGTTGCCGATGACGGGCGGAAGCAGGTCCGTCCACGGCCCGTCGGCTGAGATGCCGGATTGGATTTGGAAATCCGCGGTGTTGAATTGCGTCTCGCCGCCGAACGCACCAATGACCCCTTCGTGGCGGAGGACGACTTTGTGAATCAGGTGCGGGCGGCCGAAATCCAACGCGAGCCAGTGCGGGCCGGCGGTGGCCGCCGAATTCCATTTGGAGGAAGCGCCGGTTTCGGGATTGGGGTCGCGCACATCCCAACGTCCATCCACGGCTTTTTCCGGGCCATAGTCCGGGCTGAAGACGGAGCTGGCTGCGGCCTTCGCGCCGGCGGCCACGTTGACTTCATCCGGCACGCCGAGGGTGGCAAGCTGGTGCGGCACTGCGCGGCCATCCGCATCCAGAACGCGCACAGACGCCGCAGACATGGTGGGAGGCAAGTCCATTTCCACCGGACCTGAGCGCGACCAGGAGAGGTCGTTGAAGACCGTGACGGGAATTCCCCGTGCGGAATCGGTCTTCACCTCGGCGGCGATTTCGCGGAGCGATTGGTCCAGCAGCGCGCGCGCGGTATCGCGCGCGCCGGCGGCTTTGTGGTAAAAGACGGCATCGGAGATGTGGCCATTATTTCCGCCGATGCCGTGGTCCATGTAGATTTCGTCCATCCAAGCGGCGTCCAGTTCCCTGGCCGGCCAGGTGCTGAAACTGCCCTTGAGCAGGCAGGCAAAGGTGGTGAATGTTTCGGCGGCCGGCAGCAGTCGCGCAGCTTCGCGCTTGGCGTCCGCCGTCCAGTGGTGCGTGGGGCCGGTGATATAAACCCACACGTCGGGCCGTTCACCGAGCACGTGGTCGAAGTTCGCGGCGGGCTGGTCAATCGTCTCGAAAAAGCCGCGGATGGAGGAATAACTCATGGCCGGATGCGGATTGGCCTGGGCGTTCCAAGCAGAAATGAGCGGACGGAAATCCTTCGGCTTGGAGAAATCCATGGTGTTGATCAGGCAGTAGTCGGGCGGAATCTGGCGCGGCTGGTAATACGGCGACTCCAATTCCAACTTGGCAGCAATGGCACGTGAGCACTGCACCGGATCCCCGATGAGATACGCCAGGTGGTTGCCATAATGCCCCGGCGTGTAGGCCAGCACGCTGCTGCCATCGGGACTGGCCCAGCGATAAAGCCCCTCGTGATAGCGGCTGATGAACAGGTAGGGAATGCCGGCCTTGGCGAGAATCTGCTGCATTTGCAGCGCCCGCGCCGGCGGGTCGGGATTGAACGCCACCTTCGCGTCGCAACCGGGCAGGTTTTTTTCGATCCAGCGCCGGCCGTAGTAAGTTTCGCGGACCAATTCCTCGCCGGAAAGCCACGATTCGTAAGGCTCGTTGTAAGTGGCGCCGAATTCGAGGCGACCCTCGCGCATGCGCTGGATGATTTCGCTGCGCAGTTCGGGATGCGCCTCCAGAAATTCCATGACGTGCAGCGTGCCCTCCATGCAGAAGGTGTAGTTGGCATCCTTCCGCATCATTTCCAGCGCAGGCATGATGTTGTGCTCAACGCGGAACTGGCGGCAGGCCGCCGGCGTATCCATCCACGCCGTATCCTGATGGCTGGAAGAAACGATAAAGGCGCGGCCCGTGTCAAAATAAGACGCGGCCGGCAGGGAATTTCCCGCCATGACCGCCAAGGTAAACGTGGTCAACAGCGCAAATCTGCATTTCATGAGCTTGTATTTAAGCTGAATGCTGCCGCTCGGCAAAGCCATGATTCACACGGCACATCGGTTAAGGCAACGTCCCGCATTAGTCAATCATGCGCCTGCATAGGCCGCAAACTTGCGCAGGCGCGGCGCGGCCTTGAATTTGTCCGCCGTGAATCTCAAAGCCGTCGCTTCGGCGGGCGGAAATTGTGCAATGCGTTTGTGGCCGACGGACGGCCCGCGCGCCAGCTCCTGCCAGCCGCCCGCAGTCAACTTGCCGGTGAGCGTCCAATTCTGGATGCGTTCGCCGCGCGCGATGTCCTCCATTAAAACCGCGCTGCCGAGGCGGGCGGCCGCAGGCAACTTTAATTCAAGGCTCGTGCCCGCGCCGGCCATTTCCGCCAGGGGTGTGCCCCAGCGGCGCTCGTGTTCGCGGCCAAACTCCGCGAGATGTTTCAGGTCGGCGTCCGGCACCAAGCCTTCGGGCGTGATGACTTCGCCGATGACCAGGTTGCAGTTTCGACCGACGGAGTTGAGATAGATTTGCATCAATCGTTCCACCGGTTGCACGGCCTGATCCTGATTGGGGGCCCAAAACCAGTTGTGGATTGTGTTCGCACCGCGCAACGGCACGTCCACCATGCCAGGCGACCACACCGGGCCGTCCGGGTCACCACCCCCGAGACACTTTTTCCAGCCGGGCGCGTTGTGCGATAGCGCGCCCGCTCCACCGGGCATCGTGGCCCAGCAAGGATCTCCAGCCTGGCCAGCCTCATTGCCAATCCAGCGATGGTCGGAGCGCTCCGCGCTGGAATAAAACACGGCGCCCGGTTGATATTTCTCAAATATCGGGAGCATGTCCGGTCCGCCTTCAGCGGGTGTTTTGGTGCCGGCATCAAACCAAAGCTCGATCAGCGGGCCATACCGGGAGCAAAGTTCGGCCAGCATTTTCTCGGCGAGGCGGTTGAATTTTTGCTGCGCCGGCGTGCCGCGCCCTTTGCCCCAGTCAGTGTAGTGATCCCACACCTGCTGATAAACGTTGCGATTCACGCTGAAGTAAATGCCGGGCTGGATGCCCGCCTTCCGGCACGAGGCGACAAAGTCGGCGACCACGTCCGCCTTGCCGTTGCGCCAACTCGACTGCTTGAGACCGTAAGGATAGAGGTCGCTCTGCCATTGCAGGAAGCCGTTGAAATGTGTGGCGGTAAAAATGGCGTAACGGGCGCCGCAAGCCTTGGCGGCTTCGAGCCATTGGTCGGTGTCCAGCTTGCGCGGCTGGTAGAGATTCGGATCCCACGTTTTGCGCGCGGCATTGTTACCGGTCGTATCGCCAGCGGCGATGGCTAGGTCGAAGCTGTAGAGCACACCAATTTCGCAATCCTGCCACGCAAGTTGCGCCGGCGTCGGCAGCACAAGCCGGGGACCGTCGGCGGCTTCGGCGCCCAAGCTGAGCTGCGGTCGCAGCGCAGCGCCAGCCAGCAGGACGCCGCCATTTTTGATGAAGTTGCGCCGGGTGATCATGGATTTTGTTCTTGCTGCGGCGGCAACGGCGCGACCCGCAACCCTACCACCGAGACGCGCGGGTCACCAGGCGCACAGCCGGATAAATCCACGATAAATCCGTCCGCCTTCGGCTGCGTGAAGCCTGGCGTGCCCTGGCTGTTCAGCACGGTGGCACTTTCGATTCGCTGGACCGGAATTGCCGGCACTTGAATCCAACCATCCGCCGGCCAGCGCATAACGTGCAAATAAACCGTGCGCCCGTCCTTGGAATGCGTGATGCGGCCCCAATTCGGCTGTTTCGCCAGCGGGTAAGCGCGCGTGCCGAAGATGGCCTCGCCATGTTTATTGAGCCAGTCGCCAATGTTCCGAATCGCGTGGAGCTGGCGCGGCGGAATTTCCCCCGTGCCCGTCGGCGAGACGATGAGCAGCAGGTTGCCGCCGCGACCGACGATGTCCACCACGAGGTCAATGCACGCCTGGTCGTTCAGGATGGCGCTGGAGTCAGACTCTTCGGTCCAGTTATAGCCGAAGTTGTGGCTGAAGGAGCGGCATTCTTCCCACACGGTGTCGTCATGGGCATTGCCACGACCGTATTCGCTGGTGACGAAGTCGGATTTGCCAGTCACTTTCCCGCCGCGATAATCCGAGCCGGAGCGGTCGTTAATGCAAACCTCCTGTCCGCCGCGTCGCGCCCGGTTGTAATAGTAGGCGTTTAGATCGCGCGTCCGGTAGAAGTCCGAATTGTTCATCCATTCCCCGTCCCACCAGATCAGGTCGGGACTGGTCTGGTCAATCAGCTCTTTCGTGGCGGGAATCAGATAATCCTTGGCGTAATCGCGTACCGGCACCTTGCCGGACAGGAAGGCGCAATCGTTCAGGTTGGTGCTGGTCCGCAGTTTGGCGTCAAACCCAAACGTGCCCAGCGAGCCATCGGGGCGGATGGCGGGATAATCCCATTCGCCGACGGAGACATAAACGCCGAATTTCAATCCGGCCTGCCGGCAGGCGCGGCTTAGCTCCGCCGCGAAGTCGCGATGAAACGCCCAATCCATGGAATCGCGCCGGGTGAAGGAACTGTTCCACAGACAAAACCCGCCATGATGTTTAAGGAACGGGACCACATAACGGAAGCCGCAGGCCTTCGCCAGCCGGGCAAATTTGCGCACATCAAAATCGCGGTCGCTCAACAGATTGATGAGATCATCCTCGCCAATGTCCGGGCCCCAGGTTTGGGCGTGATATTCCTTCATCTTCGGCGTGTCGCGGATGCGCATCTCATACCAGTCGGGATACGAAGCCGCGCCGTTGGTCTGCGAGTATCCGCCGACCGACCATGGCCCCCAGTCAATGAACATCCCGAGCTTCGCATCCTTGAACCACTCCGGGCATTGATGGGTGGCCAGGGATTCGCGCGTGTTCGTGAACGGGCCGGCGACATTGATGTTCTCCAGCTCCACCCAGGCCTTTTCCGCCAGCTTCGCCATGACCGAACCGTCCTGCGCCAGCAGTTCCTGCGGAGACAGCGGGTATTTGTAAGGCGTGTAGTTGGCCGGACGCTTGGGTTGCACGCCCGCCGGCGGATGCGCTTCGGGATACGGCAAGGGCGGCGCGGCGCCAACGGAACTGGCAAAGGCGATGACGCCCAAGAGCGAGGCGAACTGTGGAAGGCACAGCCTGGCAATGGTAGTGCTGATGCGAACCGCAGTTTGTGCAAGGGGAAGGAAATGTTTCATGGCAAGCGATTAACCGTAACGATCAAAACCATAAACTTCGATGCGCGGCAAATGCAGCGCGGCGAACGCTGCAAGCTTGGCAAGTTCATGATTCACAAGGCGAATCGGATAAAGCAACCGGCGGCACAAGTCAAACTGGAAGGAGGCACGCCTGCAATGATTTGAAGGAACGCCTGCAATTGAGCAGCGGCCGACCAGCCGGGGCATGAAATGGCTGCGCGATATTAGAGCGGCGCGCCAGCCAGACCTCCGCCCTCCGCCCTCTACTTCCTACCCTTCGCCCGCTCCACCAAAGCCTTCTCTTCCGGCAGTACAAGTGCCTTGGCTGACTGATCCAAATATGGTTTGGCCGCGACCGCGTCGCCGGCTGCCGCCAGAAGAATGCCGTAATAGGCTGCCATCGCAGGATGCTTCAATTGTTCTGCCGGCAGATCCCGGAATACTTTGACCCCTTCCTTCGCGCGGCCCTGCTTGTAAAGCGCGAGCGCGTAAGTGGACGCAAAGATCGGATCTTGCGGTTCGGCGGCATACAGTTCCGCGGCGTATTTGTTCGCTTGGCTCGTGTCCGTATCGAGCAACAGCGAAAGCATGGCGTAATTATTACACGCCAGCTTGTCTTTCGGGTTTTTGTCGAGGGCAGCCTTCGCCACCCGCCGCATCCCCGCGGTGTTCCCTTGTCCGGCATAAAGATCACTCAGTGAGGTTAACGGCCAACCCTGGTCGGGATAACGCTCGGCCGCAGACCATAAAACATCCTGCGCGCGTTCTGGCCAGCCCCAGGTAGCGGCCAGTTTGGCCAGGGTGTTCAAGGCGTCGGGCGAATTGGCGGCAAACTGGACGGCGCTTTGCCAAGCAATGGAATCCTGCAGAGCGCCGCTCTGTCTGGTCTCCGCCAATGCCATCATGGCAAAACGAATGCTCTCAAGGCCAGGCCATTGGCGTTTTTGCAAATAGGCTTCCATTTCCTGCCACTGGCCGAGGCTGGCATAAGCATCCGCTGTGGCAATCGGCAGCAGCCCTTGCCGGGTGAACTCCGGCGGCAGGTGCTTCAGCCAGTCCAGCGCCTGCCCGGCCTGACCTGACCCATTCATCCAGGTGGCCAGCGCGCCCGCACGCGCGGCGCTGTCCCGGGCGCTTTCCTCCGTTTCGTGCAAGAAGGCAGCATAATTGGTGCTGTGGCTGGCTTTGAGAATAACCAGATGGAGAATGCGATCGCTGAAAGTGGAGCGGGCATTCTTGAGCAGTTGGAGGGAAAGTTGCTGGGCGCGCTTGAAGTCGCCGCGGTCCATGCTTTCCGCAATGAGCGAGCGGGTGGCCAGCAATCCTACCTGCCCGTTGTTCATCAGCAATTCCAGGGTCGTGCGAGAGTCCGCAATCGTTTTTTGATCCTTGGACCGCAAGTGGATCACGGCCAGCGACATGCGGTTCACCGGGTTGTTCGTATCCAGCTTGTACGCCTCCTGGAAAGCTTGCTCCGCCTTCTGGACTTGGGAAAACTTCAGCGCCAGAGCGCCCGCCGCCCGCTGGTAAGCCGGGGTTTTTTGAAATGCCGGTGCGATGTCGCCCAGCACCTTGGTGGCCGTGGGAAACGGGAATGGCTCCAGCCGGACGGCGGTGGAAGCCAGCGCAATCTGATTGGTCACCCCGGGGTCCAGCAGCAGGGCGCGTTGCCGCCAGTAGAGGGCGGCCGACCATCCATAGCCGTCGTTAGCATCGGCGAAAACGCGCGTGGCGACCGCGTTGCTGGCATTGAGAGTGAACACCTGCCGGCAGCGAATCATCGCCCGGTTCGCATCACCCTCGGCCAGGAGCTGTTCGGCTTGGCGGGTGTAATGGTCTTCCTGGTATTTTTCCAAGCGCGGCCAGCCGTAATGGTGCCCCGCCACGACCGAGGCCACCAGAATGGCGCCCCAAGCCGATGTTTGCCAGCGGCCCAGCCAATATCGGAAGTCGCTCTCGTGAACAAACTCGTAGAATTGAGTCCGAAAACCCTCGTACAATAGCGCGATATCATCCAGCACCCAGGCCAGCTTCCCTCCTAGCCACGTCCTCCGGAACCAGCGGTCCAAACGGTGCGCGGTATGGGTCAACCGGTTTCTGGGCCTTGAACCCGGGGCATCAGGCGGCGGATACCACCAATTTAGGAACTTGGTGGCCAAGGTTCGATAGAGCCGGCCCACTGCCGACTTACCGAGCCGTCGCTTGAAACGGTGCCACGCCCGGACCGGACGGCTTCGCGGTTCTGCTCCATATCCATAATAACCGCCGCTCCGTTGATCCGGCGGCGGATACCACCAATTCAAAAACTTGGCGAAAACAAATCGGTAGCCCCGACCAAGCGCGGATTTCTTGAGCCAGTGGCGGCTGCGTTGCCAAGCCCGGGAGGGACGGCTTCGATCCGTATCGCCATACCCATAATATTCCCCCTCGCGTGGTTCGGAAACCGGATACCACCAATTCAAAAACTTGGCGAAAACAAATCGGTAGCCCCGGCCAAGCGCGGAACTCTTGAACCACCGGCGGAAGCGCAGCCAAGCCCGGAGGGGACGGCTGCGATCCGTATCGCCATACCCATAATGTCCTTCCCCGCGTGGTTTGGAAGGCGGATACCACCAATTCAAAAACCTGATGTAGAGGGTTCGGTATCCCCGGCCAAGCAGTGAATGCTTGAGCCACGATTGGAGGCGGCGCCACACCCGCACGGGACGGCTTCGGGGTTCTCCGCCGTACCCATAATGATCACCCCCGCGTTGCTGCGAAGCCGGATACCACCAATTCAAGAACTTGGTGCCAAGGGTTCGATAGCCCTGGCCAAGCGGCGAATGCTTCAGCCACGATTGCAAACGGCGCCAAGCCCGCACAGGACGGCTTGGGCGCGACCCACCATACCCGTAGCCCTGCCCGCGATGTTCCGACGGCGGATGCCACCAATCGTAAAGACGACCTGCCAGCCATTGCCAGCGATCCTGCCAGCGCCGCCACCCCGAGCGGCCCCGACTGGCCCGACTCGGCCGTTCGATCGGCTCGTTTTCATGTTTTTTGTTTTCTGGGGCTTCCGGCATCGGCGCGCCTCTGACTTTACTTGTTTTTTTGCACCAGTATTATGTTTGACAATCCCCAATTGGCAAACTCATTTTAATGCGCGCAAGGTCGTACCGCAGGCTTCCAAGTCTGCTGTATCGTAGATTTCCAAACCTGAGGACCTTGTAGCGGCAGTCATCCTCGACGTAAAGGCCGGCATCCTTTCCGCCCGAAACAGGTGTGAGTTCGGTTGCGTCGCGGAAAAATTCCAACGCGTGTCGGCTTCCGCGAGGTTCTTTCCGACAACCTGGGAAGCCCGGCTCTACGGCAATCAAGGCTGCCCTGCCGCTACGAGTTTCATGGAATCGCAAAATGCAATATGGAGCGCAGCCGGCAAGCGCTGCAAAGTCATCAACGGCCAACTCCAAACTTCCAATCCCTGAACTCCAATCACGGGCACCGACATTGCAAACGCCTTATTTACAACAGGTTAAGTCAATATCAAAACTCTGTTCCAGCCTCTCTCAAATGTCCCCCAAAAAAACAAAAAAAAGACTGGACAATTTTCCGGAATTACCGATAATGCTCCTGTAGTTGTTTAAAGACACTGAATCCGATTACGGTGGGATTCAAGATCGGGAACAAAAAATTATGAAAGCGAACAATATTTTGAAGCAAATCGGGCTGGGTTTGGCCATCACTTCTTTGGCAGCTTGCCCGGCAGGCGCGATTGTGGCCTACAATTTCGGCTCTGCCACTGGCAACCAAATTTGGAATGACACGCTGGGTGAAACCTTCACCGTTAACAGCCAGATTACTGTGACAAGCTTAGGCGCATTCGACCCTTCTGGCTTTGGAGCCTTTACGCCGGAAGTAGCCATTTACTCCGTTCCTGTGGTCGCTGGTGTGTTGGATATGGGGGCTGCTTCGCTAGTTTCACCCGTGGCGATTTTTTCCGATGGTTCTTATACCGTTTCAGGCAATACCGCTTCCATCGGTATCAGTCCGGTGACCTTGGGTGCAGGCGTTTACATGATTGCGGCTGCGGGTTTGCCTTCCATCTACAACTCTTACGGGGCCCCTACTGTGGTTGGCCTGAATACTGCCGGCGGTGCCATTACTTATGGCTCGCTCGGTCAGCCGGGTGATTATTATGGTGCCAATACAACTTTGACAGGGGGATTTGGCTCATTGATTGCTGACCCCTACGGCGTCGGTCCGGTCGGTCGTTACGGCGCGGGCACATTTGAATTTACCGCTGTTCCTGAGGCCCAAACTTGTGCCGTTGCCGGCGTAGCCATGCTGGGTTTGGTTTTTATCGGTCGCAAAGTGATTCCGCTTCGGAATGTCTGAACTTTGCCACCTTTGCATCTTCAAGGCGATCTCCACAGATCGCCTTTTTTGTTTGCACAATGAGTCAAGACCTGAAAAGCTGGAATCGAAGATCGGAATTGAAATGGCCGCAAACATGCACACGAGGAACAGTCAGAGACTCCTGACTACGAACCCAGGGACGTCTGATCCCCCACTTCCGATCTCTGTACTCGGATTTCAATCATGAACCCTCAACCCCCAGCGTCCATCGCCTCCCGGCCTCCGGCCTCCGACCGCCGGCCTCCGACCTCTGGTGCCCTGATCTCTGTCGTGCTGATTCTCCTCTGGGGGTATGCCGTTTACCGCTTGGGAACTCTCTGGCACAGCAACAAGGATTACAGCTTTGGTTGGTTTGTACCGCTGCTAGCCTTGGCATTGTTTTGGGAACGATGGAGCAATCGTCCCGCCCGCGATGTCTCCCGCCCGGCGGAAGGCACGTTTCTGCTGCTGGCAGCCTGTGCCTTGGTTGCGGCCATGGGCGCGGTTTTTCTGGAGGTCATCCCCAATTGGCGGTTTGCCGGCTGGATCTTTGCCCTGCCCATTGTCACCTTCACCATCGTGGGTCTTTACTTTTTAGGCGGGCGGAGCTGGTCCCGCCATTTTGTCTTCCCCATTTTTTTCATTCTCGTGGCCGTCCCCTGGCCGAACCGGTTTGAACAGCCGCTGATTGAATTTCTCTCGCAAGTAAATGCGGGCGCCAGTGTCGGCGTGGCCAATCTTTTTGGGGTCGTGGCCATGCAGCACGGCACGCTGATCGAAACCGGAGGCGGCTTTGTGGGAGTGGATGAAGCCTGTAGCGGCATTCGTTCGTTTCAATCCAGCGTCATGGTGGCCTTGTTTTTGGGTGAATTGTTTCGCTACAGCCCGGCTCGGCGGCTGTTGTTGCTGATCAGCGCCGTGGTATTTGCCTTTGCCTGCAACGTAGTTCGGACCACCTACTTGGTCTGCACCTGCGACCTCAAAGGTCTAACCGCCGTCAATTTACGGCATGATGAAGCCGGTTTTGCCATTTTGGGCGTGACGCTGGTTGGCCTGCTGGCAATGACCGTGTTGTTGCGCCCGCGCAAACGCCGCAAAAGATCCGATACAACTTTTCCAGAGAAACAACGCAGCTCTAGCAAACCTCTGGCCTCCGAATTCCGCCTTCCGCCCCCTGACCTCCGACCTCCGTCCTCCGGCCTAGCCTTCGCGGTACCAGCCATGGTGGGAATGCTCCTCTGGTTCATGGTGGTTGAAGCAAGCATCGAATTTTGGTTCCGTCCAGCCGAAAAGCATGCAACCAGCCAGGCCGAATGGACGTTGAGACTTCCCAGCCAAAACTCCGAGTTCTCCGAAATCAAGATCTCCGAAACTGTGCGGACTATGCTGGATTACAACGAGGGCAAGCAAGCCCAATGGCGCGATACCGGCGGACAACTTTGGCAATTGTACTACTTCCGCTGGCTGGGGGCACCGAATCGATATCGCGCGGCGGCGACAGCCAGTCAGGCTTATGGCCACTCCGTGGACGTCTGCCTCCGCAATGCCGGCATGATTTTGGAAACGAATTATGGCGCCAAGATAATTGACCTCAACGGGTTTCGTGTGCGAGTGGAAATTGAAAAATTCCTGGCTGAAGGCCGCTGTTTCCATGTGGCCACCTGTAATTGGGAACCATCCATGGGCGGCATTGAAGACAAACCATCTGGCCAGCCTTCCACAAGCATGGGCATTCGCTTGGCGGCGCATGCGCTTGAAATCCGCGACCGTGGCCGGTATGAAAAGCGCGTACTCAAAGTTGGGGTTTGGGATATGGAAAAAGACGAGGATGCGCAAGCGGCGATCCATCAATTTTTGTTGAGCGCAGTGGTTGGAGTAAATGCCGCAAAACTGAAAGGCTGACAACGGACCGCGCCGGTCCCTCGGTCGCAGCGCTCCGGATTCAGGCATAAGCTCCAGAGGTTCGCCGCAGGGAGTTTGTCCCCCACCCACTGCGCGTCGGGACGTCGCTCGGTCCGGATCGCCGAGCGGGTCCCCCGGTCGCAGCGCTCCCAACCGCACGAACAGGCTCCCAGCCCTCACCCATCCGCCTCCGCCATAAGAAAAGGGACGGTCTTGCGACCGTCCCTCGTAAATGGTCTGGCAAAAGACCGATTGGCTATTACTGGGCGCCGCCTGCCGGAGGCGGTGTGGCTCCGCCAGCGGGCGGGGGAGCACCAGCCCCACCGGGCGCACGGCGGGGGCCCTGCGACAGCTTTTGCCATTTGTCGAATTGCTCCGGAGTGAAGATTTCCTTGAGCTTGGTGGTCGCATTATCGCGAATTTCTTTCATTTTCGCGCGACGGTCGGTTTGTTCCAAGGTGGTGTCCTTGCGCAT
>Ga0316217_10001208_pt1 | contig 34578 bp, 24 predicted proteins | sample 1anoAmetaG_FD_203633 | JGI IMG/M metagenome (GOLD analysis project Ga0316217, IMG submission 203633) | Freshwater microbial communities from Trout Bog Lake, Wisconsin, USA - 1anoA | ecosystem: Environmental > Aquatic > Freshwater > Lake > Hypolimnion/Profundal zone | place: USA: Wisconsin...
CCTTCAATTGCTGGCGCCCCGTGGAACCGAGACGCCAGCCTATTTTCAGCCCTCGGGGTGCCCGCCAGGGCACCCCGTCTGTGCTTCCATGCTTGTGGCCGCATGAACCTGGATGCCTGAGGCGTTCACGATCTCCGGACCTTCACCGCCCCCGTAAGGCAGGGCGAGATGGTTCCGGTAATTCGATGGACCTACACTAAGTCCAGAGGAAGCCTTAAGAGCGGCCCCTTGCATCCCTATAGGATTCGACCTAACCTGATAGTGCCCGAAGGATGCGAGTCAGGCAGATTGGTATCAAAATCTATCCCCTCGCCACAATCCTCGGGCATTTTTTTGTCAATATTTTCCATCTCGTGACCGTAATAAATCATCCTTCAAGGTGACGTAAGACTCAAAATTTTGCATTAGAAATTCAAGTCATAATTATAAATTAATAAAAACTCAAAGAACAAACTAAATATGAGTATTTACAGTAATTACTAATGCCGTGCACATTCTTAGAGCCTCAGCGAGCTTGTTGCCGAGACGGCCACTAGCATCTCACAATGCCTGGGAAAAAAATTGTGATTTTAGTATCCGCATGCCTGCTGGAGGCACCCCCTTTAAGGAGCAGGTCTCCTTGTACTGCGTCCACCCCGAGGACGCGAGGTTCATGGAAGGAGATCCGCATGCCCGACCCAACTTAGGTTAGTCTACAAAAGCAATATCATCGTCAATCCCATCCTCATTATGTGCAGTAATACATATAATGGAATTAATTGTGAATAGCCAATACGTCCGCATGAACATTCATGCATTCCTCCTGGTCCTGGCCATGGCGGTAGGGGTGGTGCTGTGCGCCGAGGAGGCCCCCGGCCGCTTCGCCTTCCATACCTTCCCCCCCGCCCAGGGGCAGGGCCTGGGCACCGCTTCGCGGCCCGTGCCCAACGGCCGGGGCGGGTTCTGGTTCCTGAACCAGGGGGCCATCTGGGCCTTCGACGGCACCGGCTACCGGGCCCTGGGCCCCGCGGACGGCCTTCCTGAAGGCGGCGTGGAGCAGGCCCATCCCGAGCCCTCGTCGGGCATGTGGTTCCTGGCCGCAGGCGTCTGGCGCCATCTGGGGCCCCGCGGCCTGCGCACCCTGGCCGGCCTGCCCGCGCCCGGCCCGAACCGCAGTTTCCTGGCGGTGCGCAACGAGGGCTTCGGCGTCATCGAGGGCGACTCCCTCCGCATCTACGGCCCGGGCGGAGGCGAACCGGTGGTGCTGCCCTCCCCGGGGGCCGGGACCTGGACCAAGGGCTGGAAGGACCCCCGCAGCGGCGACCGCTTCCTGGTGGGGATCCCGGGCCTGGCGAGCTGGGACGGTACGGCCTGGCGGGTGCAGGGCCTGCGGGGCTTCCTGGAAGGGCGGCCCTGGGACGTGCAGCGGGACCGCGACGGGGCGCTCTGGGTGCGCTCGGACAGGGACCTGGTGCGGGTCCAGCCCGGCCGGGCCCGCTTCGGGCCCCGGCTGGGCTTCTCCCGCAATTCCTTCGTGAGCCTGGAGGAGGATCCCTTCGGCCGGATGTGGACCAACGGCCCCGAAGGGCTGGTCTGCGTGGAGGGCGACACCCTCACCCGCGTCACCGAGAAGGAGGGGCTCTACGGCTACCATTCCTACTGGCCCATCGCCTTCGACCGGGAAGGTTCCCTCTGGACCATCTCGGCCTCCGGGTTCCAGCGCATGAAGGGCGGTTTCCTCTGGTACGTCCAGGAACAGCCCCAGGGCCTGCTGCGGGCCATGGTCTTCACGGTGAGCCGGCTCCGGGACCGGCTGCTCTACGCCGGCACCCATGACGGCCTCTACCGGCGGGGCCAGGGGCCCTGGAGCCGGGTTGCGGGAACGGAGGGCTGGGCCTTGTTCAGCATGGCCGAACGGCCCGGGGGCGAGCTGTGGACCTGCGGCAACCCGCCCTGGGTGGACCAGACCCCCATCCTGAGGCTCCGCCCGGGCCGGAGCGCGGAACACCCGCCCATCCAGGGCCTGCCCGCGGAGGCCTGGGGCAATGTCCTGCGCTGGACGGGACCTGACGAGCTCTGGTGCGGCACCACGAAGGGACTCTTCCGGATCCAGGCCAAGGGGGACGCCTTCACGGCCCAGAGGGTGACCCTGCCCGGCGCGGACCCCGCCCTGGGCGTGAACTGGCTGGAGCGGACGCCCGATGGCACCCTCTGGGCCGCCGCCGACCAGGGCTTCTTCCGGAGGACCGGGGAGCTCTGGCAGCGCATGGGCGTGGCGGAGGGCCTGGCCGCGGACGATGCGGTGGGAACCTTCACCGGCCCCGGGGGGGAACTGTGGGTGCTCCACGACGCCGCCCGGGACATCACGCGCCTGGCCTATACACCGGCCGGAGGCTGGAAGGTGGCCGGGCACTTCGGCAAGGACCATCCCCTCACCGACGGCGGCGCCAAGGGGGGCTGGACGGATCCCGAGGGCATCGTCTGGCTCCTGTCGGGCAACGCCGTGGTGCGCTGGGACGGGCGCCATGCCGAGCACCACACCAAGGCCTTCGGCGTGCCCATCGACGACTTCTTCGAGAACGGCATCTACGGGGAGGCCGACGGCCATCTCTGGGTCGGCTCCATCTCGGGGCTGGTGAGCTTCGAGCCCCGCTTCTACCGGCCCATCCCCAACCCCCCGGCCCTGGAGGGCTTCACCGCCGAGGACGGGGAGGGTCGGTCCATCCGGGCCGGCCAGGCCCTGGGCTTCCGAAGGTCCGGCGTCGCCTTCAACCTCCAGCTGCCCCTGGTGGAGGGCGTCGAGGACCTCACCGTCACGGCCCGGCTGAAGGGCCTGGACGACCGCTGGCGGCCGGTGGAGGGTGGCGTCCTGCGCTTTCCGGGCCTGCCTCCGGGCACCTATGTCCTGGAGGCCCGCACCGCCCGGCAGGACGGCTACAGCGGCCCCCTGCTCTCCTTCCCCTTCACGGTCCTGCGCCCGTGGTTCCTGCGCTCCTGGGCCCTGGCCCTGTGGGCGGCGCTCCTGGCGGGACTGGCCGTGCTCGCGACCCTCTGGCGCACCTGGAGCCTCCAGCGCGACCGGGACCACCTGGAAGGGGTCGTCTCCCTGCGCACCTCCGAACTCGTGCACACCAACGCCGACCTCACCCGGGCCCTGGCCGAAGTGAAGACCCTCAGCGGCCTGGTCCCCATCTGCTGCTACTGCAAAAAGATCCGGGACGACGACGGCTTCTGGAGCCAGCTCGAGCGCTACATCCAGGAGCGCTCCCACGCCCAGTTCAGCCACGGCATATGCCCGGACTGCGAGCAGAAGGCCCGGGAGGATCTGGAACTGGCGGCCAGGGACCTGAAACGGTCCTGAACGTTTCAGCTCTTCTTGGCCTTGGCCTTGGCTTTCTTCGCGGGCTTGGCGGCGCCCACCAGGGCGGCGTCCTTGATGACGACGGGGGTCACCGGCCGGTCGCCGGGGGCGGTCTTCACGTTGCGGATCTTGTCGACGGTGTCCATGCCGTCCACCACCTTGCCGAACACGCAGTAGCCCCAGCCGTCCTGGCCGGGGAAGTCCAGGAAGGCGTTGTCCACCACGTTCACGAAGAACTGCGCGGTCGCGCTGTGGGGGGCGCCGGTGCGGGCCATGGCCACGGTGCCGCGCACGTTGCGCCAGCCCTTGTCCTGGGCCATGTGGGCCTCGTTCTCCACGGGGGGCCGGGTTGGCTTCTCCTGGCCGGCCTCGGTCATGCCGCCGCCCTGGATCATGAAGCCGGGGATGATGCGGTGGAAGGTGGTGCCCTTGTAGTGGCCGCTCTTCACGTAGCCGAGGAAGTTGGCCACGGTCTTGGGCGCGGCGGCGGGATCCAGCTCCAGCGTGAAGCTGCCCTGGGTGGTCGTGAACTTCACCTGGGGGTTCGCCGCGAGGGCGGCCAGGCTCGAGAGGGCGAGTGCGATGAGGCCAAGGCGCATGGTGGGTCTCCGGTCTGCCCCATCTTACCGAAGGAGCACCGTTCCCGGAATAGCGCCCAGGGCCTCCCGGAGGGTGGCCATGGGCAGGTGCCCGGCCTTGCGGGCCACCTCCAGGGCCAGGGCATCCTCGAAGTCCAGTCCGCCCCGGTAGCCTTCCAGGGCCGCCCGGGCGACGAGGGTGTCCTCGAGCACCAGGTCCTTGTTGTCCAGGATCATGGCCAGGGCCTCGGCCAGCTGCGGCCGCGTGCGGCCGTAGCCGGACTCCAGCAGGCCCACCGCCTCGGCCAGCACCAGGTGGGAGATCCACACCGGGCCCTCGCTGCGGATGAAGGCCTCGGCCTCCCCCGACCCCTTCAGGCTGCCCACCAGGAGCGAGGCGTCAACGGACCGCATGGCGCCGCCTCATCCTCTCCTTGACCCCCTCGAGCAGCTCGGCGCCGGTCTTGTGGAGCACGCCTTCCTGGAGGTTCAGGACGGTGGCCACATCCCCCAGGGAATAGGTCCCCACCCGGCGCACCAGGAGCTGCCCTTCGCGGCTGTCCCAGTCGATGTAGTCCCCGGGACCGAAGCCGAACTTCCGCATGACGGTCGCCGGGATGGACACCTGGCCCTGGGCCGTGATCCTGGATCGGGCGAGACTCATGTGTGCCTCCGTTTCGATACAGTTTATCCATTAACCTCCTAATGCCTGTCTTTTTTGCTACCCTGGACCCAATCTTGAGGAGCATTTCATGCGTATTGGTGTCCTGACCGGCGGAGGCGATGTCCCGGGCCTCAATCCCTGCATCAAGATGCTGGTCTCCCGCGCCATCGAGGAGGGCTACGAGGTCATGGGCATCCGCCGCGGCTGGGCGGGGCTCCTGGAATACGACCTCGAGGATCCCGAGACCCACGCCAAGTGCGTGTATCCCCTGGACAAGCTCAATACCCGGATCGTGGACCGCTCCGGCGGCACCTTCCTGCACACGAGCCGCACCAACCCCGGCAAGGTGCGCCTGTCCAGGGTGCCCGACTTCCTCAAGCCCACCCTCACCCCGGACCAGGAGGGCCCCTTCGACTTCACGCCCCACGTCCTCAAGGTCATCGAGCACCTGGGCATCGACATCCTGATCCCCATCGGCGGGGACGACACGCTCTCCTACGGCGAGCGCATGCACCAGGAGGGCGTGCCCTGCGTGGCCATCCCCAAGACCATGGACAACGACATCTTCGGCACGGACTACTGCATCGGCTTCTCCACGGCCGTCACCCGCAGCGTGGAGTTCATCCACCAGCTCCGCACCTCCGCAGGCTCCCACGAGCGCATCGCCATCGTGGAGCTGTTCGGCCGGAACTCCGGGGAGACCTCCCTCCTGGCCTCGTACCTGGCCGGGGTGGACCGGGCCCTCATCAGCGAGATCCCCTTCGACCCCGTCCGGGTGGCCGAGAAGATCATGGAAGACAAGCGCAGCAATCCCAGTAACTATGCCATGGTCACCGTGAGCGAGGGCGCCCACATGATCGGCGGGGTCCCGGTGGAGTTCGGCGAGGCCGACGCCTACGGCCACAAGAAGCTCGGGGGCATCGGCCACATCCTGGGCGAGGCCCTGAAGAAGCTCACCGGCGAGGACGTGCTGAACCAGCAGGTGTCCTACCTCATGCGCAGCGGCGCCCCGGACAGCCTCGACCTCATGGTGGCCGTGAACTTCGCCAACGTCGCCATCAACATCATCAAGAGCGGCGAGCGCAACCGCCTGGTGGCCCTGCGCAACGGCACCTACACCAGCGTGCCCATGTCCACCCTCACCCAGGGCCTCAAGCGGGTGGACGTGGCCGAGCTCTACGACAAGGACAACTACCGCCCCAAGGTCCGCCACGTCGAAGGCAAGCCGATGTTCCTATATTGAGGCGTCGCTGCCATCCAGCAGCGCCTTCATGGTCGTGCCCAGATGCCGCCCGAAGCGGGGCGGCTCGTCGCCCTCGGCGTCCACGGTCAGGGCCGCGGAGGCCAGGACGTCGGCGTAGGGGTTCAGCACGGAGGTGATCTGGGTCTCCGCGTCCCCGGCCCTGCACAGCTCGGGGTCGCTGGCCACCAGGACGACCCGGCAGATGCTGGGCCGGTCCTCGTACACCGTGCAGGCGCCGTCGTCGCCAAGGAACACGCAGGAGGCCTCCTCGAGCGGCTTGCCGAGGAAATCGAAGGGCGAGGTCCAGCGGCTCTGGGCCTCCATGCGCAACGGGTCGGCGTGGGCCGTGCCGTTCCTGACGCGTTCCGCCAGCAGCTCGGCCTCGTCCCGGGTGATGCCGACCCATAGCCGGCAGCAGTGGGCGCACCCCCTGCCGCAGCGCACCTGCTCGATGATGTCGGGCCGATGCGCCTTGAAGCGCGCCTGGGCCTCGTCCACGTCCGCGTGCACCTGGCGCGCCCTGGCGGCGCCGGCTGGCAGCTCCCGCAGGCGCTGGATCTCCCGGGCGAGGGTGCGCAGGGCGTTCTCCTTGCCCTCCGTGTCGAGAAGGGCGAGGAAGCGGTCCAGGGATTTGGTCGAGCGGTAGTCCATAGCGCGAGTTTCCCAGGCCCGGAGCTTCCTGTCCATTTCCCCGACCGCCCGGGTGGACGGATTCTGGTTTAAGATCTTGGCATGCCCAAGGTACTAGTCATTGACGACAGCGGGTTCATGCGCCAGTTCGTGCGGGGCCTCCTGGAGGACGCCGGCCACGAGGTGGAGGACTTCCTGCCCCTGTCGGCCCTGGAGGTGCTGAAGAAGTGCCAGGTCTTCCTGCCCGACCTGGTGGTGACGGACTACAACATGCCCCATGTGGACGGGCAGGCCGTCATCCGCATGCTCCGCCGGCACTCCACCACCCTTCCCGTCGTGCTGCTCACCGCCACCCGGGACCCCGAGCGCATGGCCAAGCTCAAGGCCTACAACCCGCTCTGGGTGCTGTACAAGCCCATCACCGGCGAGAACCTGATGCAGGAACTGGCCGGGATCCTGGCCCAGCAGACGCCGGGCCCGGCGGCAGGCTGACCGGCTTTTTCCACAGGAGACCTCCATGCCAATTCATACCGAGTGGCTGCAGTTCGGCGACTACGCCGGTTGCCTGGCCGCCCCGGCGGGGTGCGCGGGGCCCCTGCCCTCCGTCCTCGTCATCCCGGAGCTGTGGGGCCTGGACGCCCACATCGAGGATCTGGCCGGACGGCTGGCCATGGCCGGCTACCGGGCGCTGGCCGTGGATCTCCACTGGCATCGGGGCGCGCGTCCCGAGGCCATGGGGCGGGAGCGGGTGGAGGTGGCCAAGGTCTTCCTGAACGCCCTGCCGGCCACGGCCTGGCGGGACCCGGCGGCGCGGGGGGAGGCCCTCGGGCAGTGGCCCGGGCCGGACCGCGCCGCCCTGGGGGAGACCGTCGACGCCCTCTTCGCCCAGCTGGGCGACCCCGGCAGGTTCGTGCCCGTCCTGCGCGCGGCGGTGCGCCACCTCAAGACCGAGGGCGCGCCGGTGGCCTCGGTCGGCTTCTGCATGGGCGGCGGCCTCTCCGCCCTGCTGGCCTGCGAGGACCCGGAACTGGACGCAGCCGCCATCTTCTACGGCAGCGCCCCGCCCCTGGAGAAGGTACCCGCCATCCGGTGCCCGGTGACGGGCTTCTACGGCGGCCTGGACCTGAGGATCAACGCGGGCCTGCCGGCCTTCGCCAAGGCCATGGCCGAAGCCGGCAGGGAGTTCACCTACCGGGTCTACGATGGGGCCCCCCACGCCTTCTTCAACGACACCCGGCCCAGCTACGACGTGGGAGCCGCCCGGGACGCCTACGCGCGCCTGCTGGAGTTCCTCCGCCGCAGCCTCGCAGGGTGAAAGCGTCGGCCAGGGGCCGTTGCTACTGGCGGAAGGCCCCAATCCGGATTATCGTAACCCTGCAATCTCATTTATGCACCTGAGCCGAACCCGGCGCACGGAGGGACCGCTTCGGTTCCGCAGTTGGAGGGCCCCATGGGCTGGTTCAGGAACAGGCATCTCGTCACCCAGCTCCTGACCTTGTTCCTGGCGCTGGCCGGCATCACCCTGGTCATCGGTCTGGTGGGGCTGGGCGAGACCCGGAAGGTGGGCGGGATCGTGGCCGACCTCCATGACAACCAGCTGCTGCCCGTCCAGGAGCTGGATGCCGCCTACCGCATCCTGACCGACCACTACCACCATGTCCTCTACGCGGCGCAGACCGCCGAGGGCGTGGAACGGGACCGGAGCCTGGCCCGGCTGGGCGGGGAGAAGGAGGCCTTCTGGAAGGTCTACACCACGGAAATGGCCACCCGGCCCGCGCCGGGGGAAGCGGCGGTGTGGGCGCAGATGCCGGCCACCTGGGCTGCCTACGAGGCCGCCGTGGAACGCGAGGCCGAGCTGTTGAGAACCGGGCGCGCCCCTGAAGCCCAGCGGGCCATCGCCCAGGAGCTCCGCCCCCGTTTCGAAACCGTGCGGGACCTCCTGGCCCGGGAAATCACCCTGAACGTCGAGGAGGCCCGTTCGGGTTTCCGGGCCAGCCGCTCCGTCCTGGTCCAGGCCCGGAACCAGACCTACCTGGCCATCCTCCTGGGTATCGCCCTGGCCATCGCCCTCGGCGCGGCCTTCACCCGGTACCTCCTGACCCAGCTGGGCGGCGAGCTGGCCGAAGCCTCCCGGGTTGCCGCCGGCCTCGCCCAGGGCGACCTCACGTGCGAGATCGACGTGAAGCATGGCGGTGCCTCCAGCCTCATGGCCGGCATGAAGCGGCTGGTCCGGAACCTCAACCAGCTGGCCGCCAAGGCCGAGGCCATCGGCCGCGGGGACTTCTCCACGGAGGTCGAGCCGCTTTCGGATCACGATGTCCTGGGCCTGGCCATCATCCGCATGAACGCCCTGCTTCGTTCCGGCAGGGACCAGGAAGCCCGGCGCGACTGGCTGAAGGACGGGACCAGCGCCCTGGCCGCGGCCCTTACCGGGGACCTGACCCTGCAGGAGGTGGCCGACGCGGCCATGGGCACCCTCGGCCCCTACGTCGGGGCCGGCCGGGGGGTCCTCTACCTGGACCGCGCCGGCACCCTGGAGCTTCTGGCGAGCTACATGTATTCCTCCCCCTCCGAACCGGCCCGGCACTTCGCCTACGGCGAAGGCGCCATCGGCCAGGTGGCCCGTGACCGCCAGAGCATCCGTCTCGCACCCGGCACCGCGGCGCCCCCGATCCTCCGGGGCACCTCCAGCGCGCCGGCACCTTGCACCTGCACCTTCCCCATCCTCCACGAGGGCGACCTCCTGGCCGTGGTGGAGCTGGCCTCCTTCGAACCCTTCGACCCGCTCCAGGAGGAGTACCTCCAGGCCGCCTCCGGGCTCATCGCCTCCTACCTCTATGTCGCCCTGCAGCGGGAGAAGGTGGGCGCGCTGCTGACCTTGACGGAGCAGGCCGCGGCCGCGCCCCGGGCCCAGAGCCGCCAGCTGCAGGACGCCAACGCGCGCCTGGAGGAGCAGCAGCAGCAGCTCCAGATGCAGACCGAGGAACTCAGGCAGTCCTATGAGCAGCTGGAGGAGCAGCAGCAGCAGCTGCGCATCCAGACCGAGGAGCTGCAGCAGTCCAACGGCATGCTGGAGGAACAGCAGCAGCTGCTGGAACGCTCCAACCAGGAGCTGCGCAACTACCAGGCCGAACTGGACGCCAAGGCCGCCCTGCTCGAGCAGACCAACCGCTACAAGTCCGAGTTCCTGGCCAACATGTCCCACGAGCTGCGCACGCCCCTCAACGCGATCATCCTGCTGTCCCGGATGATGGCGGGCAACCGTGGCCTGGCCCCCGAGGAGGCCAAGTGGGCGGAGATCATCCACCGGTCCGGCCAGGACCTCCTGGTCCTGATCAACGATGTCCTGGACCTGGCCAAGGTGGAGGCCGGCCGCATGGACCTGCACCTGGCCGAACTCACCGGCCAGGCCCTGGCCGCGGAGTTCGCGGACCGCTTCACGGCCGCCGCCCAGGAGAAGGGACTGGACTTCACCATCCAGGACCGCCTTGAGGAACCCTTCCCCAGCGATCCGGACAAGATCTCCCAGATTCTCCGCAACCTCCTGTCCAACGCCCTCAAGTTCACCCGCGAAGGTGGGGTCACCCTGGTCATGGAACGGCGGGCCGGTGAACCTCTCCCCCTGGTGTTCGCCGTGCGCGACACCGGCATCGGCATCGCCCCGGACAAGCAGGGACTGATCTTCGAGGCCTTCCATCAGGCCGACGGCTCCACCACCCGGGAATACGGCGGCACGGGGCTGGGCCTGACCATCAGTCTCCAGCTGGCCAGGCTGTTGGGGGGAACCATCGCGTTGACGAGCACCCCGGGCGAGGGCAGCGAATTCGCCCTGCGGCTCCCGGACCGGATCCCCGGGCAGGGGTCGGCGCTGGAACCGTTGCCGGCCTTGGCCACGGGGGACGGCGGTGGGGCCGACAGGGCTGACGCTCCCAGGGAAGCCATCCTCCTGGCCGGCAGCGGCGGACTCGCGACGGAGACCGTCCAGGACCTGCGGCCTGGCGCCCAGGTGACCCTGGCCGGCTTCGACCTGGCCTCGACCCTGGCGGAGCGGGCGTGGCACCTGGTGATCATCGACCTGGGGGGCAGGAGCCTCGAGGAGGGCCTGGCCCTGGGCCGAACCATCCGCCAGAACCAGCCAGGCGCCGCCATGATGTTCTATGCCACCCGGGCCCTCGGCGAGCAGGAGGAGGCGCGCCTGCGCTCCTACTCCGACACCATCGTCATCCAGTCGGCCCTGGTCGGGCGGAGGCTGGTGGACGCCATGGACCGGTTCCTGGCTCCGCGCGCCGAAGGGCGGGGAATGCCCTTGCCGGCGGAAGCTCGCCAGCTTGCGGTGGGCACTGAGGCCCGCCAGACTCCGGAAGCGGACGTCGAGCCCGGACTGGCTCCAGCCGTTACCGGAGCCTCCCTGGCGGGCAGGACCATCCTGGTGGTGGACGACGATCCGCGGAACCTGTTCGTCCTGACCGCGGCCCTGGAAACGACCGGAGCGAGGATCCTCAACGCCATCAACGGCCGTCATGCCCTGGAGGTGCTGGCCAAGGGGCCGGTGGACCTGATCTTCCTGGACGTGATGATGCCGGAGCTGGACGGCTACCAGACCCTGGCCGCCCTCAAGAAGGACGCGAGGCTGGCCGCCATCCCGGTCATCGCCCTCACGGCCAAGGCCATGCCCCGGGACCGGGAGCAGCTCCTCCAGGCCGGCGCCGACGCCTTCCTCGCCAAGCCCGTGGACTTCCCCGTCCTGCTGGCCCTGGCCGCCCAGTGGTCCGGGGCCCCGGAATGACCATCCACGTCCAGACCTCCGGCGAATTGCACCGGGTGGGCGTGCCCGGGACCCTGGGCACCCTGGCCGAGCGCGCCGAGCTGATCGGCATGCTGGATGCGGTCTGGGGCAAGGAGACGGCACGGGTGGAGTTCTATGATGCCGATACCCTGCCGCCGGAGGTGATCGAGGCCCTGGTCCGCCGGCTGGACCGGGGCGCCCCCCTGAAGATCGTCGCCCACCATGCCCTGCTGGGCCACTGCCTGCTGCGGCTCGGGATACCCGTGCAGCAGGCGCCGGGCAAGGGTCTGCGCACGAGCCTGCCCCCCTGCCGCGCCCTGGCCCTGGCAGGATCCGCCCAGAGTCTCGACAAGATCCTCCACATCATTGCCCGCCTGCCGGTTGGCGAGGTCGCCGTCTTCCTGGCCCAGCACGTGCCCGAGGACCGCACCAACCTCCTGGACTCCCTGCTCAAGGCCCACACCGAGTACAAAGTCCTCATGCCCCAGCACCTCGTCCCCGTGGTCCCCGGCACCATCTACGTCGCCCCGCCCGGGCACCACATGAAGGTCGCGCACGGCCTCATCTACCTGACCCGGGATCCCAAGGTCCAGTTCGCGCGCCCTTCCATCGACGTGCTCTTCGCGTCCCTGGCCCTGGAATACGGGGAGGGCCTCCTGGCCGCGCTGCTGTGCGGCTTCGGCACCGACGGCGTCGCGGGATGCGCGGCCATCACGGCGGCGGGGGGACGCATGCTCCTGGAGGATGCCGACGACTGCCAGGATGCCCGGATGCTGCCGGAAGCGGCCCTGGCCGCGGGGGCCTACTCCCAGGTCCACCGGGTGGCAGGGCTGGCCGCCATTGCCGCCGCCGCCGCCCAGGGAGGGCCGGCCGGAACGGATGTCGGTCCGGTTGGCTCCCAGCTGGACCTGTTCCTGGAGGCCCTGTGGTGCCGGTACGGCTATGACTTCCGCGGCTACCAGCGGGACAGCCTGGAGCGGAGGATCCGCCACCTCATGTCCCGCTTCGGCCTTGCGAACTTCGAGACCTTCCAGTGGGACGTCCTGGGGGATGAGGCCCTGTTCCAGCGCCTGGTGGCCGAAGTTTCCGTCGGGGTCTCCGGCTTCTTCCGCCACCCGGAGCAGTTCCTCCAGTTGAGGGAGGAGGTGCTGCCCTACCTGGACAGCTTCCCGGTGATCAAGGTCTGGTCCGCGGGCTGCGCCACCGGCGAGGAGTCCTATTCCCTGGCCATCCTTCTTCGGGAAATGGGCCTGGCCCCGAAGAGCCGGGTGTTCGCCACGGACCTCAACCACTACTTCCTGGAACTGGCGGCGGCCGGGCAGTATCCCCTCGCGGACCTGGAGACCAGTCGCGCGAACTACCTGGAGGGCGGCGGGCACGGCGCCTTCGATGACCACGTGACCGTTGCGAGCCGCAGCTTCAGGGTGCGGGAAGAGGTGCGCGCCATCCCGCTCCACCACCGCAACTCCCTCATCGACGAGGGGGTCTTCAACGAATTCCAGCTCATCGTGTGCCGTAATGTCATGATCTACTTCGACCTTGAAACGCAGAAAAAGGTTCTTGAAAAATTCGCGCGGTCCCTCCACCCCGACGGCTTCCTTCTCCTGGGACCCCAGGACAGCCTGACGGGTGTGGCCTGCGCCATGGGGTTCGTGCCCTGCAACCCGGGCAAGCAGTTGTACCGGTTCCGGAAAGGAGGGGAGGGTGGCTGACCCGTTCCTGATTCTCATCGTCGACGACAATGCCAACAACCGCTTCGCCCTGAGGGCGATCCTGGGGCGCATGCCGGGCGTGGAGATCATCGAGGCGGCCTCGGGCTCGGAGGCCCTCCTGCGCACCGTGGACCGCGAGGTCCACCTCCTGCTCCTGGATGTGCAGATGCCCGGCATGGACGGCTACGAGACCGCCAGCCACCTGCAGATGACCGTCCGCACCCGGGACATCCCCATCATCTTCCTCACGGCGGTCTACAAGGCCGAGGAATTCGTCAAGCGGGGCTTCTCCCTGGGCGCGGTGGACTACCTCACCAAGCCCATCGACGAGAACCTGCTCCAGAACCGCGTGCGCCTCTACCAGCACCTGTTCGAACGGGAGCACAAACTGCTCCAGGCCATGGAGCTGCTGCGCCTCCAGGACAAGGCCCTGGGCCAGGCCCTGGACCAGGCCAACGCCGCCAACTTCGCCAAGGGCACCTTCCTGGCGAACATGAGCCACGAGATCCGCACCCCCATGAACGCCATCATCGGGATGACCCACCTGGCCCTGAAGACGGACCTCACCCCCAAGCAGCGGCAGTACCTCGCCAGCACCCACGCCTCCGCCGTCTCCCTCCTGGGCATCATCAACGACATCCTCGACTTCTCCAAGATCGAGGCCGGCAAGCTGGAGATCAGCAGCGAAGAGTTCCTCCTGGAGGACGTGCTGGCGAAGGCGACCCAGGCCGTGGCCGTGAAGGCGGCTGAAAAGCACCTGGAGATCATGCTGGACCGGGCCGCCGAGGTCCCCACGGTCCTGGTCGGCGACCCCCTGCGCCTGGGGCAGGTGCTGACCAACCTCTGCAGCAACGCCGTCAAGTTCACGGATGCGGGCGAGATCCTCATCACGGTCCACAGCCTCCCCGCCAAGCCCGGCCAGGCCCGGCTGAAGTTCTCGGTGCGCGACTCCGGCATCGGCATGACCCCCGACCAGATCCAGCACCTGTTCCAGCCCTTCGACCAGGTGGACCCTTCCAGCAGCCGGCGCTTCGCCGGCACCGGCCTCGGCCTGGCCATCTGCAAGCACCTGGTGGCCCTGATGGTCGGGGAGATCTGGGTGGAGAGCCGTCCCCTTGAAGGCAGCGAATTCTCCTTCACGGCCACCTTCGGCCAGGGGCAGGCCCCATCCCGGCTCCCGCTGTCCTCCGCCACGGCCGGTCAGCTGGCGGAACTGCGCGTCCTGATCGTGGACGACAGCCCCAGCGCCCGCAAGATCCTCAAGGTCCTCGCCGCCAGCCTGGGCCATGACGCGGACACGGTCGCCTCCGGCGCCGAAGCCCTGCGGATCCATGCCCAGCAGCCCTACGACCTGATTCTCATGGACTGGCGCATGCCCGGCATGGACGGACTCGAGGCCTCGGACCGGATCCGGGCCCTGGCGGCACCCGCGCCCAGGATCATCCTGGTGACGGCCTACGGCGACGAGGAGGTCATGCGCCAGCTCAGCGCCAGGACCCTGGACGGCTTCCTCACCAAGCCCGTGACCTCGTCCTCCCTCCAGGAGGCCATCCACCTCGCCCTGGGCCTGCCCAGCACCCCGCAGGCCCATCAGCCGGGGGACCCGGGCACGGACCCCGCCGTCCTGGCCCAGCTCAAGGGGACCGAGGTGCTGGTGGTGGAGGACAACGAGTTCAACCAGCAGGTGGCCACCGAGCTCCTGGCCTGCCTCGGGGTCCAGGCCACGGTGGCCCGCAACGGCTACGAGGCCCTGGAGAAGGTCCACAGCCACCGCTTCGACGCCGTCCTCATGGACCTCCAGATGCCGGTCATGGACGGCTACGAGGCCACCCGGCAGCTCCGCCAGGACCCCGAGCTGGCGGCCCTGCCCATCCTGGCCATGACCGCCCACGCCATGCAGCAGGAGCGGGAACGCTGCCAGTCCCTGGGCATGAACGACTACATCACCAAGCCCATCGATCCGGCGGCCCTCGCCACCACCCTGGCCCGTTGGGTGCGCAGGTTGGCCCCGGCGCCCTCCAGCAACGGGTCCGCCCTCCCCGCCGTCCTGGACGACCTCCCGGGCATCTCCCGGGAGGCCGGCATGGCCTGCTTCCTGGGCATGGTCCCCCTGTACGAGAAGATGCTGGGCCGTTTCCTGGACATCAACGCCGGCACGGGCGCGACCCTGCGCTCCGCCCTGGACGGCGGCGACCTGGAGGCGGCCATGCGCACCGCCCACTCCATGGGCTCCTCCGCCGGCACCATCGGGGCCCTGGACCTGGCGAGCACCTCCCGCAGCCTGGAGAAGGCCATCCAGACCGGAGCCGCCGCCGAGACCGTGGCGGCGCTGGCGGCGGCCTTCGAGGCCAACCTGGCGAGGGTGCTGGGCTCCCTGCGGGCGAAGTTCGGCTAAGGTTCGGCTTCGGCTTCCCGCAGCGCCCGTTCCGCGGCCTCCACGATCTTCTGGTACCCGGTGCAGCGGCAGAGGTGGCCGGACAGCTCGCGGCGCACCTCGTCGTGGGTGTAGGTCCGGCCGCTCTCCACCATGGCGGTGGTGCTCAGCACGAGGCCCGGCGTGCAGAAGCCGCACTGGATGGCCCCTTCCTCCACGAAGGCCTCCTGGACGGGGGAGAGCTGGCCCTCCTGGGCGATGCCTTCAATCGTCGTGATGCTCTTGCCGTGGGCCCAGGCGGCGAGGTAGATGCAGGAGTTCACGGGGACCCCGTCGATGAGGACGGTGCAGGCGCCGCACTCGCCCACGGAGCAGCCCTGCTTGACCCCGGTGAACTGGAGGCGGTCCCGCAGGACGTCCAGGAGGGACTCCCGGATATCGATGTCGAAGGCGTAGGGCCGGCCGTTGACGGTCAACGCGAGCTTCTTCATCACGGCCACGCCAGCTGAATTCCTAGTGAGCACGACAACCTCCCGCCCTCTTCACGGCCTCGGCCAGCGCGCGCTGGGCCAGTACCTCGATCAGATGTTCCCGGTAGTCCTTGGATGCGCGCCAGGAGGTGCGGGCCCTGGACGGCTTGACCGCCATGGCCGCGAGCTCCTGGATGGTCTCGAGCGTGATTTCCCGGCCCTTCGCATGGGCTTCGGCCTCGAAGCAGCGGATGGGCACCGGCGCGGCCACGCCGAGAGCGATGCGCAGGTCCTCGAAGCGGTTCTCCCGCACCCGGCACACCACGGCCACGCCCAGGGTGGCGATGTCCATGGCCTTGCGCATGGCGTACTTGATGTAGTGGCCGCCGGTGCCCTCGTAGCCCTCCCGGGGGATGAGGATGGAGACCAGCAGCTCGCCGGGGCGGAGGTTGACCTTGCCGGGACCGGCGTAGAACTCGCCCATGGGGATGATGCGCTCGTCCTCCAGGGTCTCCAGCCGGAGCAGGGCGTCCAGGGCGAAGAGCGTCGAGGCGCTGTCGGCCGACACGGCGCCGTTGCAGATGTTGCCGCCGATGGTGGCCACGTTGCGCACCTGGGGGCCGCCCATGGACACGGCGGCCTCGCAGAGCACGGGCACCTTCTTCTGCAGCAGCTCGCTCCGGAAGATCTTCGTGAACGGGGCCATGGCGCCGATCTCGAGGGTGCCGTCCCGCAGGAGGCGGATCGCCTCCAGTTCGGCGATGTTCTTCAGGCTCAGCAGGCCGGACCCGGCGAGATCGCCGTGCTGCAGGCGGATGAGCACGTCGGTGCCGCCGGCGATGACCTTGAGGGACGGGTCGTGGCGTAGGATCCGCTTGGCCTCCAGCAGGGTCTCGGGCTCGAACAGCTCGCAGATGTCAAACATGTTCCACGCTCCTCTGGATCAGCACGCCGGCCTCCCTGAACTTCTCGAACACCACCTGGGGGTAGAGGGGGATCTTGTGGAAGGCGACCCCGGTGGCGTCCAGCACGGCGTTGCGCACCGCGGGGGCCGGGGAGATCACCGGGTTCTCGCCCAGGGACTTCGACCCGAAGGAGCCCGCGGCGTCGTAGGTCTCCACGAAGGCCGCGTTGATCTTCGGGGTGTCCAGGACGGTGGGCAGCTTGTAGTCGAGCAGGTTGTTGTTCAGGGGCTTGCCGGTCCTGGGATCGAAGAGCATCTGCTCGAGCAGCGCGGCGCCCAGGGCCATGCTGACCCCGCCGTGCACCTGCCCCTCGGCCAGTTTCGGGTTGATGATGGTCCCGGAATCGTGGACGTTCCAGATCTCGGTGACCTCCACCTTGCCGGTCTGGAGGTCCACCTCCGTTTCGCAGAAGGTGGCTCCGTAGGCCATGGCGTTGATGCGCACGTTGGCCGAGGTGTCGCTGGTGATGGGCGCGGCCAGGAGGCGGTCGTAGAAGGAGTCCATGGCCACGTCCTCCAGCGTGCACACGGTCCGGCCGGTGCGCGTCTCCACCAGCAGGCAGTCCCGCACCTCCATCTCGGTGGCGGCCAGGCCCGTGCGGCGCGCGGCCACGACGAGCACCTTGTCGCGCACCTCCATGGCCGCCTTGCGCACGGCGATGCCGGTGACGAAGGTCTGCCGGGAGGCGTAGGCGCCGGAATCGAAGGGCGTGATGTCGGTGTCCTGGGAGGTCATGACGTGGACCATGGCCACGGGGATCCCCAGCACCTCGGCGGTGATCTGGGCGAACACGGTGTCGCTGCCCTGGCCGATCTCGGTGGCGCCCACCTGCAGGGTGACCGAGCCGTCCTGGTTCATGACGATGCGGGCGCCGGCCAGTTCCAGGGCCACCGGGTGGGTGCCCGAGGCGTAGGCGAACAGCGCCATGCCCAGGCCCCGCCGCTTCACGGGGTTCGCGGCATTGTGGAGCCGGTGGGCCTCCCGCTTCTCGTCCCACTTGATGAGCTCCATCCCCTTCTCGATGCACTGGGGGATGCCGAAGGAGCGCACCACGTTCCTGCTGAGGGGGTCCACGTGGCCGGGCTTGATCAGGTTGCGCCGGCGCAGGTCGATGGGGTCGAGGTTCAGTTCCCGGGCGATGTCGTCCAGGTGGCTCTCCAGGGCGAAAAATATCTGCGGCGTGCCGTAGCCCCGCATGGCCCCGGCCACCGGCAGGTTGGTGTAGACGGTCTTGGGCTCGTACTTGATGGCGCGGAAATCATAGAGGGGGCGGAACTTGCCACCCGCCGACATGGCGATGGAGTGGCCGTGGGAGGCATAGGCCCCGGTGTTGCTCAGGACCGAGACATGGATGCCGGTGAGCACGCCTTCGGCCGACACCGCGGTCTTGAGGTGGAGCTTCATGCCGTGGCGGGTGCGGGTGTCGATGAAGACTTCCTCCCGGTTCATGCAGTAGCGCACGGGACGGCCGTGGGCGGCCAGAGTCATGGCGGCCACCAGGGGTTCCACCACCACGTCCTGCTTGTTGCCGAAGCCGCCGCCGAGGTAGGGCTTGATGACCTTCACCCGGCCCCACTGCAGGCCCAGGGCCTGGGCCACGATGCGGCGCACGATGTGCGGGATCTGGGTGGAGGAGTTCACCACCACCCTGCCGTCCGTGTCCACGAAGGCGAAGGCGCTCATGGACTCGATGTGGCAGTGCTGGACGATGCTGGTCTCGTAGTCGCCTTCGAAAATCCGGTCGGCCGCCTTGAACTCGGCCTCCACGTCCCCGAACTGGACCCCGAAGGAGCTGACGATGTTCCCGGGCCGGTTCTCGTGGAGCACGGGCGCGCCCTCGGCCATGGCCTCTTCCGCCGTGAGCACGTGTGGCAGGACCTCGTAGTCGATCTCGATCAGGTGCAGGGCCTTCTCGGCCGTGAGGAGATCCTCGGCCACCACCGCGGCCACCGCATCCCCCACGAAGCGGGCCCGGTCCGTGAGGATCAGGCGGTCCTCCACGTCCCGGTGGCCGGGATCCAGGGACCAGGGGTGCCCGGCCGTGGCGAATTTGATTCTGGGCAGATCCGCGGGCGTCAGCACCGCCACCACCCCGGGCAGGGCCCGGGCCCGGGTGGCGTCGATGCGCGTGACCCGCGCATGGGCGTGGGGACTGCGCAGGACCCTGCCCACCAGCATGTCCCGCTCGAAGAAATCGTCGGTGTACTTGGCCTTGCCCGTGACCTTGGCGACGGCGTCGAGCCTCTGGACGCTCTTGCCCACGACCTTGTGGTCCATCCGACACCTCGCGTTCAAGCAGGATTCCCTGGTTTGCAGATGATTCAAGTATGAAAGATTGAGGCAGCTGTAGCAAATTTTTTCATGATGGTTTGTTTTTTTCCTTGCGGACCGGACTCAATGGCGGCGGGACCTTGCCTCAGCCAGCTTCGATTATGCTTGAGGCATAGCCTTCCCTTGCCACCGGCCCCCCAGCCCAACCTGAAAAGAGTGCCATGAAACTGCGGAACGTCCTTGCCGGCCTCGTCTTCTCCCTCCTCCTGGCGGCCACCGCCGCGGGACTCCTGCTGACCCGGGAGATCCCCGCCAAGGCCCCGCCCAGGCCGAGCCGGGAAGCGCCCGTGGTGGACCTGGGCGCCACCGCCACCGCCCGGCGCCTGGCCCTGGGGGCCACCTCCCCGGAGGAGAAGCCCTTCGCCCGGGACGCCCAGCGCCTGGCCGACCACGAGACGGATCTCGCCTTCGCCGACGCCCTGCGCGCCGCGGCCAGCGCCCCGCCGCCGGCCACCGCGGAGGTGCGGGAGCTCCTGGCCGCCAAGGCGGTCCAGGAGGAAGCCCTGGACGAAGGCCAGCGCCACCTGGCCAAGCTGACCAAGGCCCTGGCCGTGGCAAAGGAACCGGACAAGGAACCGATTGAGGATCAGCTGGAGGTGGCCAAGGCCCAGCTGGACCTCGAGAAGGACGAGCTGGACGCCACCTCCGCCAAGCTGGAAAAGCTGGGCGCCGATCCCGGCGCCACCGTCCGCCGCCTCAAGGAGGCCTTCACCGCCGCCCGGGCCGTCCCGGCCGGGGAGGGCGCCGAGCCCTACCGTTTCCAGCCGGGCAGCCTCCTCCACCGGACCGGCATGTGGTTCCGCCTCCGCCATGAGGACCAGCAGCTGGCCCAGGCCGGACGGGAGGCCCTGGCTCGGGGCGAAGTGCTGAACCAGCGCCATCACGACCTGGACCAGGTGGCCGCGGCGGCCAAGGATGACCGCGAGGCCGCCCACAGCAAGGCCCGGGCCTTCACCCACGGCGCGGCCGCCGCGGGCGCCTCGCGCGGCGCCGCCAAGGCCGCCCTGCAGGATCTGAAGCTCTACACGGAGCGCCAGCGCACCCTGGCCGACCTGGGCAAGCGCGACCAGGACGAGCGGGAACTGGCCGGGGTGTACGGGAGCTGGAGGACCTTCGTCCAGGCCCAGGAGCGGGCCGCCCTCCACGGCATCGCCCAGCGCACCCTCTGGATCCTCGTGGTGCTCGTCCTCGTCGTGTTCGCCGACAGGATCTTCGAGGCCGTCTTCCGGAGCATGCTGGCCGGCCGCAAGCGCGTGGGCCGCAACCTGAAGATCGTCAAGGCCGCCGCCCTGGGCCTGGGGGCCGTCGCCATCCTCCTCATCATCTTCGGGGCGCCCGACCAGCTCGCCACCCTCTTCGGCCTGGCCACCGCCGGCTTGACGGTGGCCTTGAAGGACTTCATCACCGCCTTCCTGGGCTGGTTCATCCTCGTGGGGCCCAAGGGCATCCACGTGGGCGACTGGGTGGAGATCGAAGGGGTGAGCGGCGAGGTGGTCGAGATCGGCCACATGCGCACGCTCCTGATGGAGACCGGCGACTGGAGCGACGCCGGCCACCCCACGGGGCGCGTGGTGTCCTTCGTGAACAGCTTCGCCCTGTCGGGGCACTACTTCAATTTCTCCTCCGCGGGGCAGTGGCTGTGGGACGAGCTCACCGTCACGGCCCCCGCCGGCGAGGACCCCTACCCTTTCATCCAGTCCATCAAAGCGATGGTGGACGCACGCACCCGCGACAACGCGGCCCAGGCCTTCAAGGAGTGGGAGCAGGCCGATCGCGGCTTCAGCGCCAAGGGCCTCAAGGCCGAGCCCGGCGTGAACGTGGTGCCCGCGGGCTCGGGCGTGGAGATCCGGGTGCGCTACATCACCCGGGCCCAGGACCGCAACCAGCTTCGCCAGGACCTGAACCATGCGGTCGTGGACCTGCTGCACGGGAAGCGGGAGGCCCCGTGAAACCCGCGGCGCGACCGCGCCTCCCCCCAGCCGCTATCCCCGCCTCGCCGACGGAAACCCTGGTGGCGCCCGCCGCCTACCGGTTCCCGGCCCTCCCAGGCGTCACCGTCCCCCGGCAGCCCAGCTTGGCCTGGCGCCTGGACTTCGGTCCGGAGGCGAAGGCGGGCGTCCACCCCCCAGCAGCCACCCAAGGTCGGGCAACCCTTCCCTGTCCTCGTGCCCCAGGTGGACGCCGACGGCAACGAGGTGGGCGGCGTCCGCCTCCCCGAATTCGCCGCCCCCCTGGCCACCTACGCCCCCTGGAACCTCCGCGCCCCCGCCCTCGGCGCCCCGGACCTCCGCGTCTCCTTCGAAGGCTCCTGGCTGCCCTTCCCAAAGAACGCCACCGCCCGCCTCAAGGCCGGCGACCCCCGCCGTTCCGTGGAGGAACGCTACCAGGGTCCCGAGGACTACCTCGCGCGCTATGCCAAGGCCCTGGACCAGCTCATCCGGGAACGCTACCTGCTGCCCGAGGACCGGGAGGCTCTTCTGCGGCGGGGACTGGATGAGTGGGACTACATGCTCACCGGCCCGTAAGCTCGTCCGCGATCCACCCGGCGTCCATGACCTTGCGCAGGCTCTCCAGGATGGCCCGGGCGTCGGTGGCGACGGCGCGCTTGGTGGCGTCGTCGTAGACGTAGTAGCCGCCCTGGCCTTCGTAGACGCTGTCGAAGTTGATGCCGACGAATTCGCCCTGGGTGTTCACCACCGGACTGCCGGAGTTGCCTCCCACGGTGTCGCAGGCGTAGATGAAGTTGAAGGGGGTCCTCAAGTCCAACCGGTCCTGGCGGTCCAGCCAGCGTTGGGGGAGGGTCCAGGGACCGGCGGCGGGGTTGCCGCCCCAGCCGGTGTTGCGGTCAAAGAGGCCGAGGAAGGTGGTGAAGGGCTGGGCCAGGGTGCCGCTCCCGGTGGCGTAGGTGGCCACGGGACCGAAGCTCAGGCGCAGGGAGAACGTGGCGTCGGGGTACTGGGACTTGCCCAGGACCTTGAAGCGCGCCTCGGCCAGGCGCGCGCCGTGCGCGGTGAGCACGCTCTGGACCTGGTCCTCCCACTGCTTGCGGATGGCGCGGTTGAAGGGATCGAAGGCCCGGGCCAGGGCCAGGAGCGGGTCCTTGCTGGCGGCCAGGGCGGCCGCGCCGCCCTCCAGAAGTTCCCTGCGGTAGGCGGGCTCCTGGAGCCGGGTGCCCGCCATGGCCGCCTGGGCCACCTCGGCCGGCGTCCGGCCCTGGAGCATGGCCTGGACGTAGGGGTGGTCCCGGCCCAGCAGTGCCTGCGCCTCCTCCAGTCCCGTGCGGAGCCGCACGGCGTCCAGGGATGGGAGGATGGGGCGGCCGTTGGTGAGGCGGTCCCGGGTGGCCTTGAGGGAGCCCTCGGTGAATTCGGGCAGCCGCTGCGCGGAAGGCAAGGCCTGCTCCACCGGCAGCCGCGCCAGGGTGAGGGCGAAGCCGAGCAGGACGCTGATCCGCGGATCCACGGTGTTGTATTCCGCCAGGAGGCGCCGCTGGTCCGCCACGGCTCCGCTGATGCGGTCCCAGCTCTCGCCGGCCCGGGCCCGGAGGGCGGGATCCTTGGCCACGGCTTCCCGGAGGGCCGTTTCCCTCGCTTCCACGAGCTGCAGGGACTGGGGCCTGGCCAGACCCGCCAGCTGCCCCTCGAGCCGTTTGCGGCTGTTGTCCAGGCCGTAGAGGACATCGGCCGAGACCCGGGCGGCCTCCTCCGAGGTGGCGGCGTAGGCCTCCAGCGCGGCCCGCAGGCGCGCCATGGACTTCAGCCGGAAGGGGATGAAGACCTCTTTCGCATAGCGCATCTGCTCAAGGGTCTCCTGGCGGCTGGTGGTGCCCGGGTGGCCGGAGATGAGGGTCAGGTCGCCGGCGCGCAGGGCCCGGGCCGAGAAGGGCAGGAAGGCTTCGGGCCGGTAGGGGCGGTCGTGCTCGTAGACCCGGAACAGGGAGAAATCCAGGTTCCAGCGGGGGTAGGTGTAGTTGTCGGCATCGCCGCCGAAGGCCGCCACCTGGAGTTCCGGAGCGGCCACCAGGCGCACGTCGGTGAACTTGCGGTAGCTGTAGAGCCAGTATTCCCCGCCCTGGTAGAGCACCACCCCCTCGCAGGTGAGCCCGGAGGCCTTCTCCCGGGCGCCCTTGAGCGCGCTGAGGGCGTTCTGGCGGGCCTTGAGCGCCTCGCTGCCGGAGCTGCCCGGGGGAACGGCGGCGTTCACCTGGGCGGTGACCTCGTCCGTGGCCACCAGCATCATCACCTCCAGCCCGGGGACCTTCACTTCCTGGTCCCGGCCGGAGGCGGTGAAGCCGTCCCGCACGAAGTCGGCCTTGCCACTGGACACCTGCTGGATCGAGCCCCGGCCCACATGGTGGTTGGTGATGACCAGGCCGTCCGCGCTCACGAAGGCGCCGGTGCCCCCGGGGAAGCGAAGGGTGCCCAGCTGGAGCCGCTTGAGCCAGGCCGCCGAAGGTTCGAAGCCGTATTTGGCCTTCAGGGTGCCCAGGGGGAGGTTGTCGAAGGTCCACATGCCCTCGTCGGCCCGGAGGACCGGGAAGGCCGGCACCAGCAACAGCACGGACAGGAGGCAGCAAGGAAGGCGCATGAAGGCTCCAGGGGAATGCCAGGGGACGGGCTCAGGGCGGACGGCAACCGGGGTCAGCGCACCGGAAAGGGCGGCGCGGGGGGGAAGGCGGGGGTCGGATGGTCGGCGAGGCTCTTGAGCAGGGTCTGGACCGCCACCTCCAGCTGGAGGTCCCTGCCGGCCAGGAGGCTGGCGGGATCGTTCACCACGGGGAGGTCCGGCTGGGCGCCACGGTTCTCGATCCACCACTCGCCCTCCCGGCCGAACATGGCCTCGTTGCTCTGCTCCACGCGCCCCCCGTCCAGGGTGTGCTGGGTGTTGAGGATGCCCACCAGGCCGCCCCAGCTGGGCGTGCCCACCAGGGGGCCGAGGCCCTTGGCCTTGGCGTGGGCCAGGAAGCCCTCGCCGTCACTGCCGGTCTGCTCGTTGCCCAGGAAAACGTAGCGCCGGTCCGAGGCGGTGGGCGGATAGCGGAACGAGCCCATCCGTCCGAACACGTCGACGCTCACCTGGGCATCCTCGAGCTTGTGGATCATCAGGTAGTTGGTCCAGCCGCCGCCATTCCCCCGCACATCCACGACGATCCCCTTGCGGTACCGGAAGGCCCGCCAGAATTTGTCGAAGTCGCCGAGATTGGCGCTGACCATGGCCGGCAGATGCAGGTAGCCCAGCTGGCCGCCGCTGAGCCGCTCCACCTGGGCGATGTTGTCCGCCACCCAGCGCTGGTACCGCAGCTGGCCTTCGTTCTCGACGGGTTTGACGGTCAGCACCCGGGCGCCCTCCAGGGCCGGCCGCGCGTTCACGGTGAGCTGCAGGGACTGCCCCCGCGCGACCTGCAGGGCCTCGAAGACGGCCATGGGGGCCTTGAGGGGCCGGCCGTCCACCGCCAGCAGGTAGTCGCCTTCCGCCACCTTTCCGGCCAGCGGCCCTTCCAGGGCCGGGGCGTAGGGCGTCGGCCCGTAGATCCGGGAGAAGCGGTAGAACCCGGTGACGTCGGCGGCCAGATCCGCCCCGAGCAGCGCGGCGGTGCGGGCCGGGCGTTCCGGTGCCGGGCCGTGATCGCCGCCGCCCACGTAGGTGTGGCTCACGCAGAGGTCGCCCACCATCTGGCTCAGGAGCCAGTTGAGGTCCGCCCGGGAGGTGAGCTGGGGCAGCCAGGCCGCATAGCGGTCATGCACGGCCTGCCAGTCATGGCCGTGCATGTGGGGGTCGTAGAAGAAGTCCCGGTACCAGCGCCAGGCGTCCTCGAAGATCTGCTTCCACTCCTCCAGAGGTTCCACCAGGACCGTGAGCCGGTCCAGGTCCACCCGGGGCGGCAGGACGCCCGATGCCAGGGCGGCCCGCAGGGGGCCAGCGTGGAGGTTCCCGTCCTTGCGGACGTAGAGGCTGGCGCCACTGCCGTCGAAGCCCCATTCCGACACCGGCTCGGCCAGGGTCGTCTCCCGGCCCGTGGCGGTATCGAGGAAATGCGCGGTCCACTTGGCCGAAGGGCCGGGAGCATAGGTCTCCTCCAGGACCGAGTCGTCATAACCTTCCACGGAGGACCAGCCCACCACGCCCCGTCCGGCCTTGAGGTGGAAAAGGTTGCCGGGCCTGGCCGGCAGTGGGGCGCTGCGCGCCTCCAGGCCCTCGACGTCGATGCGGAAGGGCTCGTCCTTGGCGCCGTCCCTGCGCAGCCGGACCGCCATCACCCGCACCGGGGCGGACTCGATCCAGTTGCTTTCGGAGGCGTCCATCCTCACGTCGAAATTGCTGTAGCTCAGGTAGTAGAGGGTCGACCCGTCCAGGTCGAAGCAGGGGTTGAGCGTATCGAAGAAGCCGTTGCCCAGGACCACCTTCTGCCGGGTCTGGAGGTTGCAGAGGGTGATCCGGCTGTTGCGGCTGGCGTCGGGGTAGGCGTAGGCGATCCAGTTGGAATCCGGGGCCCAGGCATAGTCGGAGACCTCCCACGTGAACTCGTCGTTCTTGAGGTCCTGGGACCGGGCCAGGGTCGTGAGCTTGCCCGTGGCCACCTCCATGACGTGCAGGGCGAAGGTGGCGTCCCCGAACAGGAGCTTGCGGCCATCAGGGCTCCAGGCGAGGTGGTAGAGCGTGGTGCGCAGGCCCGTGGCGAGCCGGGTGGCGGGACCGCCCTGGGCGGGGCGGACGTAGAGATCGTATTCGCCGCTCTCGTCGGAAAGATAGGCGACGCGGGTGCCGTCCGGGGACAGCTCCGGGAAGCGCTCCCGGACCCCCGAGGTATGGGTCAGGTTCAGGGCCGGCACGGCCGGGTCCACCGGCAGGAGCCACGCGTCGCCCCGTGCCTCCAGCACCAGGGTCCGGCCGCCGCCGCCCAGGCGCACCTGCTGGATGGTGTCCTTGGCGTTCACCAGCCTGGGCCGGAGGCGCCAGCCGTCGGAGGGCGCGGTGATCGCCAAGGGCCGGTCCTCTCCCGTGGCCAGGTCCAGCATGTGCAGATGGCCGCCCTGCACGAACACCACCCTGTGGCCGTCGCACGAGGGCCACTGCACGTCGAAGTCCCGGTACGAAGTCAAGGCCCGGGCGGCCCCCGAGGCGAGGTCAAGGGCGTAGAGGTTGGCGATGCCCTCCGGGCCGCGGTCGGAGAGGAACAGGGCTCCGCCCTGGGCCGTGAACATGGGGTAGGCGTTCTTCCCGGAATAGTCGGTGACCTTGCGGAACGAGCCCGCCTTCAGGTCGGCCAGCCAGAGCTCCGGGGCCTGCCCACCCTTGTAGCGCTTCCAGGCGTATTCGGGCGCACCCCGGGTCGTGAACAGGAGGCTCTGGGCGTCCGGGGCATAGGCAGCCTGGACGGCCTTGCCCAGAGGCACAGCCTCGGGTTCGTGGCCCTGCAGGTCCACCGCATAGACCTTGCTCACAGGCCGGCAATCCTGGGCCTGGGCCGCCTGGAACAGGACCTTCCGGCCATCCGGGGTCCAACCCAGGACGGTGCTGCCGCCACGCCAGGTGAGACGGCGGGGCGCACCCCCCCCGGACGGCATCAGGTACACATCGTCGCCACCGTCATACTGGCCGGTGAAGGCGAGCCACTGGCCGTCGGGACTGAAATGCGCGCAGCGCTCCTGGCCCGGGTGGCTGGTCAGCCGCCGGGCCACGCCACCCTGGACGCTCCCGGTCCAGAGGTCTCCTTCGTAGGTGAAGACCACCTGGTCGCCATGGATATCCGGGCCCTGGACGAACCGGGGGGCATCCGGAGGAGTATCCGGCGCCGCCGCCAGGGCCGGCGGCAGGCAGAGGGCGACGTACAGAAACACGTTGGGCAGGGCGCGCAAGCAGACTCCTCGATCCGGGTTTCAGGGATTATGGCATGCCCGCCCCTTCCGGACCTTGCCGGGCGCCTTGAAAGGCCCTACCCTTCCTCCAACGCGTTTTCAGAAAACCTTTTCACCAACCCTTTAACGAGAGACCTATGCAAAGCCCGCTCCTCGCGGCGAAGCCAGGCCTGCGCACCATTGCCGCGGCCCTGGCCACCGCCCTCCTCGCCGCCCCCTTCTTCCTGGCCGGCCCCGCCCTGGTCGCCCAGGCAGGGGCCATCCAGTTCAGCCTGACCAATGCCACCCAGGGGCCCCTGGCCCGGCAGCAGGTGTTCGTCACCGTCACGGGCCTGGGCCCGGATGGGCAGTTCGAACACCTGGACCCCGACGGGCAATTCCAGCCGTGCCTGCCCTCGGACAACACGGTGCCCAGGGGCGGGTCCACCTGGTGCCCCTACTCGTTCCCCCTGGGCCGGGTGCCCTCGTTCACCCTGGCGGCGGGGCAGGCGGTGGCAGGAGGCCGGCTGTACCTCAGCTTCGGTTCGCCCCTGTACCTGCGGGTGGATCCCGACTCGGGCGGGCTGGTCCAGCCGGAGCCCGCCAATCCCTCGGATCCCAATGCCGCCATCCTCTTCGACTGGGTGGAGTTCACCCTGGACGCCACGGGACTGTATGCCAACACCACCTGCGTGGACCAGTTCGCGGTGCCCATCACCCTGGAGGCGCTTGACGGCTCGGGCGCCTCCACGGGCACGGTGGGGCTCCAGGAGCGCCGAAGCGAACTCGTGCGGGACTACCTGGCCGAGGTGCCGGCCCCCTTCCGCGCCCTGGCCGGTGAGCTCCGCATCACGGCCCCGGGCCATGCCGGGCCGGGGCCGCTGCGCGCGTGGCTGGACGACTACATCGCGGAGATGTGGGAGCGCTACCGCACCGAACCCCTGGTGCTCGCCGGCCCCTTCATCGGCGGGGTCCAGCCCGGGGGCGCCCTGGCCTTCACCCGGCCCGGGGATCCCGCCCAGTACCTGATCCAGGCCATGCCCACGACCCTGGAGGCCTTCCGGTGCGACGGCGTCCTGGCCCAGGGCAGCCCCCTCGAGAAGGCCCTGGGGGCCCAGGTGGCCGCGCTCCTCAACCGCCACCTGCTCCAGAGCCCCCTGGACTGGGGGGACCCCGCCCTCTACTACCAGGGCTCCCCCTGCAACGCCTACGCGGCCTTCTGGCATCGCCACGGGCTGGGGCGCAAGGCCTACGGCTTCCCCTACGATGACGTGAACGACCAGGCCGCGCTCATCCACTGCGCCAACCCGGGCGAGGTGCGCCTCGGGTTCCGCATCGACTGAAGAAGTTCAGGCCTCCGGCTGGAGCAGGCTGGGCGCCCCGCCGGGGCTGGCGGGATCGTGGGGCAGGCTGCCCCGGGGCGAACGGAGGTACACGAAGGGGGTGGCATGGAGGAAATTCGAGACGCGACTGGTGTAGACGTCGGCGTAGCGCTCCACCTGGCGGGCGAGATGGCTCTTGTCGTTGCCGGCCCGGGTCAGGAGGCCCCAGCGGCTGTTGGTGAGTTCCGTGGCGGCCCGGGCCAGGGGGGCGATCTCGCTGTCCAGGGGCAGGAGGCGGCCGCGCAGCTCCTGGAGGCGCGCTTCCAGGTGCGCGGCGTCCGCGGCTGGGACGGGGCCGTACTGGCCCCGGAGCCGCTGCAGGTCCAGGCGGACCTGGGAGAGCTGCGCCTCCAGGCGCTCCTTCTCCACCATCATGGCGGCGATGGTGCCCTCGGCGGTGGCGTTGGCCTCCAGGGCCTCCACCTCGGCCTCCAGCTCCCGGAGGATCAGGGCCGTGCGCCAGCGCAGGACGCTCTTGCTCACGTGCACGTCGCCGAACATGTGGTCGCCCACGTAGAGGATCTCGTCCCCGCTCATGCCCAGGTCCTTCTCCACCTGGGCGGCGCTCCCGCCCATGTAGGCCACGCCGGCCTGGAGCGGGGCCTGGATGGGCCGGAGCAGGCCGTCCTCGGTCACCACCTGGAAGAAGGGCGCCCGGGACGTGAAGAAGTCCGGCTTGCGGGCCCCCACGATCACCAGGTCGAAGAGCTGGCGCCAGGTCATGCCCCCGGGCAGGAACCGGTCGAAGGCGTAGGTCATCATGGCCGACGTGAAGTTCCAGTCCGAGTTGGTGATGAGCAGCAGCTTCTTGCCGGCGTGGCGCTGATCCAGGAGGGTGAGGGGGATCTCGGGATCCAGCACCACGCACGCTTCGGGGCGCGCGGTGATCCCGGCCTTGAGCCGGCCCTCCATGTGCTGGGCGTCCACGACCTCCCGCACCCGCTGGTAGAGCTCCCGGTAGCCCATCACCTCGGGCAGCGCGCGCTGGTCGAGGAGGTCGACCATCTGGGCGTAGAGGCAGCCCTCGGACAGCGAGAAGAGGGTGTTGAGGAAGACCCAGCGCGGCTCCGACAGGTCCACCAGGGTGCCGTTGTACGCCGTCCGCTGGTCGGAAAAGCCCAGGGGCCGCGTCCCGTGCTGGGCCCGGCGCACCAGGCCGAAGCGGTTGGCCTTGACGATGTTGCCCAGCTCGGTGTCGATGACCAGGCCCCGGGCCACCATGCCCGGATCGAAGACCAGGGACTGCACGGGCCAGCCCTGTTCGAGGAAGCGCTCCCGGGCGAACTCGAACACCTGGCGCTCGAAGACGTCCACCCGGTAGTTCACGAGGGTGTAGTCCATGTCGTAGCCGATGGCGTGCAGGGACCGGAAGTTCAGGGTCCGGTTGCAGAAGACGCCCCGGCTGCGGGGCTGGGCGGGAATCGGGGTCGGGGTCTGGGAAGGATCCGGTACATCACTCATGCCCCCAGGATAGCGCACCATCCCACGCACGGAATTCACTCGCCTTCACCACCTCTTTTCCAGCATCCTTGAAGGCGACCCGACCTTCAGAACCACGCGACACACCGGAGCCACCATGCGCCTCACTCCCTTCCTGGCCACGCTTCTGGCCGCCACCCTGTCGGCCGCGGCGCGGCCCCGCCTGGTGGTGGTCATCTCCGTGGACCAGTTCTCCGCAGACCTCATGGCCCGGTGGGGCAAGGACCTCCCGGGGGGCCTGGGGCGGCTCTACCGGGAAGGCTCGACCTTCCTGGACGCCTACCACGATCACGGCTACACCGAGACCGGGCCGGGCCATTCCGTCCTGCTCACGGGCCGCCATCCCATGCACACGGGCATCACGGAGAATGCCTGGTGGGACCGCGCCGCGGGCCATTACACCTACTGCGCGGACGATCCCGCCGGCACCCTCCTTGGCGTCCAGGGCACCCCGGCGGGTCCGGCCAACCTGGACGCCACCACCCTGGGCGAATGGCTCGCGGCCCAGGTCAAGGGCAGCCGCTCCTTCGCCGTGAGCGGCAAGGACCGCTCGGCGATCCTCATGGCGGGCCATCGGGCCCAGGGGGTCTACTGGTTCGCCGGCGCGGGCGGGTTCACCAGCTCCGAGGCCTATGCCCGCACCCTGCCCGGCTGGCTTGTGGGCTACAACACCGCATTCCTGGCCCGGACCGCCTCGGAGGAGCTCACCTGGGGCGCCCTGGACCCCCACGGCCTGCCCGAACCGGCCACCTACCTCATCAACGGCCAGGCCCTCACCATGGCCCTGCCCCGCCCCCTCCACGCCGCGGGCGCGCCCCTGGACAAGGCCTTCTGGAACCGGTACCGCAGCTCGCCCTTTTTCGATGAGGCCATCCTCGGGGCGGCCGAGGCCCTGGCCACTGCCGAGCACCTCGGGGAGGGGCCCTCGGTGGATCTCCTGGCCCTGGGCATGGCCGCCACGGACTTCGTGGGCCACACCTTCGGCAACAGCGGCCCCGAGATGCTGGACAACCTGCGGCGCCTGGACCGCAACCTGGGGACCTACCTGGACCGCCTCAAGGCCAAGGTGCCCGACCTCTGGGTGGTCCTCACCGCCGACCACGGCGCCGCGGACTTCCCGGAGCGGTCCCGGGCACTCGGCATTCCTTCGGGGCGCGTGGACGCCAAGGCCTGGGCCTCCTCCTTCAACCGCGAGCTGACCCGGAAGCTCGGAGGAGCCCACGCCTGGTTCCTGCCCTCCTACGGCCAGCAGCTCTACCTGGATCCCGCGGCCTTCGTCCCGGGCGGCCCCAGCCGCGCCCAGGTCCTGGCCGCCGCGGTGGCCGTGGCCAAGGCGACCCCCGAGGTGGCCGAGGCCTGCTCGGGGGACGCCCTGGCGGCCTTCGAGCCCGATCCGAACGAAACCCCGGACCACCGCTCCCTCGCCACCAAGCTGCGCCTCAGCTACGTCCCCGGCCGCTCCGGGGACCTCCTGCTCGCCTTCAAGCCCTACTACTACGTGGGCAGCGGGGTCGCCGGCCACGGCCACCCCTACGACTACGACCGCCGCGTCCCCCTCATCTTCTGGGGGCCCTGGCGCGCCGAGCGCCGCACGGAACCCGTGCGCACCGTGGACCTGGCGCCGACCCTGGCCAAGGAACTCGGGATCAAGCCCACGGACACCGTCGATGGGCGGGTCCTGGTTCTCAAGCGCTGACGCTCACGCCTCGCAGGGCTGGGTCTCCAGACCCGTCCCCGCCGGCAGGTCCCCGGTCATCCGGCGGATCAGGGGCGACAGGGCCAGCAGGCCCAGGGCTCCGCCCGTGGTGACGGCGAACAGCAGCAGGAACATTGGCACCGGATCCAGGGTGCCGAAAAAGCTCGCCGCCAGGCCCGCCAGCAGGTTGCCCAGGGCCATGGACCAGAACCAGACGCCCATCATCAGGGCGGCGTAGCGCTTGGGGGCGAGGCGGCTGGTGGTGGACAGGCCCACGGGGGACAGACAGAGCTCGCCGATCGTGTGGAGGAAGTAGGTGGTCACCAGCCAGAGGGGACCCACCTTGTCCCCGCCCGCCACGATCTTCAGGGCCGGCACCAGCACCGCCATGCCCAGGCCCACGAAGAAGATCCCGGCGGCGAACTTGACCGGGCTGCTGGGATTCCGGCTGCCCAGGCGCACCCACAGGGCGGCGAAGGGCGCGGAGAGGAGGAGCACCCAGAGGGCGGGCACGGACTGCAGCCACGAGGAGGGGAAGTTCCAGCCCAGGAGCTGGCACCGGGTGTGGCCGTCCGCGAACAGGTTCAGGGTGGAGCCGGCCTGCTCGTACACGGCGAAGAACAGGATCGCGAAGAGGAAGAGGATGCCCACGACGCCGATACGTAGTTTCTCCTCCCGGGTCAGGGGGGCCTGGACGCCTCCCGTGCGCTGACGTTCCGTGTGGGAGGGACGCCGGCCCACGTCCCCCAGCGCCCCGCGGTTCAGGTGGAACTGCAGGAGCCCGGCCAGCATCGCCACCCCCGCCGAGGCGAAGGCCACCCGCCAGCCCAGGGTGGTGGCGAGGCCCAGGCGGCCCAGGAAGGCCGCGAAACCGGCGTTCTGGGCCAGGAAGCCGAGCACCAGGGGGGCTGAGAAGGCCCCGATATTGATGCCCATGTAGTAGATCGAATAGGCCGCGTCCCGGCGGGGATCGTGCTCGGCGTAAAGCTGGCCGACCATCGTCGTGCAGTTGGTCTTCAGGAGGCCGGTGCCCAGGATGATGAGGGCCAGGCCCCCGACGAAGGCCGGCCGGCCCCCGAGCGCCAGACAGAACTGCCCCAGGGCGATGAAGCCGCCGCCCAGGAGCACCGCCCGGGCGTAGCCCAGCCACCGGTCCGCCGCGTAGCCCGCAGGCAGGCTCATGGCATAGACGCCGAAGGTGTAGAACCCGTAGAGGATGCCGGCGAGCTTGAGATCCAGGCCCAGGCCACCCCGGACGGGGGGCTGGGTCATGTAGAGCACCAGCAGGGCGCGCATGCCGTAGTAGCTGAAGCGCTCCCACATCTCGGTGAAGAAGAGGACCTTGAGCCCGGGGGGATGGCCGGGGTCGACCGCTGGCATGGGGGTGGCTTGTGTCTGCACGGCTGCTCCTGAACAAGCAAACCGGCAAAACTCAGAAATTGCAATAAAGATTCATTCTCAACCAAACGGAGAAATAAGCACTTCTCTCCATATTAATAAAAAGCGTAGGATGATATCAAGAGGTGCATCATGCTCAACACCACCCTGCGCATCCCCGATGACCTGGGCGCCTTCCTGCAGGAGGCGGCACGGGACCGGTCCCTTAGCGTGAACGCCTTCCTCACCCTCCTCCTGGAGGAAAAACGCGAGGAGGAGCGCCGGCGCAGACTGGCCAGGGACTGGGCCGAGTATGCCAAGGACCCCCAGGCCCAGGAGGTGGAGTACGCCTGGCCGGCGCAGGCGGACCTCGTGGCGGAACCACCTTCTCCCTACGGGGGCAAGCCGGCCCCCCGGAGGCGGAAGTGAGCGCCCTGCCCGCATGCCTCCAGGGCGAGATCTGGATGGTGGACTGGAGTCCAGGACGCGGATCCGAACAGACGGGCTTCCGCCCTGCGGTCGTCATCCAGTGCAACGAAGGCAACCGGGCACCCGGGGCGCGTACCACCATCGTGGTCCCCCTGACCACCCAGGGCCGGGCCTTCGTCTTCTACGTCCCCGTGCCCAAGGGACCCGGCACCGGGCTGGGTTCGGTCTCCTGGGCCAACTGCACCCAGGTCCTGACCGTGGACAAGGAGCGCCTGAAGACTCGCCTGGGGGTGGTGCCCGGAACGGTCCTGAAGGAGATCGCCCGGGCGGTGGGCAATACCCTGGCCCTGTAGCATCACCGGCTGAAGATCAGCCCCCCCAGCTTCTTCAGCTTGGTGCCGAAGCGCCACAGCGAAGCCCGGTCCGGCACCTGGATGAAACCCGTGGCCTGGTTGGGGAACGGGCAGGCCTGCTGGAGTTCCCTCTGGAAGGCCATGCGCTTGCGCCCCAGAGGATCCCACCAGGAGCCTCGCCACCGCACCACGAGGAGGAGGACGGGGCGGTCGGCCTGGAAGAGGACCTTCTTGCGCACGAGGAAGGCCTCCTTGACCCGGGGGTCGGCCAGGCAGGCTCGCTGGATGCGCTGGAGGTCGGAGGGGTCACAGCCGTGGGATTCCAGGGGGTCCATGAGGGAGGCGCCCATGCGCTCCCGGGTGGCCCGCTCCACCAGGGCCGAGGCCCTCAGGGCACGGTCCCACTCCTTGTCGGCGTTCTTCTGGTCCCCCCGGGCCCTCAGCTGGTGGGCCAGCAGTTCGTGACAGGCCGGCGCGAGGAGAGGGTTGGCCCTCAGAAGCGCCCGCGCCTCCAGGACGGCCTGGTGATCGTGGCCACGCTGGAGAGCGCGGCGGATGGAAAGGAACGACGCTTCCAGGCAGCCAGGATGGGCGGAACGGTACATGCCCAGCAGGATGTCGAATTCGTCCCAAGTGGCGTGGTCGAAGGCGATCTTGAGGTAGTGGACGGCCTCGGGATGGTCCGGGTAGCATCCCAGCAGGCTCAGGGACAGGGCCTGGAAGCGCTGGCGGTCCGACCGTCGCTTCCGGTCCGCCTCCTCCGCGCTGGCCTGGAGCCGCGCCTTCCATACGCCGTGAATCTCATGCAGCACAGACGGGGTGCCCTGGCGGGCACCCCGAGGGCTGAAAATAGGCTGGCGTCTCGGTTCCACGGGGCGCCAGCAATTGAAGGTGCGGGCCAAGCAACCGTAGGATAAGTTTGGAGACCCTCCCA
>Ga0316217_10001209_pt1 | contig 34578 bp, 29 predicted proteins | sample 1anoAmetaG_FD_203633 | JGI IMG/M metagenome (GOLD analysis project Ga0316217, IMG submission 203633) | Freshwater microbial communities from Trout Bog Lake, Wisconsin, USA - 1anoA | ecosystem: Environmental > Aquatic > Freshwater > Lake > Hypolimnion/Profundal zone | place: USA: Wisconsin...
TTCAATCGCCTTGGTGTAATTCGCGTCGATAGCCTGCAGGAAGGCATGCACGTGCGTGGGGCCACTGTCGAAACCGTCCTTGCCATTGGGACCGACGTCGCCGCACATGAGCGAATAACCAATCTCCAGCTCGGGAATCGGCAGGAAGCCCAGGCGCCCGCCGACCATCTTGCTGTTGTTGTTATCAAAGCCGCTGGTGGTCGAGCCAAAGTCCAGATCGCCGGCGTTCGAGGCGCTGTTGGTGACCAGGCCCGGACCGTTGATCACATAGGCGTTGTACACGAACTTGGCGGACTGGATGGGCACAGCGCCGCTCACATAGGCGCCGACCTGGGTACTGGGTACCAAGGCGCGGCTGCCGAACACGAGGGGATCATCCGGCAGTTTGTTGATCCACGGCGGGTCAAAATGGCTGTGATACTGTCCGAAGGGTACCGTAAAGAGGCCCCCGCCGACATTTACGTAATCGTTGAGGCTGTAGGTGAGATTGGCGAGGCCCAGGCTGGCGCCATCGGCGCTGTTGAAATCGACGGCCCCCTCAAAGAGCAGTTGCTTGTTGATCTCCCAGAGGATCAGAGGTGCGAAGTCGACGCCACTGCCCGCCCCGCTGCCGGCGCCAAACGTGCTATTGTGACCCCGCTGGGAGGTGAAACCGGCCGTAAAATCTCCGGCGATGATCATTTTCGTGTCGCCGGTGTGGCTTTCGGTGGCCTTTTCGACGGCCACCTTGATTTGCGCGGCGTATTCCTCCATCTCCTGGTCGTGCTCTTTCTGGGCGGCCGCCGAATCCTTCTTGATGGTCGTCAGCTCGCTTTCGACTTTGTCGAGCCGCTGGAGCACCTTTTCGTAGTCTTCCTTCGAGACGTAGCCGGCTGGTGCGTCGGCGGCGTACGTCATTCCTCCGGCCAGCGCCACGAGCAGCGCGGCACCGGCGACGGCGTAGTTGCACGATCGTTTCATTGGGTTCCTCCATCTTTAGCGGGTGGGGTGGCAGGCTGCGGCGCGAGCGTCCGCACGTAATTGATCACATTCCAGCGCTCTTCTTCGGAGGTGAGCTTTTCGAAGGTGGGCATGGGCTTTTTGCCTTCGGAAATCTTCCAGAACAGCGCCCCATCAGTTTGCTCCCAGAGCTTGGGATTCGACAGGTCTCCCGGGGGCTTTTCCAGGTCCTTGGCCGAGGGGCCATCGCCCTTGCCGGCGGTGCCATGACACGACAGGCACTGTTTGACATAAACCGCTTTGCCGGTGGCGATCGAGGCGGCATCGGAGGCGATCGGGTTTTTCTTGCGTGCCGCCCGGGCGGGGGCCTTCCATTGGTCAGGCGGGGCGGTGCCCTCGGCCGGGACCAGGGTGGTGCCCAGGGCCAGGATTGCCGCCGCGGCCACCGCCGTGGCCAGCAACCCGCGGCCAGATCGAACGCTCATAGATTGACTCCTTCTGTAAGACTCCACAATCCACCGACGACACGGGCCGCATGCCCATGCCTGCTGGTAACGAATCAGATCACGCACCGGCTTTTCGTAACCGGAAGATTTGCAGAACAATGTACGCGTAGGTGCACCACACGCCGCCGACCGTCAGGACCACCGTGATAATCAAACCCCAGGGGGCATGGGGCGCCGCCAGCGAGCGGGGATCGAGCGACGGCAGCGCCATGGGGGCGGCCGGTACGGCCACCAGGCCCGTGGCGGCGGCATACTTGGCGGTGGCGGTGGTCAGGGCAGTGATATGCAGTTTGCCATCGGGGGAGCCGGGCAAGTCCGCCGGCAGGGGGACGCTGGCGGTGCCATCATCGAGGGTCTTGTCGGCGCCCAGGATCAGCTCGCCAAAGAGGCGGCGGGCCTTAAAGGTGACCGGGATGTTCTCCAGCGGTTTGCCCTCGGCAGTTTTGACGGTGGCAATCAATTGCTTCTTGCCATCTTCCTCACCCGGCGCCACGGTGACGGTGGGCGTGGGAAGGTCGGCCGCGCGCAGCGTAGTGGTCGCCCAACCGGCGATCAGCAGCAAGCCGCAGACGAGCAGGTGGAGTTTAGACATGGGATCCCTCCACCAGTTGGCGTGCCTGCTGGGGGATGGCCTTATCTTCGGCCATTTCCCAGATCGACACGATGGGAAACAATTTGGCGAAAACGGTGTACAGCAGGCAGAAGAAGGCGAAACCGCCGAGCGTAATGGACCATTCGACCAGGGTGGGTATGTAGCCCAGGGACTTGGGGGCGGAGGCTTCCATGATCGGCGATGCGAGCGTGGGCACGATGATAATGTAGCGTTTGACCCACATGCCCAGGTTGACCAGGACGGCCACGGTGACAATGCCGCCGACACTGGGCCGGCGCTGGCACGCCAGGTAAAGCACCGGAATAACCAGGCCCACAATGACCATGAACCAGAATTGCACGGCGTATTTACCCACGAAAAGCAATTCGCTCACATGGCGCTGCGTGCGTTCGTTGGTATAGATGTCCCCAAGGTGCTCGTTGACGACAAAGTACATGTAGATCAGGCCGAAAATCAGCAGGAGCCGGCCGAGCTTGATGAAGTGCTCCTGGCCGATGAACTGGTGCAGGCGCAGGAAATGGCGAAACACGGCGATGGCGGTGATCACGGCGGCCACCCCCGAATAGATGGCGCCGACGACGAAATCCGGCCCGATGATCGTGGAGTGCCAGCCGGGGCGCAGGGTCATGCCAAAAAGCCATGCGGTAACCGTATGGATGGAGATGGCGACCGGGATGATCACGATCGCCATGATGGCGATGCTGCGCTCCAGCAGGTGGTGCTGCTGGGCGTTGCCGTGCCAGCCCAGGGCCAGCGTGCGATACAGGCGGCGCTGCCAGGCGGGAAAAGCCTGGGCCGAGTCGCGTAAAATGGCCAGATCCGGGATCATCGGCAGGTACAGGTACAGCAGGCTGCCGGCCATATAGGTATTGAGCGAGAGCACGTCCCAGAGAATCGGCGACTGGAGCCGGGCATGGAGCAGGACAAAGTAGACGCGGTCAGGGCGGCCCATGTCGATGATGATCATGGGGCCGGCGATCATCAGGGCAAAGAGGGTGATGGCCTCGGCCAGGCGGGTGATGGGGCGGCGCCACGGCGCGCCGGTGAGCCGCAGGATCGCCGAGATGAGCGTGCCGGCCATGCTTACGCCGATGAAGAACACGAAGTTGACGATGTAGATGCCCCAGGAAAAGTAATCAGTCATGGCGGTGGCGGCCAGGCCGTGGAACATCTGGTAGATGTACGCGGCGAGGCCCACGGCACTGCACAGCAGCAGGAACAGAACCCATATCCAGCCGGGGCGGCCGAAGGGGCGCAGTGTGCCGAGGAGTACGCGTTGCGTGTCATCGATCGCCCCGGTGTTCGCGGATGGATGGCCCGGATGGGGACGGTCAGGTGCGCTCATGCTTCTCCTTTTCCAGCACAGGGCCCGGGTACATGCGGTTCTTGGGGGGGAGATAATAGACGCGGGGCTCGGTGCCCAGTTCTTCCATCTGGCGATAGCCGGCGTTGTCGCGGATCATGGTCGAGAAGCGGAAGGTATCGCCGCCGGCGCGGGTAACGGCGTCTTCGTTCTGATCGCCGTAATACAGCACGCCCATGGGGCAGGCGGACACGCACGCCGGCAGCATGCCTTGTTCGGCCATATCGGGGCAGAAGTCGCATTTTTCGACCGTGCCGATGCGGCGCGGCACGCCGGTTTCCGGAGAATACGGCTGGGCCAGCGCCGCCGGCGGATCCTGCGGCGGCGCCCAGTTGAAGTGGCGGGCCCCGTACGGGCAGGCCGCCATGCAGAACCGGCAGCCGATGCAGCGTTCGTTGTCGATCAGGACCACGCCGTCTTGGCGTTTGAACGTGGCATCGACCGGGCATACCTTGGTGCACGGCGGGTTATCGCAGTGATAGCAGGGTTGGGGGAAGTAGTAGGGGGCGGTGAATTCCGAATCCTGCATGCGCAGCACCTTAATGTACTGGCGCGTGGGCGGCACAAAGTGCATTTTGGAGCAGGCCTTGATGCACATGCCGCAACCATCGCAGTGGGCCAGGTCGATCACCATGACCCACTTGCGGCCGGGCACGCCCTGGCGGACGGCGTTGCCGGGAATAATGGGCATGGCCCCGGGAGTCCGGACTAGTTGATGATCCACCCCGAGGGCCGGCAGGGCCGGGCCGGAGCAGGCTGGACAAGTTGGGCCGGTTGCCGGTGCGGGATCCGCCGCACCTTTGGCGGTGACCGCGGCGGTGACCGAAGCCCCGAGGACCGCCAGACTGTAGCGGAGAAAACCCCGCCGATCGGCATTCATCACAAACCTCAATAAATATATAAACCATGGAAATATATAAAATTTGCCACGGTTTTCACTGTAATTGCCCACTTGCCGCGAGTGTGGTGTTGTTTAGGACGCAGTGCCACCACGTGCGACATATTATCGATTAACGGATCGTATGCATTGCAAAGATGATTTCAAGAAAAATTTTATATATTCGCAAATATATCCAACAGTATTAAGATAAATGGATTCTTTGGTCTTCTATTTGAGATGCGGACACAACCGCAAAACTTTCTGCCTGGTGGGGGAGAGGTGTGGGGCGACGTCTCGAAGCGGGCAGGAGGGGTAAGCGTTCACAGCTGGAAAGTAGCAGGCACAGTCCCCTGTGCCGTCTGCCGCGTTGTCTTCTGTTTCGGCAAACGGCACACGGAGTGTGCCTGCTACTTTGTCGTGACCCGTGAACGGTTACCAGGAGGGGCGCCAACGCGGAATGTGAAACGCGGAGGGGGGATCGGTCGATTTGCGATATAATGACTTGAAAAGGTGCCGTCGGTGCGGCATTATTACCGTTGTGCTACGCCTAAACATTTAGGTTTGAACTGTGAGGTTGATCATGCGTGCTTTAATTGCTGTTGTGCTTGTGGCCGCCATTCCCACTTTTGGCGGGGCCCAAACGCTGCCCGCGCCGGTAGCGCAAACCGGCGCCGCTACCCAGGCGGTCCGTCCGCAAACCGTGGCCGAGAAGAAGGCCCTGGATTACCTGCTGGCCCATCAGGCGCCCGATGGCAGTTGGATGGGCAAGATTGGCCCGGCGGTCACCGCGCTGGTGACCAAGGCGCTGGTCCAGGCGGGCAAACCACTCGACGACCCGGTCATTAAGAAGGCCCTGGACTATATTGAAACGTATCACCAGCCCGATGGCGCCTATTTTCGGGTGGTGCAGCCCAACTACAACACCTCGTGCGTGCTGGGCCTGTTTGCGGCGCTGCCCGAGCCGCTGCATCACCAATACAAGGAACGCATCACCAAGGCCCAGGACTATCTCAAATCGCTCCAGCAGGTCGAGGGCAAGACCGATGCCGAAGGCAAGCCGATTACCAAGGACAATCCGTGGTACGGCGGCGCCGGCTACGGCGAAGACCGGCCGGATCTTTCCAACACCTCCTTCTTTATTGAAGCCCTGCGCGATTCGGGCGTGCCGGCCAACGACCCGGCGATTCAAAAGGCGATGGTTTTCGTCACGCGCTGCCAGTTGGATCAGGAAACCAATGCCCTGCCCTTTGCCAAAGGTTCCACCGATGGCGGCTTTATCTATACCTGTGTCAATGGCGGCGACTCTAAAATGGGCGATGAAGACCAACTGGAGGGTGGGGCGGTCCTGCGCACCTACGGCTCGATGACCTACGCGGGCATCAAATCGATGATCTACGCGGGCCTGACCAAGGACGATCCCCGCGTCAAGGCCGCCACCAAATGGATCAAGGAAAACTGGACGCTCGAAGACAATCCCGGTACCGGCGGGGCCATGGGCCTGTATTACTACTACCACACGTTTGCCAAAACCATGCGGGTGTATGGCGAAGACACCATCACCGATGCCAAGGGCGTCCAGCACGATTGGCGGGCCGAACTGGTGGCCCAGCTTTCCAAGGCCCAGGCCGACGACGGGAGCTGGGTCAACAAGAAATCCGGCCGCTGGTTTGAAAGCATGCCCGTGCTGGTGACCACCTATGGGGCGCTGGCGCTGCAGGAAGCGCGGCAATAGGCGATGGGGTGGCAAGTGGAGGAACGTCCAACGTTAAACGTTAAATGTTGGAAGTTGAACGTTGAACGTTGGACGTTGGACGTTGGAATGTTTCGAGCGGGCTCGGTGCCGTTTCGTCATTCCTTCATTGGTCATTGTAAATTGATTCGTTCCCGATATCGATCGGGATCATTCGTCATTGCGCCCCCCCTCTCTCTTGCCGCTTTTGCGGCGGTCGCTACACTATGGGGCATGTTTGGGACAAATGTGGAACAGGGCTTAAGCAGAAAGGCTTGAATCATGCGCATTGCAGTCATTGGTGGCGATGGAACCGGTCCGGAAGTGGTAGCCGAAGGTCTCAAGGTCCTTAAGGCCGTCGCGAAAAAGATGGGCTTTACGTATGAAACCACCGCCTTCGACCTCAGCGGCGATCGCTACCTGGCGGCCGGCGGCGACCCGACCAAGCCCTCCATCCCCGTCATCAGCGATGCGGAAATCGCCGAATTGAGAAAGTATGACGCCATGTACCTTGGTGCCGTCGGCCATCCCAAGATTGCCCCGGGCATCCTGGAAAAAGGTCTGCTCCTGCGACTGCGTTTTGAACTTGACCAATACATCAATCTGCGGCCGGTCAAGCTCTACCCCGGCGTCGATACCCCGCTGAAGGACAAAGGTCCGGCGGATGTCGACTTTATCGTGGTGCGCGAAAACACCGAAGGCATCTATACCGGCATGGGCGGCATTCAGTACAAGGGCACGCCGGCCGAAGTCTCCACCCAGATCAACTGCACCACGCGCTTTGGCGCCGAGCGCGCCATCCGTTACGCCTTCGAGCTCACCCGCCGCCGCAACAGCAAAAAGAAGCAACTCACGCTGGTGCACAAGACCAACGTGCTGACGTTTGCCGGCGACACCTGGTGGCGCGCGTTCAATGAGATTGGCGCCGCCGAATACCCCGATATCAAGCGCGACTACAACCACGTCGATGCCTGCTGCATGTGGTTCGTCAAGAATCCCGAGTTCTACGATGTCATCGTCACCGACAACATTTTTGGCGACATCATCACGGACCTGGCGGCGGTGATCCAGGGCGGTCTGGGCGTGGCCGCCGGCGGCAACATCAACCCCAAGGGCGTAAGCATGTACGAACCGATGGGCGGTTCGGCGCCCAAATACACCGGGCTGAACGTCATTAACCCGATGGCGGCCATTGGCGCCATGGGCATGCTGCTGCGCGAAACCGGCACCAATAAGGGCGATAAGAAACTCGTGGATGCCGGCAACCGCATCGAGGCGGCCATCATCGCAACGACCCCGCGGATGAAGTCCCAGGCGGCCGGCAAGATGGGCTACAGCACCACCGGCGTCGGCGACCTGGTGGTCGAGGCGCTCAATGCCGCTCCGTAAGCCTGTTGGCCCGGAGAACGCCAACGCCCTGGTGGCGCAGGACGGCCTGCAGCCTGGCGCGTTGCACTGGGGCAATGGAAGAAGCGACGTCTAGCCGATAGTGTATAAGGCTAGATGTCACTGCGGCTTATACAAGGATACGGAGCGTGTTTACCGCGTTGACCATTGGCGGGTCGGATTCCAGCGGGGGGGCGGGAATACAGGCCGACCTGAAGACTTTTACCGTGTTGGGGGTTTACGGCATGGCGGCGATCACGGCCGTCGCCGCCCAGAATACCACGGGCGTCAATGGCCTTGCGGTGCTTGAGGTGTCGATGATCCAGAAGCAGATCGATGCCGTGGCGGCGGACCTGCCGGTGCATGCCTTCAAAACCGGCCTGCTCGCCAGCGCCCCGATCATTTCGGCGGTGGCCGATTCGATTCAGAAAAATTCCCTCGACAATTACGTGTGCGATCCGGTGGTCTACACCAAGTCCGGGGCGCAATTGCTGGATACCAACGCCATCCATGCCTATCGCAAGGAATTGCTGCCCCTGGCGCTGATTGTCACCCCCAACCGGGCGGAGGCGGCGCTGTTGGCGAACATGGATATCGATGAAGTCACCACCCTGGTGGGGGCGCGGAAGGCGGCGGAGAAAATCAGCCGCGCCGGGGCCCGCAACCTGGTGATCAAAGGCCTCAACAGTGGCGAAACCATGACCGACCTGTTCTTCGATGGCGACCATTTTGTCGAGTTTCCCGCCAAGCGCATAGCCACCAAGAACACCCATGGCAGCGGTTGTATTTATTCGGCGATTCTCACCGCGCTGCTGGCCCAGGAGATTGACTTGCTCACCGCCCTGGACAATGCCCGTTCGTTTATCTCGCAGGCCATTAATCATCATGTTAAGATGGGCAGCGGCATTCGCCCCGTAAACGCCCTGGCCTTGACGCCGCAGTAGTGCTGCAACGTCGGGCTTGGATGTGCGTTGACTATGATATCGTCCGTACCCGTCTATTCTTTTGGAGAGGTTGTCATGCGCCACACCTGCCCGTCGGATTGGTTCGCACGTGAGGGTTCTGCCCGGTCCGGTAGCCGCGTGCACCATCGTGGGGCACGGTGGTGCCTGATCGCAGCGCTGGCGGTCACGGGCCTGTCCGTTCCCGCCAACGCCGCCGACGCCACGACGGCTCCGGCCACGGCCGCCCCCGCCGTCGCCAAACCATCCGAGGTGGCGGCGACCGCCGCCAAGGCGACCAGCCTGGCCGATGTGCAGCAGTTACTCGATGATAAGAAATATGATGCGGCCGTGCAGGCGGCGGCCCATCTGCTTAACGACCCCAATTTCGCGGACGGTTACAAAATGCTCCTGCTTAAGGCGCAAGGCCACCTCTACCTCAAAGCCTCGGAACCGGCGGCGACGGCCTTCGCCGCGGCCGCCAGGAAATCGGGCACCGAAGCGAAAGATGCCGCCGTGGCGAGCGCCAGCGCCGAACTGGTGAAGCGGTCCGTGCATCTGGCCTACACCCCCAAGTTCACTGCGCCGACGGGGCTGTTTGATGCCCCCGCCAAGCCGGAAAAGCCGGCCGCTCCGGCCGCCAAGGCCCCGCCCGCCAAGAAAGGGGCCAAAAACGCGCCACCCCCGGAAGTGATTACGATCTCCGTGGACTGGACCTTTACGCCGGCGGCCAAGGCCGATCCGATCGATATTGTCGATCCCACGTCGCGGGTTAACGCGCTTAAGGCGATGTATGTCGATCAATTGGCGGCCGCCATGCCGGACATCAAGGCCGCGAGCGCCGCCGACGGGCTGGATCCCCTGGTTACGGCCCTCAAGGAACTCGGCCCCCTGTCCGCGATCGAACTGGGGGCGCTGGGCACCGATACGCAGATTGCGGGTCTGCTGACCCCCCTGACGGCGCGGGCCGATCACCTGATGACGGTCGCCTTGGAGGGCATGTCGGCCGACCAGGATAAAATCAAGAAGCGGGCCGGGGAGACGGTCAGTGCGGGCTCTCGGACACGCTACAAGCGCGGTTTGGATACGGCGGATCGCAACGCCTTGACCAGTTCCATCGCCACCTGCGCGCAGATTTTTCAAGCCTGCAAAGGCTTTGCCGCGATTCCCGGCGTGGATGCGACGCGCTTTAGCAAAACCGGCGAAGAGGCCCAGACCGTCGCCACGCGTGCCACGGCCATCCTGCGGGCCCGCTATTGATCGGCGGCGCGTGGGCTTCCGGCGGTGCGGCGGGTGGCGGCCGCACGCCGCGCCGGGGTCAGGTTCCACGGCCGGGTTTTGTAGACATTGTTGATGATCACGACTACGGGAATCAGGCGGGCGATGCGCTCGCGGGGTTCAAAAATGCTGCGGTGGCGGCGCGTGTTGTGGGGGCGTAATTCCAGGGTCGGGCCGCCGGTGTCCACCAGGTATTTAAGGGTGGCGCTCTCATCGCCTTCCAACTGCACGGCGACAATATCGCCGCTTTGAATCTGTTCGGTCAGGCTTGGGGCGCACAAGACCAGGTCGCCATCGTTGATCAGGTCCGCCATCGAATCGCCCACCACGCGCAAGGCAAACGTGGCCGGATCGTAAGGGAACAAACTGGCCGGCACGTAGCCATCGTGGTGGGCCTGGTCGGCGTAGTGGCCATAGGAGCCGGCGGGGATCAGGGAATAAATGGGAAATCCGCCCTGGGCATCGCGACTGGAAGCGGCGGGGGGGGGGGGGGGGGCGGGGTGAGTCGCACTACCTGCCGGGGGCGCCTCGGCGGCGGCCAGCAGCATTTCATTGATCGTCGCCCGCGGGGTTTTGAGCTGCCGCGCCAGCGCGCCGGCGAGGGCGGCATAGGTCTCGGTTTGCAGCAGGCGGACGGGGGCTTTTTCCGCCGAGACAATGGTGCCCTCGGCAATGCCGGCCAGGGCCGCCAGTTGGCGCTGGGATAGATTGGCCCGGCGGCGCAACTGCCGCAAGGTTCCACCAAAATCCGTCATGGGCGCCTCCGATCCTGCAAAGCCCGCCACCGGCGGCGGTTAGGAAAATCCGCAAAATACTTTACCAAACAGATTGCAAACCTGCAAGATTATGGTAAAGTTGTTGCGTAGTTGATGCAAGATTGTAGCGTGATAAGAGACGCCCGGCCACCGGCAAAATGGGATTTCTAGTTTGGCGGGGCGTCAGCCGGCAAGGAGTGCCGGCTGACGCCCCGTGTGTTTTCCGCCGGTCAGAGCCGGGCCAGAATCGCTTCGGTCATCTGGCTGCAGGTGGCCATGCCGCCCAGATCGCCGGTGCGCACCTGGCCCTCGTTGAGCACGGCATAGGTGGCCGTGTCGATGGCGGCGGCCTCCACCGGCAGCTTGAAGGTATAGCGCAGCATCATGGCGACGGTGAGAATGGTCCCGACTGGATTGGCCAGATTCTTCCCGGCAATATCCGGCGCGCTGCCGTGGATCGGTTCATAGAACGGCGTGGGCCCCGCGCCATCGGCGGCCACGCCGCTGCTGTCGAAGTTGGCCAGGCACGCACTGGGCACCAACCCGATCGAACCGGCCAGCATCGAGGCTTCATCGCTCAGGATGTCGCCAAAGGTATTCTCGGTGACGATGACGTCAAACGTGCTGGGGCGGCGCAGCAACTGCATGGCGGCGTTATCGACGTACATGTGCTCGAGTTGCACGTCGGGGAATTCCTTGTGCACGGCCACGGCGGTTTGGCGCCACAGGCCCGACGTGGCGAGAATATTGGCCTTATCGACGCTGAGCAGCTTCTTGCGCCGCTGCCGCGCCATCGCAAAACCCGCCCGGATGATGCGCTGGCATTCTTCCTCGGTGTAGGCCATGGTGTCGACCGCCTTGCGGTGGGGCGCGGTGCCGGTAACCCCCTGCGGCTGGCCGTAGTACAGGCCGCCGGTGAGTTCCCGGATAATCATGATGTCGATGCCGTTCTGGATCAGTTCGTTCTTGAGCGGGCAGCGGCTTGCCAGTCCCGGCAGCAGCACGATATGCCGCAGATTGACAAACAAGCCTTTGCGCAGTTCCAGCAGCGCCACCCGTTCCGGGCGATCCTGCAACGGCAGGGTTTTATCGCGGTCGGGCAGGCCCACGGCACCGAAAAGAATGGCCTGCGACGTGGCGCAGATTTCCCGCGTCTTCTTGGGCAGGGCATGGCCCAGCTTGTCGATGGCGGCCCATCCGACATCGGCGTACTGGGGATAGACATTATGGCCGAATTTTGTAGCCACGCGTGCCAGCACGCGCATGGCGGCGTCAATGACTTCGCCACCGATGCCATCGCCTGGCAATATTGCAATATGAAGATCCATGAATTTCTCCTGGAAGATTCGAAACCAGAAATGTAGCCGACACGGGGAGGGGAGGCAAGGGGGACGAATGGCGAATATCGAATAGCGAATGGCGAATAACGAATGACGAATGACGAATCAATTCCCAGTTGATTCATGATTCAACGACAAAATGTCGGTAGGCCAGCCGTTTATCCCAAGGGAAATATTCTTGCATCGCAACCGCGAATTGGATGGTTCGGGCGGTTGGCGGTGGCCTGCACGGATACAATAAGGATGGGCACTGCGACCTGCGCGGTGTCCCGGCAAGGGGGTGGGTGATGTTGCGAATGTTTTCGACGCACGATACGCAGACGTTGTGGCATTATCTGCGTCCGTTGGCGATGCACCTGGGCAGAAAAATTTTCTGGATCACCCTGGTTTGGGTCATCTTATATTTCAGTACGCAGTGGGTGGCCGAGGGCGGCGCCTCATTGTTCAGTTTGCCCATTGGTGTCGCGGCCGGCTTTGTCATTGGTTGGTGGCTGGCCGAGGAGGCCGTGGATGCGGCGGGCTTCAGCGGGCTGGTGTTGTGGATCATCCTGGTGCTCGCGGCATGGATGCCGTTGATCGTTGTCGAGTGGCTGTTGGGCGCCGTTACCGGCTGGAGCATGGGCTTCGGCCGCTGGATGCTCTTGTCCGTGGCGCTAATTATGAGCATGGCGTCGGCGGTTTGGCGGGCGTCGGCCGATGCCTAGGCGCCCTATCTGACCTGCGCCTGCTATCGGCGTCGCCCCTTGCTCGGCACAAGAACAGGTGCCGTTCGATTTTTCTTCTCCGGCGGTGCGGTGGTCGCAAAACCTGGACGTTTTGCCCAGTCGGGCAGAGTTTCCCCCTGCGCGGGGGGCGGTGGAGCCCCGGGGGAACTTTGGCCCCCGCGGCGGCGCTGCATTATCTCGCCCTGTAAGTCGTTATGGTTATGCATGGTTGGCCGGGCAGAAGTCTTTACGCGGAGGCCGGAATATGGCCCAGGGTTTGAATCAGATCAGTCGGCGGCATTTTTTGGCGGCGGCGGGTGCGGCGCTGGCGGCGCCGCTGTTCATTCCCGCTTCGGCCCTGGGCCGGGCGGGGCGGCCGGCGCCCAGCGAGCGGATCGTCTTTGGCTGTATCGGGCTGGGTGGCCAGGGCATGGGGGACATGCGGGCCACGCTGGGCTTGCCCGATTGCCAGGTGGTGGCGGTATGCGATGTGGACAAGGACCATCTGAATGCCGCCCAAAGGGCCGTCAACGACCGTTATCACAACACGGGTTGCAAAACCTATGGTGATTTTCGCGAGTTGCTGGCCCGCAAGGATATTGATGCCGTCAATATTGTCACGCCCAATCACTGGCATGCGCTGCTGGGCATAGCTGCGGCCAAGGCGGGCAAGGATATTTACTGCGAAAAACCCCTGACGTTGACGCTGCGGGAGGGCCGGGCCCTGGTGGAGGCGGTCAAGCGTTACGAGCGCGTGCTGCAAGTGGGCAGTCAGCAGCGTTCCGGTGGGGAATTCCGCTTTACCACGGAACTGGTGCGCAATGGACGCATTGGCAAGGTTCATACCATCGAAGTGGGCATTGGCGGCAAGGGCCCCGGCGGGCGCGGGGACTTTACCAATCCGCCGCCGAACCTGGATTACGATATGTGGCTGGGCCCGGCACCGCTGGCGCCGTATTGTGCCGATCGTATCCATTGGAACTGGCGCTGGTTCAATGAATACGGCGGGGGGCAGTTGATGGACTGGATCGGCCACCACCTGGATATCGCCCACATGGGCATGGGGTGGGATAACACCGGCCCGATTGAAGTGGAAGGCACCGGCACGTTCCCCACGGTGGGCATTTGGAATGCCGCCACGAATTTTGATATTACCGCCACCTACCGCGATGGCACCAAGGTCAATATCAGCGATAAGAACCAGGGGGGCACCAAGTGGATCGGCACCGACGGCTGGGTGTATGTGAATCGCGGCAAGAAGGATGCCTCGCCCAAGTCCCTGCTGGGTGAAGAGCACCTGCGGCGGCCCATCGAGTTTTACCGTTCGCCGGGGCACATGGCCAATTTTGTCGAATGCATCCGTTCCCGCGGCGTGCCGGTGGCACCGGCGGAAACCGGGCATCGCTCGGCGAGCGTGGGGCACCTGGGCACCATTGCCATGATGCTGGGCCGCAAGCTGCGCTGGAACCCGGAGACCGAACAGGTGCTGGATGACCCGGCCGCCAACGCCATGCTGGGGCGGGCGATGCGGGAACCGTGGCAGATTTGAACCAGGAAGATGGAAGTTGGAAGGTGGAAGTTAGAAGACTTCCTTATTCCAACTTCTAACTTCTAACTTCCAACTTCATATTCAAAGGCTATAGATGAATAAGCAATATTGGATGGCATTGACGCTGACCGCGGGTTTGATCACCGGGTCGGTCAATTTGTGGGCAGCGCCCAAGGCGAGCCATAGGCCCGCGCCGGTGCCGGCGGCGACGGTGCCGACTTTGGATGCGGCCTGGCAGCAGTTGCCGGCGTATGATCTGGCCCAGGGTGTTACGCCGCTGGTGCCCATTACGGATCTGATCCGCCATACGCCGGCGGCAGGGTATCCGGCACTGGAACAGAAACTGCTGGCAGCCTTGGGCGATCCCGCGGCCACTGACGCGTGCCGGTATTTTATCTGCTGGCAATTGCAGATCGTTGGCTCCGCCCAGAGCGTGCCGGCTTTGGGAAAGCTGTTGTCCCAGGAAAAGTTTGCCCACGATGCCCGCCTGGCGCTGGAAGCCATTGCCGACCCGGCCGCCGGTGCGGCACTGCGGCAGGCCCTGGCCGGGGCTAAAGATAAACAATTGATTGGCCTAGTCATGTCGCTGGGGGCGCGGCGTGAAGCGGCGGCGGTGGGCGATCTGACCGGGTTACTCAATGGATCCGCCCAGGATGTAGCGGTGGCCGCGGCTGGAGCCTTGGGACAGATCGGCACGCCGGAGGCCGCCAGTGCCTTGCAGGCAGCGCGGGCCAAAGTCCAAGACGGCCCCATGCAGGAAGTTTTGACCGACAAATTGGTGCTGTGTGCCGGGCAACTTGCACGCGGTGGTGCGGCCAGTGCGGCGGCGGGCATTTATCACGACCTGGCCGGTGGCACGCAGCCTGAGTTGGTGCAGGTGGCCGGCACGCGCGGGCTTATTTGCACGCTGGCCACCGATGAAGCACTGAAACTGTTGCTGACGACACTGGCGACAGCGCCGTCGGCCCTGCACGATGCGGTGCTGGCCGGGGTGCGCGACCGGGCCGACGAGAAATTGAATATCGAGGTGATGGGCCGCATTGCGGAATTTAAGCCGGTGGACCAGTTGGGGCTTTTGACCATTCTGAGTGCCAGCCTGGGCGAAAAAGCGCATCCGGCTTTTGTGCAACTGGTTAAAGATAGCCCGGACCCGGCCGTGCGAACCGCCGCGATGGCGGGCCTGGTGCGCGGCGCCACGGCGGCGGATGTCCCCATTCTGGTGGACATTGCGGCCAATCGCACCGGCATCGAGCAGGACACGGCGCGGCAGACGCTGGCCCGCTTGCCCGGCGCTGCCATCGATACGACATTGGTGGCGGCGGCGCAAGCCGGCAGCAGCGCTGGGCGCATCGTGGCCTTGCAGACCCTGGCGGCACGCAAAGCCATGGACGTGGCAGCGCCGGTGGCGCCGCTGGCGGCGGATCCCGATGCCAAGGTGGCGGCGGCGGCCGTGCTGGCGCTGGGGGATATTGGGGGCTGCCGGGAATTCACCACGCTGGTGAACATGGTGGCCACCACGCCTGATGCGGCCTTGCGTGCGGTGGCGGAAAAGGCGGCCGGCAGCATTGCCGGGCGCATCGATGAGGCGGCGCTGGGGACGGAAATTGCCACGGCGGTGGGGCATACCAAGGACCCGGCGTCCTTAACCGCCCTGTTGCATGTGGCGGGTCATGTGACCAAGGGCGATACGCTGGCGTTGATCCGCCAGGAGTTGCAGAATCCCAATGCCGATATCCAGGATGCCGCGGTGCATGCCCTGGCCGATTGGCCCAACGACACGGCCGCGGCCGATCTGCTGGCGCTGGCGCAAAGCGCTCCCAAGAAAGCGCACCAGATCCTGGCCCTGCGGGGTTACATTCGCCTGGCGGGGCTCCCCACGGTGGCGGCGCCCACGCGGTTGACGATGTACCGTAATGCGCTGCCCTTGGCGGCGCGCGATGATGAGAAACGGCAGATTCTTTCGGGCCTGGGCGATCTGGCCACGCCGGGAGCGCTGGAACTGGTGCGGCCGTTCTTGAAGGCCGAAGGGCTGCGGAAAGAGGCGATCCAGTGCGTTATTGCCATTGCCAAAGGGGCCGAAAAACGCGATAACAAGGCAATCTTGGGAATGCTTCAGGAAATGACGACGGGCCCGGACACGCCACCGGATCTTAAGAAGCAACTCGATGAGGCATTTAAGGCCGTGAGCGGCAAAGGCGGCAAGCGGTAAAATGTATGAGAATAAGGAAGTGGATGACATTTAACTTCCAACTTCCAACTTCTAACTTCTAACTTCTAACTTCTAACTTCTAACTTCTAACTTCTAACTTCTTTTTAAGGAATGTCTAATGGTTTTGAACATGCGTTCGGTGTTGGCAGGTTTGTGTGCGGCGACTTTGGGCGTGACGAGTTTGTTGGCGGCCGATCAGCCCAAGCCCGCCGATGTTGAAAAGATGGAAGCGGCGTTGCCCACGGCCGCCCCGGTGGTTCCGGCCAAGCCGCGGAAGCTGTTGATCTTCACGCTTACGCGGGGCTTTCATCACAGTTCGATTCCGCTGAGCACCCTGGCCCTCCAGGAAATGGGCAAGAAGACCGGGGCGTATACGGCCACGGCCAGCGATGATCCGGCGGTGTTTGAATCCGCGAGCCTCAACGAGTTTGATGCCGTGCTCATGAACTCCACGACCGGCGAGCTGTTTTCGCCCGACGGCAAAACCGCCAAGACCCTCACGCCCGAGCAGCAGGCCGCGGCCGCGGCACAGGAAACGCGGCTCAAAGCGAGCCTGGTGGAATTTGTCCACGGCGGCAAGGGCCTGGCCGGCATTCATGCCGCCACCGATTGCTTCTACAAGTGGCCGGCTTACACCGCCATGATTGGCGGCCTGTTTGGCGGGCATCCGTGGCATTCCAATGATACGGTGGGCATTAAGATCGACGATCCCGCCAGCCCGGTGGCGGCCGCCTTTGACGGCAAGAATTTCACGATCACCGATGAGATCTACCAGTTCCGGATTCCGTTCGTCCGCGAAAACCTGCACATTTTGCTGAGCATCGATCCGGCGCATACGGATATGACCAAGAAGGGTATCGTTAAACGGCCGGAAGGTGAATTTGCCGTGAGCTGGATCAAGAACGAAGGCGCCGGGCGCGTGTTCTATTGCTCCATCGGGCATCGCGAAGATATTTACTACAACGCCACCATGCTCAAGTACTACCTGGCGGGCATTCAGTTTGCGATGGGTGATCTGAAGGCGGACGCCACGCCGAGCCCGCTGCCGGCGGGCCATGTTGCGGAAGTTGCGGAACCCAAGAAGTAAGCCGAACGTGGCCAAAGCATAAACACGAAGGCATCCCGATGTATCGGGAAAGGACCACGAAGAGAAGACCACGAGCGGTAATGAATGTTATTAATGACCTGGCGCGATCCTGTCGCGCCAGGTCATTTGTTTTGTGGGGTTCGTGGCCGGCGCGGTGGCCGGTGGTGTGCTGCGTGAGGCCAGAAGTTTGTCCCACAAATCGCGGCGGGTGTGGATGAAGATGTGGACGTTGGGGCGCAGGCCGATGTATTCGCGCATGTGGGTGCGCTCCAGGCGGGCATCGGCGGCGGGATCGAGGTTCTCCGCGGTAATCAGGATGGACATGGCTTCGGCGACGGGTGATGCCGGCACGGTCGTCCAGAATTCGACGTTGGGGTAGCCCCGCAGGTACCAGGGCAGGGGCCAGCAATCCGCCATGCACAGGCCGATGCGCAGACGCTGGTGTTCCGGCGAAACCTCGGCGATGCTTTGCAGACGGTCGAGCAGCGTATAAATATCCGCGCTGGTGTGGGCGTAAACATAGGGATTGATGGGATTGGAGGGGAACCGGAAATTGGCGCAATACGATTGCCATTCCAGGTTGGCCATGCCGGCAAACAGGATGAGGGCAAAGATCAGGCGATGGTGGGTGCGGGACAAGTACTGCCAGAGCACCAGGGCGCCCACGCCGGCGAGCAGAAGCAGGGACAGCAGCGGGGACATCGTCAGCCAGGGGGTTTTGTACGGGATGACCGAATAGAAACTCCAGAACAGAATGGTAAAGAAGGTCAGGAAACGCACGGCGCCCAGGCGCATGCCATGGATCTGCCGGCCAAAGGCCGCGACCCCGCCGACCAGGGCCAGCAGGACCAGGAAGCCGTGGGTCCAGACCGGGGTGCGCGGGGTATGGACATACAGCAGATTCTGTAGATGGTAGTACCAGGGATGGACGTGGAAATCGGAGTTGATGGCGGTTCCCAGGCCCCGGCCGAAATAGCAGCCAAAGGCACGGACGGAATCGACCAGGCCGCGGGGCCGGGTGAAGAAGGCCGTGAACAGGGGCACCACGATGGCCAGGGCCGCCAGGGTCCCGGCGAGCCAATGCCAGGGGGATGGCCGCGGGTGGTTGGCGGGCCGCGGGGTGCGGGGATAGGGGCGCAGGCGCTTGGATAGTTCCACCAGCAGCCAGGCCACGATGCCGCAGGCGACGGCGATGATCCAGGTGGTCTTGGTGGCATAGAGCAGGCCAAACGCAGCGCCGGCCGCCAGGGCCCAGCCCAGGCTGGGGCGTTGGCGATAACGCCACACGGTGGCGATGGTCGCGACCGTCGAAAATACCAATAAAGACTCGTGGATAAAGTAGCGGTTGTAATAGGCCAGGGCGGGGGAAATAGCGGCAAACAGGGCCGTCAGGATGATTACCGGCGTACCGAGCCCATCGCGCAGCAGGAACAGGAGCAAAATGGTGGCCACGCCCAGCAGCACCGGCACCAGGCGCAGGTCGGTTTCGGTGAGTGCTGCCAGCGTGGTCTTGCCCTGGATCCAGGCGATGGGCAGGGTGGCGTAATGCAACGCCGGGCCGTGGTATTCGGTGGGGTCGTATTGATACGAATGGGTGACCAGCAATTCGCTGAAAATGCTCGCCTGCACCGCCTCGTCGCCGTGCATGGGGCGGCGGTCCAACTGCGGCAGGCGAAACGCCAGCGCCACGATGCCCAGCAGCACCATGATCGTGAGGATTAATTTGCGGCGGTGTGTCATGGATGGGTTCTTAATGACCTTGAAGAAGACATAAACACGAAGTCACGAAGGCACGAAGGACCACGAAGGACCACGAAGGACCACGAAGGCGGTGGAACCACAGAGGACACTGAGTGCACAGCGGACATAATAGAAGAACGCAATCGATTGATGATTGTTCCCTGTGGTTCAAAGAATGCGTGGCGATGTGCTGGATCATAGCGGCATCAGTATGGGTTTGCATCAGCGCGGCACCCGGCATCATTTGGTGGCCGGTACGGCGAAGACCTGCACTTCGGTGTAGGCATTCTCGCTGTTTACGGTTGACCCCTTGGAATAGAGACGGACATAGCGAGCTTTCGTCCCTTTCCCATCCACCAGCTTGCCTTGGTTGGTTTCGATGTATTGGAAATCCTTGCCGGCGCCCAATCCAACATCGTTGGCCAGATCGTTGTTAAAAAGTGTGGTGACATTCTTCCCCATCGCGGCATCGGTCCCGGTCTGCACCACGACATCGTGAAAGACGATAGTATGGACATCAAAGCGGTGCCAGAAAACGATGGCATAGATTTCATACGTTGAACCCAAGTCGATCTGCACCCATTGCTTACCGCTGGAGAGTTCCACCGCATGGCCATCCATCGATTCCGCATCGCCGTCAGTGACCAGCGATAAATCTCCAATGATGGGATTGGGATCGGAGGAGGTGACCGGCTTGTTCAGGGCAACATTGGTTATGCCCTTGGGGGCCAGAAAAACCGGTCGCCGCAGCCCCTTATTGGTCACATCGGCCGGGTCGAGGTGGGCTTTGGGCAGAGGCATCGGCGTTGGAAAGTATTTAGGATGCGGCAACTTGAGTGGCAGGGGCTCTAACTCGCCGTCTGCACCGGCGAGGGGTAGTGTCGTCAAAGCGCAGGCGAGGGCGAAGCACATTGTCCTGAGGTAAGGGAGCTTTGCATTTTGTTCTTTCAAGGGTGGAACCCTGTTTGCAATTCCGTGGTTCTGTCACGCGCCGCATGCTTTTCCCGCGACCTGCGCGGTAAAAGCATGGCACCCGCAGTCATTTGGTTGCCGGCAACGCCCAGACTTCGACTTCCTGGTAATCGTTTCCGCCGTTGAGGGTTGACCCGTTGGAATACAGGCGCACGTAGCGGGCCTTGGTCCCTTTGCCGTCAACCAGTTTTCCTTGGGCGGTTTCGATGTATTGGTAATCGTTGCCGGCGCCCAGGCCGTGATCGTTGGCGATATCGTTGTTAAAAAGCGTCACAACATGGCGGATCATGTCGGGGTCATCGGCGGTTTGGACGACCACATCGTGATAGACGGTATTGATGAATTCATACATGGGGCGCAACAGTACGTCGGGTGCCATGCTTCTGATCGGGTCGGGACCCCATCAGAAGCATGCTATGTGGCAGGCCCCGCCCACGGGCGGGGGCCTTGGTTACGTGTGCAGCGTTCTGCGGCGGGTTTGCGCCGTCGAAGCTTTTGTTCACGTTCTCATGCTTTTCCCGCGACCTGCGCGGTAAAAGCATGGCACCCGGGTGAATAGTCGCCCGCGGCCGCTTACTTGGCCGGCCGGCCCCACACCTCAACCTCGGTGTAGTCGTTCTGGGCGTTGGCGGTGGAGCCCTTGGAGTACAGGCGCACGTAGCGGGCCTTGGTGCCCTTGCCATCCACCAGCTTGCCGCCGTTGGTCTCCACGTATTCGTAATCCTTGCCGACGCCCAGGCCCAGTTCGTTGGACTGGTCGTTGTTGAACAACGTCTGGACGTTGGTGATGAAGTCGGCATCATCGGCGGTCTGCACGATCACGTCGCGATAGACGCGAATATCATCATGGCGGTGCCAGATGACCACGGCGGCAATATCCACCACCGTGCCCAAGTCGATCTGGACCCATTGCTTGCCTTCGGCCAATTCCACAAAGCTGCCGTCCTGGGCTTCCTTGTCGCCATCGGTGATCAAGGTCAGATCGCCGATGATCGGGTTGGAATCGGATGAGGTGGCGGTTTTTCCCGCGGCCATATTCTTGCAACCCTTGGGGGCCAGGAATGGATCGCGCGGCTTGCCGGTATTGGCCGGATCCAGGTGTACCTTGGGCAGATTTTTGGGGGTGCCTTCAAAACGGGCCTTGGGCAGCTTGATCGGCAACGGCTCCAGATTGGCATCCGCCTGGGCCATGGTCAGGGTGGCCAGGCCAAAGATGGCCATGGCGCCAAGGACGGCCAAACGACGAAATTGCACCGCAGGGAACAGGGTCTTCATGGTATCACACCTCTCAAAGAGTTTGCTTATTGTCGGCCGGGGCGGTCGCGTTACAGGTATGCGAACGTCCCATCAGGATTCTTTTCCACGCTTCAGGTTTAACGATCAAGGCGGCATAAACATGCATCAACACCACCAAAATCAGGGCCAAGGCAAAATAACCGTGCAGGGTCGTACACGACGCAATCGCGGCGGAACTCAGGATGGGGAACATGGACAGCAGGGCGGTGATCAGGCACGCCAGTCCCAGGGTGGTTTCGAGCCAGAAGAACAGTTTTTGCCCGGCATCAAAGCGGGATCCCGGCGGGGCGCAGAGCAGCCTGCCGCCGGGGCGTAAGATACCGCCGCCGGCCTTGAGCCAGAGCCCATCGTCGGGCACAAAGCGGGCATCGGCCGCCCAGAGCAGGGTTCCCAAGGCCAGGCAAACCATGAAAAGGCCCGCGCCGGCCATGTGCAGTTGCAGCACTTCATCTTCCATTGCCTGCCGGGTCAGGACCGGACCCATGCCCGTGCACGCCAGCAGCACAAAGCCCACCGCCAAGCCCGCGTGTACCAGGCGCTCCAGCAAGGTGTACCAGCGTTGGCCTCCGGTGCCGCGCGTGTGATCGCAGCGCGGACGGACGATCAGCCAGTGGGCCAACAGCAGCACCGTCAGGATCAAAAGGCTGAAAATGGAAACATTTCTGAACATGCGTTAGGCAGACACCTTGTATTAGTTGTCGTTAGATTTTCGCCGCTGCGCGATGAAGGTCAGCAGGGCACATACCCCGCGGGTGCCATGGGCCCACAGCACGCCGGCCGTGATCCCGGCACAAACAATGGCCAGGATCTTGAAGTACGAACGCGTGCGGAAGGCCAGCGCCCAGGTCTGAATATCCCAGAGCTCCGCGCCGCGCACTTGATAAATCGGCAGGGCGGCCACTGTTGGCACCGGGCCTTGGGCCTGGGGCCAGGCGGTATCGGCGGTCAGGGAGTTGAAGATCGGGGCCTCGGTGGCATGGCATTGCGTGCAGCCTTTGGCGCCCAGGGCCTGCGCGGCCGGGCGCACATCATGGGCGATCGGCCAGGCCACCAGGGCGGCAGCGGGCGTGGCGGCGGTGGTTACTTTGCCATCGGCGCCGCGGCGGAACATTTTGCCGCCGGCAAGGTAGACCGGTTCGCCGGCTTTGGCATCGGTGGCGAGTTTAGCCAACGCGGCGCCCACTTGTTCGGTGGTCAGGGCGGCGTAGCTTTCGGCATTGTCGGGCTTGGGCAGCAGGTCCGCCAAAGCCGTAGCAACCCCGGCCGGCGGCAGGGGGGCAACGGTTTGATCCTTGGGATTGAGTGTGCCCCAATACGCCGGCCACAGGCCGCGGTGCGGGGCGATCTTGCCGGTGCTATCGGCCAGGTAGAGCGGTTCAACAATGTGCGGCAGGGTTTGGGCAGTGCGCCGTTCGGAGGGCATGCCCAGCCGATGCGCCATCGACGTTTGCACCAGGTGGGTGGTGGCACCGGGATACGCGCCGCTATGGCAGGCGGTGCAGGAAAGTTTATTAAAGTGGATCGGCGGCAGGCCGCGATGCAGCGGATGCGGCGCGCCCAGCCGTCCGCCATGGGCCAGAGCGGGATCGGTGGCGGCGGCATCGCCCAAGTGGCAGCCTTCGCAGGACAGGGTGCCGACGTTCGGGGTGGGGTTATGGTGGGCCTCGCCGGGATAGCCGCGGGCGATCATGTGGTCGATGGCATCGCGGTGGCAATCGGTACAGGTAAAGCCGCGGGCCAGGTGGACATCTTTATCGTGCTGGAACCGGGGATGTTTGTCATCGCCGACCGGTTGGGTGGAATGGCAGGCGTAGCAGGCTTCGGGGCGGGGTTGGCGCGTGACATTGAAACGCACGCGGTTTTGATTATCCGCGCGGCTCTTGTTGTAGGTGAGCACGGGCACGTCGGCATTTTCCAGATCCACATCCGGATCGTAGGTGTCCGAGACCTTGCTGGCCTGACCTTTAACTTCGCCCAGGCCGGCGCCGACGGTGGGGGCAAACAGGAAGTTCTCGGCCTCCACCTGGCGGGCGCGTTCCACCGGGTCGTAGGACCCATCGGCACTGTGGCAGATCAGGCAATCATTTTCCAGCTTGCCGGAAATTTTCCAGCGGGCCTTGGGATCCGGGTTGGTTTCCGCGAGCTTATCGCCCAGCCCGCCGCCGGGGGTGCGGGCCCCGAATTTTTTGGTGAACTGCCAGGCACTCAGGCCGGCGCTTTTGGGGGTAAAGGTGCCCGGCCAACCGCGATCGGACAGGGGCAACTGGGTGCCGGTGGCGGCATCCGCCAGGATCCAGGGTTCTCCCGGCCGGCCAGCGGCAGTTTTGAGTGCGGGGTCGGCGGCATTGAAGTGCCAGCCGTGGGCGATGGCTTCGGCATCGTGGCATTTGCCGCAGGTGGTGGCCGGGGAGTAGGGCGTGGTGCTGGTCTTCAGGTCGATGATTTTGCCGTCGCGATCGTACAGGTTAATCAAATGAATGTACGGGGCGCGGCTGCCGGTTTGCAGCACTCCGCTTTCGGCCGGTGCGGTGGTGGCGGCCCACAGGCTGCCGGTCAGCAGGACCCCGCCGGCCAGAGCGCCCAGGAGCAGGGCGGAGAATTTGTTGCAAAGTTGATTCATAAGCAGGCAGCTATTTTACGGGTCTGGCGGCGGGACACAACCCCTCGCCGGCCGCGACCTGAAAGTTTGCGGTCGCCGGGCAATACTGGTATCAAGGGAACGTTTCCCTTGGGAGTGCTGGTGGCCAGCGTGCCCTGACAAACGACGGTGCGTGCAAAGTTATTGCAAATAACCCACGATCAGGTGACGGGAGGAGCTTATGATGCGGTGTGGCCGCGGCCGGGTGACAGGGTTGGTACTGGGGCTCATGCTGCTGCTGGCGGCCGGGGCCAGGGGCGAAACTCCTGTGCCGGGGGCGTTGCCCAATCCGTTTTTTGCCATGGATACCGGCACGCGTGACGCTACCCACCAAACGCCCGAATCCCAGGTGGCATTGCTCGCGGAGTTGGGTTATGCCGGCATTGGGCCGGAATATCACAACATGAGCCATCCGGCGGAGATGTTGGCGGCCGTGGACAAGCATGGCTTGAAAATCTTTGCGGTATATATGCCGCTTAATATTGATGCGGGCAAGGCCGCCATCGGGCCGCAATTTCGGGCGGCCCTGCAGGCGCTCAAGGGCCGGGGCACGGTATTGTGGGTGAATGCCAACAGTAATAAGTATAAGCCCTCGGCGGTGGAAGGTGACGCCGCGGCGGTGCCGGCTTTGCAGGAACTGGCCGACCTGGCCAAGCCGGCGGGTCTGAAGATCGCGCTGTATCCGCACGCGGGCGCCTGGTTGGAACGGGTGGAAGACGGCGTGCGCGTAATCGAGAAGGCCGGGCGCGACAACATCGGCGTGACGTTTAATCTGTGCCATTGGTTGCGCGTCGATGGCAAGGACCTGGATGCCACGCTGCACGCCGCCGGGTCGCACCTGTACATGGTGACGATCAGCGGGGCCGATGTCGGCGGGCGGGACTGGCACCAGCTCATTCAACCGTTGGATGCCGGAACGTATGATGTGTCCCAGGTGCTCCAGGCCCTGATCAAGATCAACTACCAAGGCCCCATTGGCCTGCAGCACTACGGCATCGGCGGCGCTGTGCGGCAGAATTTGCAGCGTTCCATGGACGGCTGGCGGAAGATTTCGGCCAAGGCTACGGGTACTGCTGAAGTGGTTAAATAGTTAAGTGGTTAATTGGGTTAATGGGGTTGCGTGGAAAGGACGGCATTCCTTGACGATACCATTTTCTACCGTGTCGGGCGCCATGCCCGGGGCGGTATCGCGCCGGCGGTTTGTGACCGGCACGGTGGCGGCGGCTACCAGCATGGCGCTGGCCTCTGCGGCTTTGGGGCAGGCCGCCACGGCCGCGCCACGCAAAATCAAGATCGGCCTGGTGGGCGGCGGCCCGCGCGGCCGCCTGATCGGCAACTTCTGCCGCCAGCACGGTGGTTATGAAATCCACGGGGTGGCGGACTATTTTCCGGATGTCGCCCGGGCGGCCGGGGATGAACTGGCGGTGGATGGGGCGCGGCGTTTCTCCGGCCTGGGGGGCTACAAGAAACTCATTGACAGCGGGGTCGAAGCCTTGCTGCTGGAAAATGTGCCGTATTTCATGCCAGGCCAGGCGGCGGCGGCGGTGGCGGCCGGCTGTCACGTTTATATAGCCAAGCCGGTGGCGGTGGATGTGCCGGGGTGTATGCAGGTGGCGGCGGCGGCGCGGCAGGCCACGCAAAAAGGCCGCTGCTTCTTTGTGGACTATCAGATGTCCACCGACCCGGTCAATATTGAGATTGTCAAACGCATCCGGGATGGCGGCCTGGGGGAGATAACCCACGTGGCCACCAGCGATATTGGCCCGCCCAGCGAGGACCCGCCGAAGACCGTCACGGTTGAAAGCCGGCTCCAGCGCCTGGTCTGGGTTAATGATGTCGGGCTGGGGTGCGATTACATCGGCAACTCGGACATTCATGTGATTGATGCCGCCCAGTGGGTGCTGGGCCAGCGGCCGGTGGCGGCCATGGGGGCGTCGCGCATCGGGCGGCCGGACGCCCACGGCGATGCGCGCGATATATGCTCGGTGGTGTTTGAATACGCCAGTGGCCTGGTGCATAACCATTGGGCCCAGGCGGTGCCCAACGTGGCCGACGACGGGCTGGCGTGCCGCATCTTCGGCACTACGGCCAATGCGCAGTTGCGGTACTTCGGCAAGTCCTATCTGCGCGGCGGGCCCAAACAATATGGCGGCGAAGTGGCCAGCCTGTACGATAACGGAATCCTGCGCAATGTGGCGGCGTTTCACCAGGCCATTACGCAGGAGAACTTTGATAATCCGACGGTGCCGCGGGCGATCGATGGCACGCTCACGTGCATCCTGGGCCGCGACGCGGCCCGGCGGCGCCAACGCCTGACGATGGATGAACTGCTCAAAGAAAACAAGAAGCTGGACGTGGATCTAACAGGGCTCAAAAACGACTAAACACGGAAATGCGAAATGGGAAGTTGGAAGTTGGAATCTAGAAGTTGGAAGATGGTAGTTGTTGGTTGGGCTTGGAAATTGAAAGGTAGATTTTGACGGTTTTCAGCCCGAAGGGCTGGAATACAGTAGCCGGGGGCAGAGCTGTGTCCCAGCGCAGCGGGACACAGCGCCGCCCCCGGAGACCCAGCCACCAACCGAGGCACCCTGAAGGGGTGCAATATTGTCAAGGGACAAAGCCCTCAAGCAGCGCAACGGCGCGTGGCCGTTTCCCATTCAAATGATGACGAAACTAAGAGGCTCGACACATGAAAACTTCCTGGATGATTGCGGTGCTGGTGGGAATATTGGGGCTCAGCGCGACCACATTTGCCGCCCCGGAAACCCCCGCTGACGCCACTACGCCCGCCGCCATAGCCGCCCATATCGAGCGCTATCGCAAGGGCGATCTGACGGTCGTGGTTCACGATGCGCAGGGCCATCCGCTTGCGGATACCCCGGTACATGTAGCCATGACGCGGCATGCATTTTTGTTTGGCTGCAACATCTTCCTGTTACGTCCGGAAGATACGGAGCTCTGGCAGAAGACGTATCAGGATGAATTCGCCGCTTTATTCAACTACGCCACGGTGCCTTTTTACTGGGGCAGTTTCGAGCACCAGCAGGGCCAACCCCAGTATGAACGGCTTGATGCCATGGTCCAATGGTGTGGGGCGCACGGCATTACGCCCAAGGGGCATCCCTTGGTATGGCATAACGTCTATCCAAAGTGGGCACCCGTCGAGCCGGAGGCCGCCATCCCGCTGCTGCACCAGCGCGTCACGGATATCATTACGCACTACAGCAAGACGATTCACTACTGGGATGTGCTCAATGAAGCCAACAGTCCGGACTTAAAAACTGGCGAGGGGGCCTGGATCAAGCGCGACGGGCCGGCGGCGGTGGTCGGCACCGCGCTGGACTGGGCCCGTGCTGCCGGCACCGGTACGCCGGAAACGTTTCTGTATAACGATTACCGCCTGGGTCCGGAAAACGTGGCGCTGCTGACGAAATTGCAGGCGGCGGGCAAACTGCCCGATGTCATCGGCATTCAATCGCACATGCACGGCGGCACTTGGCCTCTGGAGCGCTTGTGGCACACCTGTGAAACCTATGCCGCCTTTGGCCGGCCACTGCACTTTACGGAAACCACCGTGATCAGCGGCCCCAAACGGCAAGCCAAGGGTAATGAGGTGGTCAAGGACTGGTTCACCACGCCCGAGGATGAGGTGACGCAGGCGGATTACGTGGTGAAATTCTACAGCGTGCTGTTCAGCCATCCGGCCATGCGGGCCATTACCTGGTGGGATTTTTCCGACCGCGGCGCCTGGAAGGGCGCGCCGGCCGGCATGGTGCGCCGTGACATGACGCCCAAACCGGTGTACAACCGGTTGTTGCAACTGGTCCACAAGGACTGGTGGACGGATGCCACCGAGCGCAGCGACGCCCAAGGCGCGTTTAGGTTGCGGGCGTTTTATGGTGACTATACGATCACTGCGACCGACGCCGCCGGGCACGTGGCCACACAAACACTCTCCTGGCCGGAAGCGGCCCCGGCCCGCCAGGTGGTTTTGACCATGCCCTGAGCAGCGAGCGCGATGCCTGTATAGCCGTCGCCGTAGCGGCGACGTTGGGCACGCGGTGCAACGGTTTGCATAGGTAAATTGAGTTAATCAGGTTCATTGGGACCGAGGAAAGGACGACAGTATGACCACCCCATTTTCATCCATTTCCGGCGCTATGCCCGGCGCCGTTTCGCGCCGGCAGTTTGTCGCCGGCACCATGGCGGCGGCCACCAGCATGGCCTTGGCCGCGTCCGCCTCGGGCCAGGCGGCGCCGGCCACGGCACCGGGGCGCAAAATAAAACTGGGCCTGGTGGGCTGCGGTGGGCGCGGCAGCCTGGTCGGTAACTTTTTCAAACAACACGGCGGGTATGAACTTTTCGCTGTGGCCGATTATTTTCCGGAAGTGGTCGACAAGGCTGGCACGGCGCTGGGCGTGGACCCGGCCCGGCGTTTTTCCGGACTGGGCGGTTACAAGAAACTCATCGCCTGCGGCGTTGAAGCGGTGGCCCTGGAAAATATTCCCAGCTTCATGCCCGACCAGGCGACGGCGGCGGTGGCGGCCGGGTGCCATGTGTACATGGCCAAGCCGGTCGCGGCCGATGTTCCCGGCTGCCTGCAAATTGCCGCCGCCGGCGAGCTGGCCACGCAAAAGAAGCAGTGTTTCCTGGTGGATTACCAGATGCCCACCGACCCGGTGAATATTGACATCGTCCAGCGTATCCGCGACGGCGGTGTGGGCAAGGTTCTGCACCTGGCTACGTCGGGCATTAACCATGGCTTCGAGGATCCGCCCAAGACCGCCACGCTCGAAAGTCGCCTCCAGCGTCTGATCTGGGTCAACGATATTGCCCTGGGGTGCGATTACATCGGCAATTACGACATCCACGCCATCGATGCGGCCCTGTGGGTGCTCGATGGCGCGCGGCCGGTGGCGGCCTCCGGCGCCTCGCAGGTGGCCCGGCCGGGCGCCCACGGCGATGGCCGGGGCGTCTGCTCGGTGGTGTACGAATATGCCGACGGCACGGTGCACAATCACTTTGGTCTGGCCTTGCCGGACCTGACAGATGATACGCTTAATTGCCGGGTGTATGGCACCACGGCCCATGCCCTGATTACCTATTGGGGCAAGTCGTTCCTGCGTGGCGGTCCCAAACAGCATATCGGGGCGGTGGAGAATCTTTACAACGACGGCATCGTGCGCAACATTGCCACTTTCCATGAAAACATCACCAACGAACGGTTTACGAATCCCACCGTGCGTCGCGCCGTCGATAGCGCCCTGGCGTGCATCCTGGGCCGCGAAGCGGCCGCCCGCCACACGCGCCTGACGATGGAGGAATTGCTCAAGGAGAACAAGCGGCTGGAAGTGGATGTGACGGGGTTGAAGGTGTGAGGGAGGGCTGACATGTACCCTCCGCGCCCATCGATCGCAATCCGTGTCCGTCCAGATCGTGCCGTCGAAACGCCCGGCTATAATCAGCGATGAAAGGAACAACCATCATGCTCGACTCTCTCAAAGGCCTCATCCGGCGCGACGCCTTCAAGCCCGTCCGGATTTTCACCAATGGCGGCCCGCATTATGACATTACCCATCCCGACAACCTGGCCTTTGGGAAATCCGAAATGTTCTACTATTTTCCCCGGTCGGACCGCTCCGTCCATATTCCTTACAGAAATATCGCTGCCATCGAAAAATTTGGTGCCAAATCCGCGAAATGATCCGAAACATGCTTTGGATTCTGATTCTGACTGCACTCTGCGGCGGTTGTTCCCACACGCGCCTGGCCCACATGATCGTCGATGCGCCCAACAAGGGAACCAGCGTAAACCCGGCTCTGGATCTCGATGGCCCGGCCCTGCACGCCTTGGGTGTCGATCAGCAATTTCGCGTGCCAGTCGGGCCACCGGCAGCCTCCATTGGGGTCTGGGTGGTGGAACCCAAGAATGTTAAAACTCCGCGCGGCGCGGTTATTGTTCTCCACGGTCTCCTGGCCCAGCGCGTGATCATGCTGCGCGATGCACAGATGCTCGCCGATGCCGGCTATCGCGCCGTATTGGTGGACCTGCGCGGGCAGGGGCGCTCCACGGGGGATTACCTGACCTTCGGTGTGGTCGAAGCCCGCGATATGGTCCAGGTGATCGATGATCTGGATCGGCGAAAACTGATCGCCGGCCATATCGGCCTGTTTGGCATGTCGTTCGGGGCGGCCACGGCCATCGAAGTGGCCGGCATCGAGCCGCGGGTCCGGGCGGTGGTGGCGCTGGCGCCCTTTGCCACCATGCGCGAGGAAGTGCCGCACTTTGGGCACCAAATGTTGCCAACGTTCACCTGGGGCCTTGCGCCGGAAGATTTCCGGCAGATCGAGGACGAAGCGGGCATGATCGCCCATTTCGATCCCGATGCCGCCAGCCCGCTGGCCGCTATTGCGCGCACCTCTGCCCCGGTGCTGCTGGCCCACGGCACGGCCGACCTGATAATTCCAGTGGAGCAATCGAAGGAACTCCATGCCGCGGCCGCCGAGCACAGCGAACTGCTGCTGGTCCCCGGCGCTGGCCATATCACGTTGTGGATGGACATGGACGGCACGGTGGCCCGCAAGGCCCGGGAATGGTTTGGGCGGTATTTGCGTTGAATTCGGATTGGCGTTTTCGTAATGACCCACAAATGACACCCGGCCTTTTAATGTCCAGGAGGTTATGGTAAAGTCAGTACCTAGACATGAGCCTTATGAGGCTCATGTATGGCAATAGTGCATAAGCTGTTAATTTGCAGAGACTTGCAGATGGATGATACGGGGTTACAATCGCTTTTGAGCCCCTATAACCCTTGGTGGACCCATCAAGCCACATGGGAAGTTGCTCTACCCACGTACCAACGTACCATCGTTGCTGAAATCATCTCCGACCTCCACGATTTGCCGCAGATGATTTCTATTACCGGACCGCGCCGGGTCGGCAAGAGCACGGCCCTCATGCAGACCATCCGCCATCTGATCCGTGAAAAGGGGGTGCCGCCTGCGCGGATATTGTACTTCTCCTTCGATGATCCCGAGGTCTTTGCGTCGCCCGAGGCGCAACGTGTCGTATTTGATCTATTGGTCGCCAAGTTGACGGTCCCCGGCCAAATCAGCTACATGTTTCTGGACGAGGTGCAGCGCCTGCCGCGCTGGGAACTGTTTCTCAAGAAATACTATGATTTGAAGGTTCCAATCCGGTTTGTCGTTTCCGGGTCGGCCTCATCGCCCATTTTTCGCAGCAGTCAGGAAAGTTTACTGGGGCGTATCAAAGACCGTCATTTGTTGCCGTTCGGTTTTCGTGAATTCTGTCAGTTCCGCCTGTGCCAGTCGCCGGAATTTTCCGTCGTCCTGGCCGCCCATAGAAATCTGCGCCCGGCGCTGCTGGCCAACGATGGGGATGTCGCAGTGCGCTGTGTAAACCGGTTGCATGAAGCGCTGACGCCGTTTCACAACCAAGTCAGTCAGGCGGTGATCGACTATTGTATTGAAGGGGGCTTTCCGGAAGTTTGGGGATTAACGGATCCGGTGCGAAAAATCGAATACCTGATGGAGCAGCAGGTGCGGAAGGTGCTTTACGAAGACCTGATGATGCTCACGCAGTACCGCAAGCCGGAGAATGTCCTGCGGTTCTTCGTCTACCTGTTGGCCCACCCGGGTATGGAAATCAATACCACGCGGATTGCCAGCGAGGCGCAGGTGGAACGGCGGGTGGTGGAAGAAAATCTGCCGCGTTTGGAAATGACCGATCTTATTCTGCGGCTGCAAAAATTCAGTCATCAGCCGCTGCGCGTGCGCCAGGGAAACATAAAAACTTATCCGGTGGACATGGCCTTGCGCAATGCCGTGCTTAAGACCTGGGATCGTCCCACTGCGCAGACGATGGGGCTTTATGCCGAGAACCTGGTGGTGCGCGAACTGTCCACCTGGCAGGAGCGCATCGAACTTAGCTATTTTCGCGAGAAGGGCCGCGAGGTGGACTTGATTCTGACCCACGGCGGGAACCGCTATCTGGCGCTGGAAGTGAAATATCGTTCGGCGTTGGATCAATTGGCAGGGCTAAAGCTGTTTATGGGGCGCTACAAGCTGAAATTTGGTGTCGTCGTGACGCGCGATCACGCGGCACGATTTGCGGATGGCGTTCTGTATCTGCCCCTGCGGTACTTGTTGTTGGCGGGTTGATAAGGACGGCGGCGGGATTAGCTTCTTGTGTCCAAGATCGCGGCGGAGTAACAATGCGGTGCCGCCGCTTCCCCGAGTTTCCGCAAATTCATTGCGGCGCTCCGATGGGGCGCATTTTAGATAACGGAGGCATAAGGCAATCATGCGGCAACCATTAGGGCTCGGAATATTTATTCTGGTCGTCCTGTGCGGCGGCGGTTGTTCGCACACGCGCCTGGCGCACATGATTGTCGAGGCGCCCAACAAGGGCAAGCCGTGCAGCGCCAGCATGGATCTCGATGGCCCGGCCCTGCACGCGATAGGTGTCGATCAGCAATTTCGCGTGTCCGCGGGCCCGCCCGCCGCATCGATCGCGGTGTGGGTGATGGAGCCCAAGGACGGCAAAGTGCCGCGCGGCACCGTCATTGTGCTCCATGGCCTTTGGGCCCAGCGTTCTATGATGCTGCGTGATACCCGGATGCTCGCCCAGGCCGGCTATCGGGCCGTGCTGGTGGATCTGCGCGGGCAGGGGCGGTCTACAGGAGACTACCTGACCTTCGGCGTGGTCGAGGCCCGCGATGTGGTGCAGGTGATCGATGATTTGGAACAGCGCAAACTGATTGCCGGCCACCTCGGCCTGTTTGGCTTGTCGTTCGGGGCGGCCACGGCGCTGGAAGTGGCCGGCATCGACCCGCGCGTCAAAGCGGTGGTGGCCCTGGCCTCATTTGCCACCATGCGGGAAGAAGTGCCGCACTTCGGGCATCAAATGCTCCCCGCGCTCACGTGGTATTTGTCGGCGGAAGATTGCCGGGCGATCGAGGATGAAGCGGGCAAACTGGCGGCTTTCGATCCTGATGCCGCCAGCCCGCTGGCCGCCATCGGCCGCACCCATGTCCCGGTACTGCTGGTCCACGGCACTTTCGACCTGATTATTCCCGTGGATCAAGCCAAAGAACTCCACGCCGCCGCGGCCGATCACAGCGAACTGCTGCTGGTGCCGGGGGCGGGACATCTTACGCTGTTGATGGATTTGGACGGTACCGTGGCCCGCAAGGCCCGGGAGTGGTTCGGGCGGTACCTCAATTGATGTTTTGCGGTGGGGCTTGTCCCGCGTTTGAACGTGAAATGGCGCCATAATAGACGAGTAGCTCCGGGCGGAAGCCCGGGGCTTGACCACGTCTTAACGGTGGTCCTGCGGCATGGTAACCAACTGCCATAGCGGCGGGTTATAATGCGAACCGCAGTGCTTTGCAGGAGCCAGAATCATGATTTTGCCTCGCAGTTTTGGCGTTCTTGGTCTTGTGGTCGTCGGCGTAATGTGCCACGTTGGGTATTCTTTGGATGCGGTTCCGAGTACCACCGCCGCACCGGCTACGGCACCGGTCACCGCACCGTCACCCGAGTCGTATCGGAAGGCTGCGGAGGAGGGCAATGCCGAAGCCCAGCTTCAACTTGGCCACTGCTACGCCGCTGGAACGGGAATAAAGCAAGACTGGCGTGAAGCTGTAACGTGGTTTCGCAAGTCAGCGGAGCAGGGCAATGCCGACGCGGAATTTAACCTTGGACATTGCTACGGCAAGGGTGACGGCGTGGAGCAAGATGGGCATGAAGCGATCAAGTGGCTCCGCAAAGCCGTGGAACAAGGTAATACCGATGCCCAATACAGTCTCGGTGTTTGCTACGAAAGCGGCTTCGGTGTGGAGCGAGACCAACGTGAAGCGGTCAGGTGGTACCGCAAGGTAGCGGAACAGGGTTATACCAAAGCCCAAACCAATCTGGGTGTCTGCTACGAAAATGGGTGGGGTGTGGAGGAAGACGCACGTGAAGCGGTAAAATGGTACCGCAAGGCAGCGGAGCAAGGTGATGTTAAAGCCGAGAACAATCTCGGTCATTGCTACGCCATCGGTACGGGAGTGGAAAAAGACCCGATTGCCGCGTTCAATTGGTATCGCAAGGCGGCGGAACAAGGTTACGCCGGTGCCCAAAGTAATCTTGGTAACTGTTACGCCCAAGGAAGAGGCGTTGACAAAGACCCGATTGAAGCGTTCAACTGGCATCGCAAGGCGGCGGAACAGGGGAATGCACGTGCCCAAGGAAGTCTCGGCTTCAGTTACGAAAAAGGCTTGGGTGTCGAGAAAAACCAACGCGAAGCGGTCAGTTGGTATCGGAAGGCTGCGGAGCAGGGGCTTGCCATTGCCCAATGCGATCTCGGCCGCTGCTACCACAACGGCAACGGCGTGGCCAAAGACCTGCATGAGGCGACAAAGTGGTTCTACAAGGCGGCGGTGCAAGGTGTTGCCGCTGCGCAATTTTATCTCGGCCGTAGCTATTACAACGGGGAAGGCACGGACAAAGATCGAACGGAGGCTGTCAGCGGGCGGGTTAAATACGGCCAGGGAAGTGCGGGTCAAAAGCGGCCAGTTATTGAACACCTTATATACTTTACCCAACGGCTTCTTGGCAAGTCTCTTTTTCTGACTTTTCCGCCGTCTT
>Ga0316217_10001210_pt1 | contig 34564 bp, 33 predicted proteins | sample 1anoAmetaG_FD_203633 | JGI IMG/M metagenome (GOLD analysis project Ga0316217, IMG submission 203633) | Freshwater microbial communities from Trout Bog Lake, Wisconsin, USA - 1anoA | ecosystem: Environmental > Aquatic > Freshwater > Lake > Hypolimnion/Profundal zone | place: USA: Wisconsin...
GCACCTTGCTTGGTACTTGAGCCCTCGTCCTTTTTCCTGGCGGTTCGTATTCGGTTGCAAAGAGCTGCCCTGCGAAGTCAAACTTTATAACAAAACCGTTTCCTGCTGTCAATGCTTTTTCTTCCGGCCGGTGCGTTTTCTTTTTCCAGAAGCGTCCCGTCCGTCAGCGAGGTGTGGTTATAACAAAAGGTTTCCCTGGCGTCAACGGCTTTATAGTTAGATTGGACTAAGGCCTATTTCATTCTTGCATAGGTCATCGCTGGCGGCGACCTCGTCCGGGCGAATGATGATTCGCCCCTACGGGACCGCACGGGCGAGGCCGGAATGGCAAAGAGCCGCCGGGCATTTTCCCCTGGCGGCTCTTCGCTCTACGACCTTATCGCTGCGGTCAAACTACCCCTGCGCCGCCTGCAGAGCTTGCTCGATGTCGGCGATGATGTCCTTGACGTCTTCGATGCCGATGGAGAGCCGGATGAAATCGGGACTGACGCCGGAGGCGAGCTGCTCTTCGGGCGAGAGCTGCTGATGCGTGGTGGAGGCCGGATGGATGACGAGGCTCTTCGCGTCCCCGATGTTGGCCAGATGCGAGAACAGCTTTACGCTGTCGATGAACTTGGGACCTGCCTCTGCCCCCCCCTTGATGCCGAACCCGATAATGGCGCCGCACCCGTTGGGCAGGTACTTCTTGGCGTTGGCGTGATCCTTGTGGCTGGCAAGCCCGGGATAGTTCACCCAGGTGACCAACGGGCTTTGCTCCAGCCACTCGGCAACCTTCTGGGCATTCTCGACGTGGCGCTGCATCCTGACGTGGAGCGTTTCCAGTCCCTGTATGATCTGGAACGAGTTGAACGGTGAAATGCAGGCACCCATGTCACGCAAGAGTTCCACCCTCATCTTGATGATGTAGGAGATGTTGCCGAGCGCATCCCAGAACTTGAGGCCGTGATAGGAGGGATCCGGCTCGGTGAATTCCGGGAACTTGCCGTTGTTCCACGGAAAGGTGCCGCCGTCCACCACGCAGCCGCCGATGGAGGTGCCGTGACCGCCGATGAACTTGGTGAGCGAGTAGACGACGATGTCCGCCCCGTGCTGCAGCGGCTTGAAAACGTACGGCGTTGCCGCGGTGTTGTCCACGATGTAGGGGATCCCCGCGTCGTGGGCCACCTTGGCGATCGCCTCGAAGTCATCCACGTTGTTCTTCGGATTGCCGATCGCCTCGCTGTAGACCAGGCGGGTGTTCTCGTCGATTGCCTTGCGGATGTTCTCCGGGTCGGAGGAATCGACGAACTTCACCGTGATGCCCAGTTTGGGAAGCGTGTAGTGGAACAGGTTGTAGGTCCCGCCGTACAGGTAGCTGGTGGAGATGATGTTCTGCCCCGCGCTGGCGATGTTCAGGACCGCGTAGGTGGTGGCCGCCTGGCCCGAGGCAACCGCGAGCGCCGCGACGCCGCCGTCCAGTTCGGCAATCCTCTTCTCCAGCACATCGGTCGTCGGATTCATCAGCCGCGTGTAGATGTTGCCGAACTCCCTCAGCCCGAAGAGGTTTGCTGCGTGCTCCGCACTTTTGAAAACATAGGAGGATGTCTGGTAAATCGGCACTGCCCGGGACAGGGTTGACGGATCAACGGTCTGGCCTGCATGAAGCGCAAGGGTATCAAATCCATAGGTATTCTCTGACATGTCGTACTCCCGTCCTCTTGACAACCTTTTTGGTAAAGAATCTAAGTTTAAAACCTATACAAAATGATATCACCCCTGTCAACAATTTTGACACTTTTTTATCACCGGATCAGTCAGGTAGCCTGCCGTACAGTTCCGTGACATGCGCGAGCTTGGTGGCGAGTTTGCTCGTGAAGGCGTCGGCCGGGCAGCGCCAGCTCCAGTTCCCCCCCGCCACCCCCGGGATGTTCATCCTCCCCGAGCTCGGCAGTTCCAGCAGGTCCTGCATCGGGATGATCGCGTAATCGGCCACCGAGGAGAGCGCGCACTTCACCATCTGCCAGACGATGTCGCTTCGGTCCCGGTCCAGATAGGAGAGCACCGACTTCTGCTCCTTCGGCTTCAGGGTGTCGAACCACCCCAAGGTGGTGTCGTTGTCGTGGGTCCCGGTATAGGCGACGGAGGAGCGGACGTGGTTATGCGGCAGATAGGGGTTGTCCGGGCCCGATCCGAAGGCGAACTGCAGTATCTTCATGCCCGGGAAGCCGAACTGGTCGCGCAGCGCCTCGACTTCGGCGGTGATGATGCCGAGGTCCTCCGCGATGATCGGCAGGTTTCCCAGCGCATAGCGCAGCGCGTGGAAGAGCGCCTCCCCCGGCCCCTTGACCCAGCGCCCGTTGACGGCAGTCTTCTCCCACACCGGGACTTCCCAGAACGCCTCGAAGCCCCGGAAGTGATCGATGCGCACCATGTCGTAGAGCGATAGGTCGTTGCGCAGCCGCGCGACCCACCAGTTGTACCCCTCGGCGGCCATGCGGTCCCAGTTGTACAGCGGGTTGCCCCAAAGCTGCCCGGTCTTGCTGAAGTAATCGGGCGGCACCCCCGCCACGACGATCGGCCCCCCCTTCTCGTCCAGGTGGAAAAGGTGCGGGTTGGCCCAGACGTCCGCGGAATCGAAGGCGACGAAGATGGGGAGGTCGCCGATGACGGAGATCCCGAGCACGTTCGCGTAACTTTTGAGCTTCTTCCACTGGCGGGCGAACTGCCACTGCAGGTATTTCTGTTCGCCGATGGTGCTTCCCAGGGTCTCGGTCCACCTGGCAAGCGCCTCGGGAGCCCGGTGCACCAGCGCCTCCGGCCACGCGTTCCAGCTTTCTCCCTTGAAGTGCTCCTTCAAGGCCATGAACAGTGCGAAGTCATGCAGCCAGAAGGTGGAATCGCAGAATTGCCAGAACTCCTCCTTGCGCCGCTGGGTGGCCGTGGCGAAGAATCGGGCGGCAGCGGTTTTCAGGAGCCCGACCTTGTAGAGCTCCGTCGCGCCGTAATCCACCCGCTCCGAAGAGCCGTCCGGCTGCAGGTCCTGGGCCGAGAGGTCGCCGTCGTCCACGACCGCCTCCAGGCTGATCAGCAGGGGGTTCCCCGCGAAGGCCGAATAGCAGGAATACGGCGAGTTGCCATACGCCGTGGGGCCAAGCGGCAGGATCTGCCAAAGCGACTGCCCCGACTTGTGCAGGAAGTCGACGAAGCGGCGCGCCTCCTCGCCGAAGGAGCCGATGCCGCCGGCCCCCGGAAGGGAGGTGGGATGCAGGAGGACGCCACTCTTTCTCTTTCTCACCATGATCACCTCGATTGCATTGAATTTCCCGGACTGCTCTTGTACCAAGGGCGCGCCGGGTTTTATTGGCAACAGCCAATCCCCGAAGAAGCGTGTCCAGAGACGATGCAGTTACCGTTGCGAGAGATTCGCACCCGGCAACTATCTGGTAGACACTGTGATGCCTGGCTCTGGAAGAGGTTGCCATTAGGCAGAAAGACTATGCCACAAAAAAGGCATATTGCAAACAATGCGGGGACTTTACCGGGAGGACGAGAGGTGCTATAGTGCCGACATGGAAACTATCAAGACAGCGACATTCGAGGCGTTAATCGAGTCGGCCGTCCCGGACGGCAACGGCGGGTACATCTTCACCCTGGACGGCGAGACCTATCAGATTAAGGACACCCTGGAGATCACCGGAATCGCCACCAGAAAGGGATACATCATCATCTACTAGGGCTGGCGGGCTGCCTGCTCCGGACGGCCGGCGCCGGTCAAACCGACGCGAGGACCTCGTCCACCCGCTTGCCGTCCAGGGTCTCCTCATCGAGGAGCGCCCCGGCAAGGGCGTCCAGCTTGACGCGGTTGCTGGAGACCAGGTCGAGCGCCTTCCCCTCGGCCTGGCGAATCAGCGCGGCTATCTCCTGATCGATCAGCCATGCCATCTCCTCCGAGAAGGTCTTCTCTTCGGCGAGTTTCATGCCGAGGAAGGGGTGCTCCTCGCCCCGGGGAAAGGTCATGGCGCCGATCTTCTCGCTCATCCCCCATTGGCAGACCATCTTCTCGGCAAGTTCCGTCACGTGCTTCAGGTCGCTGGCCGCCCCGGAGGAGATGTCGTTGAAAACCACCATCTCCGCGACGCGCCCCCCCAGCGCCACGCAGAGGCGGTTCACCAGGTAGGCGCGCGGGTAGTGATAGCGGTCGTCCTCGGGGAGCTGCTGGGTCACGCCGAGCGCGCGCCCCCGGGGCAGGATGGTCACCTTGTGGACCGGGTCGGTGCTCGGCAACAGGCGCGCCACCAGCGCGTGCCCCGCCTCGTGGTAGGCGGTGATCCGCTTCTCCTCGTCCGAGATCACCATGTGGCGCTCGCCTCCCATGAGGATCTTGTCCTTGGCCCGCTCCAGCTGCTCCAGGCTCACCACCAGCACGTTGTCGCGCGCAGCGAGGATCGCCGCCTCGTTCACCAGCCCCTCCAGGTCCGCCCCGGTCATCCCGGGGGTCCCCTTGGCGATCACCGCGAGGTCGACGTCGGGGGCGAGCGGGATCTTACGGGTGTGGACCTTCAGGATCTTCTCCCGGTCCCGCCAGTCGGGGCGCTCGATCACCACATTCCTGTCGAAGCGCCCCGGGCGCAGCAGCGCCGGGTCCAGCACGTCGGGCCTGTTGGTGGCGGAGATGACCACCACCTCGGTGTGCGGGTCGAAGCCGTCCATCTCGGAGAGGAGCTGGTTCAGGGTCTGCTCCCGCTCGTCGTGCCCGCCGCCGAAGCCCGCGCCCCGGCTCCTCCCCACCGCGTCCAGCTCGTCGATGAAGATGATGCTCGGCACGACCTTGCGCGCGCTGGCGAAGAGGTCCCGCACCCGGCTGGCGCCTACCCCCACGAACATCTCGATGAAGGCGGAGGCCGAGATGGAGAAAAAGGGGACCCCGGCCTCCCCGGCCACCGCCCTGGCGAGCAGGGTCTTCCCGGTGCCCGGCGGACCGACCAGCAGGACCCCCTTGGGGACCTTGCCGCCTATCTGCTGGAATTTTTTGGGCTCCTTCAGGTACTCGACCACCTCGCGCAGCTCCTGCTTGGCCTCCTCCATCCCCGCCACGTCCGCGAAGGTGACGTTGGCCCGCTCCGCATTGTAGGTCTTGGCGCCGGAGCGGGCGAATCCCCCCATCATGGAGCCGGGCCCCTGGCTTTTCATCCCTCTCATGATGAACCACCAGACGCCCAGGATCAGCATCCAGGGGAGCAGGTAGATCAGCAGGTTGCCGGCGGCGGACCCCTCGGCCGGCAGCACGACCACCTCCACCTTGCGGCTGGAGAGCTCCGGCAGCAGGGTCGGATCCCCCATGGAAGGTAGGTTGCAGGTGAAGAGCGTCGTGTCCACCGTGCCGGTTTTCTGGTCCAAGGCGGCGGGCAAGGCTATTTTGCTGCGCAGCTCCCCCCTCACGTTGTTCCCTCTCAGGGTCACCTTCTTGACGTTTCCCGCGGCCAGCTCCTCCCTGAAACGCGAGTAACTGATCTCGGCACCGCGCTCGGCCGCCTGTTTCACGATGGAGCCGTAAAACAGGTCGAGCAGCAGGACGAGCAAGCCGGTGATCAGCAATGGCCTCCAGATCGACTTCCCCATGAGAGGGCTCCTCTGCGCTAACGTCTGACAACTACCTCATGGAATTCTAACCAAGAAAGGGCGCTTTACAAGGCATTGGGGCAAGGGGGGGGAACAGGAGGGTTCGGGGGAGCGCGGCAGGGACCCTCGTCAGCGCTCCAGCTGATAGACGCCGAAACCGAAGGAGGCCCCCTTCCCCAGGTGGGTCGCGCTCCCGAACTGCAGCAGCAGGTGAAACGGCTCCAGGTCCCCCGCGAAACTGGCGCTGCCGACCAGGCCGGCGGGCCGGCCCGACCAGGACTCGAGCCGGCAGTCGGTATGGAGCGTCCGGACCGCCTCGGAGGCGCGCGAAAGCCAGCGGTAATCAAGCGGCAGCTCCGCTCCGGAATAATAATAGGCCAGAGAGGATACCCTGCGCATCAGCACCCGGGCCAGTTCGGCGAAGCTGAAGCGCCGCAGCAGCCGCCCCTCGTGGGTGAGCTTGAGCGGCGTGACGAAACGGACCGTGACCCGGTCCGGCAGCAGCGGGCCGGCGCCGGTCGGGTCGAGCGCGCTCAGCAGCGGGAGCGCGGGATGCGGCCCGGACCCGACCGGCTCGCGCGCCCCCCCCGGGCATTGCGCCTCCACCTGGACCAGGGTCGCCTGAAGCCCCTCGAGAAGGATGTTGACCGCGTCGAGGAAGCAGGCCAGATGCTGGACCGCGCTCCCGAACAGGGTGAGCGAACATTCGAAGCTCGCCCCGCCGTTGGGCAGCGGCAGCAGCGAGGGGAACTGGAACACGAAGGGGAGCGGCGGTTTCTGGTGGCGCCTGACCGCGTCCGGGTCCTGCGCTACGTGCTGGCCGAAATTCGCCGGGTAGGGGCAGTCCCCGCCGGCAGCGCAGCCGGCGCACTCCGGCCTGCGGCAGGAGAGCGCCCTCCGGAAAGCGGCGTCGAAGCCGCTGCGGCAGGCGTAGAGGGCGTAAGGATCGTCCAGATCCTCGTCCAGGAAAAAGGTGAAGTATATTTTCACATAGTGAAGTTCCACGGCAGGCCCCCTGGTTCCTTTATACCGACGCCGGCACCGCGACGCAACAAAATTGCCCGGGGGCGCCCCCCTTTCTTTGGGATACGGCCGGGGTGCGGGAGGCGCCAGACTGAAAAAGGTGGCCCTCCGCAGGGAAGGCCACCTTTTTCAAGGTACGAATCAAAGAGTGCTCGCGGAGCTCTACTTCTGGTTGATGGCGCAGAGCCTCCACTGGTTGTTGCCGACCGGCCTGGTGAAGGTCCAGTACTCCTCGAACTTGACCGGCTCGGTCTTGCTCCCGGAGAGGACCGCCCCCGTGGTATCGTCCGTCGTGTAATCAAGCAGGTTCGCATAGACCAGGGCGGTGATGAAGTCCTTGCCGCTTTCCTGCCACGCCTCGGAGATCTCGACGCTTCGGACCGCGATGTTCTCCAGCCGGTTGATCTTCTTGTCCCGCAGCAGGGTGTCGACGTCGCGCTGTAGCAGGCCGCGCATCTCCTCGCTCAGGACCCCCGAGGCGCTGGAGAGGTCGCGGTTCATGAAGGCGCCCTGAATCTTGAAGAACATGTCCATGACGTTGTCGTTGAAGCGCCTTTCGTCAAAGGAGGGGTCCATCTGCCTGATGTAGGAGAGCCCCTCTTCCAGCTCGTTGCGCTCCGGAGCGTAGCTCAGTCCCGGGTTCTGGTTCTGATAGTCGTTGATCTGGATTACCTTGCCCGGCCCCTGCTGCCCGTAACTCCCCTCGTCGGCCCTGCTTCTCTTCACGAACCGGTAGATCAGGTAGCCGATGCCGGCCAGGAGCAGGATTTCGAAGATCCCGATGCCGCCGCCTCCGCCGTAGCCGCCGCCGTAACCGCCGCCGAACCCCATCGACCTGAAGAGCATGCCGCCCAGCATGCCGCCGGCCATGCTCCCGAGAAAGCTGCCGCCGAAACCGCCGCCGAACAGACCGCGCGAGGGCTGCTGGTAGGGTGCCGAGGGGCTGGGCTGGTACGGCGTGGAGGGGCGGGAAGGCGCCATCTGGGAGGGGGGCGCCACCGGGCGGGAATAGCTCCTCGATCCGCGGCTCCCCATGGAGCCCCCGCCGCCGACCCGTGCCTCGGCGTTGTGCGCCACAACCAGGAAGGTCGTCACCAGCAGCGCTGCAAGCATCGTCAACAACCTGATATTTCTGATCATCATCAAGCTCCTTTCCTGTTCACTTCTGTTTCTTTGACGCCTTGGTCCTGGTTCCCGGAGGGCTCCCCGGCTGTCCCCGCGTCCAGCAGCCTCAGTTCCAGGTAATCCCGCACCCGGTCCACGATGGCGAGCACTGCCTCGTCCTTGGGAAGGGTCGCGGCCAGAAGGTCCAGCACCCCCCGCTCCTGCACCAGCCGCAAGGTACTCCTGAAATTAATATCATAAACCCACGACAGTTGCAGCAGTTTAAAATCGTGCAGGCTTTTCAGCATGGTCAGCCGCACCATCTGCTGCGCCTCGACCGCGGCCAGCACCTCCGGCGAGCAGCCGGGAAGATCGGGGAAACCAAGGCCCGCGGCGGAGGCCCGCTCGCTTTCCGGCGCGAAGAAATAGTCGATGAAAACCCGCCAGATGTCGAGCTTGTCCGCGTCCCGCACCAGGCGCAACAGGTCCTCGGTACCGGGCGGCAGCCCCTCGGGGATCTGGAAGACGTTGTGCAGCCGGACCGCGAAATACACGCTGTCGCGCTCGGGCTTGGGGAGGAAATCGAGCAGGGAGTTTTGCTTCACGATCTGCGCGGAGAGCGTGGCGTGGTTTACCGACTCGCTGTCCATGAAGGTGCGGAACTCCTGGTACTGCGGGAAGCGCCCCAGGTCGTGGCACAGGGCCGCCACCTGGGCGAGCATCCGGCGCCGCTCCCCTCCCCCATCCGCGATCAGGCGCGCCGCCTCGCAGACGTTGCGGGTGTGCACCTCCTTCAGGTCGAAATTGCGCTGCGCCTCGGGGTCGGGGGTGCGGAACGAGCCGCAGTAGGAGCTGAACCAGGCCTCGAGGGAGGCCAGATCGGTGACCCGTGGGGCGTCAGTCATGGTTCGCTTTTGCCACCACGTAGTCGGTGAACTCGGTCATGGCCCTCGCGTCGTCCCCCCCCTGGTAGGCGATCACGCTGCGCAGGTGGGCGAAGGAATCGACGTCCATCTTGTCGAAACTGCAGCCGATGCCTCCCGACATCAGCCTCGCCACGGTCCCGCTCACGTTGATGACCACCGGGTCGAGCGCCGTGGTGAGATAGATGGTGATCTCGACCGGGGTCCCGACCGGGATCTGCTGGTCCGTCGCGAGGTACATCCCGTGCAGGCTGACGTCCTTCACCTCCCCCTTGAGCGCCACCCCTTCGCACTGCAGGAGCGCCGAGACCTTGAAACCGACCCGGGAGAAATTTCGCTTTTCGAGCATACGATCTCCTTTCCTTCTCCGGTAAAAAAAGGGGGCAGTGAGCCCCCTTTCATTTTACCGTGTCTACCGCCCCTGCCTAGTCGTCGAAGTTCCCTTCGGGGCCCTTGTCGTGGGAGAGTCCCTGCGCCCGTTTGGTGAGCTGGTCGCGGGTCCAGTGCGCCGGGTCCTCGACCAGCCTCCCCTTGGGGCCCAGGTCGTAGCTGCCGGCCTTGAGGATGGCGGCGATGCCGAGCGGAGCGGTGTCCGCGGCGTTGAACACCTCCGTGATCAGCGTGTAGGCGAACGCCTCCACCCGGGCCGCCATCCGCTCGCGCACCTCCCTGGGCTGCGCCAGGAGCTTGTTCTCGAAGGGGAGGTTGAGGCTCTTGTAGTCCCCTTTTTTCCACCCCTTGGATTCCGCGAAGGCGACCATCTCGGCCCAGAGCTCCTCCGTCATCCCCTCGCCCTTCACCTTGATGAAGTTGCCGCCGGCGTCCAGGCTCGCGTTGCCGTACTCGTTCACCTCGAGGCCCCAGGAGATGAACTGCAGCGCGGTGGCGACGTTGGCCTTGGTGGTGCGGGTCTTGGCGGCGATCTCGCGCAGGCGCTCGTAGGAGTTCCCGGAGGTGCCGTGCTGCGCCCCGTTCACCCCGTACGGCTTGATCGCCTCGTGGATCTGCGCGGTGAGGTCGACCTGGATGCCGGCGTCGCTCGCCTCTATGCCGTGGGTGGTGCCGTTGTTGAGAGCGATCCAGTCCGGGAACACCTCGTGGGCGTTCAGCCCCTGGATCAGGAAGAGCGCCTCGGAAACGGTGGAGAGCCCCTGCGACCCCTTGATCTCGCCGACCTCGGTTTCCAGCCCGGACCAGGCCGGGATGTACTTGCTCAGCTCCAGGTTGGCCAGCAGGTTTTCCTCGTCCGGGAGATGGGAGGCGTCGATGGCGATGGAGGTGATCCCCGCGTCGAACATGGACGGGATTTCGACCTTGGCCTGGGCCACGTCGGCGGCCCCCTTGATGCCGTAGTGGTCGGCGTGGATGGCGACCGGAACGGTGATGCCGAGCTCGTTGCAGACCGCATCCACCTGGCGGGCCATGTTCCAGTAGTTCGTCGGGCAGTACGCCTTCTGCCCCCCCTCCGACTTGGCGATCTCGATGAGGACCGCCGCGTTCGCCTTCTGGGCCGCGGCGAGCACGCCTCGAATCACGAAGTGATTCCTGCCGTTTGCGGCCAGGGCCAGGGCGTGCCCCTTGGCGCTCATGGCCCGGTCGATTACCTTGCCGCTCACGAGCAGGGCTTTGGAATTGGGAAAAAGCTTTACCACGTTGGGTGGGCGGCCTATCTCGAGCGCCTTGACGAAATCCGAAGCTGCAGCTGGCATATCTCCTCCTGTTGGGTGGGTAGTCGCTCCATTGCAAAAAACGTATACCTTATAACATCTTAATACTCACAAGGTCAAGGCAAGTTCGTCTACCTGGCAAGAGAAAATTCCGACGCGCCCGCCCCCGCGAAGCGTCCGCTCCCCAGGTACTCCCCGCGCCAGTAGGCGGCGACCTCACCCGGCGGCAGCCCCGGCCCGACCGGCGGGAAGGCGAAGCTCCCGGGAGGGTCCTGCGTGCCGGGCGTGCCGGCGAGGGTGAGCGGATAACGGGCCAGCGTCGGGAAGTCGCCGCGCACCTCCCTGGCGGGCGCGGCTTGCGCCAGGGTGCCGGCCGAGACCAGGTACTGCACCCCCTTCTCGGGGGACGGCAGCCTGGCGTGCAGCAGCAGTTCGCCGGCCGCCTCGCCGGACCAGCGGAAATCGTAGCTCGGCGTCCAGCGCTCGCCTCCGGTCAGGTAGCTGAGCCGCGCCCTGGATCCCGAAAGCCAGATCCGCGCCACGGCGGCCCCTTTGCGCGCCGCCGCCAGCTCCAGCTCCAGCGCGTCCAGCGCCCGGCGGCACGTGCGCTCGCCCCGGTACACCGACTCCAGCTGGGACAGGGCGAACTCGGTCCCCTGCTGCAGGGAGCCCACCGGGTCCGGGTTGGCCTTGGTCCTCCTGGGGGCCTTGCCGCTTTGGGACTTGACCGCGGCGCTGAAGATCTCCTTCTGGCGGGAGAGGGCCTGCATCCGGTCCTGAAGCCCGCTGGCGCGCTCCTCGAGCCTGGCGATCTCCCGGGCCCGGCGCCGGTCCTGGTCCGCGGGGACCAGCTCCACCCTCAGCACGCTGCCGCCTCCCAGGGGCTTCACCCGGAGCGTTCCGGGGATGAAGGCGCCCGGCAAGGGGTATTCCAGGTAGCCGCCCGCCGCCGCGGCCTCCTGCTCCACGCGCGCGCCGTCCAGGTAGAGGGTGACGCTCCTCCCTCCGGCAGCGGCCGGCTGGCAGGTGAAAAGCAGCAACATGCCACAGCAAAAAGGGATCAGCTGCACGGGGCACCTCGGCTCAGGACGCGGCGGGAAGCATCTCAAAAAACCCAAGACACAAATGTACAGCGTCCCCGCGCTTTTGCAAGCGGCCGGTGCGGATTGCTACTTGGCGACGTCCAGCAGCTCCACCTCGAAGATCAGGTTCGCGTTGGGGGGTATCGCGCCGGGCGCGCCGGCCGCCCCGTAGCCGAGCTGGGCCGGGATGAAGAGCTTTCTCTTCCCCCCCACCCGCATGGAAATGACCCCCTCGTCCCAGCCGGGGATGACCTCCCCTGCGCCGATACGGAACACGAAGGGCTGCCCCCGGTCCACGGAGCTGTCGAACTTCTTGCCGTCTTCGAGCCAGCCGGTGTAGTGCACCGTCACGCTCTTGCCGGATACCGGTGCCGCCCCGGTTCCCGTCTTGAGGTCGGTGAAGGAAAGGCCCGAGGCGGTCTTCACCGCGCCGGTTTGGGGCAGAGGCTGGGTCTGGGTCTGGGTCTCGGCACTTTTTTCCGGCACGCTCTTGGCTTCCTTCTGCGAGCAGGCCGGGATGCTGATTGCGGCGATGAGCAACAGTAACACGATGAATTTTTCCACATTACGCATGAAACATCCTCCAAAAGCCAGTTTGTCTGTGGTGCGACTTCTCTCAACCAGGGCACCCGCGAGGGGGTCCCTTCAGGGAATCGGGGCTTGTGTGTCAGCGGGCACCCGCGAAGGGCGCCCAAGTAAGAGCAACGGTCAGCCCAGCAGGTGCAGGAACAGTCCGCTTCTCAGCTTCGGCTCGAACCAGGTCGATTTGGGCGGCATGATCTTGTCCTCGTCGGCAAGCTCCATCAGCTCCTCGATGGAGGTGGGAAACAGCGAGAACGCCACCAGGTACTCGCCCGAGTTCACCTCCCGCTCCAGCTCGGCGACTCCGCGGATCCCCCCCACGAAATGGATGCGCTGGTCGGTGCGCGGGTTGCGCACTCCGAGCACCGGGCTCAGCAGGTTGTCCTGCAGGATGGAGACGTCCATGGCCGCAACCGCGTCGTCGGCGGTGAACGATCCCTCGCGGGCCACCAGTTCGTACCACTTGCCGGCCAGGTACATGCCGAACTGGTGGCGCCGGACCGGGGTGAGCGCGGCCGGGATCGGGGTCACCTCGAAACGCTCGGCGACCCGGGCCATGAACTCGGCGACGCTCCTGCCGTTGAGATCCCGCACCACGCGGTTGTACGGCATGATGGTCATCTCGTTGTCGGGGAAGATCACCGTCAGGAAGAAGTTGTACTCCTCGTTCCCGCTGTGCTTCGGGTTGGCGCCCTTTCTCAGGTCCCGCACCCGGCTGGCCGCGGCGGAGCGGTGATGGCCGTCGGCGACGTACAGGGTCGGGATCGCGGCAAAACGCTCGGTGAGCATCCGGACCTGTTCGGGCCCGGCCACGCTCCAGAGGGTGTGGGAGACCCCGTCGTCGGTGATGAAGTCGTAGAGCGGCTCTTCGGAGGTGACCTGCCCGATGGCACCCGTGATGACGGGATCGTTGCGGTAGGTGTAGAAGACCGGTTCGTCGTTCGCGTCCAGCGCGTCGATGTGCCGGACCCGGTCCTCCTCCTTGTCCGCCCTGGTCAGTTCGTGCTTCTTGATGGTGCCGCTTTGATAGTCGTCGACCCCGGCGCAGACCACGAGCCCGGTCTGGGTGATCCCCGCCATTTTCTGGCGGTAGATGTAATAGCGCTCGCTTGGGTCCTGCAGCAGCACGCCGCTCGACAGGAACGACTGGAGGTTCCGGTGCCCCTGGTCATAGACCTGGTCCGAGTGGATATCCGTCCCCCCGGGCAGGTCGATCTCCGGCCTCGATATGTGGAGAAAGCTCACCTCGTTGCCGGCGGCCATCTGCATCGCCTCTTCCGTGTTCATGACGTCGTAGGGAAGAGCCGCCACCTTTTCGGCCAGCTCTTTTCTGGGGCGCACCCCTTTGAAAGGTTTTATGAATGCCATCAGCTTGCTCCCGTTCGGGTTTCTGGATTGTGAATACTATGTTCTACGTTCTATGTTCTATGTTCTATGTTCTATGTTCTATGTTCTATGTTCTACGTTCTATGTTATATGTTGTATGTTGTATGTTGTATATTGTATATTGTATGTTGTATGTCGTTAATCCCGGGTTTTTCCCATGTCACGCCTGTCGGGATGCCCTTAAAAGTATCTCTTGGCTCCGACAAATTTTTTCAGGTAGTACGCCTCGTCCAGTGTCGACACCCTGATGTCATCGCCGCGCTTTGGGGCGTGCACGAAGCGGCCGGCTCCCACGAAGATGCCGACGTGGGTGATCTCATCCGCCGAATTCCCGAAGAAAACCAGGTCCCCGTCCTTAAGCTCGTCCCGGGCGACCGCATCCCCCACCCGGTACTGCTCGCGCGAGGTGCGCGGGATGTTGACCCCGCACAGGTTGTAGACGGCACGGACGAAGCCGCTGCAGTCCATGCCGTCCACCACCGTGTCCCCGCCCCAGCGGTAGGGAATCCCGACGAAGCGCTCGGCAGTGCGGGCCGCTATGCCCCCCATGTCGCTTTTGTCCCGCCGGGGCTCCTGCTCGCGCCTCTTGGCAGCCGGGGCGGCTTTGGTGAGCGACGGCGCCGGCGCCTTCTCCAGCGAGGGTTCGCGCATCGACAGGTTCACGTTGGGCTGCGGGGCCGCGATGAAGTAGGCCGGAATGACGCGGTCCTTGACGAGTTTCTGGGCCGTCCTGCTGGCGTCCGCCCGGCGGCTGAAGTCGCCGAAGCGCACCGCGTAGATGCCGTTCTCCCGCTTGAAGTAGAAGGCCTCCAGCCCCTTTTCCTGCAGTTTCCTGGTGAGCCGCTCGGCGTTTCTCACATCCGAGAAGGCGCCCACCTGGATGGCAAAGCCCACGTCCTTGAGGCCGGCACGCTGGGCGGCGCAGCCGGTGGCGACCGGCGCCAGCAGCAGGAGGCAGACCGTTAAGAGTCGTAATTTTTTCAGCATGTAAGTCCCTTGTCTGCTAACAGTTCGACACTACACGGGCTACCCCTACCCCACCCTCACCCCTACCCTCCCGGAGGGCGAGGGGGAGTTTGTGCAAGCTTGCAGCGAGACCTCCCGTTGCCAGACATCCCGTTGCTAGATATCCTTGGTCTCCCGGCGCACGCCCATCAGGTAGGCGACCACGAACTCCTCCAGGTCGCCGTCCAGGACCGCGTCCGGATTGCCGCTCTCGACGCCGGTGCGCAGGTCCTTCACCATCTTGTAGGGGTGCAGCACGTAGGAGCGGATCTGGCTCCCCCAGCCGATCTCCTTCTTCTCCCCCGCGATGTCAGCAGCCTTCGCCTCCCGCTCCCGCAACTCCTTCTCGTAAAGCTTGGAGCGCAGCACCTTCATGGCGGTCGCCTTGTTCATATGCTGGCTGCGCTCGCTCTGGCAGGCGACCACGATCCCCGTCGGATTGTGGGTGATCCTGATGGCGGAGTCGGTGGTGTTGACGTGCTGGCCGCCGGAGCCGCTGGAGCGGTAGGTGTCGATCCTCAGGTCGCTCTCCACGATCTTCACGTCGATGTCGTCCTCCTCGATGATCGGGAAGACGAAAACCGAGGCGAAGGAGGTGTGGCGCCGGGCGTTGCTGTCGAAGGGGGAGATGCGCACCAGACGGTGGATGCCCGCCTCGGCCTTGAGGTAGCCGTAGGCGTACTCGCCGGTGACCGCGAAGGTCACCCCCTTCACCCCCGCCTCCTCGCCACCCTGGTAATCGGTGATCTCGGTCTTCCACCCCTTCTTCTCGCAGTAGCGCAGGTACATCCGGAGCAGCATCTCGGCCCAGTCCTGGGATTCGGTGCCGCCGGCGCCGGCGTTGATGGAGACGAAGGAGCCGGAGAGGTCGTGCGCGCCGGAGAGCATCCTGCGGAACTCAGCGGCCCCCACCCCGGCCTCGAGTTCCGCGTTCATCGCGCCGACCTCCGAGAGGGTCTGCTCGTCGGACTCCTCGGCGCCCAGCTCGATCAGCTCGCGGATGTCCCGGGCCTGACGCTCCAGACTCTCCCAGGCGCTGACGTCCTTCTCCATGACCATCCGGGCCTTCAGCACCTTCTGGGCATGCTCCGCGTCGTTCCAGAAGTCGGGGCGGGAGGTAAGCTCCTCCATCTCCTGCATGCGCTCCTTCTTGTCATCTACGTCAAAGAGACCCCCGAAGCTTGTTGATCCGCTCTGCGAGCCCCTCTATCTTGGCAACTTCTTCTCTGAACATCGGAAACTCCTTTGGCTCATCTTGTTGCGGAGACCATCAATCGTCTTCATTTTCTGAAGAGCGCGGCACATCCATGGCTCCGTGAATTATGGCAACAACGTCTATCTGGTCCGGTTTTATGTGGTAGATAATGCGGTAGGCGCCTTCGATGACTTCACGTACCTGATAAACATCGTATTCAGGAACTCTTCGACCTGCAAGCGGATGTTTGGCAATTTGCTGGGATCGCCGAGTTAGACGATCAACCATACGCTTGGCATACTGTTCTGAATCCAGTGCGATGTATTCGTATATCGCATCAAGGTGTTCTTGGGCAGTATGTGTCCAGTGAACCCTCATTCAGACAAGCCGTACTTTCCACGAATCTCCTTCACGTCCTTGGTTCGGCCAGCTTTGCTATCTGCCACCCCGCGCTCGATAGCTCCCCGCAGGTAAATTTCATGCATCAGATCATCCCAGGTAGCATTTGCAGGCATCAGATCTATGATCCTGTGGGCTTCTTCCTTTACTGTCATGGTAGGCATGCCTATGCTCCTCCCATCAAAAATTAGCACAGAATCGGTCGGGAATCAATTCAACTCAGATTCCTCTCCCTCCGGAGGGAGAAAATCGCTATCCCCCCGCCGAGCGCCAGGCAGGCCAGCGCGAAGAGGTCGCCGTGACGGCTGTAAAAGCTCCCGCCCCCTCCCCTTCTCACCTCCCCCTGCAGGGTCGCCTCCTCGAAGAGCCGGGTCATGCCGCGGATGTGCCCCTTGCTGTCGATGACCGCCGAGATCCCGGTGTTGGCGGCCCGCACCAGCGGCACCCTGTTCTCCACGGCGCGGAACACCGTCATGGAGAGGTGCTGGTACGGGGCGGAGGACCTCCCGAACCAGGCGTCGTTGGTGATGTTCACCAGGATTCCCGCCCCCGCCTGAACGTAGGCGCGGGCCACCTCCGGGAAGATTCCCTCGAAGCAGACCAGCACCCCGATCTTGCCGCCGGCCGTCTCCAGGGGGACCGCACTCTTGCCGGGGGAAAAGTCCCCGATACCGGCCACCAGCTTGTTCACGAAGGGAAAGAGCGAGGCGAGCGGCACGTACTCGCCGAAGGGAACCAGGTGCATCTTGTCGCTGCGGCCGAGGACCGTACCGGTCGGAGAGATCAGGAAGGCGCTGTTCAGGTAGCGCACCAGGTCGCCGTCCTTCTCGAAGGCGGGGCTGCCGGTCACCAGGCAGCTCCTGAGCTCGGCGGCCAGCGACTCCACCCGCGCCGCGTAGCGGGGCTCGCTCTGGAAGAAGAAGGGTAGCGCGCTCTCGGGCCAGACCACCAGGGTGCCGCCCCCTTGGCACCCCTGGCGCGACAGCCTCTCGTAAGTCGCCACGGTCGACTCCTCGAAGGCGGGGTCCCACTTCACGTCCTGCGGGATATTGCCCTGCACCAGGAGCACCCGCTGCTCCGCCCCGTGCTCCGCACGGTTCAGCGCGCTCAGGCCGTAGCCGAGCGTCGCCGCCATCAAAGCGAGCAGCGCCAGGAAACCGCGCACCGGGTAGGCCCCGCGCCGGCGGAACCAGACCCACATCCGGTAGATGACGACGTTGGCGAAGGCGACCAGGAAGCTCACGCCGTACACGCCGGTGAGGTCGGAGATCTGGATCAGCGGCAGGGTGCGGTACTGGGAGTAGCCGAGGTCCGCCCAGGGGAAGCCGGTCAGAAGATAGGAGCGGATCAGCTCGCACCCCACCCAGAAAAGCGGAAACGAGCAGAGCGCCGGAATCCCCTTCAGCTCGCCCCGCCGGGTGAGCCAGAGGACCAGGCCGGGGTAGAGGGCGAGGTAGGCTGCCAGGGTCAGGTACAGGCAGACGCTGGCGGAGGCCGGCAGCTTCCCGTAGGTGACCATGACGATGTTCACCCAGTAGAGCAGCCCGGCATAACTGGCGAGCCCCGCGGCAAAGCCGAGCTTGAAGGCGAGCCCGGGCGAGGCGCCGGCCGCCGCCACCAGGAGCGGGACGAAGGCACACCAGGCCAACAGGGAAATACCAGGTTCCGGAAAGGAGAGCGCCAGCAGGGCACCGGAGAGGAGCGCCAAAAGGTAGCGCCACTGCACCGCGTCACCCTTGAATCGGGTAAACAGCTTCATCACGAGTTATCGGTTTCTCCATTGTGCAGCCGGGGCTCCAGCCTGACGATGCGCACCCGGTTGATGCGCCGCTCGTCCGCCTCCAGCACGGTGAGTTCCAGGGTGTCGCTGGTGACCACCTCGCCGGCCTCCGGAATCCGTCCGGTCAGGTGGAAGATGAGTCCCCCGACCGTCTCGAACTTGTCCCGCTCCACCACGACCTTGAAGTGTTCCTCGATCTCCTCGACGGGGAGCCTGCCGTCCGCGACGACCGCGCCGTCGGGCTCCAGCGTCAGCCGCTCCTCCTCCAGGTCGTACTCGTCCTGGATGTCCCCGACGATCTGCTCCAGCAGGTCCTCGATGGTGACCAGTCCCGAGGTGCCGCCGTATTCGTCGATCACGACCGCCATGTGCACGCGGCGCTTCTTGAAGTCGTGCAGCAGCTCCTCGAGGTTCTTGGTCTCAGGAACGAAGTAGGGGGGGCGGATCAGCTTCCTCAGCTCCACCGAGGCGTCCGTCGCCCCCCAGTGCTTGAGCAGGTCCTTGGCGTAGATGAGCCCGATGATGTTGTCGATGGTCCCCTCGAAGACCGGCAGCCGGGAATGGCCGCAGGCGATGATCGACTGCAGCACCTCGCTCACCTCCGCCTCGACGGAGACGCAGGCCATCTCCATGCGCGGCAGCATGATCTCGCGCACCACGGAGTCCCCGAGCGCGAGGATGGAGCGGATCATCGCGTTCTCCTCCTCGTTGATCAGCCCCTCCTCCTCGCCGGCGTCCATGATGTCCTGGATCTCCGCCTCGGTCACCCGCCTCTTGCGGTACAGGAGCCTGCCGAGCGACTCCATCAGCCCCTGCCCCTTCCGTCCGTTCTCCTCTTCCAAGGGTGTATCCCCTCCGTTTCCGTAGTATGTTGCTGCCGGCGCCGGGCCGGCCTTAGCCCAGCGCCCTGAACAGGGCGATCACCAGGACCGTCAGGAGCGTCCCGGTCAGGGCGCCGACGATGACCTCGCGCATGCTGTGGATGCGTAACAGGAGCCGCGAGTGGCTCACCATGACCGCGAGGATGAAGCAGAGCACGGAGATGAGCGGGTCCTGGGTGTTCAAGGAGACGCTGGTGGCGATGGAAAAGGCCACCGCCGCGTGGCCGCTCGGCTCTCCCCCCTTGAGCGGCGTGCCGCTGCCGGTGAGCGTCTTCAGTATGATGACCGCGATGAGCACCAGGACGACGGAGACCACCGTCCCCATCTCCGAGCTGGTTCCGACCATGGCGAGCAACCCCCTGTGGAACGGGAAGAGGTACTTGGCGAGCACCAGGTACCCCAGGATCGCGGTCCCGAAGGCCGCGACCAGCACCGCCCCGGCCGCGACGTCCTTGGCGATCTTCGCCATCGGGTGGAACTCCGGCGAGATCATGTCCACCACGACCTCGATCGCCGTGTTCAAGAGCTCGGCGAAGAGCACGAAGGAGATCGCCAGGGCGATCAGCATGAACTCGGCCGAGGAGACCCGCAGCAGCAGCGCGGCGGTCAGGATGAAGATCGCCGCGACGAAATGGTGCCTCATGTGCTTCTGGGTGCGCGCCGTGTAGAGGATCCCCTCAATGGCGCAGTTCACCGAGTCGATGAAGCGGGTCGGCTTCACGTCGGGCTCCCGGCTGGAAGCGCTGTCATTGCGTCAAGGCACGCCTCCGGCGGGAGGTGCCGTTGCGTACAGGGGGGACGCTGAACGAAGTCAAGCAGGGGGGTGACCCGCCAGCAGGAGTGCCCCCCCGGTCCCGCGGCGCGCGCCTTCCTCCCCGCTTCGCGGGGGGGACAGTGCCAACCTCCCTGCGTCCAGGCAAGGGCGGCACCGCTAGACAAGCCCCTCCTCCTGCAGCAGCGCGAAAATCTCCCGCTCCCGCGCCTCCATGCGCGCCGCCTCCTCTGCGCCGCTGCGCTCGTGGTCGTAGCCGGTGATGTGCAGGATGCCGTGCAAAAGCAGGAAGCAGAGGCGGCTCAGGAAGGTCTCGTCCGCCTCCTGCGCCTCGCGGGCCGCGGTGTCCGCCGAGATCACCACGTCCCCCAGCAGCTGCGGGTTGAGCGCGCCGAACTCCCCCTCCCCCATGGCGAAGGAGATCACGTTGGTCGCCTTGTCCCGTCCCAGGTAGTCGCGGTTCAGGGTCCGGATGGAACGGTCACCGACGACCGTCACCGAGAGCTCCGCCTCAGGACATCCCAAGGCGTCTAAGATCCTCTGGGCCACCCTTCTGAGCGCCGGTATCCCGACTGGCCTCCGCCTTTGGCGATTCGCTATCGCTATCCTCTGGGGGCTTCTTGGCAATGTTCTTCTCCTTGTAGGCCGGTTCCGGGTAATCGATCCGGTGGTGGTAGATCCCGGCCAGTATCTGGTTGAAGCTCTTGGCGATCTCGTGCAGGTTCTTAAGGGTCAACTCGCACTCGTCGAGCTGGCCGTCCATGAAGATGTTGTTGATGATCTTCTGCACCAGCCCCTGGATCCGGGCCGGCGTCGGGTCGACCAGGGTGCGCGAGGCCGCCTCCACGCAGTCCGCCAGGAGCACCAGCCCCGCCTCGCGGGTCTGCGGCTTGGGGCCGGGGTAGCGGAAGTCGCGCTCGTCCACCGGCGGGGAGCCGGGGGCCTCCAGCCCCTTCGCCTTCAGGTAGAAGAAGCTGATCAGCGAGGTGCCGTGGGACTGGCGGATGATCTCGATGATGGGGAGCCCGATCCGGTACTCGCGGGCCAGCTCCACCCCGTCCTTCATGTGCGAGATCAGGATCAGGGCGCTCATGCTCGGGGAGAGCTTGTCGTGCCGGTTCTCCCCGTCGCGGATGTTCTCGATGAAGTACAGCGGCTTCTTCAGCTTGCCGACGTCGTGGTAGTAGGCGGCGACCCGGGCCAGCAGGGGGTTCGCGTTGATCGCCTCGGCGCCCGCCTCGACCATGTTGCCCACCAGCACGCTGTGGTGGTAGGTCCCGGGCGCCCGGATCATCAGCTCGCGCAGCAGCGGCGAGTTCAGGTTGGCAAGCTCCAGGAGCTTCACGTCGGTCGTGTAGTGGAAGAGCGACTCCACGAGCGGCACGGTGCCGGAGACGAAGACCGCGTTCAGCACCCCGCCCAGGAAGGCGAAGGCGACGCAGTAGACGGCCTGCAGCGAGAAGGGGCTCTCGCCGTAGACGTGGAAGCAGAGGGCGACCGCCATGTTCACCACGCTCACCTTGAGCCCGGCCGAGTAGATGGTGCCCCGCTCCTTGCACTGGCGCACGCCGTGGGCGCCGACGATCCCGCCCAGGAGCGCGTAGATCACCACCTGCAGGGAGTTGTTGAGCATGATGCCGATCAGCGGCGCGCAGACCGCGCAGTAGACCAGCGCCACCTCGGAATTGAGGATGATCCTGACGATGATGACGCTCGCCGCGAAGGGGAACAGGTAGAAGTAGCTCGCCGTGTCGACCGAGGGGAAGACCCCGCCCAGCGCCGTCGAGACGGCGAAGATGAACTTCAGCGCGGCGAAGTTGGCCATGGTCAACAGCGACAGGAGCAGGATGTCCTTGTTGGTCGGGTTGAACTTCCGGATGTTCTTGCAGGCGAAGCGGTAGGGCGAATAGCTCAGCACGAGTACCAGCCCGAAGATGCCGAACCCGGTGACGAACGGCGTCAGGCTCTTCGACTTGTACATCTTCTCAAGCTTCATGGCCTGCTCGGAGGAGACCCGCTCGCCGACCCTGACGATCATCTCGCCGCGCTTCATCTTGAAGAGCACCGGTCGCACCGAGGCCCGCGCCTCGCTCTTGACGTCCTCCGTGCCGTCCCGGTCGAAGCTCAGGTTGGCCGAGATCATCCGCAGCGCCACCCCCTTCAGGGTGTCGAGGTCCCGGGCCGCCGCCCCCTGGGACAGGTGGTTGCCGGAGAAGGCGCGCCGGGCGCTGGCCAGGTCGATGGCGGAGGCGTAGTCCCCCCCGGCGACCTCCTGTTTGGAGCCGGAGTCGGTCACCAGGATGCCGTGCTTCAGGTGGGAGGAGAACTTCGGCAGCTCGGCGACGATGCGCTGGCGGTACAGGGGGGCCAGCTGCCGCCCGAGGTCGGCGAGGAAGACGCGTTCCTGCCTCACCTTCATGAGCGCCGCGAACTCCTCCGCGCTGAGTTCGACGCCGAGCAGCTCCGAGACCGCCTGGCGCGCCTCCTCGCTGCTCCTTGCCTTCCTGCCGCCCAAAAGCGAGAAGACCTGCTCGAAGCGCCGCACGATGTCGAGGTTGGCGTTGGGGTCGAGTTTGTAGACGAAGGGCGCCGCGGCCTCAGCCTCGGTGCGCTTCTTCTCGGTCAAAAGCAGGTCCTCGATCAGGTAGTCCTGGGAGGCGCGTATGTCGGAGGTGGCGATGTCCCCCTCGCGGTAGTTCACGGAGAGGAACTGGGGGCTCGGGATGATGAGCAGGGTGAGGAACAGCGCGGTGAGGAACAGCAGGGTGACGCGGCTGCGCTTTTCGTACTTCTCCCCGGAGAACGCAACGGCGGCCGCCTCCAGCCAGCAATCGCAGAGCCGGGCCAGGGAGCTCTTGTGCTTTTTTTGTTTATCGCCGTTATCGGTGGGCATTATGTCAGTGGTTCCCATGTCGTAGGAAAAGACTGCCGGGGAGCGGGCAAGGAGTCAATATATCCCTTTTCCGCGATTACTGTCAATCTAAACCCAGTATAACCTAAGCCGCCGGCGACTGCCCGCCCGCCGTGTTAATAAAATTTTACAAAAGGCTTCCATTTGTCATCAGATGTGGTATATACCAGAATTCGATTGGCAGGCGTCGCCTGTCTACCATTACATCAAAGCGGGGGGAAGAGATGAGCCAGATAACCGAAGTGTACGCCAGAGAGATCCTTGATTCCCGGGGAAACCCGACCTTGGAGGTCGAAGTTTTCCTCGATTCGGGTGCCATGGGGAGGGCCGCGGTTCCCTCGGGCGCTTCGACGGGCGAGCGCGAGGCGCTGGAGCTGCGTGACGGGGACAAGGGGCGCTACCTGGGCAAGGGAGTGCTGAAGGCCATCTCCAACGTGAACGACATCATCGCCGACGAGATCACCGGCATGGACGCCACGGACCAGGCGGGCATCGACAACCGGATGCTCGCCCTGGACGGCACCGAGTTCAAGAGCCGCCTGGGCGCCAACGCGATCCTGGGGGTGTCGATGGCGGTCGCCAAGGCCGCGGCCGAAGAGGTCGGCCTCCCCTTGTACCAGTACATCGGCGGCGCCAACGCCAAGGAGCTGCCGCTGCCGATGATGAACATCATCAACGGCGGCGCGCATGCCGACAACAACGTCGACATCCAGGAGTTCATGATCATGCCCGCGGGCGCGGCCAGCTTCAAGGAGGCGCTCCGGATGGGCGCCGAGATCTTCCACGCCCTGAAGGGCGTGCTGAAGGAGAAGGGGTACAACACCGCGGTCGGCGACGAGGGGGGCTTCGCGCCCAACCTGAAGTCGAACGAGGAGGCGCTGGAGGTCATCATGCTGGCGATCGTCAAGGCGGGTTACAAGCCGGGCGAGGACGTGCTGCTCGCCCTGGACGTCGCCTCCTCCGAGCTCTTCAAGGACGGCGTCTACACCCTGGAGAACGAGGCCCAGCCCAGGAAGAGCGCGAAGGAGCTGACCGACTACTACGAGATGCTGGTGAACAAGTACCCGATCATCTCCATCGAAGACGGCATGGCGGAGAACGACTGGGACGGCTGGAAGCTTTTGACCGACAGGCTCGGGAAAAGGATCCAGATCGTGGGCGACGACCTGTTCGTCACCAACCCGGCCATCCTCAAGCAGGGGATCCAGAAGGGGATCGCCAACTCCATCCTGATCAAGCTGAACCAGATCGGCACCCTGACCGAGACCCTGGACGCCATCGAGATGGCCAAGAGGGCGGGGTACACGACGGTCATCTCGCACCGTTCGGGCGAGACCGAGGACACCACCCTCGCCGACCTCGCCGTGGCGGTCAACGCCGGCCAGATCAAGACCGGTTCGCTCTGCCGCACCGACCGGGTCTGCAAGTACAACCAGCTGCTGCGCATCGAGGACGAGCTGGACGAGGTCGCCATCTTCCGCGGCCACGACGTGTTCTACAACATCAAGAAGTAGCAGGGCGCGGCTCAAGTGATGAAAGAGGGGGCGCATCCGGTAGCGGATGCGCCCCCTCTTTTTTGGTCTGCCGGGAACTCCGGGGAAAGGTTGGTGGACACCCCGTCCCCACCCTACTGTTGTTACGTTATCGATTCTGGCGAGGCGCCATCATTGGCAGGACCCAATATAGCCGCAACATGCCGCCGGGAATGCGCTATACTGCTAGCAAGAGACCTGCCCGCGGCAAGCCGGCAGGCCAAAGGAGGAAGTTATCCATGGCATGCACCGACAAAAAGCACCCGGAGCACATCTGCTCGCTCACGGCACGCGGGGAGATCGACCTGGTCCATTCCCTCGCCCTGCACCCGGCCTTCGAGTGCGCCAACTGCGGGGCGAAGGTGAACGACCAGGACCGGGTCTGCGACCCCCTGGAGCTGCCGGAGATCGGCTGGATGGGTGACGGGGCGGACGTGAAGCTCTAAGGACCCGGGCGGCGGGTGGCGCAAGACCCTTGCGCCGCTTACCTCATGAGGGTATACTCCCGCCATGCTAACTTACCAGATAGAAGCACCAGACCACTTCCGGCGGGTGGACAGTTTCCTGCGCAACCTGCTGCCGACCGCCCAGTTCTCCTACCTCAAGAAGCTGCTGAGCGCCGGCCACCTGACCGTGAACGGAGAGCCGGCCGAGGCCGGCCGCATCCTCAGGCGCGCCGACCTGCTCTGCCTGAAGGAGAGCTCCAAGACGGCCGCCTTCCTGGCCCGCGCCACCCCCGAGCTGGACATCCTGTACGAGGACAGCTGGATCGCCTGCTTCAACAAGGCGCCGGGGCTCGCTGTGCACCGCACCGAGGACGCCGACGAGGTGAACCTGGTCGACCTCGCGGACAGCTTCCTGAAAAGAAGGGACGGGGTGAGCCGGCTGCGTCCGGTGAACCGGCTGGACAAGGGAACCTCTGGCGCCATCATCCTCGCCAAGAGCGCGGTCGCCGCGGGTATGTTCGGCAAGATGGTGCAGAACGAGGGGCTGGGGAAACTCTACCTGGCCATGGTGGAGGGGAAACTCCCCAAGGAGGGGACCATCGACCTGCCGCTGGACGGCAAGGAGTCGCAGACCCGCTACCTGCGGCTGTTCCAGGGGAGCGCGGGATCGCTTTTGGCCGTCTATCCCCTGACCGGCCGGATGCATCAGATCAGGCAGCACTTGAAGATGCTGGACCACCCGATCCTCGGTGACAAGCGTTACGGCGGCAGGGTGCTCCCCGGCTTCACCGGCCACCTGCTGCACTCCTTCACGACCCGGCTGGTCCACCCGGCGACCGGCGAGTCCCTGGAGATTCCGGCCCCGCTGCCTACCCCGCTATTGAGGATGCTGGTGCGGCTCACCGCACTGAAGGAGGAGACCCTGTTCCACGCGCTGGACGAGATCCCCCCCTCCGAGGTGCTCTCCCTCCCGGTGATTCCCTAGCAGCGTCTGCAACTGCGACCCGTCATGAAGAAAAGGCCCTGAGAAATCAGGGCCTTTTCTTGTTACTCGCTTCGGGCAACGCCACACGCCTTCTCACCACAGGCCCCGGAGCCCGCGGCTGGAACCTTCCGGCAAGGGCTGAACGACAGGGGAGGAGGGGCCCCCCCTTGACATGCCTTCGAAACCAGATACCATCATGTGAACCGGTTAATGCCGGCGAGTGACGGTCGAGTCCCTCTACCTCTCTAACCGCGACGATACCCACGCGAAGGAGGTTCGATGCAACGAAGGATGATAAAACGTGATTTCCGGCAGCCGGGCTCGCCTGCCCGATTCATGGCCTTTTGCAAGAAGGTGCAACATGCCCTGGCCGACAACCCGAACCTGCCGGATTCGATCACTCCCTTTTTGAAGCAGTATTTCGAGAAGGTGGACAACCTTGACACGATCTACCATCTGGCCCTCGACGGCGGCCGCTCGCTGATTCGCGAACGCGAAAGCCTCAGTCAGGAAATCGTGGTGCTCCTGGATCAGATGGCATCGATTCTGGAAGCTGCCTTCATCCTCAATCCCGATGCACTTCTGACCACGGGGTTCACCGTTACCAAGGAACGGAGAAGCACCATCAGGGTAAAGTTGCCGCTGATAGCTCCTGCGGATTTCAATGTCGTCAACACCGGCGATCTCGGCAGGGCGCTTGGCACGGCCAGCAGCTGCCCGGGCGCCTTGGTCTACGAAATTCACATTAACCTGCACGACCCTTCGGTCGAGGCTTACTGGTTGCACAAGTCGAACTTTTCCGATCCGCAGGAGATGGTAATGGATGGTCTCGCAGCTGGAAATACCTTCTTCCGGATGAGGTTATTTGGCGAGGACGGCCCCGGACCTTGGTCCGGTGTGGTGAGCACGCCGATCACCTGAATCGGCGGTAATGCGGTTGACGCTTGAGTTTGGTCCTGAGGGTACCTCTAAGGTACCCTCAACTACTTCCCCCTCCCGAGCAGCGGTCCAGTTTCCCCTTCCCGGTCTCGCTTCCCGGATGCGTCCTGCGAGCAATCAAGGTATCCCCTCGGAATAATGAAGCATCCTCGAAGGATGCTGCCCAATCTTGCCCTGGCGGCCTCCCCGCCGTCATGAGCTGCAACCTCGCGCCCATATTTTTCATGACCGCCATCACATTTCACATGATCGCCGTCATATCCCACATGGCCGCCGTCATATCCCACACGGCCGCCGTCATATTTCACCTGGCCGCCGTCGTATTTCACATGGTCGCGGTCATATTTCTTATGATGGCGATCCTATCTTTCATGGTCACGATCATATTTTTCAGTAACGTGATCATGAGCTTCAATCTCGCCATACTATTTTTCAGCAAAGCACAGCTATTTTTTATGATCGCTATCATGTTCTTCATCATCGAGGGGTGCAACTCCGACCAGGCGGGTCCGGCCTGCACCGAAGCGACCCACCACAATGCCCCTCCCTCACCACCCCTCTTCCCCGATCAGCGGCACGAAGCGGACCGCGCAGAGCTCCTCGCGGCGGAATTCATGTTCTCCCACCCGGCGCACCCGGATCAGGGTCTGCAGATGCTGGGTCGGGCCGACCGGCAGCACCAGCCTCCCCTGCGGCGCGAGCTGGCTCAGTAGCGACGCGGGAAGTTCGGGCGCACCGGCGGTTACCACGATGCCGCCATAGGGGGCGTGCTCCGGCCAGCCGAGAGTCCCGTCCCCAAGATGCACCGTCACGTTGCCGTAGCCCAGCGTCTGCAGCCGGCTCCGGGCGCTCTCCGCGAGGCTCGCGATGCGCTCCACCGTGAAGACCTCCGCCGCGCAGCGGCTCAGCACGGCGGCCGCGTAACCGGAACCGGTGCCGATCTCCAGCGTCCGCTCGCCTCCCGCGAGCTCCAGCGCCTCGATCATGTAGGCGACGATATAGGGTTGGGAGATGGTCTGCCCCGCCTCTATGGGGAGCGGGCCGTCGTCGTAGGCGCAGCGCCGCAGCGCCGGTGGGAGAAACTCCTCCCGGGGCACCTCGCGCATGGCCCGAAGCACGGCTTCGTCGCGGATGCCGCGCGCGAGGAGGTGCTCGCTCACCATGCGCTCCCGCCCCACCCAGTCACCGCGTCCCGCGTCGCCCGCCATACCCCCTCCAGCACGCTCAAATCTTACCACAGGGGCGGCGGCGCACAACGGCAAGCGGGGAAGCCCCTATTTCTTCAGGCGCTTGTTGAGGGTCTGGCGCCCCATGCCGAGCAGCTTGCCGGCCGCGCCCAGGTTCCCGCCCGCCAGCCGCATCGCCTCGCCGATCATATACTCCTCGATCTCCCCGACCGTGGGGAAACGCCCGAAGATGGCCGCGAGCGGGTCAGCGTCGCCGGAGGGCTGCTGCTTCCCGGCGGAGGCCGCCAGCCTCTCGTCCCCGATCACCGCCCGGAAGCTCTCCATCGACAGGATGCCCGAACTGTGCCGCACGACGGCGTCGAAGACGAGCGCTTCCAGCTCCATCACGTTGCCGGGGAAATGGTACAGCGAGAGCAGCACGGCAAGCTCGGGAGGGGGGGTCGGCTTCTTCTTGCCGAGGCTCGCCGCGGCGCTGGCGAGGAAGTGGTCCAGCAAAAGCGGCAGATCGTCGTTGCGTTCCCGCAGTGGCGGGAGATGGATCCGGTGGCCGCAGAGCCGGTAATAGAGGTCGTTGCGGAACTTCCCCGACGCGATCAGCCCCGGAAGATCGCGGTTGGTGGCGAGCACGATGCGGGCGCTGCTTTTCTTGGCGAAATCCGAGCCCACCGGGTAATACTCGTGCTCCTGCAAAAGGCGCAGCAGCTTGACCTGCGACAGCTCGTTCAGGTCGCCGATTTCGTCCAGGAACAGGGTGCCGCCGGCGGCCCGCGCGATCAGCCCCTCGCGGGCCTGGTCGGCCCCGGTGAAGGCGCCCTTCTTGTGGCCGAACAGGGTGTCGGAGAACATGTTGTCGTCCAGCCCCGCGGCGTTGAGCGCGACGTACTCCCCGGAGCAGCCGCTGAGGTCGTGGATCGCCCGCGCCACCAGCTCCTTGCCGGCTCCGGTCTCGCCCGTGATCATGATCGGCTGCCGCGTCGCGGCGACGATCTCTATGTACTGGAACAGGGCGCGCATCCCCTTGTTGCCGGTGACGATCGCGCTGAAGGCGTCCGGATGGTCCAGCCGGTCGGTCAGCAGGCGCTGGGTGAGATCGGAGAGTTCGTTGGAGAGGTTCCTGAGTTCCAGGGCCTTCCGGACGCAGGCCACCAGGCGCCGGGAGTCGACCGGCTTGACCAGGTAATCGCTCGCCCCGCCCTTCACGCACTCGACGACGGTCTCGATGCCGTCGTCGGCCGTCACTATGATGACCGGTATCTGCGGGTAGTCATGGATGATTATGGGGAGCAGCTCCACCCCGGAGGGGTGCGGCATGTGCAGGTCGAGCACGATCACCGCCACCTGGCCGCCGGCCAGCTGCTGCAGTACCTTCGAGCTGTCGCTCAGGGTCTGGACGTCATCGATGCCGCTGCTTTGCAGGAAGAGCCTCGATGTCACGAGGATGCGCTCCTCGTCGTCAACCAGCAGAACCTGTTTCTTGAGGCTGCTCAACTGGGTCATGCGGCAGGTCCCTCCTGGGAATGGCAAGGAATGGCAAGGAATAGCACGGGAAACCAGTGTTAAATTCTATAGGGGTGCAACATTTATTACAACTGTTAAAAACCGGACAGCGCGCTAAATTCCGCCGTAGCGGCGCATCTGGACCGGTTTCGCGAATCGGCCGTCCAAATGCTGACACCGGTCCCGCGCCGGGGCCGCGGCGCCGAAGCCGCCCAGAAGCGGGCTTTGGCCCGCATCCCGCCGGCGGCATGCATATTGCTGACAAATCCGAGTATTTGCAGCTCAGTGCCGCGAGTCCCCAGGAGCATCGCGCAGCCAACCAAAGGTAGGCCACATGGATTACCCCGCCATTTTTTCAGCGACGCTGGGACTTTCACGCCCCTGGCATATCATCTCGGTCACCTTCTCCAGTGGAGAGAGTCGCATGGACATCAGCCTCGACTTTTACCAGGGAAGCCTTTTCACCTGCACCCGGTGCGGAGCGGCCCAGGCTCCCTGCGGTTACGAAGACGAGCTCTGGTTCCACGAAAATTTCTTTCGCTACCCGACCTATCTGCACGCCCGCGTGCCGCGCATAGAATGCTGCCAGGGGGTCGTGGCGGCTGAGCGCCCCTGGTCCCGGGCCGGCTCCAAGTTCGGGCGCCTCGCCCAGGCCCAGGAGGGGGCGGGCGAGCGTGGGCCGGAGTTGCCGTACCCGGCGCCCGACCGGGGTGCTGCCGAGCGCTGGCGCTGGAGGCCGCCTTTCCGGGACCGGTAGCGCACCCCGTGCCCATTCCGGCGGGCTCTTTATTTGCCGGCGGAGAGCGACGGTCGGGAGGGACGTGTCTCAGCAGAGCGACGGTTGCATTTTTTCCACGAAGGGTCCGGTGCGGTGCATCGGGCCTTTTTTCGTCGCCGTTCGTCGCCGTTCGCGCGGTTTCCCGGGCGGCCCGAGGCACGGAAGACGGACCGCCCGCATTTTAACAGATACCCCCCTGCGCGCCCCGGTTCCGGTGCTATACTTTAGATGACTCTAATTGCCGTCACAGGGGGGGTGCGCGTATGGCACGGATCACCAACAAGGAAGGTTTGCAGGAGAGAGGTCAAATGAGCGTTCGAAGTTCGGACGTCTACCTGTCCAAACGTGGGCTGCCGGAAGCCGCGCTGTGCAAGGGGTGCGGGCTGGTCTACCGCAACAAGAGATGGCAGACGGAAGCCGCCCGGAGCGAAATCAGCTGCGAGGTGCTCTGCCCCGCCTGCCAGCGCACGGAGGATCACAACCCGGGCGGTGTTGTCACCCTGTCGGGTCCCTATCTCGCCTCCCACAAGGCCGAGATACTGAATACCATCAGGCACCAGGAGGCGAAGTCCCGGGAAAAGAACCCGATCGCGCGGATCATGGAGATCAAGGAGGAACTCGGCCGCATCACCGTCACCACGACGGAGGACAAGCTGGCCCAGAAGCTCGGGCGCGAGGTGTACAAGTCGCAGAAGGGGGAACTCCACTACCAGTGGAGCCACGACCAGAACCTGGTTCGAGTGGAGTGGATGCGCTAGGCGGGCGGTCGCCACAAAAAATCCCCCTTGGATGCCAAGGGGGATTTTTTTATCTGCCGGGTTGGGAGGCCTTCAGCGTTTCAGGGGATCGAACAGGTATTCCAGGCCGTTGAGCTTGATCTCGTAGACGGACTGCAGCATCGTACCGAGCTCCCCTTCGGGGAACCCCTGCTGCCGGAACCAGACCAGGTACGGCTCAGGCAGGTCCACCAAAAGAGTCCCCGCGAACTTGCCGAAGGGCATCCTGGCGCGTGCCAGCTTGAGCAGGTCGGCGCGGTTGGGAAAAAGCTCCTCCAACGGTTACCCCTTGGCCAGCTTCGCCTTCAGCAGGTCGCCCAGAGTCCCCATCCCCTTGGGAATCTCGGCGACGCTCGCCCGATAGGCGTCCATGGTTTCCGCCTGCTCCTGCTCGGCGCGGCTCACCGCAGCCAGTGAGAGGGAGATGCGGCGCTGCTCGCGGTCCACCCCCTCGACCTTCACCTCGACCTGCTGCCCCTCGGCCAGCACTTCCTTGGGATGCTGAATCCTCTTGCCGGCGCCGAGCTTCGAGATGTGGATCAGACCGTCCACGCCGCTTGCCAGCGTCACGAAGGCGCCGAACGGGGTGAGCCGGGCGACCTTGCCGTGCTGATAGGAACCTTCCGGGAAGGCGGCCGCGGCCTCCTCCCAGGGGTCGGCAAGCGTGTCTTTCAGGGAGAAGGAGATCCTGTCCTTTTCCCAGTCGATCCCCTTCACCACCAGTTCGAGTTCCTGCCCGACGGCGAGGACCTCGCTGACATCGTTCACCCGCGCCCAGGCGAGCTCGGAGATCGGCAGCAGCCCCTCGACGGGACCGATCGAGACGAAGGCGCCGAAATCGCGCAGCGAGGTGACGGTACCGCGCACCCTCTCCCCGACCTTCAGGGTTTCCTTCAGCGCATCCTTTTGCCCCTGCAGCTCCTCTTCGAGGAGCGCGCGGTGGGACAGCACGATGTTGCGGCCGTTCTCGGCGTACTCGCTGATCCGGAAGGACATGTGCTTGCCGATCAGGGCCGCGCTGTCGTCGACCCTGCGCAGTCCCATCTGGGAAAACGGGCAGAAGGCGCGCGAACCGGCGACCTTTACCTCGAAGCCTCCCTTCACTTCCTTCTCGACCACCCCTTCGACGGGGATGCCGGCGGCATACGCCTCCTCGAGCTGGGCATTGCCGGCGGACGCACTGGCCCCGCCGCCGACCTTCGTGGTAAAGCGCATCTCATTGTTGCGCGAGGAGATGAACCAGGCGGATACCTTGTCCCCGACCTTGACGCCGACATTCCCCTCGGCATCCGTCAGTTCCTTTATGTCGAGGACCCCCTCGCCCTTGCGGCCGGTGTCCAGGAAGACCCAATCCTTTGTGATTTTAAGGACCTTCGCCTCGATCTTGGAACCCGGCGTCAGATGCCCGGCATCCTTCTGGCTGGCCTCGAACATGGCGGCAAAACTTTCCTCGTTCTCCTCGCCAGTCTCCATCTCTTCCACGATTTCCCTATCCATGTAATTAACCTCTTCAATCGCTGAATTGTTGCGCTTTAGGCACTCATGGAGCATACAGGTGACCCTACACGCTTGTCAACCATCGGTTTACCTTCTCCCCTCGCCGCGCGGCGCCGCGCAAGATTAAAAAGCCCTGCGGCGGGAGGTAAAGCTTAAAGTATCCCGTTCCCCGGTCGATAAGAGGTGTATTCACGGTCCAATTACACCGTACCTGGGGGGGGAAACCAATGGGAGTCCTGGTCTGCTACGACGACTACACCTACGACGTCATCAATGACTATCACCTCGACTACCTGCTCGGCAAGGGGTGCATCGTCGGCTACGACAACTCGGGGAACTGGAACAAGACCGAAGAACCCGAACAGGAGGCGATTCTCCTCACCGAACTGGCGGGCGATCCCTCTGAAAGCTCCCAGCTCTGAGGCACGTTCGGACGACCCTGCTGCGCAGCCGGGAATCTTCCGCCCCCAACCCAGCCAGCTTCCCCGGCATGCGCCATCCCCGCCGGGAGCTGCCTGTCGGCGGCTGAGGATTCCCCCGCCTGCGCCGCGCCTCCTTCCGCCACGCGGTGCCAACCTCCCCAGCCAGATCCAGTCCGACTCTTCTCTGCCGTCCCCCGCCAACCCGCCAACCTGCCAACCCGCTTCGCCGCTTCGCTCGACTTCGCCCGCCTCCGTCCGCCTCCGCCCCTAATCGCCCCTTATCGCCCGCCGCCGCGCGACAGAGACCCTGCGCTGGAAACCGGGCTCCACGCCGGGGCAGGCAAAATATGATACCATTGTCAAAGCGGGGAACACGCGCGTCAAAGGACAGCGGAGGGCGACCATGAACACGCCGGCGGCGCTGAAAAAAATATCCGAAACGGTCTGGGAACTCCCGGTCAGCTACAAGGAAGGGATGCTGGTGCCGGCCCGGATCTTCGCCACCGAGAAGCTCATCAAGGAGATGGATGCAGGGGTCTTCGAGCAGGTGAGCAACGTCGCCACGCTCCCCGGAATCCAGAGATACGCCTACTGCATGCCGGACGGCCACTGGGGATACGGCTTCCCGATCGGCGGGTTGGCCGCCATGGACCCGGGCTCCGGCGTCATCTCCCCGGGCGGGATCGGCTTCGACATCAACTGCGGCATGCGGCTGGTGCTGACCAACCTGAGCGCCGACGAGGTGCAGCCGCGGCTGCACGAGCTGGTGGACAGGCTCTTCGCCAGGATTCCGACCGGCGTCGGCTGCCACGGCTTCGTGAAGCTGAACCAGGACGAGTTCCGCCAGGTCGCCGAGCAGGGGTCACGCTGGTGCCTCAAACACGGCTTCGCGACTGAGGATGACCTCGAGATGACCGAGGAGGGGGGGTGCTTCCCCGGCGCGGACGCGTCACAGGTGAGCAGCAAGGCGGTCGAGCGCGGCTACAACCAGCTGGGAACGCTCGGCAGCGGCAACCACTACTGCGAGGTGCAGGTGGTCCGGCCGGAAAACGTCTTCGACGCCGAACGGGCCGCGGCCCTGGGCCTCACCATACCGAACCAGGTCGTGGTCATGTTCCACTGCGGCAGCCGCGGTTTCGGGCACCAGGTGGCGACCGACTACCTGAAACTCTTCCTGGGGATCATGGAGAAGAAGTACGGCATAAGGATCGTCGACCGGGAGCTCGCCTGCGCCCCGTTCCACTCAGCCGAGGGGCAGGCGTACTTCAGCGCCATGAAGTGCGCCGTCAACATGGCCTTTGCCAACCGGCAGGTGATCCTGCACCGGATCAGGGAGGTCTTTTCCGAGGTCTTTCATGACAGCCCGGATGGTCTCGGCATGCGGATGGTGTACGACGTGGCCCACAACACGGCCAAGCTGGAGAAGCACAAGCTAAACGGCGCCCACAAGGAGCTGCTGGTGCACCGTAAGGGGTCCACCCGCGCCTTCGGGCCCGGGGCGCCCGGGATACCCGAGTGCTACGGCAAAACAGGCCAGCCCGTCATCATCGGGGGGAGCATGGAGACCGGGTCGTACCTGCTGACCGGCCTGGCAAGCGGCGCCGAGACCTTCTTCACCACGGCCCACGGCAGCGGCAGGACCATGAGCCGGCATCAGGCGAAGAAGGAGTTCCGCGGCGACAAGCTGCAGCGCGACATGGAGCGGTGCGGCATCTATGTGCGCACCGACTCCTTTGGCGGGCTGGCCGAGGAGGCCGGAGCGGCCTACAAGAACATCGACGAGGTGGTGGAGGCGACCGAGCTTGCGGGACTGAGCAAGAGGGTGGCGCGCCTGGTGCCGATCGGGAACATCAAGGGATGAAATGCTTGGGGTAAGGACGTCGAGTGGTTGAGTGGTTGAGTGGTTGAGTGGTTGAGTGGTTGAGTGGTTGAGTGGTTGAGTGGTTGAGTGGTTGAGTGGTTGAGTGGTTGAGTGGTTGAGTGGTTGAGTGGTTGAGTGGTTGAGTGGTTGAGTGGTTGAGTGGGATCTTTGACTTAACGACTCGACGACCCAACGACTCGACGACTCAACCCCCCTGTGTCAGGATAGTTGTCGCCTCGGGGGGGCCGCTTAGGTTCGGTTTTCTGGCCTGATGAGGCGGTGAGCGCAGCGAGCTCGCCGGTTTGATCTGGAATCCAAAACCTGTAATATCCGGCG
>Ga0316217_10001211_pt1 | contig 34553 bp, 30 predicted proteins | sample 1anoAmetaG_FD_203633 | JGI IMG/M metagenome (GOLD analysis project Ga0316217, IMG submission 203633) | Freshwater microbial communities from Trout Bog Lake, Wisconsin, USA - 1anoA | ecosystem: Environmental > Aquatic > Freshwater > Lake > Hypolimnion/Profundal zone | place: USA: Wisconsin...
GTGTCAGACGGCCGCTTTGACGACGTCGTGCCGGCGCTGACCGGGCGGTACTTTGCTTCCCTTGCCTACACGGACCGGGCCGTGAAAGAGTTCGTGGAAAGCATGCAGAAAAAGTATCCGGACACCTACTTCTTCCTGTACGGGGATCATACGCCGTATGTCATTAACGAGGGGGCCTTCCGGCGCAGTGTGCTGAGGGATGAAGATGAAAAGGAAATGGTGCCGCTGTTTATCATTACGCCCAACAGCCAAAAGCGCAGGGAACACGGCGCCGTCGCCAGTTACCTTGACTTCGCCCCGACCGTTCTGCATGCCGCAGGGATCCCGTACACTTCCGTTCCCTCGGGGTCGATCTCTTCGCGGCGGACCAGACCTTGCTGCAACCGGTGGTCTACCGTGGCCGGAAATTCAACCCTTATAAGGCCCTAGTCTGTCAATAAGCAAAACCGCTCGGCGCTATTCAGGGAGATGTCCGAAACCTATGGCGCCAGGGAAAGCGAAGAGATGGTATGGCACCCCGGGAATGAAAGAAAGAGGGAGGGGCTCTTCAGCTTCCTGGCAGACAGTTTCAGGAACTGATCCCAGACGCTTGACAGATAAGGAGATTCCCCCAAGCGGGACCCGGGCGCCTGGTTGCCATGAGGGTGGGACCGCAGCGCTTGGCCAGGTTTCACACCTCGATCCTGAATTCTTCCTCCATCAGTGACAATGTGCTGGCATTGCTTCGCTCACCCGGAACTCTTCTTTTTTCTTGTCGGGCATGAATCAGTTCCTGAAGCCATCCATGGTCTTGGACATGTGCTTGATGACCTGCATCGAACTGCTGACCCTCTGACTCGAACAACTCCTTGGAAATACAATCCCGCCGGATACATCGTTTTAAGATCTTGCTGCAGCGAACAGCTCCTACAGGTATGCCAGTTCCTGCCGGTAGATCACGCCGGGGATACTTGCTCTCCCTGGGGCCGGCGACATTCAGGACTCTGATGCCCCAAGGTACCGTCCGACTCGATAACGTTACTCCCGGCTAGGGCGGGAGGATGGCCTTCTCTGATCAGCTCGATCAGGGGGTAGCGTTCGGGGACTTTCCCATCCACTGGTGATGAGTGGTATTAGGTAGGCTCGACTACGTGCGCGAGGGTGACTTCGCAATCGTCTGCAAACTCGACCCGCTCGCCAGGTGCACCAAGCAAACTCGTTATTGCAAGGTGGATGCGAGCCAAGCAGATTTGCCAACATGACATAAATTAATTCCAATAAACCTCTTGCATGTTTATTTGAAAAGGTATATTTTCTTTTTGCAATTTGATAGTTACCGCCAACCAGACCCATCTTCTATCAGAGGTAGCTTTGGGTAACTGTTGGCCTGAGGAGGGGGCTATGAAAAAGACAATCCTATTGATTGAGGATAATCCCGACGATGAAATGGTCCTCCTGAGGGCGGTGCAAAAGCTTGTGTCAGATGAAATTGTCGTGGCCCATGATGGAGAAGAGGCGCTTGAATATTTATTTGGCACCGGACGCTTTGAGGGACGTGATGTTCTGGACAATCCGCTCTTTGTCATGCTTGACCTGGATCTTCCTAAAGTGAAGGGTCTGGAGGTGCTTCAGAGGATCAGAGGAGACGCCAGGACCCGACCTGTCCCCGTTGTAGTGATAAGCACGTCAGACAGGGAGCAGGATATCCTTGACAGTTACGACTGCGGAGCTAACAGTTACCTATACAAGCCTGTTAATCATAAAAAGTTCTGCGACGACATGAATACGGCAGTCTCCTATTGGTTCGGTACCAACTTCCCCCCTCCTATATCCACCGCACCGTGTTCAACACGGATATCCCCACCCTGATGCAGATGTTCAACCACTCCAGCCAACGGCAGACCCTCACCTACCTCGGGATCCAGCCGAGTGAGATCAAGGAGGCGCTCCTGAGGGATATTTGTACCATACCGGAAGTTTAGGGATTCCCGCAGCACAGGAAATAGGCTATATTGTGCCGCCTATCCACCAAAAAACGAGGGGACACCCCATGACGAAAACCGACCTTGTGGACGTTATCCAGGACAATGCAGGAATGTCAAGAATGGACGCCGTTGACGTCCTGGAGGGGTTGTTGGATCTCATAAAGACCGCCCTGGAAGGCGGGGAGGATCTGAAAATTGCCAACTTTGGAAAGTTCGAGGTAAAACAGAAAAACGCTCGGCTGGGGAGGAACCCGCAGACGGGGGAGGCCATAACCATCGAGCCCCGCCAGATCGTGACCTTCAGGCCAGCGGCACTCCTGAAAAAGTGCCTCAACGACGGCTGCAGTATGCCAGAAGGTAGGCCTCTGAAATTGCGGAAGAACCTGGTTAAGGACACATGGAAACAAGAGTCGTTACCGCTTTGAGCGGCTCCCCCCCTCGCCCCTACTCCGCCAAACCAGCTTATCGTTGGTAGGCCTTATCGTGTTGCGTATGGAGGCTGATCAACACGATTGTGGGTCCTCCCAACAGGCAAGTGATTGCGCGGGCACTTCCGGTCACTCTGAGCGAGTATAACTGCTCGCCCGTAATCGGTTCGATCATCCCGTGAAGCTTTTCGAAGTTCAGCCCAGGATGCTTCCCCAGTTGGGCCAAATCGAGCGACTCCAGGAGCTGCAGCATTTTTGCCGCGGCCTTCCTCACCGGCAGCTCGGCCGCCATAACCGCCTCATCGAAGGCAGGACGAATTTCAATCTTCATCCGCCCACCTTTTGGCCACCTTCTCCGCCTGTGCCGATGTTTCGATTACCTCCGAGGGGCGTGAATCAGACATGGATGCCTCGATAGCATGTTTGCTTTCCGGAGTCCAAGCCCAGAGCTGGTGCTTAGGGATTGCCTCGACGGGGATAAGCATAACCCGGCCGTCCTCCAAAATTTCCAGATCTATCGTGTCGCCTGGTTTAATGCCGGCATTCGGCGGCAGGGTTATTCTTCGCCTTGTATCTGTTTGTAATAGCATATCCGTTACCTCCAAAAGAACATTACCACCAAGTTCATAAAAGGGCAATACCCTTTTAGGGTACCCTTGGCCGACCCTTCTGCCCGCTGACCAGGGCATGCTCGCCCTCCAGGATGGCGAACCTAGTAAAGGGGGATGTTCCCTGAGAATCTCAAGTGTTGACGATAAAACGGACAATACTTGAGAATGAAAAAATGTCCCCATGCGACAACATAAAAAAAGACGCCGTAACCTCGTGCTGTGCAAGAGACACGGTTGGCAAACTGTTGGAAATGGAAATCCAGAATGCCCGTGAATGTGCTGAGCGCATCGTGGACTCAGTGCGCGAGCCACTTGTGGTGCTCAGTGCCAAGCTAAAAATCCTCGCCGCCAACAACATCTTCTACGACATCTCACTAAACCTGAAAACCGCAGCATTGGGTGGTTTTAGCAACCCCCTCTATATTACGTCTTGCTCCCTCCCCATCCCGCGGTAAAATTACAAGGCGCTCACCATGGCTTATTTAAGAAAAAAATTCAATAATTCAGGCGGTTCGGGTTCGCACCTGAGAATAATAACCATGAATTGCACAACTCCATAGCCATCAATGGAGAACCACATGACCACACCAGACCCCGAAGTGGAAAAGGCTCACAGCGAACGGGAATCCAGAATTCATCGGCAAATAGCCTTTGCTTCTGGAATATTTCAGAACGATATCACGACAAGCACCCTTCTGGAGTCGCTGCCTGACGGGATCGTCATTGTCGACATTTCTGGGACCATTCTGCTCACCAATGCCCTTGCCGACAAGATGTTTGGTTATGCGGAGGGTGAACTCACGGGGAAACCCCATACTCTTCTCATCCCGGAGCGCTTTCGCAAAGTCCATGAAGAGCACCAGGAGAATTTCTTCGCAGAGCCCAAGATCAGACCAATGGGTTTACTCCTTGACTTGACTGGGCTCCGCCAGGACGGAAGCGAGTTTCCCGTGGAAATCAGTTTGAGTTTTGTCCAAACTATTAACGGCCTTTTTGTTCTAGCCTTCATTAACAACATTACCTTCCGTAAGGAGTTCGAAACGCGCATCCAGGAAAACGAAGAGCAGTTTCTGATCCAGGTCGAGTGGATGAAAGATTACGCTATTTTCCTGCTCGATAAACAGGGAAATGTCATGACCTGGAACTCCGGCGCGGAACGCTTGAAGGGGTATCGTTCGGTGGAGATCATCGGCGAACATTTCTCTATCTTTTATACCGACGAGGAGCGAAAGACGGATAAGCCATCAGAACTACTGAAAACAGCAGCATCCGAGGGTCAGGTAGTAACCGAGGGGTGGCGCATCCGCAAGGATGGTAGCAGGTTCTGGGCCGAAGTGGTTATTACCTCACTACGCGATAAAAGTGGGAACCTGAGAGGGTTCTCAAAAGTGACGCATGACATCACCGAGCGCAAACGGGTGGAGCAAGAATTGAGAGAGAGTGAGGATAAATTTTACAAGGTCTTCAACTTTGCGCCGATTGGCATGACCATCAGCACACTTAACGATGGCAGGTTTGTCGAGATCAACGAAGCGGGAGAGCGCCAGAGCGGTTACCCGCGGGAGGAAGTAATCGGTCGCACCTCGGCGCAATTCAGCATCTGGGGCGATAGTTCGGAACGCGCCCAGGTAATTGGGGAGGTGGTTAAAAACGGCGCAGTACGGGACCGGGAGATGCTCATGAAAGGTAAGGAGGGCAACGCCTTTTGGGGCTTGTTTTCGGCTGTCCCGATCGAGATAAAGGGTGAGAAGCATCTGCTGAGCCTGGTAAGCGACATCACCGAGCGCAAAAAGACAGAGGAAACGCTGAAAAGTTCGGAGACTCGCTATCGCCGTCTCTTCGAAGCGGCTAAGGACGGTATTTTAATCCTTAGCGTAGATACGGGGCAGATAAACGATGTCAACCCTTACCTCCTTGAGTTGCTCGGCTACAAACGCGAGGAGGTCATTAATAAGATGCTTTGGGATATCGGGATGTTCCCTGACATTCCTGCCAGCATGGCCAGCTTTGCGGAATTGCAGCAGCAGGAGTATGTCCACTACGAGGACCTGCCGCTGTTAACCAGGGACGGGCGGCGGATTTCCGTCGAATTCGTCAGTAATGTTTACGTGGTGGACGGCACCAAGGTGATCCAGTGCAACATACGAGACATCTCTGAACGAAAACTTACCGAAGAGAAGATAGCGAAGTTGAACACCGACCTGGCGGCGCGGGCTTACGAACTGGAGATCGCCAACGAGGATCTGAAGGCATTCAATTACACGATTGCCCATGACCTGCGTCAGCCGTTGAATGTGGTTAGCTTGTACTGCCAGTCACTCAAGATACGGTGTAAAGACCAGCTTCAGGAAGAATGCAAGGATTACGTTCAAAAAGCCCACGATACCACGTTGCACATGAACCACCTCATTGAGACCATCCTTAATTTTTCGCACGTGGGCCAAGTCACCCCCCGCCTGGTAACCGTTGACTTTTCAGCATTGGCGCGTGGTGTTGCTGAGGAGCTGAAACAATCCGAGCCTAAGCGTAGGGTTGATTTTAGAATTGAAGACGGGGTTGTTGCCCATGGCGATGCAGACCTTTTGAAGGCAGTCCTGGATAACCTGTTTGGTAACGCCTGGAAGTACACTGGCAGGCAAGAAAACGCATGCATTGAATTCGGTGTCAGGAGTATCGACGGGGTGCCGACCTATTTTATCCGCGACAACGGAGTTGGATTTGATATGACGGACGCACACAAGCTCTTTGCCCCTTTCGAGCGCCTCCCTGATGCCGAAAAAGGGAGCGGTTTTGGTATCGGTCTGGCGACAGTGGAGCGGATAATCCGGCGGCATGGCGGCAAAGTCTGGGCGGAGGGGGAACTGGACAAGGGCGCGTGCATCTATTTCACCTTGCCCGAGCACCAGATCTCAATCTGACCTTTCCAGTCTGCGCACTTTGGGCTATGGAGGGATCATGCGCGGAACCCGGGTCCTGAAAAGTCACCGAACCCTTGAATGCTGGTGCGGCATCAGCCTGCTGTTGATGATGGTGACTCCTGTTAACGCTCAGGCTACCGAACCCGCCTCTGTTTCACCTGCAGTGCCCTCGACCGAGGAGCGGCAACTACCACCCCGCCTTGCCCCGCTGGGGTTGGAAAAACTTATGGACATCGAGGTAACCAGTGTCACTCGTGGAGAAGGCACGGTCGGCGATTCGGCCGCCGCAGTCTCGGTCATTACCCAGGAAGATATTCGGCGCTCCGGTTGCACCACCATAGCGGAACTCTTCCGCCGCGTGCCGGGGATGAACGTAGCGCGCATTGACGGCAACAAATGGGCCATCAGCGCCCGCGGGTTCAACGATCAATTCTCCAACAAGCAGCTGGTGCAGATAGATGGCCGCACCATCTACGATCCAATCTTCGCAGGTGTCTATTGGAATGCGGCGGATTACCCGCTTGAGGATATCGAGCGCATCGAGGTAATTCGGGGGCCGGGCGCGAGCCTTTGGGGAGCAAATGCAGTCAATGGCATCATAAACATCATAACCAAATCTGCAAATGACACCAAAGGAGGACGACTTGGCGCCGGGGGAGGCACACCTGAAGGAGGCTTCGGCGAATTGCGCTACGGCAGCACCATTGGCGATAAAGCCAATTATCGTTTATACGCCAAGGGCTTTGAACGTGAAATGCAATTCTCACCACTGGGTGATACTCATGACCGGTGGAATGGCGCAAGTACCGGCATGCGCTTGGACTGGCAACAAAACGATTCCAATGCCGCGACAATTCAAGGCGATTACCTCCATAGCGGGGCAGGAAGGCAGGACCTGATGCTCCAAAGGACGCCCCCGTTCATTTTCCTCATGGCGGACAGCACCGTCACAGACAGCGGAAATATCCTTGGCAGATGGACCCATCGCACCGATGAGCAAACGAGCTGGTCCCTGCAAGCCTTCTGGTCCAGGTTCGACGCCAAGCAGCCGGTTGCGGAGGTCACCAACAACAATGACACCTACGACCTGGATTTCCAACATCAGTTCCCGGTCGGCAGACGGAACAAGTTCATGTATGGGCTGGGGTACCGGTATTTGAATCAAAGCGTCGGCAACAGCCTTTTCAATGACGGATTGTCGGTTTCCTGGTTCAAAAGCCTCTACTCCGTATCGATATACAGCGCATTTTTGCAGGATGAGTATGTAGTGCTTCCCAACGCATTGAGGTTATTTCTGGGCTTTAAGCTGGAGCACAATGATTTCACCGGATTCGAGATCCAGCCGACAGCACGCCTGCTTTGGACTCCAACCAGCCGGCAGACGTTTTGGGCCGCTGTATCACGGGCAGTAGGAACTCCAAGCATATCGGAGGAAGGCATCAAATTGAGCGCCATTGAGCCCACAACGCTAGCCTCAGGCACCCAGGTCTTTCCTCGCGTTACCGGCAATCCCGATCTCAGCTCGGTAAAACTGATCGCCTATGAGCTGGGCTACCGTGCCCAGGTTACAGAACCCTTCTCACTGGACTGTGCCCTTTTTTACAACCATTATGATGGGCTGGTGGTTTCCGTGCCCCAATCCGTCCAGAGCGGATTTGCCCCGGGAACCGCAATTTTGCCGCTGCTTTTTCAAAACAGGATGGATGGCGACACCTACGGTGCTGAGCTGGGAGCCGACTGGCACCCTGCAAAATGCTGGCGGCTCTACGGGGCCTACAGCTTCTTGGAAATGAATCTGCACCCCGACTCGAGCTTATCCGCCACCACGGTAGCTAATGCGCAGAGCGCCGAGGGGCGCAGCCCACGGAACCAGGTCTTCCTGCAATCCTCGCTTGATTTGCCTCGGGACATGGAGCTCGACGTCATGGGCCGTTTTGTCGATAGGCTGCCCGGGTTTATGCAGGAGGTCCCGGCGTACTTTTCGCTGGATGCTCGTTTGGCATGGCGGCCACGAAGGGATCTTGAGATATCAGTGGTGGGACAGAACCTGCTTGATGACCATCACCCTGAATTTGGGGCCTCCTCCATAATAGCCGCTCCCGTTGTCGAAATACGGCGCAACGTGTACACAAAATTCACGTGGTGGTTTTGAATGCGGCGGACCACGGTGGCCATAGTGATGCTCTTACTGGGGTACACGCCAGTATATGCCGAGGCGACGGAGTACCGGATCAAGGCGGCAATGCTAGCCAACTTCGCCCTTTTTGTCGATTGGCCGGCGAAGGCATTCTCCACGGCAGAGAGTCCTTTCGTAGCCTGCGTATTGGGCATCGACCCTTTCGGGCCGTGGTTGAAGCACGAACTGGGCGAGCGCATAGGAAGTCATCCCGTAGAAATCCGTCACCTGGATAAAGCGGATGCTGCCCAGGATTGCCATATGGTATTCATCAGCCGTTCTGAACAGCCGAGGCTCAACCAGGAACTGACTTCCCTGCGAAACACCAGTGCCTTAATCGTTAGCGATTGCGGTGACATCAACGACTTTTGTCGCAACGGAGGGATGATAGGATTCGTCATGGTGGGGCGTAAGGTTCGCTTCGACTTGAACGCAAGCGCCGCGGCAAAGGCGGGTCTAATCATCGACTCCAAGCTGAAGCGGGTTTCAGGAACTGCCGAGTGCGGGGAAGGACGCTAGCATGCCGGTATTTCCCAGGGTCAAGAACTGGCCAATTCAGCGTCAACTACTGCTGATCATACTGGCTACCATCGCTGCTTCTTTAGTGTTGGTGATGGCCGGCATCGTCACCTACGAACTGACTACCTACCGAAACCGCATGACCCAGGAAGTGACCGAGGTGGGGGACTTCATTGTTGCCAACAGCGCGCCGACGCTAGCGTTCGATGATGCGCCGACGGCTCTGGAAATATTGACTACTCTGAGAGGATCGCCGTCTATTGCCGTTGCCGCCCTGTACACCATCGATGGCCGGGTGCTTGCCTCTTACGTGCGTTCCGGGCAACCGAAAGCGGCACCGCCCAGGCCCGGTCCTGAGGGGACGCGATTCGCCGGCCGGCATCTGGAACTAGTGAGGTCGATTCAAAAAAAGGGGCGTCGGCTGGGCACGCTCTACCTGCGCGCGGACATGGCATCCGTCTATGTACGGCTGACCCGTTATGCTGGCATTTTCTTGGTGGTATCGCTCGCGCTTGGTGCAGGCGCAATTCTGCTGCAGCGATTACTGCAGCGGTTAGTTTCCGAACCGCTACTCAGGCTCTCCAGGATGGCTGAACGCATCGCCGACGGTGATCTGGGAATCCAGGCCCCGGTGGAATCAGCAGATGAGATCGGCCAGCTTGCAGGGGCGTTCAACCATATGACGACCAAACTGGCCCATTCCTATGCTGAGCTGGAGATGCGCGTCCAGGACAGGACGGAGAAGCTGACCTGCACACTGCGGGACCTTCGCACCGAAACGGACGAGCGCATCCGCGCGGTTGAGGAATTAAGGAAAAGAGAGCAAATGCTTATCCAGCAAAGCCGCATGGCGGCCATGGGGGAGATGCTCGGTAATATCTCCCACCAATGGCGACAGCCTCTGAACGTACTGGGCCTTAAATTCCAGGAACTGGGATTGTCCTATAAGCACGGCAGGTTCAGCGAAGAGCTTCTTTACGGCAACATCGCCAAGGCAATGGAAATCATCCAGCACATGTCGCAGACCATAAGCGTTTTCCAAGATTACCTGAAACCGAACCGGGAAAAAACACTGTTCAGCGTCAATGATATCATCGCCAAAACGGTCAGCCTCATTGAGGAGAATTTCGAGCATCATGCCATCCGCATCGACATCATTTCGGCTGGAGACCCGCAAGTTGACGGCTTTCCAAACGAATACGGCCAAGTCCTGTTGAACTTGCTCGTGAACGCCCGTGACAGCTTTCTTGAGCGAGAAGCTGCCCATGGGCAGATAACGGTCTGCTCGTGGGCAGAACACGGAAGGGCCGTTACCACCGTTACCGACAATGCCGGAGGCATCAAAGAGGAAATTCTCGACAAAATTTTCGACGCCTACTTCACCACCAAGGAACTGGGAAAAGGGACCGGGGTAGGTCTGTTCATGTCAAAAAACATAATCGAACATAACATGGGAGGTCGCCTCTCGGTTCGTAACGTCAACGGTGGTGCGGAATTCAAAATCGAGGTCTAGGATGGTGGCACTCCAGATAGTTCGCTCATTTTCTCTGCTGATCGTAGAAGACGACAAAGAAGCTCGCGACATTATAGCCGGCATGGTCGGCCTGGAATTTCCCGATTGCGCCATATTCACAGCCAATAATGGCATAGAGGGGCTGGAACTTTTCAAGCAATACACACCCGACATTGTCCTAACCGACGTGAACCTGCCAGTGATGGACGGCGTTCAACTGGCTCGCGAAATCAGAACTATTAATGGCAACGCAACATACATTGTGCTGACCGCGTACAGCGATCAAACTATCTTTGATAAATTTAAGGATATAGGCGTATGCGCCTACCTACTGAAGCCAATTGACTTCGATGAACTTTTCGCGGCGATTGAGAAATGCCGTGTTGAGAGCAAGCCGTAACGGAGAATTCAACGCTTTTCTGTGCCTTCAATGGCTGTATTTTCTCACTGCTGAATTCCCCTGGGCCGACCGCGATCGTCGTGGCATATGGCATTACCTTCACAACATGCCGTATCGTGGGGACATTTTCCCCAACTTTGCAGTAGGCGCATTGGTGTAGACTAAACTTATGCAGAGCCGTTGGCACAGTGAGCTTTTGGTAACGTGGCGTCCACCGAGGCTATCAAGAGGTAAGGCAGCATGAAACCAACCATAACGGTGATTCCAGTCGCCGTGCTGTTAATGGCAGTTTCTTTGGCACACGGCGCAGCAACAAATCAGATCGGCATAGTTAAAACCATGGTGGGGGAGGTCGTAATTGCCAGAAGCGGTGGCACCATCCGCGCCGCACCCAACCTGAAACTGTATGAGGGCGACATCGTCCGCACCGGAGCAAACGGCAAGGCCGGCCTGATCCTTGAGGACGATACTGTTATCTCCCTGGGCACCAATGGCAGGTTCGCCATAGAGAGCTTCAGGTTTGAACCGAGCGAAAAAAAGCTGTCCCTCGTTGCCAGGATTTTCCAGGGCACCGTTTCCTTCATCTGCGGCCAGATCGCCAAACTGGCTCCGAACCGGGTGCACATCAAAACGCCCTACGCGACCGTCGGGGTCCGCGGTACCCACGTTCTTGTCCGGGTGGATTGAGAATCACCCGCATGCCGACATCTTTGGGCTTAGGCTGCAAACTTTGGAGGGGCCGGCAAATGTGCAAAATAGTTCGATTACCTCTGATTATTTTTCTGATCACCCTTGCCACTGGTTGCACCAAGAGTACCCTGGTGGCCCTAGCGCCCGATCCGGACGGGAACATCGGCCGCATCTCCGTCGGCAACGAAGCAGGCAGCGTTGCCATTGATTCGGCATACCAGGCGACCACCATCACGGGTGCGAAAGAGCAACCGACCGCTCCAGAACAACTGAGCAAGGAAGCTCTTGACAAGATGTTTGCCCAGGCTCTCTCCATTGAGCCTGAACGCCCTCAGCATTTCCTGCTTTATTTCGAAAAAGATACCACCCTCACTCCGGAATCGTTGTTGCTCCTTCCCCGCATCATTGCCGCGATTCACGAACGGACCTCGGAATACATTTCGGTGATCGGTCACACCGACACCCTCGGCACCAGGGATTACAACATGTCGCTGTCATTGAGCAGGGCACTGGCGGTCAAGGAAATGCTGGTCCGGCAGGGTGTGGCATCAAATACCATCCAGACCACCTCGCACGGCAAGGAAAACCCCTTGATTGCGACGGCTGACAATGTGTTCGAGCCGAGAAACCGCAGGGTAGAGGTTGTTGTCAGGTAGTGTGAGGTGACACTGGGATGCCCGACCTACACAGCAAACGGGGAGTGCCTAGAGCCCTGCTATGCACGGGGCTAGTGATAAGTTTGGTCCTGAGCGTAGTCTATCTGGTGCAGCCCGCATTTGTCGATTCGACCAACGACAGAACTCTCGATCTGGTCATGAACCTGGCGCACACGGCACCGACATCCGGCACAATCGTCATTGTTAACATCGATGAGAAAAGTCTGGCCCGGTATGGCCAATGGCCCTGGCCCCGTGACCTCCTCGCACGGTTGCTCCGCGCCATCAATGAAGCGGGTGCCTCCGGTGTCGGTCTGGATATGGTTCTGGCTGAACCCGATCGCACCTCTTCCCGTCGGTTTTCTTCTGGCGTCGGCGGCAAACCTGATCACCCGGTCGACACCTCGGGAGTTACCTGCGGACCTTCGGACCATGACCGGACTCTGGCTGGCACCTTAGAGCAGGGGCCCTTCGTCCTCGGGTATGAGTTTTTCTTCGGGGAGAGCCCGAAACTGCTGACACCATGCGATCTGCAGCCTCCGAGCATCGTCTGGGGGGAAAGGCCCGACACAGTCCGGGATCGGACTTCATTTTTCACGGCGCAGAGCCTTGTCTGCAACCGGCAACTTTTTTCCGATGCAGTCAGGCACTCCGGCTTCATGAATGCGGCGCCGGATGCCGATGGAGTCCTGCGTCGAATCCCGATGCTAATTCGATTCGGGGGCCGCCTCTACCCCTCACTGGCGCTTGCAACACTGATGCAGTACGTAAATAGCAGCCGGATCGAGATATCTCTGAATAAAACAAGCGGCAGCATTGATCTCAAAGTGGGCAACAGATCCATTCCGGTCGACACACAGGGTAGCATGATAGTGCAGTTCTCCCGGCGGGATGGTACGATACCAAGTATTTCCGCCGGCGACCTTCTGAACGGGGCATTTTCACCAGAAAAGTTGAGGCACAAAATAGTTTTGGTGGGCACATCGGCCGCCGGCCTTGAGCCGACCTATCAGACTTCAACCAGACTAATCAGTTCTCACGCGGAGATCCATGCCGAAGTGCTGGACAATATGCTCGCCGGCCAGCTCGCCGTCCGGACCGGAAATTTTCTTTGGTGGGAAGTCCTGATCGGGCTCCTGGTTGCAGCCGTTACCGTGTTGATCATTGCCAAGTTGAAGATTCTGCCCAGCCTCGCAGTGTGTCTTACAATGCTGGCCGGCACATGGCTCGGCATGAGGCTAACCTTTCAGGAGTGTGGCTATCTACTTTCACCGCTGCTACCAACATTTCTGGTGGTAGCAAATTTTGCAGTCCTCACCATCATCAAGACCTGGAAAATCCAGGTCGTTACCCGGGAAGTGGCCGATAGCACCCTGACCCTGCTAAAATCAAGCGAAGAGAACCTGAATTCCATTATTGAGGCGGTGCCGGATATTATCTTTCGCCTGGATCCCACTGGTCGTATTGCCTTCATCAGTCCAGCCATTGCGAGATATGCCGGGCATGCGGATGCCCTGATCGGTCAACCCATGCTTCATCTGGTAAAAATCGAGTACCATGATGCCTTTGTTAAACTCACTGAAAAAGGTTTACAGGGTACACCCGGGAATCTTGAGTTCGAAGCGGTCGACCTCGAAGGTAGTCATTTCTGGCTTGACGCTCATGTTGTACCGCTTCGCAACGAATCTGGTGAAATAATTTCGCTACTGGGCATTGCCCGTAACATTACCGATCGTAAATATGCCGAGAAGGCATTGGCGGAAAAGCACCTTCAGCTTGAAGAATTGAACCGGCATCTGGAGCAACGGGTTACAGACGCCGTGTCGGAATCCCGGGAAAAGGATCAGATCATGATACAGCAGAACCGTCAGGCAGCCATGGGGGAAGTGATAGGCAATATTGCACACCAGTGGCGCCAGCCACTAAACGTGCTGGGGCTAATTGTTCAGGAATTACGGATGACTTACGGTCGTGATGAATTCAACAAAAAAAGTCTTGAAACGAGTGTTGACAGGGCCATGGGCTTGATATCGCAAATGTCTAAAACCATTGATGACTTTAACAATTATTTCAAACCTGACAAAGAAAAGACACTGTTCAATGTAAATAAGGCTGTCGTTAGGACTATCTCTCTTATTGAACAGAGTCTGAAAAATCAAGATATTAAAATAGATGTCGTTGAAATGGCAAATACTGACGTTAAAGGCTATGTGCACGAATATTCGCAAGTGCTGCTCAACATCATTTCCAATTGCCAAGACGCGTTCGAAGGGTGCAGGATCGACAGGCAACGGCTCATTAATATAGCCATTTCCAAGGAAAACGGCAGGTCAGTGGTAACCATTACCGATAACGCCGGAGGCATTCCCGAAGGTGTCATTGGCAAGATTTTCGACCCGTATTTTACTACCAAAGGGCCTGACAAAGGAACGGGCATCGGACTATACATGTCTAAAGCCATAATAGAAAAAGGCATGGGAGGGAAACTTGCGGTGCGCAATACGGCTGATGGTGCGGAATTCAGAATAGAGGTTTGATTTCCACTCAACTCAAAGGGGCTGATGGTTATCTCGTTGGCCCTCTGCTCCTTAATGAACCCGAGGCGAGTCTGGCAACATGAGCACACGCCTTCCGGCCTGTATCGATCCCTTTATGGTCCAGGATCAAGGCTAACAAGCTGAAATGTTATCGTTACCCCGCCCCACCCGTTTCAGGACGCGGTCAAGCTCCCACAAGACCCTGCTCATCTACCTGCAGGCGGTAGGGTTTGCTCAGCACTGCGCCAAAACCGTAGTCCCGATAGTGCGCAATGACCGGATCGTGGCAACCCTCTGACAAGTTCCGGCAGGTTGCCGGCAGAGAATTGAGCGCCGGATATGTAATCCGAGCATCACTCACTCCACCTTCAAGCCATGCGTCCTTTGCGTTCGCCAGCAGGTTGCCGATGCCATTTTTCCGTAGGGCCACTTCCCTTCGTCTCAGTTCCATGACCTGATTTTCCAAATCCCGGTTCTTAAGGATCGCCCGATCCTTAGACACTTCGTTATTTTTTCAAGAGATTCCATTAGTTCCCTATCCATTGACGGGGTCAGGTGCGGAGCAGCAATCAAGCCGTGACAGAGATTTAAGAAATCCCCAAAAAACAACCCAAGAGCCTGTTCCTGAGCACCGATCCTCGTTGTAATTTACCCATAAAACATATATATTATATAAAATTAAAAAAACGGCATTGGTTCCAATGCGACCAGGGTTGAGGGTGTCGGACTCAACCTGAGTTCGGTATTTTCCTTTGCACCCTTACAGGGCACCGACCGTTTAAGCCCTCCGTGTTGAGAAAACCAGAGTTTCTAATAAACGGAAGGCGGGTCATGAGAAAGGGTACTGGATCTCCAACGGATCGCAAAGGGTTGCGAATTCTCGCCGAGGAGCGGCTGCGTCTTGAGACAAACGGTACCGCACCTCCCCTGCCGGCCGAAGAACCACTGAGACTCATTCATGAGTTGCAGGTCCATCAGATCGAACTGGAGATGCAGAATGAGGAGCTCACGCGGGAGAGGGACGCATGGCAAAAAATGGAAGCTCTCCTGGGAAAATACAGCGACCTCTATGATTTAGCTCCCGTAGGTTACTTCAATCTGGACCGTGCAGGAGTCATCCGCGCCGTCAATCTCACCGGCACAGGATTCCTGGGGGTCGTTCGCTCCCTTTTGATCAACCAACCACTGGCAATTTTCATCGCGGACGATTCCCGAACGATTTTCCATGACTTCCTCCACAGGGTATTCACGAGCAGAGTCAAGGAAACCTGCGAGCTCGCGTTTTCCCAAGACAGGCTGCCGCCGCTTTTCGTTCAGGTTGAGGCGGTGGTTTCCGAATCGGGTGAGGAGTGCCGCGCCGCGGTAATCGATATTACCCTGCGCAAACGTGCGGAGGAGGCCAACGTGCGGTTGGCCGCCTTGGTGGAGTCTTCGGATGACGCCATTATCGCTGAGAGCCTGAATGGCAGCATCTTCAGCTGGAACTCAGGCTCCGAGCGCATGTTCGGCTACCGAACCGATGAGGTCATGGGAAAACAGATCGCCCTGCTCTTCCCGCCTGAACGGCGAGACGAGGAGGAGCGGATCCTGAGCCGGCTTTCGTCAGGCGCACGTATCGAGCCCTTCGAGACCGTGCGTCTGGCCAAGGATGGACGGCGGGTCGAGGTGTCGGTGACCGTTTCCGCCATAAGAGATGGCGCGGGTCGTATCGTCGGGGCATCGAAGATCGTCCGCGACATCTCCGAAAGAAAGCGCAAGGACGAGGCGCTCCATGACATGAACAGTAACCTTGAACGCCGTGTCGCTGAACGAACCGAGGAACTGGCGGGCACCATAAATAACCTGCGGAATGAGATCGTTGAACGGGGTAAGGCCGAAGAAGGTCTTCGGCGCCTGAACCGGCTCCATGCGGTGCTGACCGAGACCAACCAGGCCATCGTACGCACCAAAGACCGGGACGCCCTTTTCAAGGAATTCTGCACGATCGCGGTGAGGGACGGCAGCTTCAAACTGGCCTGGGTCGGCCTGGTGGACCATGACAGCGGCGCCTTGAAGATAGTGGCAGCGGACGGGGCGGCCGGCTTTCTGGAGGAAATCAAGGTCTCAGCCGGTGAGGAGCTGGCCAGATGCGGCATGACCGAAATCTCGGTCCACGAAGGGACCTATTACATCTGCAACGACTTTCTGAATTCCCCGGTCACCCGTCTCTGGCATGAAAGGGGCCGGACCCACGGCATCCGCGCCTCGGCGAGCATCGCCCTGAAACAGGAGGGACGGGTGATCGGCGCCTTGACGCTTTACGCCGGCAAGAAGGACTTTTTCGACCGGTACCAGGTCGACCTGCTCCGGCAGATGGGAGCGGACATCTCCTTCGCTCTCGACAATTTCCAAAGGGAAACAGGGCGCAAGGAGGTGGAACGGGCCCTGTACGAGCAGACCGTCGAACGTCTGCTGGTAGTGGAAGCCCTTCGGGAGAAGGAGCAGATGCTTATTCAGCAAAGCCGCCTGGCCGCGATGGGGGAAATGATCGGCAATATCGCCCATCAGTGGCGGCAACCCCTGAACCTGCTGGGGCTCACCGCCCAGCAGTTGCTGCAGTATTACGATCTGGGCGAATTCGACAGGGCGTTTCTGGTCGAAAATCTCGACAAGGAGATGGGGCTCATCCAGCACATGTCCCGAACCATAGACGATTTCATCAACTACTTCAAACCGGACAAGGAAAAAACGGATTTCAAGGTTCAGGAGGTGATCTCGAAAACTCTGTTGCTTCTGAAGGGAGGTTTGCGAAACCCCAAGATAACCGTAGAAACGGTAGTTCAGGGTGACCCTTCCGTACATGGATATCCCAACGAGTTTGCGCAGGTGCTGCTCAACCTCATAGTCAACGCCAAGGACGTCTTGACTGAAAGGAAAATCAAAGGCCCCAGGATGACCATCACGACATCCAGTGCAGACGGCTGTGCAGTGGTGACCGTTGCCGACAACGGTGGAGGCGTCCCCGAGGAGATCATCGATAAGATCTTCGATCCCTACTTCACCACCAAGGGGCCACAGCAGGGAACGGGGATTGGTCTGTTCATGTCGAAAGCCATCATAGAGAAGAACATGGCCGGAAGGCTCACCGTGAGCAACACGGCCGACGGCGCCGAGTTCAGGATAGAGGTGTGTCATGGAATCGGGGACTAAACCGATGTCAGAGGTTTGCATACTGCTGGTGGAGGATGAAGAGGCGGTGCTGGGGCTGCTCGCCACCCTAATTTCAAAAAGGTACCCCGACTTCGAACTGCACAGCGCAAACAACGGTAGGGCGGGGCTGGAGCTGTTCCAGGAGCATGCGCCGGATATCGTCATCACCGACATCATGATGCCGGAAATGTCCGGCACGCAAATGGTCGAGAGCATCAGGGAGATCAGTTGCGGGGCGAAGATCATCGTGATTACTGCCGGTACCGGAAAGCCCCCTCAGGAGCATGCCGCCGGACCTGAAATCGATCACTACATTTTGAAGCCGATCAATTTCCAGGTCTTGTGTCTGGCGATCGAAGAGTGCCTCGGTGACCTGAAGCGAGAAAAATGAATTAGCTTCGATACTCACGAACTCGAAGCACAGCCGAAAGCAAGGCCGCACCTTTCTCACGGGCGAGGGTTGCCCGAGGTGCCTATCGTCGCCTGGCGCCACCCCATCGACTTATCACCCACCTGCCATGAGGTTTCCATGAACAAGGCCATGCCCGCCGTCGTCTCGGTACTCTATGTCGAAGATGATACCGGTACTCGAGAGATGGTGACGAACATGCTGGAGAAAAACGGCTTCAACTGCATCGTGGCGCGAGACGGGCACGAGGGCCTTGAGCTCTACCGCAGGTACTCCCCGGATATCGTGCTGAGCGACATCATGATGCCGGAGATGAGCGGCTTGGAGATGGCACGCGCGATCCGCAACGAGTTCCCCGAGGCCCAGTTCATCTTCATGACCGCCCTGGGAGACAGCACCTCCATACTGGAGGCCATCGACATCGGCGTGACCCAATATGTCGTCAAGCCGGCGCATCTGTCCAAAGTACTGGCAGCCATTTCAAACTGCGTTGTCAATATCCGGCTGAAGAGCCAGGCTCAGCGGGTTGGACACCTTGAAGCCATCGGTCTTCTCACGGGCGGACTGGCCCATGATGTCAACAACCTGCTGCAGATGATCATGGGGTATGTCTCCCTCGCCAAAAAACGCGTCAATCAGGACGACGCGGCATACACGTATCTCGCCAAGGCCGAGAGCATCTCCAAGGACGCCGGGGCACTAGGCCAGCGCCTGCGGACCTTATCCAGGGGGGAAAGCGCTCTGAAACAGAAAGGGCCGTTATCGCCGTCAATCATAAACGGTGTCACGGCCGCCCTGTACGGGACCGGCATCATACCCAGCTTCGACCTCCCGCCCGATATACCGCAGGTGACCTTTGACAAGGCCCAGATAGAGCAGGTCGTGACCCACCTGACAGCCAATGCCGTCGACGCCATGCCTCTTGGCGGCAAGCTGGAGGTCGCCACCCGTATCAGCAGCCTCTCCGGTGAGTCCAGCCTGCTGCTTGCGCCCGGCGATTATGTACATGTCACCTTCAGTGATACGGGTAAAGGTATCCCGTCCGAGGACCTTCCCAGGCTTTTCGACCCGTATTTCACCACAAAGGCAATGGATTTCCATAAAGGGCAGGGCCTGGGCCTGAGCATCTGCCGCGCCATTATCGGCACGCATGGAGGGCAGATCAGCGCCGGTAACACACCTGGATCCGGCGCAACCTTCAATATCTGGCTACCGGTCGCCGAACAATCGTCCTCCACTTTCTGAGCCGCCTTACCTTACCACGGCTCAAGCACTCACCAAGGAGTCCCTCAGCCGATGATCGGGTAGCAGGAAAGCCTCGGGGCGGCTAAGCGCCGCAAAAAATGTTCGCCCGGGAGCGTTTATACCTCGATTCTGAACTCTGCGCCGGCGTCTGCATTCCGCACGGTGAGCTGCCCCCCCATGTGCCTCTCGATGAGGGTCTTCGCCATATACAGGCCGAGGCCGGCCCCCTTGTCCGGGCCTTTGGTGGTGAAATAGGGGTCGAAGATCCTGTCGATGATCGCCTCCGGAATACCTCCGGCGTTGTCTGCGATGGTGACGACCCCCCTCTCCGCTTCCCGTGACATGCGGATAAATATGCGCGGTTCAACTACCGAGCGCTCCCGGAAGGCGTCCCTGGCGTTCAGCATGATATTGACGATCACCTGGGAGAATTCGTTTTGGTAGCCCCAAATATCCAGATCTTCCTGGTCCGTGACCTCGATCGACACCCTGAGCTCCCTAAGGCTCGCCCCGATCATGGCAATCACCTTGGTCAGCACACCGCTTACCCGGAACGATACCCGTTCCTCATCGGGCCTAAAGAAACTCCCGAAATGGTCTATGGTGCGGGACATGTTGCCGATCACCTCCATCGCCTTCTTCGAAGTGGCGGTGAAATCCTCCCGGTTGACGCTCCCCTGACTGTAGAGTGCGGCCTGTTCCTGAACGATGAGCGCGAGGATATTGAGCGGCTGGCGCCACTCGTGGGCGATGTTCACGATCAGTTCCCCCATGGCGGCCATCCGGTTTTGCTGTATGAGCAGCCGGTCTCGTTCCTGAACCTCCTCCAGGGCATGGATGGTCTCTTCCGCCTTCTCCTGCAGCTGGCGATAGGCCTCATGCAGCTCCAGGTTGCGGGTCTTAAGTTCAGTCCGCTGCTCCTCCAGGTGCCTGGTTCTTGCTAAGACCCGCCGTTCCAGTTCGGTGTTGACCCTTTGCAACTCTTCCTGGCTTTGCTGCAGCGTGGCCGCCGCACGCTCCAGTGCCTGCGTCTTCTCCAGCTCGACCTTGAGAAGGCGCACATACTCCGAAAGGAGACCGAACTTCATGATGAGAAAACCACCGATCACGACGAACCGATCCAGGAAGAAAGAAAGGCCGTAGCGGTTTCTTCCGGCGGCAGCCATGAGGAGGGCGAATGCGGCAAACATCTGGGTGAAGGAAACGTACCCCGGCAGGGTATCTCCGGTACGCAGGTAGTGCCGAGCCGAGAGCAGAGCGCCCAGGGCATACAGCAGGAGGACTCCGCCACACCATGCCAGGGCAAGCGGGGTAAAGGCTCCGGTATTCTCGACCAGGACGGGAAGGCTCTTTTCGAAGACTATGGTGAGCACGCCTCCCAGGATGATGAAGCAGAGCCATGCCACGAGCGACCAGAGCCAGCGCGGTCCCGCAAGGGCTGCGTCATCAGGCCAGTCCCAGAGGCCTGCCGCCAACAGGCAGACAGCCAGAATGCTCATTACCGGCAGCACCACCCAGGTGGCGGTGCTGGGGAAATGGCCGATGACCGGCTCCCCGCCGGGGAGCAGGCCTGGCCAGGCGAGCAGGTAAAAGACGAAGCCGGCGCTGAAGGCGGCAAAGCCCATGCCGGTCCAGTAGGAGACCGGATCCCGCAGCACACGGTAGCGCCCCAGGGCGAGAAAGCTCACCCCCGATGCGATCACAATCATGACGGCGTTGAGCATCGGGATGAGCCAGGGGAGCGGGACGATGACGGGGGCGGGGCGCCAGACGGCAAACATGCCGATGTGCATGAGCGTCAGCAGGATGGCCACCGTGATGATGAGACGGAAGAGCGGTCTGGCCGGTTTCCGGTCTTGGGTTTCTGGACTCATAGGCGCCCCTTGGAGATCCCGGCCCTGGGAAAGCTTCATCAGGCTGCTCATTCGGGTAGTTTCTTGCCAAGGTTTATCCGGCCTGCTGCTTAATTTCCGCACTGCACTTTTCTATCGCGGCAAACAGCTCGTCGAAGTCAAGCGGCTTCAAAAGATAGCTGCAAATGCCTATCCTCTCCATTTTATCGATGCTGATCTTGTCGGAGTATGCGGTCGCCACGATGCATGAGACTTTGGCGTATGCTGATTTGATTTCGCGGATCATTTCAAGACCATCCATCACGGGCATTTTGATGTCGGCTATGACGATTTCGGGGGTGAACTGTTTGAAGATCTCCATCCCCTCTATGCCGTTAACAGCCGTGTATATGGTGCAATTGGGGAATTTTCTTGCGAGCATACGGGCGATGAGATCGCGGGCCGTTTTTTCGTCTTCTACGAGCAGCAGCGAAACCGAGACAGGTGACTGAGTTAATTCCATCCGGGATCCCCTCGTGTAATCTAGGTCGAAACTGATTCATCCCCTGAAAGAGTGAAGTAAAAAGTCGCCCCCTTGTCCGGCACTCCCTCCGCCCATATCCTCCCGCCGTGGCGCTGGACGATGCGCTGGACCGTGGCCAATCCCACGCCGAACCCGTCGCCGCTTCTGGCGCCCGAGAGGCGACGGAAGGGAGTAAACAGCTGGTCGGCTTCCGTCATGTCGAATCCGTCTCCGTTGTCTCTGACAAAATAGACAGGCTTTCCGTCGATCTCCATCGAACCGACCTCGATGGCCGCCGTTTCGCGCGTAACGGTATATTTCAAGGCATTCCCGATCAGGTTGTCGAGGACCATCCGCAGCAGGCTTTCATCGGCCGTGGCCACCACGCCGTGGGCGATCCGAAAGTCGACCTGTCGGTCAGGGATGGTCAGTTTCAGCGTCGAGGCGACTTCCTGCGCCATCGAGCTCAAATCGACCGTCTCCCTGTGCAGTTCGGAGCGGCTCGTCTGTGAAAAACTGAGCAGGGCGTCAATGAAATGGTTCATGCGCAAGATGGTATCGTGAGCTTTCTGGACATATCCCTTGCATTCCTCCTGAAGGTGATCGTGGCAAAGCATCTTGATCGACTGACAATACATGCCCAGCAGGTTTAATGGCTGCCGCAGATCGTGGGCGGCGGTGAAGTTGAAGGCTTCCAGCTCCCGGTTGGCCATTTCCAGTTCGGCGGCCCGCTCCGCCAGCTCTCCGTTTAGTCGCGTGATCTCTGCCCTTGCTTGCTGCAGTTCGGTGATGTCGAAGGCTACACCGGCGACAAATGCCGTTTGGCCATCGGCGCCAGGCACGGCGAACTTGTTGACCAGCGCTTGATGCACGACATGGTTCTCATGGCACAGGGCTTCGATGGTCTGCAGCTGTCCCTGACCCGCCAGAACGCGCTCGTCGTTCTCCCGGAACTTTCGGGCGCTATCCGCCGGGAAGACTTCCTCGTCGGTCTTCCCCAGCAGCTCCGGCAGCTGCCTGCAGAAAATCCGCTCTGCTTCCGGATTGGCATACATGTACCTGCCATCCCGGTTCTTTATCCAGGCCGCTGCGGGCAGGTGGAGCATGAAGGAAGCGAAGCGCTGTTCGCTCTCCAGGAGACGCAGTTCGTAACGTTTCCTCTCGGTTATGTCGCTGACGAAGGCCAATGCCGTTGATGGTCTCGATGAAACTCACGCAGATTTCCAGCGGGAACTCGCTGCCGTCCTTGCGGCGCCCGACCAGGTCGAGGAGCTGCCCCATCGGTCTGATCTTGGGCTCCGTGAAGAATTTCGCCTGATGCTCATGATGAACCTTGTGGAATCGATCGGGTATGAGAACGTCGTGCCTATTGCCGACAAGCTCCTTCTCTTCATAACCAAACATGTTTGCGGCGAAGGAGTTAACGAGCAGAATCGTTCCGCTCGCGTCGATGATGACAACCCCTTCCGGCAGCGACTCCAGGAGGGTCCTTATGGTTAGGTCTCCCTGGAAGAGCCCGGAGGCAAAAGCAACCTGTCGCATGATCCGTGAATGCTCTTCCTGGCCGATGTCAGTCGAGGACATGGCTTCTTCCTCCCCAATATTTGCTGGTCTGGTTGCTTCCGGGCCCCCGATTCCGTGCCCTTGCCTGCAGACAGCCACCTGTAACTAATCTTATCACCGGGGTATGGGCGGGCAAGTTCCGATCCGGATACTCTCGCCTGCATCTCATCCCTCGGGGTCTGTCACTCGTTTCGGTGCGGCGCGCATTAACTTTTCTGACACAATCGACGTATAATATAGCCAGACTGGAGGTGCTCGGAGGACCGGGGGGAATTGATGCGTGAATTAGAGGAGCTGACAGCCAGAAACAGGGAACTGGAAAGCGAGGTCATTGAGCTAAGGCGGATGGAAGCGGTGCTGCGTAAGCTGACTGTAGCAGTAGAAAACAGCCCGACCTCAGTGGTGATCACCGACCGCTTTGGCACCATCGAGTATGTTAACCGCAAGTTCTGCCAGGTGACCGGCTACTCTCCGCAGGAGCTCCTCGGCAAGAATCCGCGCATCCTGAAAAGTGGTACTCAGCCGGAGCAGTTTTACCGTGACCTGTGGGAGACGATCCTTTCCGGGCGGGAATGGCGTGGCGAATTCCACAACCGCAACCAGGATGGCAGCATGGTAGGTTCCCCTAGCTGCCATCCATATCAGGCGCAGTCGGCCAGGGGAGTGCGTTAACTCCCGGAACCAGTTGTCACTGAATGATCTCCTGCTGAAGAATCTTCGCCACGAAAAAGCTGTACTGCCAGAATCGCAAGGCATAATTGAACAAATGCAAAGACCGCAAGTGCAGTACGGAATCCGTGCTTTAGGAGTAGCTCAAAGGCCAGGGGTCCCAAACCGAAACCGCAGAATAAGGAAAAGGCGTTCATACCCAATGCGAGGCCCCGCCGTGAAGGATTGAGCGAAGTAATGATTCCAGCCAAGAGGGGGTGGCTCATATCGTATCCCAAAGAGAGAATCGTAATGATCACTACCGGCCAGAGTAGTGATGCTCGTGGGATGAGTGCTGTGCCACAGAGGGCGGCAATCAGGATGCCTAATGGGATGATGCGCTTTCTCCCTATTCGATCCGCGACACGTCCGATGATCGGCCCAAGCAACATTCCTGGAACGCCATAGCCCAAAAGGGCTAGGCCGATCCCTTCATCATCGAGATGATAGCGTTCCGAGAAATATAGACCAAGCCAGGTGAAGACTCCGGAATGGAACATGCCGTTGAGAAGGATATAGGTATACGCTTTTGCTCCTCTTGAACTCGTAAAGAGCGACCAATATCCCGCAATCACCGTACCGAGGCTTAACGGATGCGGGGCGATTTTGCCTCCGAGAAACTGACGAAGGCGAATTGCGAAGGCCAGAATGGCTGCACTGAAACCGGCTGTAATAAGGAACTCTACGCGCCAGCCGATGATGGGATTCAACAAGGCCCCGAGGCTTGACCCGAAAGCCATGCCTCCGGCTACCGCACCGAACATCCACCCTATGGCCCGGCCGCGTTGTTCATAAGGAAAGAGATCCCCGAGAAGAGCCAGAGCGATTGGTACGATTCCCCCACTTGCAATCCCAGCGAATAGGCGCCATATCATCATCTCGGACGCAGTATGAGCGGTCGCCACACCGGCTGTCGTCACGACCATCAGACCCAGCAGAGCGAGAATAACCGGCTTCCTGCCAACCCGGTCAGAGATCGGCCCGTAGAACAGAGTCGATATGCCATAGGGCAGCATGTATGCAGGAACGAGCATGCCAAGGAAATCCGTAGACTCGTGGAATTGGATTGAGAGCGTCGGGATTAGCGGGGCAACAAGATACGCCTGGAAGAATATGAGAAAGGCCGCTGCTGACATTAGACGCAGCACCGCTTCACGCTTGCGATCCGAATCACCTGTGGGACTCGCCTCAACCTCCTGTTGTTTGAGGCATTCCGGCAGGATCTGATCTCTGGTTTTCATGTGTTCTTCTCCTTTTTGTCAGGTTAATAAGAAAAGGCCGCGGAGGGTGGCCCGCAGCCTTTCTTGTTTCTTTGTTTCTTTTTGCCTGCCAAAAAGAAAGGAGCGGGGCCTAGGCCCACGCTCCTTTTTGATCCATCTTGTGATCAAAGGCAGCGCCGAGCCGTCACGAGGTGACGACTACTACGACTACCGCTACAATGTGCTTATTATATTGGGGTTTAATCACTTTATGTTCTCCTGTAGGTTGCAAAAATAGCAAAGGTTGTATCGAATGTCAAGGTTCTCTTCCCCAACTTGGTCAGAACGCCCAGTTGTGAAAGCCGTCCAGAAAACCTTTCATTTTTGTACTTATAGTTGCAGATAATGTGAGATCATTCCGGATGATTGCGATCCCGAAATTATGATTGCGATCTCAGTTGCAAATAAAGTGAGCCGGAGGACCCGGATAGAATCAGATAATGTGAGCCGAAAAACCCGATGATTGCGATTCTGACCGATTATAATTGCGAGCCACATCTACCCTGATGACGCCGAGGATGCCCAGGAACTCATTTTCCGCGCGGATCTGGCCATGTACGAAGCGAAACGGGCCGGCAAGAACGACTTCCGATACAGCTCGACTGCCTTTAATTTAAGTTGTGCCGAAACCAGGTCTGATGACTCGTAGGTGGAATTGCCGTATCTGCGATGAAGCGGCTCTGGCTGCGCTCAGCTCGGCCAAGTCCGGAGTGTCGGCCCCGCCAGCGGTGCGCGGGAAAGGGTTACTGCTGGCAGGAGTGTAGGCCTGCCGGGAACCGGGCTGTCGTACACGGATAACCGGAAGTATGGCAGGACCCTGGCGAACTGATTGTATCAATGACGGATGACATTTTTCACCAAGAAAGTCGGGACGCCCACCATTTCCGGCCAGGAGAGGAGCGCTGGCTTTAGACACGGGAATTGGTGCCAAGGACGGATACTGGACTATTGAGGTCCCATTTGTCTTTACAAAGAAGTGATTTAACAGTATTTACAAATCTTATTGCCCATTTAGTTATGTAAAGGAGAGGAGAATGAATATTTCAAAAGCATCGCGGTCCTTAGTTTTTCTTGCAGCTGCGACGTCCGTTGCAGCGATGTCAGGTTGTGCTACCTACGAGGTAAACACTGACCGTGGCAGCGTCCCGGGTTACTTTATCCGTTCCGAGATGCAGCAGGCAGACCGGGCGGTGGAAGCAGCGCATCAGGCTGGTAAAGATCAGATCTGCCCCGCAGCATACCAGGCTGCTGTGGCTGCGAGAGACAACGCCTACGACGTCTTCAGGGCCTGCCACACCGAGGAGGGGGTGGCGCTAGCAAAGCAGGCGACTAGGCAAGCCAACGCCCTTTGCCCCCCTCAGGCACCCAGGGAAATGCCGGTCGTCAGGGAAGTCCCTGCTCCTGAGCCGGCACCCGCTCCCGTTCCCGTTCCCGCGGTCGCTCCTACGGACAGCCTGATGGTTACCCCGGGTTCCATCACCAGGGGTGAAGCCGCGACGCTCAACTGGACCTCGCAAAACGCCACGGCCTGCGAAATAGAGCCCGGAATCGGTCCGGTGCAGCCCCAGGGCTCGCTGGCGATCACGCCTGCCGACTCCACCATGTACAACCTGACCTGCCGCGGCGCCGGCGGCGTGGCAAAAAGCGCGGCCGGCCTGGCCGTGGTGGCACCGGTCGTTGCGGCGCCGGCCCCCAAGCTGTGCAGCCCGACGGTCATCGACATCCAGTTCGACACCAACAAGTCCGACATCAAGCCCCGGTACCATGACGAGCTGAAGAAGCTGGCTGACTTCCTTGCCGAGTTCCCCAAGGCCAGGGGGGTCATCGAGGGGCATACCGACAGCGTCGGGGACAAGGCGAGCAACATGAAGCTCTCCCAGCGCCGTGCCGACAGCGTGCGCAGCTACCTGATCAAGACTTTCGGCGTGGCACCGGAGCGCCTCGAGGCCAAGGGGTACGGCCCCACCAAGCCGCGGGCCAGCAACAAGACCGCCGCAGGAAAGGCCCAGAACCGTCGCATCGAAGCCAACTTCATCTGCGACTAGTCCGAACATACAGGGAGGTTGACCATGCTGCAGGATTTCAAGGCGTTTCTCACCAAGTCCAATGCACTGGCCCTTGCGGTCGGCGTCATCATCGGGGCCGCAACCGGCAAGGTCGTGTCGGGGATTGTCGATGACCTCCTCATGCCCGTTATCGGCTTGGTACTGCCGGCAGGAGACTGGCGCGAGGCGAAGCTGGTGCTGAGGACCGTCACTGATGCCAAGGGAAAGGTGACCGACAGCGCCATCGCATACGGTCACCTGATAGGGACGGTCATCGATTTTATTCTCATCGCCTTAGTCGTCTTCATGGTGACAAAGGCTTTGATCAAACCGCCGCCTCCAGGGGCTCCCACTAAGAGCTGCCCGGAATGCCTGGAATCGATCCCGTTCGAGGCACGTAGATGCAGGGCATGTGGTTCAGGCACACCCTAGCTAAGTACCATTCACGTTGAGTCTCTTAAGAAGTGCCCCTGACAGCATAGCAGCTGTCAGGGGCACTTCTTTATGTTGGTGACATCCGAACCATGGATCGAGGTGCGGTTCACATGCCGGGCATGAACTACCTGGGCGAGTTCCGTCTCGCAGGGGAGGCTGCAGTTCCCAAGGATTTCCTCTTGGGAAATATGCCCGCAGTTTGGACTCATAGATAATGAGAATTTCCTTGCTGCCCACTCCGGGCTTCTCATTGTGTGCCCCTCCCCCCCCCCGCTAAGGAGGCCCACTTCGGGATATCCATATTCGTTACTGTCGGACGTGCTTTTGCGGTTATAACTTCAAGTATTGTCCTAATTTCATCCTCAGAGATGATCATGGTTGCTCTCGGTCGACCAGCAAGTTTTTAGTGTGGTGTGGAATAGGCTTAAAGTCGTGGTCCCGACCTGCCGAAAAGAGCCATACTGATAGACAGGAGGGCTATGTGCCGATAATAGAATGGCAGGAAAATTTCAACACAGGGATAGAGGAATTCGACAACCATCACAAACACTTAGCCGAGTTGCTTAACATCGCCTACGACAGTTTTATCTGTGGCACTGCTAGCGGAGGTCTGGGCAGGTTGCTTGATGCTCTAATCGATTATGCCACCTATCATTTCCAGGCAGAGGAACACTGGATGGAACAGAACAAATATCCTAACTGTGCAGCACACATGGACCATCATGGACGTTTTACTGCGAGGATCTTGGAAATTCACGCGGACTTTGTTGCGGGCCGGAAGACGTTGTCTCTTGAAATCTTGGTTTTCTTGAAGGATTGGCTGACGCACCATATCCTTGTCAGTGACGCTGATTATGGCCGGTTTGAAAAAACGTGGCTTACAGCCGCGGAAAGGGCCACGTCCCCAACCGTCCCGCACTTCTTTCCCATGGACATTCCGGTTGTGCTATCATAGCTCACGAGCAAAAGTGCGCAATGTATAAAACCTTTTTGGGAGAATCGCCCAAACCGTTAACAGTTTTTCCCGTGGGAATTCTGCCCGGGTTAGGTGCTCTATGAACACAAATCAACGGACTGAGAACACCTATTTTTTGTACCAATGGCTGACCCTTAGTATCGCTTTGCTGACGCTCTTCGGGTTCATCGCCTACACCCAGTTCAAGGATTATCGGCGAATTGACACCCAAGAGCACGAAAGGCTGATGAAACAGGCCGAGATCGTAGAAAAGAACGTGGTGCCTCAACTGCTATTGGCCAATCGCGTCATTGAAGAAATCAAAAAAGACCTCCCTTCATGGCGGGCAGAAAACGATGGATTCAAACACGGCAATCGGCAGTTACGATTAATAAACGACGCCTTGATTGGAATTCGGCCCCTTCTGGTAATTCAGGCTGATGGAACGGTGATTGCCTCGAGCAATGAGGCGCTAATCGGCATGAACTTCGCCTATCGGGAATATTTCAAGACTGCCGTCAAGAACCCCGATCCAACCATCCTTCACGTGAGTGCCCCTTTCAAGACAGTTCTTGACGCATTCGTGTTCAGTCTTTTTCGCACTATCTCCGGGCCGCATGGCGAATTCGCAGGCATCGTCATTGTCAGCGTAATTCCTGAATATTTCTCTGTCCTGCTGGATTCCGTTCGCTATGCGCCGGACGTACGGACAACCATAGTTCATGGCGATGGCAAGCTATTCCTTATATCGCCGGCCAATATGGGGGTGCCCGGCATGGATCTGGCCAAGCCGGGCAGTTTTTTCATGCGTCATCGTGCAAGCGGTAGGCGGGCCAATGTGTTCACCGGAATCGCTCAGGCGACCGGCGAATACAACGCAGCGGCCCTACGCACCATCCAACTCTCGAATCCTGCAATGGATAAACCACTGGTGGTGGCTGTGGGGCGTGACCCCAGGGCCTATTTTGAACCCTGGCGAAAAACTGTTTACGTACAAAGCACGCTGTTCGGCGTAATGGCATTGGTCAGCACTCTGGGGTTGTTTACCCTTCAAAGGAGACGACGTGATCAGATCCTCGAGCGCAGGCAGTCAGAGGAGAAACTGCGCAAGCTTTCACTGGCCGTTGACCAGAGCCCAGCTTCGATAGTAATGACCGATAGAAATGGGAATATCGAGTACGTGAATCCGGCCTTTTACAGAGTTACCGGTTGCACGTCGGAGGATATGGTTGGAAAGAATCTGAGGGACCTAAAAGCAGGCATGGTTTCCGCTGAAGAATATCAGCTCCTGTGGGAAACAATAACCGGTGGCAAAACATGGCAAGGAGAATTCTGCAGCAAGAGCAAAAGCGGTGAACTGGTCTGGGAGAGTGCCTGCATTGCCCCGGTCTATGACGACATAGGCATCATCAGTCACTTTGTCGCCATCGAGGAAAATATTACCGAACGCAAGCGGGAAGAAAAAGAGAAAGCCAAACTTGAAGGCCAACTTTTCCAGGCCCAGAAGATGGAGTCGATTGGCCGTCTGGCAGGCGGTGTGGCACATGATTTCAACAACATGCTGACGGTTATCCTCGGTCATGCAAATTTGGCCCTGATGACAATGGAACCTTCGCAGCCGCTCTACACCGGCATGGAGGAAATCCGCAAGGCCGCCGAACGGTCCGCCGACCTCACCCGGCAGTTGCTCGCCTTCGCCCGCAAACAGGCCATCGCACCGAAAGTGTTGAACCTGAATGAGGCAGTGGCCGGGGTACTCAACATGCTGCAACGGATAATCGGAGAGCGGATACATCTTACCTGGCAACCTGCAGTCGAGCTGTGGCCGGTCAAGGTGGACCCCTCGCAGATCGACCAAGTTCTTGCCAACCTTTGTGTCAATGCTCGGGATGCCGTTTCCGATGTCGGCAAGATTACCATCGAGACGGAGAATCGCATTTTTGACAAGAACTACTGCGCCGTTCACCCTGATACTCGGCCTGGGGAGTATGTCCGGCTCTCTGTTAGCGACGACGGCAGCGGCATGAACAAGGAGATTTTGAGCCAGATCTTTGAGCCGTTCTTCACCACTAAGGGCCCCGGGGAGGGAACCGGCCTCGGGCTCGCCATGGTCTACGGTATAGTCAAGCAAAACAACGGTTTCATTAATGTCTATAGCGAGCCAGGCATGGGAACGACGTTCACCGTGTACCTCCCCAGGCATGAGGGTGCTGTCGTGCAGGAACGGCCGCAAGGTTTGGTGGAACCGGTTCCTCGGGGCCAGGAGACAATCCTGCTGGTGGAGGACGAGCCGGCCATTCTGAAAATTACGTCCTTAATGCTCGAGAATCTGGGCTACACTGTGATTGCCACAAATACCCCTAGCGAGGCGATTCGTCTGGTCGCGGAGTATGTTGGCGAGATCCACCTTCTCCTAACCGACGTGGTCATGCCGGAAATGAACGGCAGAGACCTCGCCAAAGAGTTGGCGTCACTCTGTCCGCACATCAAAGCCCTATTCATGTCGGGTTATACCTCGAATGTCATCGCACACCACGGCGTGCTCGATGATAGTGTCAATTTTATTCAGAAGCCGTTCACTTCGCAGGACCTAGCTACCAAGGTGCGCGAGGTGCTGGTTTAAAGAGGTTAACACCGACTTTCGCGGTAACTATTTGAATGGATAGGGTCTGCAACGCCTCCCCATCGCGGGCTCGGATGATCTTATTTGCTGTTCTTATTTGCTTGCCCAGTCAGGGATTTTGATATAAGGTATCACTAATGTGTTTTGATGCCCCAGTGTTACTGATACGGGGTAAAATTCAAATACATGCGTAGTTGTATGTTGCCGGTAAGCCTTCCCCACGGGACTCAAAGGAGACCTCTAATGAAACGCTGCTTCGCATTTCTAGCTGCATGCGTAGTCTCGGCTTTTGCCGGGACCGCTTTCTCTGCTGAAGGGGGAAAGATTGCTTCTATTGACATCAAAACAATCGTGCTGAAATCGAAGGCTGGCATCGAAGCCAAAAAAAAACTAGGAATCCTTACAGAAACTATGGAAAAAACCCGAAAAGAAAAAGAAGCAGAGCTAAACAAGATGAAATCATCCTTAGAAAAGCAAATAACACAGCTGACTCATGAGGAGCTGAGTTCAAAAAACAAAGACTTAGAGGGTAAAATTAAGGTATATCGCGAATTTATAAAGCAATCGCAGAAGGAATTGAACGATAAAAATGAAGAATACACAAACAACATAGTAGATACTATCAAGCGGTTGACAAAAGAATTTGCTTCTAAAAACAACTATAACATGGTGGTAGTAAAAAGTAGTTTGGTTTACAATAACGAGAAGAACCAGCTTGTCGACATCACAGCAGATGTACTTGAATTCTACGATAAAACCGCACAAGACTTACTATATGAATCTATCTTAGAGCCAGGTGTTATCATGGTAGACGCAAAAACAATGGTTTTCCTCAAGGAGCTTGGGCCCGATGTGATCTTTTTCACGCCAAAAGAAAAACCATTAAAGCGGCTTTCTGACATCACTAATGGCGATGATCAATTTGCTGCATGGGGGCCCCCTCCGGAGATAACTGATTTATATAAACTTAGCAAAATGTTTAGCGGAGAGCATGTCCATATGATTGGTAATGGGAATTTCGCGAAGCTGTTTCTCGAGAATCCTAAATTAAAGTTATTTGTGACCGGTAGGGCGGTTAATGGGGTGGAGGAGATTGACCGCAATGGTGGAGGTATGAAAGTCCGGTTCATAGAACAGTCTGCGCAGGGCCAATAAACTCAGCACATGTACTGAATCTCAACTTCATTCTATAAGTTGATATTCGCCCCGGATGACGGCACCTGGTAGTACACAGACCGCCGATCCTCCGCATTCAGTCCTACTCCGACAGGTTTCTGCTTGGGGGCCCACACCGAAGCCTGCACCCGACTACTTAAACATGAGACAAAATGAATTATTATGTCCAATGTTCCATCCTGGGAAGGGTGTCGTAAAATGAAAGGGCGGTCTCTGCGTGTTAAAGCAAAACAAACCGCCCTGCGCATGGCTTTGGGGGGCAACTGCCAGGCATTTTATAGATCATTTACCCGCTCACGAAGGTCCTTTTTCTCTCCACTCGGGCTACCAAAAAAGAACGAATCGTTGTCGTACCCCTTCCGAGGTTACTCCATTTCGGTCACTACGTTCCCAAGATCCATAGGCTGCGAAGAATTTGCAAGTTAAAAAGTTTAGAGTTAGATTATCTTGCTCCTGCCTTGATAAGCATTCCCACTATCTCTTGGTTTCCACTTTTTGAGGCAATGCTCAACGCAGTTTCTACGTCACCAGGTACAACGACGCTCCCTGAAAATCGGGAGGCAATATCGTTCGCCGTTGTAGTGACACCAGGGTAAGCTATGGCCCCATTGGGCATCCGAACGTAGTCGCTATTTTTGTGTATTGCATTCACGTCGGCCCCCTTATTAAGTAACAACTGTACAACCTTGTTACGCCCTTTTTGGGAGGCCCGCATCAACGCGGTTATGCCATCCTCGTCTCTAGCATTGACGCCGACGCCCTTATCGAGTAAAAATTGTACTATATCTGCCCTACCATTCTGGGAGGCAATCATGAGAGCTTTTACTCCTGAGAGTTTACGAATATCAGTATATTTACTCTCACCAGCTACGTGAACCAGCAAGGCTTGATCAGTCATCTTCTCAACCGCCCCCATGCCGGTAAAGCGATCGTTGCCCTCCACAGCTACTTTTGCTAACAGCGTCTGGTCCGTCAGTTTCTCAACTGCAGCAGAGCGGACATACGATTCATTGTCCTCCATCGCAACCTTTACCAGTACCGATTGGTCGCTGGTCTGTTTCACGGCCTTCCAGCGTTTGTCAGGATTGGAGCTTGTGATGGTCGCACAACCCACAAACAGGCTCGCAATCAACCCAATTGAAACGCACCGTATAGCCTCTACAAAATTCTTCCCCATAAGCGCACCTCCTTTTGAAGTTAAGCGGCTGCATTCACTTGTGACTGTTGGTTGGCCCACATTGCGCGACCACAAAACAACACTAAAAACAATCGTATATTTGCGGCAGCCGTGCAGTCGCAGTAATTTTGCCCGGCGAATGCCGGTCCTTTGTCTCGTTGGTAAACTTATTTCTTTTGTTTGACCATTATAATTGCCACTCTATCGTTATCAACTTTGGTTTTTTTAGAAATCCATGTCACTCCATTCGTATCAATCCCTTCTATGTTTTCATTATTTATTTCTATGATACCATTTTTCCAAATGTTGACTATTGCAGCTTGTTTGAAATGCAAACCTGCGTATTCCGCATAACCTACTTCCTCATTTATGACAAGTTCAATATTTGATGACCCAAGCGCATCAATATAGTATTGTGGGCTGCCGTTATTATAGCTCATTGGTGCCACGGCATTTTTACTAAGAAATTTGACACTCCCCATAACACTGCCACCGATAAGTTTCATTTCAACCTGTAAATCATGTGCTCCGGCCCCGTGCCAATCAGAGTGATGATGATAAATATTCTCAAATATAATAGGTGTGTCGATGTTGGTGGTGCTCTCAGTACGATGCCCTTGCACTTGCGGTGGTAACGCGTCTGCGGAAGGTTCGGAGAGGCTTTGAGCGTGTGCAGAATTGAAAATAAAAAACGACAGTGAAACAAAGCAAAAACTTTGTAGCATAAAATATTTTAATGTAATGAGTATTCTGTTCATATACAGCCTCCTTTGAAGGTTATCATTTTCCCGTTCGAGTAACACGGGGGCGTCACAAACACATGACACCCCATATAGCGTACGCCAATATGTAATTTATTAATGTGCCTAGACCTCTGTGTCACCGACAACCTGAAGTTGTATCTTCTTCGTCGCCGTGAACAGGGTCTTCTTCCGGGTCTATCTTTTTCTTCGTAGTCAGAAACTATCCCATCATTCTTCTGTCTTCTTCCCGCGTTTAATC
>Ga0316217_10001212_pt1 | contig 34547 bp, 36 predicted proteins | sample 1anoAmetaG_FD_203633 | JGI IMG/M metagenome (GOLD analysis project Ga0316217, IMG submission 203633) | Freshwater microbial communities from Trout Bog Lake, Wisconsin, USA - 1anoA | ecosystem: Environmental > Aquatic > Freshwater > Lake > Hypolimnion/Profundal zone | place: USA: Wisconsin...
TAGTCACGAACCTGATGTTTCGTCGAGGCTTATTGCAGGCCAAAATGGTCATCCCCGTCCATAAACATCCTCAATCCGCACGATATCATCCTCGCCCGTATAGCTTCCGACTTGGACCTCGATGATTTCAAGCGGCACTTTGCCGGGATTGGCCAAGCGATGGATTTCGCCAATCGGAATATAAGTGCTTTCATTCTCATGGAGTTCCATCACTTTGTCGCCAATAGTGACTTCGGCGGTACCTGAGACTACCACCCAATGCTCCGAGCGATGATGGTGTTTTTGCAAGGAAAGACGTCCACCCGGCTTAACCGTGATCCGCTTGACTTGAAACCGACTGCCAATATCAATCCGCTGATAAGCGCCCCAAGGACGGTACATTTTAAGGTGCTCACTCGCCTCAAGAACACCGTTAGATTTCATCTCTTCGACGAGCGTTTTAACATTACCCGAAGCCTCGCGGCTTGAAACGAATACCGCGTCACGCGTTGTGACCACCACAACATCGTCAAGCCCAACCACCGTTGTTAGAATATCGTCAGAATGAACAAGACTGCCACTGGTACCAAGCAGCGACACGTTACCACTGATCCGATTGCCTTTATCGTCACGCTCAGATGCTTCCCATAATGCGCCCCAGGTGCCAATATCTGACCAATCGAACTGCGCTTTGATAACCGCCGCAAGCTTGGTTTTTTGCATCACGGCGTAATCAATCGAGATTTTGGGTGCCTTGGCAAATTCGGCTTCGCCTAAACGTAACGCGCCCAAATCCATCGTATGGTGGGCCAAAGCCTCACCTGCCGCCGCTGCAATATCCGGCGCAAAAGCCTCGATTTCGGCCAGCATCGCCTGCGGCTCGAACATAAAATTACCCGAGTTCCACAAACATCCCTCAGAGATCAATTGACCAGCTTTTATTGCGTCAGGTTTCTCCAAAAACATGGCAACAGCTTTGGCATCGCCCTCAACCGGATCGCCGGGTCTGATGTAGCCATAAGCGGTCGAGGCATTCGTCGGCACGATACCGAAAGTTACAATGCGTCCTGCTTCGGCCGCAGGAATCGCTGCCCGCACACTCGCCGCAAAGCCTATTATATCAGCAACCACATGATCGGCTGCTAAAACGAGGCCGATGGTTCCTGCCCGATAATGTTTGAGATAGAGCGCGGAAGCTGCAATTGCCGCAGCCGAGTCCCGCGGCGTGGGCTCCATTACAATATCAACGGATATCCCAATGGCAGCAGCCTGCTCCTCTGCCAGAAAGCGAAATTTTTCGTTGGTCACAACAACAGGCTTGCCAAATAATGTGCTATCGGCGACCCGCTTCAACGTCGTTTGAAACGTCGAAAGCTCACCCAGCAACGGCACGAATTGCTTGGGGAAACTATCCCGCGATACAGGCCATAAACGGGTACCAGAGCCGCCGGAAAGGATGATGGGGATAATGGGCATAATCTTTTTTATTTTAGGACTCAAAATCGCTTGATACGAATCCTATTCAACCGACCAAATAGCGGCGCGTCAATGGTTTGAATGCAACTCTCTAAGCGCCATTGCAATATTTACTGCAATTCATACTGAATTATGAATCTACAGCTCTTTACTGCGACGATAGCGGAAATGGGTAATGTCGGGCGGGAAAAACATTCCCCACGTCCATTCGACAAAAATCCGCACTTTCCGCCTAAAATGAGCGTTGAGTATCGCCTCATCATTGGCTTGGGCAAAAGGACGCACGAAATTTGACGGGCAACTCGCCAAACACGCGATATTCGTTTACCTTCTGTTAAAGGGTTGATTTCGGGCAGCCATAGCAAAAAAGCGATAGACAATGTGGACCTTCTTTTGGTATCCTGATGGTACAACTGATCCATGGGCGACGTGGTACAAAAAACAAGATGCGAGGGTTAAGGGTGCTCATGACAGGTGCATTGATTTTTTGAAGGTAAGGGAAGTTCATGAATGGCGGATACCTTATAGCGACAAGCTCGAAACCTATGACGGAATTTACGAAATCCGGATTAAAACCAAGGTTCAGCATCGGCTTTTGGGTGCCTTTTCCCCCGGTAGGCAGTTTGTGATCCTTCTGTCCTGCACCCACAAAGATGAGGTTTATGATCCGAAAGATGCGCTAAACACCGCTGAGAGACGATTGAAAGAGGTAAAAAATGGAACCGTCACGCCAATCCAATGCGAGCCTCCATAAAAAACTTCAGAAGCTTTCAGATAAAGATTATCGCGACGGCTTTCTGGAAACCGATGTTAAAGGGGGCATTGCCTACCAAATCCAAGCCTTGCGAGAAAAGGCTGGCTTGAGCCAAGAGGCCTTCGCAAAGAAAATCGGCACGAAGCAAAGCGTTGTTTCTCGGCTGGAAAATACCGAATACGGCGGTATGAACGTCAATACATTGCTTGAAATTGCCAAAGCGCTCGATATCGGCCTGCAAATCCGTTTTTGCGATTATATTGAAGTCATTAAGCGAGATATCAGTCCGAAAGCGATGAAAGTCGATACGATTTTCGAAACGGTAGAAAAGGTTAAAAACATCTCTCTTGAAATATCTAGAATAATTCAGACGGGATCGCGGCCTTTTTCAATGGTTATTAATACAGGAGAACTACCATGGTTTACAAACCAACCGAAGGGTCCGACCCAACCATTCTTAGGGTCCGCGACCCCAATTTCCGAGATATTTACTCGAACCACATCCTCGTCAGCATGTCACCGTTTGACATATCATTAACATTTTCAAAAAGCACTGAGATTGCTCCCGGACAGCTAGGCTTAATCGATCTTTTCAATGTTACGATATCTCCGCAGCAGTTTAAATCCGCAGTGAGAGTATTGACCGATACCCTCGCCGCTTATGAAGAAAATTTTGGCCGTCTCTCAATTGATGATGTCGATATAGAGCCTCAGCACAGCAAAGAAGAGTTATCAAAGCTAATATCCGAATCCCGTTCAAAAAATATTGAAGCCCGAAAAAAGGCTAAGGCGAGCTTGAAGCGATAGATTGTTTAATGCAATGGCCCCCGCGCCGAGGTGCGGGGCAATGGTTTTTCGTTCCAAACACGAGCGAAAGCAGCTTATCAGCCGCGCTTATTTTGCCGATTAGCGATTAAATCATCAACCACGGTTGGATCGGAAAGGGTCGAGGTATCGCCAAGACTGCCAAACTCATCTTCGGCAATTTTACGCAAGATACGGCGCATGATCTTGCCCGAACGCGTTTTAGGAAGGCCCGGTGCAAATTGAATAAGATCTGGGGAAGCGATTGGTCCGATTTCCTTGCGCACCCAGCCGACAAGTTCCTTGCGAAGCGCGTCTGTTGGCTCTGTGCCGCCCATGAGCGTGACATAAGCATAAATGCCTTGGCCTTTAATATCATGCGGGTAGCCAACCACAGCCGCCTCTGAAACCTTTTCATGCGCGACCAAAGCGCTTTCAACTTCTGCCGTACCCATCCGGTGGCCGGAGACATTGATCACATCATCCACGCGGCCTGTGATCCAATAATAACCATCGGCGTCACGGCGGCAGCCATCACCCGTGAAATATTTATTCGGATAAGTCGCGAAATAGGTCTCCATAAAGCGCTTATGATCGCCATAGACGGTCCGCATTTGGCCCGGCCAACTATCGGAAATGACGAGATTGCCCTCACACGCGCCTTCTAAAACAACACCATTGGCGTCGACGATTTCAGGCTTCACGCCGAAGAAGGGTCGGGACGCTGAGCCGGGTTTCTGGGCAATCGCACCGGGCAGTGGTGTGATTAAAATACCACCCGTCTCGGTCTGCCACCATGTATCGACAATCGGGCAACGATTATCGCCAACGACGCGATGATACCATTCCCATGCTTCGGGATTGATCGGCTCGCCAACCGAACCCAAAAGCCGCAGCGAGGCGCGGGATGTTTTCTTAACGGGCTCTTCGCCAGCACCCATCAAGGAGCGGATAGCCGTAGGGGCCGTGTAGAAAATATTGACCTTATGCTTATCAACCACATCCCAGAACCGGGAAATCGTTGGATAGGTTGGAATCCCTTCAAACATCAAGGTTGTGGCCCCATTCGCAAGAGGACCGTAGACGATATAGGAATGCCCCGTGACCCAGCCGACATCGGCGGTGCACCAGTAAATATCGCCATCGTGATAATCGAACACATATTGATGGGTCATTGACGCATAGACGAGATAGCCGCCCGTTGTATGCACGACGCCCTTTGGTGCGCCTGTCGAACCTGAGGTATAGAGGATAAAGAGCGGCGCTTCCGCTTCCATTTCTTCAGGCTTGCATTGCGCTTCGGCATTCTTGGCTTCGACATCATAATAGTAGTCTCTTCCGTCCTGCATATGCACATCGCCACCGGTGCGTCGGACAACAATCTGGGACGTGACAACGCCGGGGACGCGCTTCAATGCCTCATCCATATTGGCTTTCAACGGCACTTTTTTGCCGCCGCGCAGGCCTTCATCCGCTGTAATCACGACATGGGATTGGCAGCCTTCAATTCGACCCGCCAAGGCATCAGGAGAAAAACCACCAAAAACGATGGAATGGACGGCGCCGATCCGTGCACAGGCGAGCATCGCAAAGGCTGCCTCGGGGATCATGGGCATGTAAAGCGTAACGGCGTCACCCTTTTTAACACCATGATGTTTTAGCACATTGGCGAACCGACATACTTCGTCGTGAAGCTCTTGATAGGTGATGTGCTTGCTTTCTGACGGATCATCGCCTTCCCAAATGATGGCTGTTTGGTTGGCACGATGCGGCAAATGCCGATCGATGCAGTTCATGGAGATATTCGTGGTACCATCGCCGAACCACTCAATATGGACCTTACCGGGGGCATATGAGGTGTTTTTGACCTTTGTATAAGGCTTGATCCAGTCAATCTGCTTGCCGTGCTCGCCCCAAAATGCTTCCGGATCACGGACCGAAGCCTCATACATGGCCTGATATTTGGCTTGGTCGACGAAAGCGCGTTTTGCCCACTCGGCGGATACAGGATAAAGCTTCTCGGACATGGATGTTTCTCCCCTCAGCGTCCCAGCACCGCCTAGCGGCGTTCAGGCATATATTTTGAAGCCCGCTAATATATGCCAACTTCATTTTTTCACCTCTATAATTAAGCGGAGGCAGACTGCTCGACAAGGTCCATTGACCTCACACTTTGGTAGGTTCGACCTTGGGGGAAGTCGATGGTTCTTTATAATCCGCCCAATTCGCAAACGATCTTCCACTCCTCATCCGTCACCGGCTGAACCGAGAGACGCATGGAAGTGACGAGGGACATCTTGGCCAGGCGCGGTTCGGCTTTTACTTGTGACAATGTAACGGGCCTTAACAGCGGTTTGACCGCTTTGATATCAACCACCACCCAGGGCTCGCCCGGCTCGGCGGTGGGATCGGGATAGGCCTCGCGGATTACTTCAACGATGCCTATAATTTCCTTGCCCTCGTTGGAATGATAGAAAAAACCTGTATCGCCCTTTTTCATCGCCATGAGATTAAGCTTGGCGGAATGATTGCGGACGCCATTCCAAAATGTACCTTTGGCACCCGCTTCGACCTGGTGCTGCCACGACCATTTGAAAGGTTCGGATTTATAAAGCCAATGTGCCATACTTACTATTCTCCTTTCACTGGACGGTTCATCAGGCGATCAATCGCTGCGTCAACCGTCAGCCGATTATCTAAGATAGCTGAAACGGCTTCTGCTACAGGCATTTCGATACCGCGGGCGCGCGCCATTTCAACAAGCACATGGGCAGTGTAAACGCCTTCGGCTAATTTTCCACCGCCTGCTTGGAGCACGGATTTACCGCGTCCGAGATCTTGCCCGAAGGCAAAATTTCGGGATTTTAGAGAGCCCGCCGTAAGTACCAAATCGCCAAGGCCGGACAAACCCATCAAAGTCTCAGGCTTGGCATGGTAGCTTTCAGCAAAACGCCTGAGTTCCGCAAATCCACGCGCCACTAAAGCGGCACGCGCGCTTTCTCCTAAACCACAACCCTCAACAATTCCCGCCGCAATGGCTAAGACATTTTTCGCCGCGCCGCCGATTTCAACGCCGCGCATATCGGATGAATGGTAAACGCGAAAACTCGATGAGCTTAGCGTTTTGGCTAAGGCTTCGGCGATTTCACTAAGAGGTGCCGCTAATACAACCGCCGTAGGCAAGCCATGCGCTACATCTTCGGCAAAGCTAGGGCCTGATAAAATCGCAGGCATTACGCCGGGGATCATATCGGTTATGATTTCACTCATAAATTCGCCCGATTGGCGGTCAATTCCCTTGGAGCATATGATCAAAGGAATACCACGCTTTACAACCAATGCGAGAGCAACCGCCATATCGCGCAATGCTTGCGCGGGAACGACTAATAAGAGTGCGCGACCTTTATCGGCGGCTTCTTTGAGCGATGCTGTTACCGTTATCGTTTCAGGTAATAAGATGCCCGGCATTCGGCGGCTGTTTTCACGGGTGGATTGCATCGCTTCGGCTTGACCCGAATCTCGGCTCCACAAGGTCACTTTTCGACCCGCTCGCGATGCGGCCAGTGCCAAAGCCGTACCCCATGCGCCCGATCCGATAACGGAAATACTATCGAACATGGGGATCAGCCTTCGTTTCGAGCGCCCAGCGCGCTCGGGGGGCGAAATCCAAGCCGTCAATCAGGCCAAGCCGTAACCGTTCAATGCCAGCCCAAGCGATCATTGCGCCATTATCGGTGCATAGGGCAATCGGTGGTGCAATGAGTGAAAGGCCATTGTCGCTCGCAACGCGCTGTAAAGCGCGTCGCATGGCAAGATTGGCGGCTACACCGCCTGCAACGACGATAGCGGTTGGCTCGGCATAATCAGATCGGGCAATCCGTAGCGCCATTTTGGTACGATCGGCGACGACATCAACAATGGCTGCCTGAAACGAAGCACAGATGTTTTTGATATCCGTCTGCGTCAGGGGCGCTATCTTCTGAGCCTCAATCCGAACGGCCGTTTTTAATCCGGAGAGTGAAAAATCGGGTTCTTTTCGACCATACATGGGGCGCGGAAAGGCGAATTTCTCGGGATTTCCTTCTAAAGCGAGCTTTTCAACTTCGGGGCCACCCGGATAGGGTAGACCGAGCATTTTCGCAACCTTATCAAAGGCTTCGCCGATGGCATCATCAATGGTGGAGCCAAGCAGAACATAATCGCCGACGCCTCGAACAAAGAGCAATTGCGAGTGGCCGCCTGAGGCCAGGAGGAGTAAAAACGGAAAGGCTACACCGTCGGTCAAACGCGGCGAAAGGGCGTGTGCTTCGAGATGATTGACTGCCAAAAACGGCTTTTGGGCGACAAGGGAGAGGGCTTTTCCGGTCGTTAGACCGACCATTACGCCGCCGATCAGACCCGGACCGGCGGCTGAGGCGATGCCGTCCATGTCGGAAAGTTTCATTCCGGCGTTAAATAAGGCTTGTTTTACAAGGATATCGATCACTTCAATATGAGCGCGGGCGGCGATTTCCGGGACGACGCCGCCATAGGCTTGGTGGGCCTTGATTTGGCTTAAGATTTCATTTGACAAAATGCGTCCTGCGTCATCCCGGTCGCTTTCGACGACGGAGACGGCGGTTTCATCGCAGGTTGTTTCAATTCCTAAAACGCGCATAACGCTACTTCTCTCTTATAGGTTGCTGCAATTTTGAATTTTAAGGACCTCTTTCGCATAATGTAACAACCTCTTATAGGTAAATAAAATAACCTTTGAGGTAATTCAGGATGGATTTCGCATGAGTGTTAGAACAAGAGCAAGGTTTTAGGCGAATGGCAGGACAAGGCTTCAAGATTGGAACCCGGGGTAGCCCACTCGCGCTGTGGCAGGCCAACGAAGTGGCATCCCGCCTTCGCAAAGCTCTGAAGGTTTCCGACGATGCGATTGAGCTTGTGATCATCCGAACATCCGGCGATATGAGCCAGGCGGGGGGGCAGGCCCTCGTTGGTGGTAAAGGGGCTTTCACCAAAGAGATCGACGAGGCGATGTTAGCAGGTGACATTGATCTCGCCGTTCACTCGGCGAAAGATATGCCGACGGCTTTCCCCGATGGGATCGATATTATCGGCTATCTGCCGCGCGAAGATGTTCGCGATTGTTTGATATCGGCAAAGTACACATCGATTGAAGAATTACCGCTTGGCGGAATTGTAGGAACGGCCAGTCTGCGCCGCGCGGCGCTTGTAAAGCGGATACGACCGGATATTAAAACGCAAGTCTTGCGCGGCAATGTTGATACACGAATCCGTAAATCAGCAGAAGGTGAAGTAGACGCGACACTTTTGGCGCTTGCGGGACTAAAGCGCCTTGGGATTGCAGAAAAGGCGGCGGCAATATTACCGCTCGATACATTTCCACCCGCCATCGGGCAAGGCGCCGTGGGCGTTACTGCACGTCATAAAGATGCCCGAGCGCTTGAAGCTTTTTCGCGCATCGCTGATGTGAATACAGGGATTGCCCTTGCAGCAGAGCGGATTTTTCTTAAATTGCTGGATGGATCCTGTCGTACACCGATTGCGGGCCATGCAGTCATTACAGGTGACCAACTGCATTTTCATGGGCTTTATCTCAGCCCTGATGGCCGCCAGTCTTTCACCGCTAAGGGATCGGGATCGATTAGGGATGCGGCTCTGATTGGTGAGAAGGCAGCGCGCGATATTCTTGCCGTCCTGCCAGCCGATATCCGCAACCAGAGCGAATGAAAATTCTAATTACGCGCCCGGAACCCGACGCCACGGCAACCGCCGAACGGCTCATCGGCTTGGGGTATGACTGTCTATCGCTCCCCGCAACCGAAATTGTTGCAACGGGGAACGCCATACCTGTCGATACGTTTACGGCCATTCTAGCAACGAGTGCTAATGCCTTCCGCATGATGGCGGGTGCGGATATTGCGCGATTAAGCTCTATCCGATTGCATTGTGTTGGCGAAAAAACCGCCAAGATTGCGCGCGATTTGGGGTTCGGATCGATCAGAACGGCTGGCGGATCGGGAGCAAAACTTGTCTCGGATATAAAGGCACATTATCCGACACCTGCTCGGTTTTTATACCTGACCGGTAGCCCGCGTAAGCCCATGGTTGAGGCTGAGCTGCAACAGGCTGGCTATCAGGTGACGAGCCTTGAGGTCTATAAAGCGCAACCTGTTGATGTATGGCCCGGAGCCAAGATAATGTCGTTCACCGATATGGATGTCGCGTTGCATTTCTCGCGTGCTTCCGTTGAAGCTTTGCTCGTTTTAGCGGAGCAATCGGGCGTGCTCTTTAAGCTTAAATCGCTTCAGCATCTTTGCCTTTCCGAAGACGTTGCCTTCCCACTCCACGCAATTCACTGTCCAAGGGTAGCCTGTTCAAAGGAAGCGACAGAACAAAGTCTATTGGCGTTGATTGCAAGCATTTTGCCTTAATCTCCTATGTTCTTTGTTCCGCCGCATGTTTTTTTCAATTAACCAGCGTCCACTTCATCGAAACATGCTCTATATCAAGGAAGTATAAACTTAAAGCGGCGATGGTAAGGATTGGTTGAGGATTGGAGCGGGAGCACGTTGACGCATGACTGAGAATGAAGCAAATGCCGACGCCTACCCATCAAACAACGCAAAGCGGGCGCGATCCGTGCCGCCGATTATCGACCTTGCGGCTCAGGAGATTAAATCCGATCAACCCTCATCGGACCCAAAAGAAACTGGAACGGTACGCTCCGCAAAAAAATTAGACCTACGATGGATCGGGGCGGCGTTGGTGGGTGGCCTGATCGGTGGCGTGTTGGTTGCGGGCGCTTTCACTTTTATTCCGACGAAAGACAATGCATCGGATCGGCTAGCGGCGCTTGAAGTGGCGGTTAGCCAGCTTGCGTCGCAAGAATCGCTCAAACCCTTCAACGCGCGTTTGGCGAGCCTTGAAAGCAAAGCCATCAATTTTCAAAAAGCATTGGAGCAAAACGCCACATCATCGCCAGAGCTAACGGCCCGGTTCAACAAGATTGAACAAGCCTTAAGCCATCTTACTGCCCAAACCCCTTCATCGGATGCGTCCTTAAGCAGAGATACATTACGTTTAACGCTCGCTATGCTCATCAAAGATAAAATCATACAAAACTTGCCTTTTGACGATGAATATAAAGCGTTGATCGGCTTGGCTGGACCATCAAGCGGCAATGTTTTTTTACAAAAATTTTCTACATCGGGATTGATATCCTATGACGCGTTGAAGCTTGAATTGCTTCAATCCATCACGCCTTTAAAATCTCAAGGAGACGCTATTCCATCTTCATCCACCGCATGGACTGATCGCGTGTTTGATATGCTTTCGCGCGTTGTTAAAATTACGCCTGTTGATCAAGTAAACACGGCAATGAAAGCAAGTATTGCAGAGATCGAAACAGCAATCACCAATCACCAAGGCGCTAAAGCGTTTGAACTTTGGCAATCTTTACCTGAAGCAGATAAGAAAGCGCTTGCCAAATGGGCTTCTCACCTTCGAGACAAATTGGATGCCGAAACAGCGGCTGACGCGCTTATCACCGATACGCTGCATGGGGTGGACATGAAGGGAGCTAGCCAATGATCAGGCTGACCTTAAGTCTTGTTATTCTAACTTCCATTGCGCTGGGTTTAGCTTGGCTCGCGGATATGCCGGGTGGTGTTACCTTAACCCTGTTGGGGTTTAAGATTGAAGCATCACTGGCGGTATCAGCCATTGCGATTGTTACGCTCGCAATTACACTCGCTGTCTTATGGTCTCTCATTCGATTTGTTTTTCGCTTGCCTCGTCTTATTTCCATTGGATGGCATACGCGGCAAAGACATAAAGGCCATCTCGCCATTTCGCGCGGTATGATTGCGGTGGGAGCGGGTGATTCAAAAATGGCGCATCGCAGCGCTACCGAAGCGATCCGCCTGCTGGGCCGTGAGCCTTTGACCCTGCTTTTATCTGCCCAAGCGGCGCAAATGGAAGGTGATGGTGCATCGGCTAGGCGGGCGTTTCACGATATGCTGGCAAGCCCCGATACAAAGCTTTTGGGCTTGCGCGGTCTTTTTATCGAAGCGCAACGGGCGGGCCAGGCATATGAGGCCGTTAAATACGCGGAAGAAACGGTTACCCTTGCACCGAAAACGGCTTGGGCGGTCGACGCTTTAATCGAACACCATGCAAAAGCCGGCGACTGGCAAAAGGCGCTGATCGCGTTGGATCGCGGTGGCGGGGCCTTTGAGCGGCCAGACCGTAAACGTAAACGCGCCGTCTTACTGACCGCCGATGCCCTATCCCATGGCGATGGTGCGCCTGAACAGGCCATCGATGCCGCACGGGAAGCGGCAAAGCTTGCGCCTGAGCTTGTGCCGGCGCAGACAGTTTTTGCCCGCCTGCTCTCTCGCCAAGGCAATTATCGAAAAGCGTCTCGCCTTTTGGAGGCGGCATGGGCGTTAAATCCGCATCCAGACCTTGCGGAAGCCTATCTTTCAATCCGGCCCGGTGATGCCGCGCGGGAACGGCTGGCGCGGGCGAAAAAGCTCATGGCGCTCCAACCCGACCATCCAGAAAGCCGCTATGTTTTGGCGCGGACTTATGTGGAGACGCGGGAGTTCGAAAAAGCGCGCGAAGCAATCGCGCCCTTGCTGGAAACGGCACCCACCGTTCGAATTTGCCTCCTTATGGCCGAGCTTGAACAGCTCGACCATGGCGATGGCGGCCCTGTGAGGGAATGGTTAGGGCGGGCCTCGCACGCGCCGCGCGACCCAAGCTGGATCGGGGACGGATTGATCAGCGATACTTGGGCGGCGATTTCGCCGCTTTCGGGTAGGCTGGACGTATTTACCTGGGCGAAACCCGCCGAGACACTGATGGATCGACGGTTTTCGGAGGTTTTGAATGGGACGCTTCGCTCGCTTGGTTCAGCCCAAGCAGCCTCAAACGCGCCTCCAGAATCACTTCCGCTTGCGCCCGGCTTAAACAAAACATTATCGGCCTCGGCTTTTCTCGCTTCGCAAACCGAAGCGAGCGAAACTCCAAAGCGCCCACAAAAAAGCAAGGCGGATGTAATCTTCCCCTTATCCCACTCGCCCGACGATCCGGGACCGGAATAAAATGCGTTCCCTTAAAGCCAATCTGCTAAAAGGGGGGGTAGGAAAATCACCCGAACTCATGTATGAAACCGCGCGTTGCCGCTTTAGCTCAGTTGGTAGAGCACAGCTTTCGTAAAGCTGGGGTCAGGTGTTCGAGTCACCTAAGCGGCACCATGTCTTTCATGTTAGAAGTTGAGAATGTCACCCTATCCGCTTCACTTCGAAGTGACGCGCGGGTGGTGTCGAGCGGCTTTCATTGTCAATTCGATCATCGTCTGTTATTTTTGATGGGTACGATCGGTGGGCGCATTCAAAAATGGTAACCAGCGACTTATCAAACCTCATTGGGCGCGTCAGCTTAGGTGATCGCGAAGCCTTTCGTGCATTATACGGCCAAACCAGCGCGAAACTTTTTGGTGTTTGTTTGCGTATATTGAAAGACAGAAGTGCTGCTGAGGATTGTTTACAGGATGTTTTCGTTAAAATTTGGCAGAACGCCTCTAAATATTCTGAGTCAGAGTATAACCCCTTGACATGGCTTATGGCTATTGCCCGAAACGATGCGATTGATAAAATCAGGGCTCGCAAACCTCAGGCGATTGATATTGACGATGTTTTGGATATTGCATCGGAAGCACCCAGCCCTGAGATGGTTACCATTTCTTCGTCCGAGATGAATAGAATCGAGAAATGTTTGCGCACGTTGAAGCCCGAGCAAGCAGCAGCGGTACGCGGTACCTATCTCGATGGGTTTAGTTATCAGGATTTGGCAGATCGCTATCAATTGCCCCTTAATACCGTGCGCACTTGGCTTCGAAGAAGTTTGATCGTTCTGCGGGAGTGTTTACAGCAATGAGCGCTGACAGACCCTTGAATGGCGAAGATGATGCTCTGGCGGCTGAATATGTGTCCGGTATTCTGCCCCTTACCGAGCGCGTTGCGTTTGAACGGCGTCTTGAGTCCGAACCATTGCTGAGAAAATATGTCAGGTTCTGGGATGAAAAGCTTCTGCCTTTGACCGAGACCGTCGCGCCTATTGACCCACCAAAACGCGTACTCACTTCCATTGAAAACCAATTATTTGCAAATGAAAATCCGAAATTAAGCATCTTCAATGGCTTAATGTTCTGGCGGACGCTTAGTTTTACTTCGCTGGCGGCGTTGGCGGGCGCGCTTATCCTGTATGCCGGGACGTTTCGGCCAAGTAGCATCAGTTCACCAATATTCGTTGCCGAGCTAAGCGGTGTGCAACCATCGTTCAAATTGCTGGTCTATTATGATCGTGAAAAAAGCGAGATCAAATACAACCGCATCAATGGTGTGCCATTGATGGGGCGGGATTTTGAACTTTGGCTGATTGTTGGAAAAGAAGCCCCTCTTTCATTGGGCGTTTTGTCGCATGAGGCAAAAGGTACACTTAAAGTTAGCCATGAAATGGCGGCTAAATTTATAGATTCAACAGTAGCAATCACTGACGAGCCTTCGGGAGGCTCCCCTACAGGGCATCCAACCGGATCGGTTTTGGCAACTGGTAGTTTAATTTCGATTTAATGATGTGCGAAGGATTATTTTTTTAGCTTAATTGAAACTTAAAGTCGCAGCATCTCGTTTCTCCTTTTAGCCAGCCAATCTTAAGGCAGGTTCAACAACAGGAGAGTACCATGAAATTAATTCGGACCTTGTTTGTTTCGGCATCGGCAATCGCGCTGATGGCAACGGTAGCGTTAGCCAACCCGATGGTTGGCGGAGCGGAGATGTTTCCCAACAAAAACATCATTCAAAACGCACTCAATTCAAAAGACCATACGACCCTTGTGACGGCCGTTAAAGCCGCTGATTTGGTTGATACACTGCAAGGAACGGGACCATTTACTGTTTTGGCACCAACCAATGAGGCCTTTGCGGCCCTGCCAGCAGGCACGGTTGATACGTTGCTGAAGCCAGAAAACAAAGCGCAACTTGTAAAAATTCTGACATGCCACGTTATCGCCGGCGATGTCATGTCAAACGCGATTACGTCAATGGTGAAATCAGAAGGTGGGAAGCATGAGGTTACAACCGTGGGTGGCTGCAAGCTGATATTCTCTTCTGCGAACGGCAAAGTTAATATCACTGATGAATCAGGTGGTGTTGCTACCGTGACCATCGCCGATGTGAAGCAATCAAATGGCGTCATTCACGTCATCAATCATGTTCTATTGCCGAAGTCGTAAGGATTTGGGTTAAAAGAAATTGATATCCCGCCAGCTTGAACCACTGGCGGGATTTATATCTTAGCCCTTTGTTTTATCGCATGTTTTTTAAGGTTAATCGGTATCCGTTTAATCAAAAAGATGCTTTGAAGCCCCATTTTTCAGCCAGCGCCCAGGTTTCCGATACCGATACAACGCCGGCAGTCGTTGATACTTCGCGCATGGAACAAGCTGCCGTGGCATGGCCAAAGCGTAATGCCTCATCGACCGGATAGCCTTCATGCCAATAATATAAAAATCCCGCGGCAAAAGCATCGCCCGCGCCATTCACGCCCGCAATTTCAGTCGGCGGGATGGCCACTGAGCCGACTGAAAACAGATGACCATCGCGGCTGAGCGCAATAGCGCCTTCGGGGAAATGGGCGGCTGCGATGGAAACCGGGCCGAGGTCCAAGATTTTTTCGAGCGCTTCGACGATTTTATCGGGAAGCGTTTGTAACCCGTCGCGCGTTTCAACATCGGCAACGGCGCCGATCTCAAAATCATTGACGATCAAGAGATCAAGATAAGGCAAAGCGGATCGGCCAAAATGCCGGACTTTCTCGCGTGTGGTCGTAACCATTTCGAGATTGGTTTTTAGCCCCGCTTGTTGTGCGGCCTTAAGCACGGTTGCCCATCCGGTTGTGTCGCTACCCCATGGGCCATCCATGGTCTTGTGCGCACCGGGAAGGCCTAAATGCAACAGCCTGGCGGTCGTGGTGCTAAAATCGAAATCATCGGGCGAGAGCGCATCGGCGACGCCGGGGAAATAAAGATGGGTTCGCTTGCCGCTTTCATGCGCATTAAAACAATCGGTGAACGCCGTCATGCCGCCTTTGATCATGGCGAGACGGTCGCGTTTAATGCCTGCTTCATCGCATTTTTCGATCAAAAACTGACCATCCGAATCATCGCCGACAATGCCCATCGTTTCGACGAAAAATTCAGGATCAAGACGTTTCAAATCAAACGCCATATTCGAGCCGGAGCCGCCGCCTTGACGATCTAACGCGGTGATCGTGCTCATCGTATCTTCGGACGGCCAAACCAGAAGGGATTTATTGTTATCAACGCACCATGATCCGGCCGTGAGTATTCCGCTACGCTGCGTCATAACGCCTGCCTCACGCCGATTGAAGTACCGTTTCCGTGATCACATTATCATCCGCAAAAGAGCGGGCGGGCGTGATCGCGCTCGATTTCAGGGCATCGTGATAGGAGGACACGGCTTCCGTTGGTGTTAATGCGCCCGAGGCGACGGCGCGCATGTGGTGGATCATTTCAAGCGGCGACTCGGCTAAGTTTATTTTTCGACCAAACAAGGCAACGCGGGCGCCATATTTTTCGGCTTGGAAAATAAGCTCAAAGCAGTCGCGCGTTGTTCCGGCCCCGCCACCCAAAACACCAACAATAAGGCTCGGATCAAAGGAGGCGAGTTCATCAAGCGCACGGGGGCCGTTATAGGCAATTTTTAAAAATTGCGGACGCTCGGCTTCGGTTAAGCCTGCAAGGCAGCGAATAATCGCGTCGTTGACGTAACGGGGCATGTCTTCCGTCGAAATCTGAGCGGCGTTTGGGTTAAACACTTCGAGAAAATAGGCCATGCCATGCGCCATCGCGTCTTCGCGAAATTCGCTAAACGCTTCGAGCGAATAATGATCGGCATCAAGATCATTGTTAAACGTGATCGAATAAAGGCCCAAATCTGTAAACGGAATGGCGCGTGAAACGGCGGCGGTACGGAAAGGGCGCGAAGGGGTATGGTGATAGGTGGCTCCCCGATGCCGCCAAATATCGGTTGTGTCATTGGCGCGGATCGCGAATTTAATACCCGACCCCTGAGCAGTGCCGCGCTTATGGAGCTGTTCAAGATTGGAAAGCGAAGTCAGCATGATATCGACGACATCCTGCTGGATGATCGCTTCGATCGATTCCAGAAATTCGATGCGGGTGCGGAAGCGGGAGCTTGTGCCATCGGGTTTACGCATCGGTCCTATCGCGTGCAGGCCCGGACCCATATCGGGGTCCTTCGCATCGGCGATGATGAAATCGTTGCGTGTATAATGGCCCGCGCGAATGCGCGCGAGTTTCTCGTCTAATTTCGTCATAAGATCATTGCCTTTCCGCGATCCGCCCTCAATTGTTGTCGTTTGAAGTATTGGCATAATCGACCCAATAGTCGAGTCAGCGCGTCATTATTTTCCGTTTGGCCTCGGCCCATTCGGTGAGAAGAAGCGCCAAGAGGCCAAAGCCTGCAAACCCGGCAACGAGGGGGATAACCGTGTTGTTATAGGTTAGCCCCATGAGTGTTCCGCCGATGATGGAAATGACGGAAAAAATAAACCCCGATACAGCCGACGCCATGCCCGCAATATGCCCGACGGGTTCTAGCGACAGAGCGTTATAGTTGCCAAAGAGTAGTCCAAGGCAAAAGAAATTCAAAAAGAGATAGAGGCCCAAAGTCGCCAGCGGCGGGGTGCCGCTATAGGCAAAGGCCACGATGAAGAAGAGCAGGGAAATGCCGATGCTGGCACGAAGCGCCCATTTTGTGATGAAACGCATACCGAGGCGCATAACAAAGCGGCCATTCGCGATGGTCGATAAAGCGAGCGCGATGGCAAAGCCTGCAAACCAGACCGCAAACCATGGGCCTTGACCATAAAGCTCGGCGAAAATTTGCTGCGAGGTTCCGAGATACGAAATCAATGCGCTAAACACAAATCCCATCGCCAGCGTATAGCCAAGGGTGACGGGATGGCGGAGGGCCTCAAGGCCAGAGGCAAGCAAAGTGCGCGGCGAGAAGGGGAGCCGACGCTCGACGGGTAGCGTCTCCTCTTGACGCAGCCAAAGCCAAAGACCCGCCGCGATAGACATCACAAAGAAGCCGCCGAAAATAAAACGCCAGTGAAACGCGAAAAGCACCAATTGCCCGATGGAGGGTGCCAGAATAGGCACGAGCATAAACACCGTCATCACAAAGGACATCACACGCGCCATGGCCGACCCGGCAAGCCCGTCACGCACCATCGCGGTCGAGACGAACCGAGGCGAGGCGGCGCCCAAGCCTTGGATCAAGCGGCCAATCAGTATGGCGTTAAAGCTGGTTGCAAAAAAGCAGATCAATGCACCTGCCGCGAAAATCACAAGCCCGATAAAAATGGCAGGCTTTCGACCAATCGAATCCGATGCTGGGCCGTAAATCAGTGTACCCAAGGTCATGCCAGCAAAAAACGCCGTGATGATGAATTGCCGATGATTGGGGTCTGAAGCACCGAGGTCCTGCGCGATTAGGCCAATGGCGGGGAGCATCGTGTCAATCGACATGGCGACAAGCGCTTGCAGCAGCGCGATGAGTAAAATAAATTCAAACGTACCGTTGCGATTGATCACGCCAATAATGCTTTCAATTGTAAAGCGATGGCCTGACCCATCGCATGGTGGTTTGTGGCATCAAAATGAATACCATCAAGGGGAGAGACTTGCGCTACCGGATTTAAATCCAAAAACGCAACCTGCTTTGCGTGGGCAATAGCGGATAATTCAGCCGATAGTGCTTTGGATTTTTCCGCGCCGCCTGCAAACATCTTCGCGAGCCAACCTGTCTCGATGATAAGCGGTGGCGATAACACCAATAGCTTTGGCGTTTCGTGACCAAAGCTTGGGGCGGAGCGAACGATATCGATAAGGACACCCACACCCGCCGCGATATCGAATGCGCTGACGCCGTGGCGCATTTTTAAATCATTCACACCAAGCGCAATCACGACCGCATCGAGCGGCCAATGGCTCTCTAAGCAGGGCAAAAGATAGGTTTTGCCGTTTTTGTGACCGCCCTCAATCGGGTCATGATGAACGGTTGTGCGGCCGGGCAAACCTTCTTCGATGATCTTATAATCGGGTCCGAGCTCGGATGCCACAATACCAGGCCAGCGTTCGGAAAAAGTAAAGCGCGCGACATCGTTTGGACCCCGCATGGGTTTGGTTCCATGCGTGTTTGAATCGCCATAGCAGAGAATGCGCTTCATCGCGTAAGGCTCCCGCTTGAATGTGCCGTTATAGATTAACCGCCGTCATAGCAGCCGCTGGATATCGCTCGCCTTTCGCGATGCCGGTGGGGAAGGCCTTATCGAGTGTCGCAAGATCGCTTGGTGAAAGCGTAATTTTTAACGCGCCGATATTATCCTCAAGATAGGCCAACCGTTTGGTGCCGGGAATGGGCGCAATATCGTCGCCTTGTGCCAAGACCCAAGCCAATGCGATTTGCGCCGATGTTGCGTGATGAGCAGCGGCTATCTCTTCAATCACACGTAACAAAGCGCGGTTCTGAGCGATGTTTTCACCTGAAAAACGCGGTGAAATTTTGCGGAAATCGCCTTCGGGTAAATCCTCATTGGACGTGAAACGACCCGTTAAAAACCCACGGCCAAGCGGCGAATAGGGCACAAAGCCAATGCCTAATTCGCGCAAGGCGGGCAGGATTTCAGCTTCAGGCTCGCGGCTCCATAGGGAATATTCCGTCTGCAACGCTGTGATCGGATGCGTTTTATGGGCGCGTCTGATGGTCTGCGGAGCGGCCTCGGATAATCCGAGATATCGCACTTTTCCCGCTTTTACGAGATCGGCCATCGCACCAACCGTGTCTTCAATCGGCGTATTGGGGTCAACGCGGTGTTGATAATAGAGATCGATAACCTCAAGGCCTAACCGTTTGAGGCTCGCCTCGCAGGCGCTTTTGACGTAATCGGGTTTACCGGAAATGCCGAGACGCTCGCCATTGGGACCGCGGACATTGCCGAATTTGGTGGCGATGATCAGACCATCCCGTCGACCTTTGATCGCGCGGCCAAGCAATTCTTCATTGTGACCGACGCCATACATATCCGCCGTATCGATAAAGGTGACACCAAGCTCGATGGCGCGGTGGATAACACGCGTCGACACAGCATCGTCATGAGCGCCGTAAAATTCGGACATGCCCATGCAGCCCAGTCCGAGTTTTGATACCTGCAATCCCTGCCGTCCAAGCGCGCGCTGTTCCATGGCTGATCCTTTTTAAAAAATGACGATGAGCGTATGAGACTAACCTATCCGATCCCACGATCCAGACATAGCCCACCCATCATCAATCCTGTATGACGATATTCGCAGATCGGCTTTCGGACAAAACGATGCGGGCATTGGAAAGATCATTCCCTTTAGCCCGCGCCTCAGCGGTTTGCCGATCAAAACCGTAGCTGAGCCAGCGTTGGATCAAGCGTTCTTCAATGGTTTCAATCGATGGCTTTAAAAAGATGGTAAGATCAAAGAGCGGAAATAAATCGCGCCAATTCGCTCGGTCGAGGAGCAGATAATTGCCTTCAACGATCAATAGCCGCTGATGGCCCATTACCATCCGCGCGGAGGCACGGGCGAGGTCCGCGGTGCGATCAAATACCGGGACCGCAATCTCACCCGCTTCGTTTTTCAGCCGGTGTAGAAGGGATAAAAAGCCACTCACGTCAAAGGTTTCGGGGGCTCCCTTACGCGCGCGCCATCCCCACGCATCAAGAATGGCATTGTCGTAATGAAAGCCATCCATGGGGACGACTTCGGCGGGTCGATCCGCAATCCGTTGATTTAATGTCTCCGCAAGCGCCTCGGCGACGGTGCTTTTACCCGCGCCGGGTGGGCCTGCAAGGGCGATTAACAACCGTTTATGGCCGTTATCGTGAGCTTTGATAATACCCGCCAGATCGTCAACAATAGCGCGAAGTTCCGACACGTCCGATCAGGCTGCTGCCGCTTCGGGCGGCGGCTCCTTCGCGCCTGTCATAAAGGCAACCGCATCGGCCATCGTATAATCTTTCGGGTTGATCACACAGAGGCGACGACCCAAACGATTGATATGGATACGGTCTGCCACCTCAAACACATGCGGCATATTATGCGAGATCAGAACAATCGGAAGCCCGCGCTTTTTAACATCGAGAATGAGTTCAAGAACGCGGCGGGATTCTTTGACGCCCAAAGCTGCTGTTGGTTCATCCATGATAATCACACGCGAACCAAAAGCAGCGGCGCGAGCAACGGCTACGCCTTGACGCTGGCCGCCGGAGAGCGATTCAATCGGCTGCTCAATGTTTTGGATGGTCAACAAACCGAGTTCGCTGAGCTTTTGACGCGCAAAATTATTCATGCCGGAACGATCAAGCGTATAAAATAATTTGCCTAAAAGACCCGATTTCAAACGCTCGCGACCGAGAAACATATTTTCGGCAATCGACAGCGCGGGAGACAGTGCGAGGTTTTGATACACCGTCTCAATGCCCGCCGCGCGCGCATCTTGCGGCGAGCGGAAATGGACGACCTCGCCGTTCAAGCGAATCTCGCCGTGATCGGGTGAAATAGCACCCGTTAAGGCCTTGATCAGCGTTGTTTTTCCCGCGCCGTTATCACCAATGACAGCAAGAATTTCGCCGGGATACAGATCGAAATCCGCGTTGTTAAGGGCTACGACATGGCCGTAACGCTTTGAAAGACCGCGCGCCTCAAGAACAGGATTTTGTGTCATTGCGAAGCCCTCCGCAACCATTGATCAACCGCAACGGCCATGATGATCAACACGCCGATGGTGAGATACTGCCAATAGGAGTCAACGCCCGCCAATGAAAGGCCGGTCGAGAAGACGCCGACGATTAATGCGCCCAAGACCGATCCAAAGAGCGAACCGCGCCCGCCAAACAGCGAGGTTCCGCCAATCACGGTTGCTGTAATCGAGTCGAGATTGACCTGATCAAAGCTCTCCGGATTAATCGTACCCACGCGACCGATTGAAATCCACGCACCGAAGGCACAGACGAATCCGGCGACGATATAGACGGATAAGAGAATGTGTTTCGTCTGAATACCCGCGAGCAAAGCCGAGTCAGGATCATCGCCTACCGCGTGGACGTGCCGACCCCATGGGGTGCGGTTTAAGACATACCAAGCCGCAATCGCGGTGAGCACAAGGGCGATACCACCATAGGTCACTTCGGCCCCTGCGCCGAGCTTGATGGTTTGTCCGAAGAAATCGAGAAAAGGAGCTTTTTCTTCAATATCGGCTGCGCGAACGGACTCAGACCCTGAATACCAAAGCTTTAATGTTTTGAAGATCCCAAGTGTACCGAGTGTGACGATAAAAGGCGGTAAGCGCCAATAGGCGACGAAGAGACCGTTCAGGCACCCCATCGCACCCCCGGCGATAAAGCCGACGAAAATAGCAATCCAAACCGGAACCCCCGCTTCGACGGCGAGTTTGCCCATGACCAGCGAACATAGCACCATGAGTTGGCCGACCGCCAAATCAATGCCTGCGGTTAAGATAATCATCGTCTGCGCGATGGCGACAATACCCGTCACCGTCACCTGCTGCAAAACGAGGGAAAGTGTGCTGAGTTTAAGAAAATTATTGGCAACGAAGCCAAAGCCAATAATGCTCACAATAAGCACAGCGGCGGGAATAGCCGTCGGGTTGGTTCTTAAAAAATCCCGAATGAGATCTAATGGACCATTGCGGTCTTGCTCAAACGCAACCACCGATGTGTCGGCTTTTTCGAGCACCGCTTCAAAATCGGAGATGGTTTTCTCCGGCCCAGCATTCGCACCCATCAGCGCTCTCCCCGATCCTTGCCTGCCGCATTATGGCTCAGCATCCTTTTAGGCAATTTAGACATATCTAACGCAGTTCGTCATGCGTTTTTCTTAAAAGAGGGGGGCGATTTTTTAATCGCCCCCCACAGTATTTAATTTACAAAACGAGGCTTAAACGATCAGCCCCAGCACTTTGCGGTGCCTTCCTTCGAGTCGATCGAAGGAACGCCAGCGGCTGGCTTGTCGGTGATGAGGTTTACGCCCGTGTTGAAGAAATCGAGGCCGTCTGAAGCCTTAGGCTTCGTGCCGTCTTTGGCGAAAGCTGCAATCGCTTCGATGCCCTTAGACGCCATCAACAGCGGATATTGTTGCGACGTCGCGCCGATGACACCCGAAGCAACGCTCTTCACACCGGGGCAGCCACCGTCAACGGAGACGATCAAGACACCCTGTTCCTTACCAGCCTTTTTGAGGGCCTGATAGGCACCTTCAGCCGCTGGCTCGTTGATCGTGTAAACGACGTTCAGGTTAGGATCTTTGGCGAGCAGGTTTTCAACGCTCTTCACGCCGCCTTCGGGATTAGCATCCGACGACTGATGGCCAATGACGCGTGAATCCTTTTCAGAACCCAACACCTTCTTGTTAGGAACGTCGATGCCGAAGCCGACGAGGAAGCCCGTGTCACGTGCAACGTCAACCGAGATATTGTCCTTGTTGATGTCGAGCATACCAATATGCGCATCCTTGGCCTTATCGCCGAGCGTAGCCTTGGCCCATTTGCCAATCAGAACACCCGCTTCGAAGTTATCGGTCGCGAACGTCATGTCCGCTGCATCCTTATCGCCGATTGGCGTGTCGAGTGCGATAACGAGAACGCCAGCCGCACGAGCCTTCTTAAGCGCAGGGATGACCGAATCGTTTGAAGCGGTGATCAGGATACCCTTGGCACCCGAAGCCACGCAGTTTTCAATCGCAGTGATCTGCGGAGCAGCATCGCCATCCTTTACGCCAGCAGCGGCGGTGAGCTTGATACCAGCGGCTTCAGCAGCCTTCGTAGCGCCTTCCTTCATCTTCACGAAGAAAGGATTGGTGTTGTTCTTGGTGATCAGGCAAGCGCCTGTTTCGGCATAAGCAGGAGCCGCGAAAACGGCACCCATAGCGATGGCGCCGAGCAAAGAAGTAACAAGAGTCTTGTTCAATAGAACCTCCCTAAAAGCCATATGAGCCGGTTAATCACCGGTCTCGACGAAACGAGAATTCCGAGCGCTAGATTCATCTAAAGCCCGTTCTCAAATCCTAACGAACATCGAAAATCACGCCTTGTCAATAAATAAATCAACTTGATTTATTTATTGAGATTTGTTTCGCTGTCGCAAAGAAGGCCGACCAAACGGCGGTGAGGGAGAAAACGCGGTGTCCATATTTACGGAAGGATCGAGCGGACCGATGGTTCGATTAAGCGCTTCCGGGCGCGGGTCGAAGCAGGGGGATGTGCGTGCTCACAATGAGCGGCTGCTTTTATCCCTCATTCGGCAGCATGGTAGCGTGACAAAGGCTAAAATTTCAAAGATTACAGGCCTTTCCGCGCAAGCCATATCGGTGATTATGCGGCGTTTAGAAGAGGATGGATTACTTCAACGCGGGAATGTTTTAAGGGGCAAAAGAGGGCAGCCTTCCACCCCCATGGAACTCGCGATGGATGGGGCCTTTTCTCTGGGGCTTAAAATTGGCCGACGCAGTGCGGAATTGGTTCTGATTGATTTTATCGGGAACGTGCTCAGCTCCTTACGCGAAGCTTACGCTTGGCCCATGCCCGATGCGATTATCGATTTCACCCGGCGAGGCGTCGCAACCATCTTATCGGACATGGTTCCCGTTCACCGGGAGCGAATTGCTGGCCTCGGGATCGCCTCGCCTTTTGAGCTTTGGCAATGGGAAAGCGGAATAGGCTCGCCCATTGGGGCTATGGAGGTTTGGCGCTCGGCGGATTTGATTCATAGCCTTGATGCGGATTTTCCGTTTCCCGTTTATCTTCAAAACGATGCTACGGCGGCTTGCGGTGCCGAATTTGTGTTTGGCCGGGGGCATGAATTTTCAAATTATCTTTATCTTTTTATTGGATTTTTTATCGGCGGCGGGGTTGTCCTCAATGGCGGGCTGTTTACGGGGCCTACCGGAAATGCCGGAGCGATAGGCTCCTTTCCCGTCATCGGTCCGGATGGAAAAGCCGTACAGCTCATTGACGTTGCTTCAGCCGCCAATCTCGAAGCGCGCATCAGAGCCGCAGGTGTTGATCCTTCGCCGATATGGAAACAGCCGGATGGCTGGGCTGGGTTTGACAATTTTATTGCAGATTGGATTGCGGATATTGCCCCTCATCTCTCCAATGCCATTGTTGGCTCTTGCGCGGTGATTGATTTTTCTGCCGTGATCATTGATGGCGGTTTTCCCGCCGATGTCCGATCAAAACTGGTCGATGCCACGCGTCAGGCGCTGACGAAGCTCAACCTGCAAGGCCTTCATCCGCCAGAGATTATTGAGGGTAGCGTTGGCAATCAGGCGCGCGCGATTGGTGGAGCCTGCCTGCCCTTCTTCGACAAATTTATGCTGACATCCATGCTGGCAGTGAATGAGATAACCTAGCTACGCGAGCGGATGGCCTGCGCCATTTCGTAAATCTCGGAAAACTGGAGGATGGAAGGTGGGATCGTCCCAAAACGCAGCTTATGGGACGCCGTTCGGGCTTTCTTGAAAAGGGTTACCAGCAAGGCCACGGCGCTTGAGTCGACGTTTGTGATGTCAGAAAATTCGATTAATAGGTCCGATTCGGTCCATTGTTTTTCGATATCGCGATAGATTTGACCCGTGGTCGCCATGGTCAGGGGACCTTTGATATTGATCCTTTGTTCGGCCATTGTTGCTAGCCGCCATTCTTGGTTTTTAGCGCGTCAATCAGTCCCGCTACTCCAGACTGCGACACCAAGCCAGAAAACTCATCCCGATAGGCAGCGACCAGACTAATACCCTCGACGGTGACATCGTAAACCCGCCAACCGCCTGCGCCGTTAATGAGGCTGTAGTCGATCGCGACGGGTTGCGGGCGGCCTATCATTTGGGTTTTTACGGTGACGTCCGTGTTGGGTGTCAAGACACGGGTTGATTTTACCTCGACATCAAGGTCTTTCAAACTTGCAATCGCATTCGAATAAGTGCGCGTCAGGAGTTTACTAAATTCGGCAATGATTTGCTTTTGCTCCGTGGGGTTCGCCTTCGCCCAATTCCGTCCCATGGCAATTTGCGTGATGCGATCAAAATCAAATCTTGGAACGATATTTTTCTGGACGAAATCCGATATTTTCAAAGAGCCGGGGTTTTGAAGGTCGGGATCGGACCTGACAGCGGATGTCATTTCCGCCGCAAGTTTACGAACGAGTTCGTCGGGCGATGGTGCATCGGCATACGCGCTTGACAGCGACAATGCCGCAAGAAATGCAACAACCCTAAATATAAGCCGCAGCCCTTTACCCATCGTTCTCAATCATCCACCGTTTTTACTTAGCCGCTTGGCTGGAATTTAGCGTTTCGCGCCCGCTCTTCACCATCAAGGCCCGCTTTTGCAGATATAGATTTCGCACAAACACATAGCGATCAAGGCTGGAGGCAGCAATCAACCCCTCATTGGCTTTTGAGTCGGCGCGGATTTGGACATATTCAAGACCCATCAGCGCGTAGGACGGGACCCTATCCATATAGGTGCGGGGATCGGTTAGAATGCGTCCACCCCGCCCCGCCGTTTCGCGAACCGTTGATGGGCCGATCAAGGGCAGGATCAGATAGGGACCCGAAGGAATGCCCCACACGCCCAAGGTCTGGCCAAAGTCGCCATCGACTTTGTTGATGCCCATTTTGGCGCCTACATCAACCAATCCAACGATGCCGATGGTTGAATTAACCACGACGCGTTGAAAATCCATCGCCGCGCGCGCGCCATTGCCTTGTAACACATGGTTAGCGCCGACATAGATATCATCGAGGTTATTAAAAAAATTACCGACCCCGGTACGCACGAAGGAAGGTATAACGGTGTTCCAAACGGTCACCAACGGGTTGATAAGGACGGCATCAATTCCGTCGTTAAACGCAAAAGTAACGCGATTAACCGACTCAAAAACATCGTTTGGCGGGGCAGGTTCTTCTCTTTCCTCAATCGGTAAGGGGGTTAAGACGGGCTTAGCTTTCTTCATCGGCGCGGCAAAAGCCAAGCCGGGGGCAATAAGCGCAAGAAGGCCAAGGGGGATGAGAAAGCGCTTCATTTTGTCTTTGCCGGCGTCTCCGCCGCCTTACTGAATAGAAATTGGCTGATCAATTTTTCCAAAACCATCGCAGACTGGGTTTTGCCCAGCCGATCACCATTCGCCAGATATACAGGATCGCCGCCAGACTCCAAGCCTACATATTGTTCACCGAGCAATCCAGAGGTGAGAATGGCGGCTATTGTGTCTTTTGAGAAGCGATAATTGGCCGAAATCCGTAGTTTTACGACGGCCTCATAGGTCTCGCTATCAAGGCCAATGGAGTCGACACGTCCGACCACGACTCCCGCGCTTTTAACAGGGGCGCGGATTTTAAGCCCGCCAATATTGTCGAAGCGGGCTTCAAGAACATAGCCCGATCCGCTGTCAAAGCCTGCAAGATTGCCGACTTTTAAAGCCATAAAGACAATGGCGAGCAGGCCGATGGCCACGAATATTCCGACGGCAAAATCAAATTTGGAGCGATTCATCAGCTAAGTCCCCGAAACATCATGACCGTCAAAACAAGATCGAGCAAAAGCACCGATAGCGAAGAGATTACCACGGTACGGGTCGTAGCGCTTGCAATGCCCTCAGCCGTCGGTGCAGCAAAATATCCTTCAAAAACCGAGATAAGCCCAACAGCGGTTCCGAAGACGATGCTTTTTAATAGACCATTTAGAACATCAATACGCACATCAACATTCGCCTGCATTTGGGACCAGAAGGCCCCATCGTCAATACCAATGAGATGAACGCCAATAATCCACGCACCAATAACGCCAGCAGCAGAAAAAATCGCTGCGAGGAATGGCATTGAAAAAACCGCCGCTAAAAACCGAGGCGCGACAACGCGCGACAAGGGATCAACGGCCATCATATCCATCGCCGCCAATTGCTCGGTGGCGCGCATCAGAGCAATTTCTGCGGTAACGGCGGAACTCGCGCGTCCGGCAAAAAGCAACGCCGTGACCACCGGACCTAGTTCTCTGACAAGCGAAAGCGCAACAATAACGCCGAGCGATTCGGCGGATCCATAGCGCTGCAACACCTCATAGCCTTGCACGGCCAAGACCATGCCAACAAAAAGGCCCGACACCGTTATGATCGATAAAGACCGCACCCCGGAGAAATAGACTTCGCGAATAATCAGTGTTGTGCGCCGGATCGAAACGCCTAAGGCCAATAATAAAAGCCCCGCAAAGCGGGCGGCAAGGCCCAAGCGATCAATTCGGCTCGTTACAAAACGGCCAAGCATTTCAATAAATTGGGTTAAATACGAGATCATGCGCCAAAAAGCTCCGACACATAGTCCGCGCCCGGATAATGAAAAGGCACCGGACCATCCGGTAACCCATCGGCGAATTGACGGATAAAGGGGTCTTGGGTTGTGCGAACGTCGTCCGGCACCATATCGCGATGGATTTTACCTTCGGAAAGCACAATAACCCGATCAACCAGTCGAAGACTTTCGTTGATATCATGGGTGACGATCACCGATGTCATGCCCAATGCGCGGTTTAATCGTTTAATGAGACGGCCAATAATACCCACGGAAATCGGATCAAGCCCCGTAAAGGGTTCATCATAGAGCATCACGGATGGATCAAGCGCGACCGCCCGAGCAAGCGCAACCCGTCGGGCCATGCCACCGGATAATTCGGCAGGCTTTAAGTCTCGCGCGCCCCGCAAGCCGACGGCTTCAAGTTTCATCAAGACCAAGGTGCGGATCAACGCTTCGGGTAATGAGGTCTGCTCGCGGTATGGAAACGCAATATTATCAAAAACGCTTAAATCCGTGAACAAGGCACCAAATTGAAACAACATGCCGATCCGACGGCGCAGACCGTAAAGATTGGCCTTATTGAGTCCTGGTACATCCAACCCATCGACAAAAACGGAACCGGATTGAGGCTTAAGCCGCCCAGAAATCAAACCCAAAAGCGTTGTTTTGCCGCTGCCAGACCCGCCCATGATGGCGACGATTTCCCCCTTTTTTATGCTGAGATCGATCCCCTTCAAAATGGGACGATCCGCATAGGAAAAGTGAACATCTTTTAAAGCAATCATCTCGGAACCATGCAGAAGGGTCATTCAAGGTAAATCCTGTCCCGGGATGGCTAAAGGCCCCTTGAGGGTATTTGGCTATCAGGCAAGCACATGTGAGAGGGGCTATTGGTAAGTACTCAATGTCTTTAAAAAAACATTAAGGCTGGAATGTGCTTTGAGTTTTTAGTTCTAGCAAAAGGCGTATCTGTCGGCTTTAAAAATCGCTGGCCAGACCTTTGACTTCCCAATCCCCATACCGGATCGGCTCCGGTCCATCGCGCCCATTGATCTCGCGTGGTAATCCGGCCACGCCCTTGTCCGCAAGACGTCTCGCTTCCGCCTCCGCTAAAGCGCGCTTAGCACTTGGCGTCAAGATTTTACGCATTTCCTGCTCGGGAGCGGTCTTCTCTGAGGGCTTTTCATGGTCCATGGCAAAACCTCGTTATTTAAGTAAAACTTGCAGCTTTATACGTTCTGGCGGCATAAAGGGGCGTTGGTCAAGTATTCTATCATCAAGACCAGCCCAAATATAGCCGATGGGAAAGCACCTTAATGAATGATTTTCGTGTCGAAGAGACTTCTCCTAAAGAGGAGATTCCGGGTTTAATCGCGCGTCGTTGCGCCATGTTGGCGATTGATGATTTGCTGGTTCGCAGCCTCCCGCTCGACGAAACGCTAGACCGGATTCTATCTGAACCCGAGGGCAAGACTTTATCCGAGCGCGATAGGGGTCTCGCGCGTGCCATCGCTATGGCCGCCACCCGCCGACTGGGTACCATTGGTGACGCGCTCATGTCGCGCTTAGAAAAGGGCTTGCCGAACCATTCCGGGCGACTTGAGTCTATTCTTGTGGCCGGGGTCGCTCAACTTCTCTATCTTGACGTTCCAGATCACGCGGCGGTTGATCTCTCCGTTCGCCTCGTTCAAGCCGACCCCGAGGCGCGGCGTTTTATCAAATTGGCCAATGGGCTTTTGCGCACCATAGCGCGTGAACGCGAGACGATTTTGGCCAATGATGATCCGCTCCAGCGCGATACGCCGGAATGGCTCGCCCAGAAATGGATCAAAGCCTATGGCGAAGATACCGCAAAAAAGATTGCCTTTGCCAATATGCAGGAAGCGGGCGTTGATATTACAACCAAGCACGATGCCGCAGCATGGGCCGAAAAACTCGACGGCATCGTTTTATCATCGGGTTCGGTACGCCTGAAAGGACGCACGAATATTGCTGCACTTCCCGGTTATGTGGATGGGGAGTGGTGGGTTCAGGACGCCGCGGCGGCGCTGCCCGCCATCTTGCTCGATGCCAAGCCCGGCGAAAAAATCGCCGATCTTTGCGCGGCTCCTGGCGGCAAGACCGCGCAATTGGCGAATACCGGGGCTGAGATTGTTGCCATTGACCGATCTGCCAAACGGTTGGAGCGGCTTTCCGAAAATATGCGACGGCTCCGGCTCTCGGTAGAAAGTGTTGCGATGGATGCGCTTGCCTATCAAGGAGGCCCCTTCGATGCCATTCTGCTCGATGCACCTTGCACGGCGACGGGAACGATCAGGCGACACCCCGATGTGGCATGGACCAAAGAAATCGAGGATTTACACAAACTGGCGTCTTTACAAACACGATTGCTTAAAAAGGCGGTCGATATGCTGAAACCAGGCGGGCGGCTGATCTATTGTACGTGTTCGCTTGAGCCTGAAGAAGGCGAAATGCAAATTGCAGCATTGCTCGAAACCGATGGCCGTATCACGCGCGCGCCGTTTAACCGTAGCGAAATGGCGCTTTTAGGCCCTGAATTGGCGCGCGCCATCAATGGCCAAGGCGAATTGCGCACCTTGCCTTTTATGCTGCCCAATGACGATCCGCGCTTACAAGGCATCGATGGGTTTTTTGCCGCAAGACTCATCCGAGCGTAAGTTTGCCACATTTGAAACCGCAAAGATTTGGCGGCTTGTGTCTAATCAGGATATGACGACGAAAATATCAAGATAAAGTGGGGCCAAGTTTGGCGTTTGAGGGCTTATTAGATTTTAGTTTATTCTTTCGCTTTGCGGTAAGACGCGCGGCGTTGAGTATTTGCGCGAACTTTATGGCACCGTTCGCGCGGTTGCGGCCGACACCCTTCAGCGGTCGGATGGAGCGGATATTAATCGCGCCGCAGGATCTTAAAACCAGCGATCCGACGGCGGCTGGTGATATTTATTCCGGCTATTTCGCCTTTGCCGGAAAAATTGTTTCAACGGGCGGGAACTCGCCTTTTGCTGCCCCCTCTCCCTCAAGGGCGTGGTCCGAAGCGCTTATGGGCTTTGGCTGGCTTCGGGATATTCGGGCGGCGGATACGGCATTGGCGCGCGCCAATGCTCGGACCATGGTGGGGGACTGGATTGCCACGTGTCGTTCGCCCCGAGTAATGCCGATTTGGGATAGTTTAGTCGTTGCACAGCGACTGATTGCCTGGCTCAGTCACTCGCCGATTATTCTGGATGGATCGGATCGAGCCTTTTATAGGCGCTTTATGCATTCTATCCGGCGACAATCTGCTTATCTTTGGCGTCGCTCGCGTCGCATCGACCACCCGGCCCATCGGCTAAAGGCCGCTATTGCTTTAACTTTTGTGGCTTTGTGCACGGATATCGGCGCGAAAAGCAAAAAGCGTGTGATTGATCATTTTATCCGGCAATTGAACCAGGAAATTTTAGGCGATGGCGGGCATATCAGCCGCAACCCGCAAATGATCGTCGATCTTTTGGCTGAACTTCTTCCCTTGCGTCACTGTTTCTTATCCCAGTCGGAAAATCCACCCGCTGAATTGTTGAATGCCATTGATCGGATGATGCCGATGATTCGGCTGTTTCGGCATGGGGATGGGACATTGGCCCTGTTTAATGGCATGAGCGCGACTGCACCCGATCTGATTGCCACGCTTTTAGCCTATCAAGACACACGGTCTGGACCCATGGAAACGGCGGGACCATCGGGCTATCGACGCATACAAGGCCAAGCAACGATCCTTGTTATGGATGTGGGTAAATCCCCACCTATCGCCTTTTCAAGCCATGCTCATGCAGGCTGTCTTTCGTTCGAATTATCCGACAATGGCGAGAAGCTCATTATGAATTGCGGAGCCCCTGTCGCCGGGCAGGAATTACGCAGGCCCATGGCCCGGGCCACGGCGGCGCATTCGACCCTTGTCGTTCATGATCAATCATCCTGCCGTTTTGCCGCCCATGACGAGCGGCGTTACCCGTTGGGCGAACCAATCATCCGTGGGCCGCGTTTGATCGATGTTCGTCGCGATAGCGATGATATAAGTGAGCGGATTATCGCAATCCATGACGGCTATCGTCGACGCCTAGGACTCATGCATCAACGCAGCCTATCACTCCATAAGGGCGGGCAGTGGTTGATGGGGCAAGACGAGCTGCAACCGACGGGGCCTAAAAATCGACAGAATGATTGGCCTTATGCCATCCGTTTTCATTTGCACCCCGGCGTTGAGGCTATGGCCAAGACGGCTGAAATGGTTACGCTAACCATGCCATCCGGCCAATTTTGGACCTTTACAGCCGATGCGCCTGTAGCAATCGAAGAAAGTGTGCTTTTCGCAACGATGGATGGCTTGCGCCGCACGACGCAACTTATCATCGAGGCAAAATCAGTGGAACGGCCAAGTGTAAAATGGTCCCTTGTTCGTGGCGATATCGTAGGGTTTACCCCGTAAAATCAGATGTGCATCCACCTAATGGCCAATCTTACCGGCCTTGCCGAGTCATGATAATTATCAGCCTTAGTTTCTTTGGCTTAAAATAAGGTCGGAACCCAATGCCCAGTCATCTGCGCTCTGTTATGCGCGCCCTTCTCTCTGTCTCGGACAAAACTGGCTTACTGGATTTCGCCAAAGCATTGCACGCGGCCAATATTGAATTGATCTCGACTGGCGGCACTGCAAAAGTGATAGCCGATGCGGGTCTGCCGGTTCGCGATGTGTCCGATCTGACAGGCTTTCCTGAAATGATGGATGGGCGCGTTAAAACCCTCCACCCAAAAGTTCACGGCGGTCTTTTGGCTATTCGAGGCAATCCGGAACATGAGGCGGCTATGCTTGCGCATGGCATTGGGCCGATCGATCTGCTTGTGGTCAATCTTTACCCGTTTGAAGAGACGATCGCCACGACGAATGATTTTGCAACCTGCATTGAGAATATCGATGTCGGTGGCCCGGCGATGATACGCGGCGCGGCCAAGAACCATGCGGATGTTGCTGTTATTGTTGATCCAAGCGATTATCGTCTCATTCTCGATGAGCTTAAAACCAATCATGGCTCTACAACCTTAAAGACGCGGCGTTTATTGGCGGCCAAAGCCTTTTCCCGTACGGCGGCCTATGATTCGGCGATTGCGAATTGGTTTGCAATCCAAGAACAAGAACCTACGCCAGATTGGCGGACACTGGGCGGGCATCGGATCGAAGTGATGCGCTATGGGGAAAATCCGCACCAATCGGCGGCGTTTTATCGATTGCCCGAAACGCGCTTTGGGGTTGCTACCGCTCGTCAAGTGCAGGGCAAGCAGCTATCCTATAACAATATCAACGATACGGATGCCGCGTTTGAATGTGTGGCGGAATTTGATCCGCAGCTTCATGCGGCAGCCGTCATCGTCAAACATGCCAACCCCGCAGGAGCGGCCATTGGGGCGACACTGGCTGAAGCCTATCGCAATGCGCTGCGCTGCGACCCGGTTTCGGCTTTCGGGGGCATTGTTGCGCTCAACCGGCGCCTTGATGTTGAAGCCGCGCGTGCCATTGTCGAAATTTTTACGGAAGTGATCGTCGCGCCAGAGGCGGATGATGCCGCCATTGCCATTATCGCGGCCAAGAAAAATCTCAGGCTCTTGCTGACAGGGGGTCTACCCGATCTGCGTAGCCCCGGCTTAATGCTACGATCCGTCGCAGGCGGCTTTCTCGCCCAATCCCGTGACAATGCTGTGATCGATGATATGATTTTGAAGGTGGTGACGAAGCGCGCACCCACGGCATCTGAATTTTCGGACTTACGTTTTGCGTTCCGTATCGCCAAACATGTTAAATCAAATGCTATTGTTTATGCCAAAGAGGGTGCCACTGTTGGCATTGGAGCTGGACAGATGAGCCGGATTGATTCATCACGCATCGCTGCATGGAAGGCCGCTGATGCGGCCAAGCTGGCGCATGTGCCGGAAAGCCTGGCTAAAGGATCGGTAGTGGCATCCGATGCCTTCTTTCCTTTTGCGGATGGATTGCTGGCGGCGGCGGAAGCAGGTGCGACCGCCATTATTCAACCGGGCGGCTCCATGCGGGATGATGAAGTGATTGCCGCCGCCGATGCCCATGGCCTCGCCATGGTCTTTACGGATACCCGTCATTTCAGGCATTAATATCGGATGAATCTTGCCTTTGCGAATCCCGGACGTTTTCTGGCCTTTATACGGATTGCCATTCCGTGGCTGGGCGCAAGCGGAGCAGTGATTGCGATCATCGGCTTTTACGCGGCCTTTGCCTTTGCGCCCGCCGATTATCAGCAAGGCGAAACCGTTCGGATCATGTATATCCATGTTCCCTCGGCTTGGCTTTCGATGGCGTGTTATGGAATTATGGCGTTGTCGTCGATCGGCACACTGGTTTGGCGGCATCCGCTCGCAGATGTATCGGCGAAAGCGATTGCTCCAATTGGAGCAGCCTTCACGTTTTTGTGCCTGCTCACAGGTTCTTTATGGGGTAAACCCATGTGGGGTGCCTGGTGGGTATGGGATGCGCGGCTGACCTCTGTCTTGATTTTGTTTTTGATCTATTGCGGCATATTGGCGCTTTGGAATGCGTTTGAAGATCCGGCGCGCGCCGGACGGTCCGCAGCCGTCATGACATTGGTGGGAGCGATCAATCTTCCCATCGTTAAATTTTCAGTTGATTGGTGGAATACGCTGCATCAGCCCGCAAGTGTGTTTCGCATGGGTGGCCCGACCATTGATCGGTCGATGTTATGGCCGCTTTTGTTGGTTGCTCTCGGCATGACGTTTCTCATGGTAGGCTTACATTTTGCAGCGATGCGCAATGAAATCCTGCGCCGCCGTGTACGGACCTTGGGCATCATCGCTGCCAATACTGAAATGAAGGGAATGGCCGAATGATGGACGATCCGCATTTTGGTTTTATCCTCGCTGCTTATGGGGCGGGCATGATCGTATTGGCAAGCCTATTGCTGTGGATTAGCTTGG
>Ga0316217_10001213_pt1 | contig 34511 bp, 42 predicted proteins | sample 1anoAmetaG_FD_203633 | JGI IMG/M metagenome (GOLD analysis project Ga0316217, IMG submission 203633) | Freshwater microbial communities from Trout Bog Lake, Wisconsin, USA - 1anoA | ecosystem: Environmental > Aquatic > Freshwater > Lake > Hypolimnion/Profundal zone | place: USA: Wisconsin...
GCGTGTTCGAGAATGTCAAAAAGCCATGAACCGTGCCGCCAAGGTGGTTGGGATGCACCGGATAACCCACCACGACCTTCGGCACCTCTTCGCAACCAGGTGCATCGAATCCGGCGTGGACATCCCTACCGTATCTCGTTGGCTGGGTCACAAAGACGGCGGCGCTTTGGCCATGAAGGTGTATGGCCATTTGAGAGATCAGCACTCGGTGGAAATGGCGCAGAAGGTGATTTTCTCCAAGGCCAAGCCGGATGAGTCGCCACCAACGCCCAACCCGGCTGCGAACTGAACGGATATTGTTGCGTTTGTAAAGGCGAAGGCGTTAGCTTCGGCTTAACCCATGAGTGTGGATGCATGGGCCGGGTGCCCAAGGCTTGGGTGCCCTTCCTCCCAGGCCACGTGGCTTGGGTAGTGACCGATCCCGCCAAAGATGGTTCCTCACGGGGCCGTTAAAGGTGCCCTGGCCAAAAGGGAGCTTTCGGGTTCCCAATCAACCGGGGGTTTGGAAAGGCCCAATAAAATGGCAACCGTTCTGAATGGTTCGCCCAGGTTGTTCTACAGCGTGGGCGAGGTCGCGGTAATGATTGGAATCAGCAACAAGAGTGTTTACCGCCTCTTGAAACGGGGCTTGCTGAAATCTTCGAATGCCTTGCGGCACAAGAGGATATCAAAGGCCTCGATCGATGAGTTCGTGGCCAAAACCACGGGTGGCGGCCGGTGAGCTAATCGAGGTCATCCGGGGGCGAGAAACCTCCTGGTGCTGAACAGCCAAGCTAAAACACCACCAGGCGTCGGGCGCAAGTTCGACGCCTGTTTTTGTTCATAACCACGGCTGACGAAATCGAAAGAGATTTCAGTGGACAATTAAATTACCGTGGTTTAATGTCGGCTCGGTTTGGTTGCAGCCATGCAGCCAGATTGGTGTTGCGGCGAGTTCGCTCACTTTTCTCCATGGTGCCTTGTCGGCTCCGTGGCAGTGACTAATGGAGGCCCCTAAGACGATCTGTTCGTCCCGAGGGCCGGAAAGTTACTGCTATGGAAAATGTAATCCGCTCATTTGAGGTGCTGAGCCTGAACGAAAAGGCCGTCGATCAGGATCTCACGCAAGTCGCTACCATCAATCCAGTCCAGGAAGGGTTGGCTCTCCGCCCCAAATCTGAGCGCCCAAGGATAATGGGCAAACCGGTCCATTGGGTCAATACGGGTCCGTTGAATGAGGACTCCGGGTTCGTCCACAAGAAACTGTGCGATGGCCCCACGTTCACCGCTGGCACCGCTTGCGCCTACTCCTGCCAATTCTGCTACGTAGAGGCCATGGTGATGAAGCAGGATCAAATCCGCAACATCCTGAACGAGAGCGGGTTATCTTTCAGTGGATTGGTGATTCGCCGCAAAGAAGTTCTGCGGCGTATGGCCCAGGACTTGACCGTAAAAGAACCCAAGGACGAGGGCCAGACCGCCGATAAACTCCTGACGCCCGAGTTGATCCGGAAGTGGGGACTTGAGGGTGAATGGTCACTGGAGAATCGGGTTCCGAAATTCAAGGGGCCAGAATGGAAAGGCAAGGTCATCTTCGGCTCGCCCCTGGTTGACATCGCCGCCACCAAAGAGCTTTCCATCGAGACGGTGGAGTTGTGCGAGATGATCCTCCGGTCGACGGATCTTGATATCCGGTTGCTGTCGAAAAGCCCCCTGTTGGCTGATATTGTGGCGAAGGAACTGGACCAACGCCTTCCCGATGCGAAGACTGGAGCCAAGGCCCGCGTCATCTTCGGCCTCTCGACGGGCACCATAGATGACAAGGTCGCCGCAGCTATTGAAACCCATGCCCCGTCCCCATCCGCCCGTTTGAAGGCATTGCACTGGCTGCAGGACAACGGGTTTCGAACCTACGGGATGTTGTGCCCCATCCTGCCCCAGCGGGATGAGGCAGCCTACACGCAGTATGCCCAGACCGCGATGGCCGCTATCAGGGCAGATCGGTGTGAGGAGATCTGGGCTGAGGTGGTCAACTTCCGGGTCGGGGCAAAGAGCGCCGACGAAAACCCAGCCGATCAACGCCACCGTGATTCGTTCCAGGCAACTTACCAAGCACTCGTCGATGGTGGGTTCCAGGACGGAGCCGCCCTGTTCCATAAGGTGGCTACGGATTCTGGGGCCTGGGAGCAGTATTCGCGGACGCTGTTCGAGGCACTGGTCGAGGCCGCACCCAAGCAGACGATCCCGAGCCTGATCGTCGGGGAGAAAGCCAAGGCCAAGCGTCCGAACAAGCTCTGGTGGCTCCACTACCCTCGGACCTTCGCCTCCATCCATGATTATTGGGGCAAGCAGGAAGTCAACGGGGCCGTGCTGCTGGGCGCTGTGGTGACCCGACTCCGCAACCCGAAGAAGAGAAAGAAAGTCAACCGTCGTCGGAAGGCTGTCCAGCCGAAGGCACCGGTGAAGGTCCAGTAAACCCTGAGGTCGTAATTGGCGGGGGTGCAAGCCGCCCCCCGCCTTTCTCCAATGGATCAATTTATGCCAGACATCGTCGAACCAAGAAATATCGACCTGGACCTTTTCCAACCGCCAACGGAACCGTGGGAGGCACGTGTCCCCGAGGCCCCGCCAGCCAAACCAAGAATTCAACTCCCCGGTAAGGACCGCTTGGTAGGGACCTTTGCCATCGACCTGGGCCAGAATCTTCGGAACGCCCAGATTTACCAGAAGGACGGGAAGATCGTCGTGCAAAAGGCGAGATCGATGGAGTTCGGGGCAATGAAGCCGGGCAAGTTCGTCACCTGGATTGAGAAGTTTGTGGAGTGCTATGAAGGGTGTCCGAGCGCCGACGGATCTGGCACACCGCTGCTCTCGCTCCCCAGCGGGGTCGCGGCTCGAGTGCTAGAGTCGGATCAATTCTTAAACGAACTGCCCACCGTCAAATCGTGCAACCAGATCCGCCAGCCGGTCTTCGACCAGGACGGCAGGCTGGTGCTCCTCCCCACCGGCTACGACCAGCGGACCCAGACGCTCACGGCACGGGGGAGTCTCCAATATCCGCTGGCCATGAAGCTGGATGACGCCAGGGCTTACCTCAACCGGTTGCTGGGTGAGTTCTGTTTTGCCAACGTGGATCAGGGTAAGGCAGTCCAGGTGGCCGCGATGGTCACCGCTTACGGCATGAGCCTCCTGTCTGACACCTGCATCATCCCCGCGTTTGTGTATACCGCCAACGAATCGGGAGCTGGCAAGGGCTTATGTGTCAACTTGGCGCTGGTGCCGGTCCTTGGCGTCGAGCCTGCTGCGGCGACCGTGAAAACCCAGGACGAGATGGGAAAATGGTTATTTGCCGCCGTTAGGGCTGGCGAGAAGTTCCTGTTCCTCGACAACTTGGACATCCCGCTGGCGGACCCGTGGTTGGAGAAATTCATGACTTCCTCCCGTATCAATGCCAGAGTGCTGGGCGGTTCGGACAACGAGACCCACGCCAAGAAAGCGGCGCTGTTCATCACCGGGAATCGGCTGACGATGCGTGCTGATATGCGACGTCGTTGTCTAGTGGTGGAGTTTTTCCTGCCCCAAGCTAGAGCCGAGGCACGCCAGATCGAAAACCCACTCGACGTGCAGGGCATCATCAGGGAGCGCCACCAAATCCTCGGCTCCCTCCATGCCATGATCCGCGAGTGGGCTGAGCATGGCAAGCCAGCGCCAAGCAAGACGCACCCCAGTTTCATGGAGTGGTCCAATGTCGTTGGAGGCATTGTGGAATACGCGGGGTTCGGGTGCCCCATTCCATGCCTTGACGTCGCCCCAGATGTTGATCCGGAGACGGCGGACATGGAGCGGTTGGTGGAACAAATGCACGCAGCCGATAAACCCTTCGGGCTGACTTTCAGCCAAGTGGTCACGCTGTGCCAGGAGCATGGGCTATTCGAAGGCAGACTACCTACCAAGACCGCAGAGCGAAGGGGCAACACGGAATTTGGCAGGGTGCTCAAGCGGTTCCAGGACCGGGAGTTCCCCAATCAGCTCATCTTTCGTGTATATGGCAACGGGCATGGTCGCAAGTATGCCGTGCAGGGGGCGACGGCGGTGACGGAAGGCGCTCCAGCAACGGCACCGGTGCCAGAACCTGAGCCGGTGGCCACGGTCGAACCAACGCCAGAACCCTTGAGGTCGCCGGAGCTGCTGCCAGAACCGCAGGCTGCGTGAAGCGCATCATGCGGATGGTGCGGATGGTGCAGAATGCATGATCCACATGATCGGCACGATCGGCGCTATCCATGAGGACCAAAACATGAGGAACATTAGCCCAGCGCCAGCACGAGATGGCTGGCGGGGTCGGATCAAAGACCCCTTGCAGCCGCCATGGGACTGCGGTAAACACTCCACGGTCGACCGGACACGGTTGCCTGGCTCTGATCAACGATATGAAGCGTAAACGTCCAAATGCACCAACGGTAAGTGTGAAATCAGCAGCGCCCGTTCGGCAGGCAAAGACACCTGCGACGACATCTATGCCTGACGCGCCGAGAGGCATGGCCCTGACGACCCCCACGACGAGGAAGAAGAGAGCTACGCCAGCCCGAACTAGTGCATTGCGACGTGCTCTGATTCTGGCCCGAAGGCAACGATGGCAAAGGGTAACGCGACCGAGACCACCAGAGCAACAACCAGAAATCATTCCGGAGCCCGAGCCACAGCCGGAGGAAGAATTGGCACCAAACCCTCCTGGAGGGTCCAGGCGTGCCCTGAGCGAGCAAATGAGGCAACGATGGCAGCAGGCAAGGCAGAGAAGTCAGCAACGGGCAGAAAACCAACAGCCGCCACTACCCCCTCAGCCACAGCCAGAGACCAAGGCAGAACGATTGGCAAGAGAGAAGGCGGAACAAGAGGCCAGACAGGTGCCGGAATCCGGACCTCGCAAAGCGCCCGAGTTGGGGGAGTTATAGTGCCTACGTGCGGGCAATGATCTGCAAAGCCCAACGGGTCTGTTCCTCACAGCCATATCTCCGCATCCATGCCGCCCGATAGGTTAAATCCAACCATCTCCGAACAACCGACACCCCTGGATAATCTTATGACAAACAAAAACGCGACCACACGGACCGATAACCCGCCGGTAGAGAAAACTACGCCCGGAGGATCGAAACATCGAAGCGCAGGCAAATCAGAGGCAACACCACCAAACCCACCCCTTAAACTCCTGGGCAAACCACGCCCAAAGCTAGAAGAAAGGCGTGTGACCATCGAGGGCGTCACATTCATTGTGGACGAGACCGGAATGGTGTCGAGTTCCAACGAGGGTGATTTCCCCACGCATTTGCCGATGGACCAGAAGAACCGTCGCCTGAAAGAGCAGTTGCGCCAAGCAGACCCCTGGATTAAAACAGTTCTTGATGCTGCGGACAAAAGGCGAGCTGCCAGAACGGCCCAATTGCAACAGTTCGACCATGAACGCAAGGCCAAGCTCCAAGCACGTCGGGAGCGGAGGGAGAAAACGCAGGAGGCGGTGGACACCTTAAAAGCCTTAAACTTTCAAATCGCCACTGATGGCACCATACAGGTGGGCGGAAAGGCCCCAGATACGAAGCAGATTCGCCAACTCAGATCCGTAATCAAGACGCTGCTCAAGTTTTAAGCGCAAGAGTCAGCCGCCCTGGATTTGTATAATTGGTCCGGGGCACTTTTTTTCCTTGGGGCCGAGATTTTTCACGTTGGCCCGAGCACTTCCTGCCCACAATGATCCCGAAACACCCAAATCGATAGTTGCTCCTCTCTAGTCAGGGCTTTGATCGATCGCTTACCCTTCCGTTGCACGTGAAACTTAAGGTTACGTGACACCGCTTGACACGTTCATTAGCTGGTGCTATATTTCGATTTAGACACGCGAACTTCCAAAGTGCCTGCCGGGAATGCAACTTAAACCTGGCGTGGGCGGCAAATCTTCAACGCCACAAACCCAAAACACCAAACTTCATAAATGTGTTCTGCGCTGGCCGGAGTTTCTCTGGTCCATGCGCCAGGTCAAGCTCTGTGTGCTTGCGCGAAGTTGGATGCGAAAGTTCCGGCAATAGAAAGCCCAACGCCCGGGCGATAGAGGGCGAATTGATAATACATATGAAGAAGAACACTACTTCAAAGACTTCCGCGCAAAACGGAGACAAGGCGTCGGTTACCTCAGACGCCAACACCCAAGCTCAGTCAGTCTCGGCAACACCAACCAGCCCCTGCATGTCTTTGCAGGTGATGGAAGAGGGGAAATTGCTGTTAGACCAACCAGAGCCAACTACAGAACGTAATAACCAGCCTCTTACCCCTGAGGAAGAACAGGACCTCGACCGGTGTGAAACCATCATCAAAAAGAACAAAACTAGCTTCAATGAGACCTGTGCCGCCATGGACGAGATCTGGACCAAACAGCTCTTCCGACGAGATTACAGTTCCTTCAAAGAATACTGCCAAGAAAAGTGGGGCTTCAGCCGAACCTATGGGTATCGCTTGGTCAGTGCCCACAGGATGATCGAAAAAGTGTCAACCATGGTTAACACTCCAAATCTGATTACAAGCGGCACCCAAGCAGCCGAACTCGCCAAGGTGCCCGAACAACAAGTGGCCGCCGTGGTGAAGCAGGCAAAAAAGAAAGCTGGCACAAACAATATGACCAGCCGCCACATCAAGGAAGCCGCCGCCGAACAGCTTGGTAAAGCCACAGAGCAAGCCAAAGCTGTGCCGACACAACTGGACACGCCTGCGGTTCAAAATACCATAACTCTCACACAGGAATTCTGCCAAGTCGGACTGCCCGACTTCAAAGGAATCCTTGAAATGCTCGACAACATTGCATCTATGGCGGCTGAGCTTGACGATCAACCCACCCTCAAAGTGGAGATAGCAAAGGTAAGGAGCATCGTTGGCCATTACGCCCGGTTTGAGAGCTTTAGGAAGGCCGCTTAACTCAATTTCCCAGCTTCTCTTCACTGGCCCGGAAGCGGTCCGGTAGAGAGAAGCTGGGAACAACGGCTGGGGAAATAACTCCCCAGCCCTAACCAAAGGACATTATTATGATCGAAGTCGAAATACCGAAAGAGAGAATGTGGGATCTGCCGGAGGGGAACTTTCCGGCGACAATAGACAGCCTCAAAGTCTTCCCAAAGCAAAGCTCAAAAGGAATGGAGGATTGGGTAAGAATTCTATTCCAAGTGAAAGTGCCAGGGATGGAGAATTGGAACACCTTGGCTGGACGCAACTTCAAGTTGAACTTTCATCCGGGCAGTGACCTAAGAAATTTTCTTGGCTCGCTCTTGGGTGGCAGGTTCTTTTTAAACGGCTCAGGCCAGAAGTTCGATCTGGAAACCCTGATTGGAATGGAGGGAGAGGTGAAACTTCAGCACTACCAAGGAAGAGACTTTGACTCCCCTATGGTGGTTGTTGCCGCCATGTATCCACCCCAAAGCTTGAAATTAACCCAATCGATTCCAGCAACAGGGAAGGATTAACCACTGACCTCCAACCTGACCATCGAAACCAAAAGGTGGTCAGGTTGGCGGCCACGGTTGAATCAATGAGAGCGGCGGCCTGTTCTGGGTCGCTGCTCCCAAACCAAAGGCTCTCAATGAATATTACCAATGATTTAACGGCGTCTCAAACATCGCCGGTCAACAATTTCGTGATCACCCTGGGCAAGCGATTGTTGCAGGAAAAGGTGAACGACTGGCTCGATATGGAAGGCGTCGCTCGATTCTGCAAGATTCAGGCCATTCATTTCGACGGTAAAGTCCCTGGAAGTGCCGAGTTGGAAAGCAAGCTCAGGACGTTTTTCGAACCGTCTGGGGAATTCTACACCGAGGATCTCAACCTGGATTGTTACGAAAGACCACAAGGCTGGAATCGTCCTTTGATGATCCGAGCCTATCCATACCACCCAGCACAGCGCCTGGGTTTAGCTGGCTTCGTGAATGCCCAAGAGCAGGTTGCCGGGGTCGAAAGTGCCGACATCGCCAATATGGGTTATACAGCATCCATCTCCTCCCCCTCCCTCACCTGTCAATCTCTATGATTCTCTCCCCATTGATACAATCCAGATCCTCCATGACTGATCCCAATGGTGTTATGAGTCCTTTCCCCACCCTTCAACCATTCAGAGACTCCAAGACTGACCTGAATCATAATCTCCCACCATCAGTCTCAGGGTCTCTCTCTCCTTCTGATTTGCCTGTGGTATGTCTTTCAATGAACCCTCGAAGAGCGAACATTGAAACCCATAGCGAGGCTGGATCGGATGGTGGCAATGAGGAGAACTGGACTACGATGGTGAATCAGAATGTGAATGTGGTGGCTGCGATGAAGAGTATCATGGGGAAGTGGTTTCGAGTTAATGGTTCTCAACACTCTCTTTCTTCCTGCACTTGTTCTGACGTGGTTGGGGACAGGGAGCAGGTCAAAGGTGGTGTTGGTGTGTCTGGTGAGGTTAATCAATCAATACAATTAGCTGAACCTTCGACAAACGCGATTAATACAACTGCTACTGTGAGTTTGCCTGCACCTGCCCAAGAGCGAGTGTCCTGTTTCTCCAAGCTCAACAGATCTGATTGGGAGGAGTTGGATCGTCACAGCTCTTTACTCGATGGTAGACAACAGCGGCACTTGAAGGCAGTCGAGAGGAAGCGAGAACTGTTCCCCAAGAGGTTTCGACACGATGATTACCTGCTCCAATCTGCCATCCTTCTGCTTTCGAACGGCTGGGCATCTGCGGAGCGGTATGCTTGCTGTGGAATCAAGAATAGAGTCAATCGGTCCGGTGCCTGCAAACTTCATAAATTCTGCCCTTCCTGCTGTTGGCGTGAGCGAAACACTAAACTGCTCACCTACGTCCCTGCTTTCGATTCTGGGACGTGGCATTGGTTGACGGGCAGCTTTGTGGGAGAATTGACCTTCGATGCGTCTGGGGCGATCCAAGGGGCCTACGAATGGCTGGCATATTGGGACGCCTACAAAGCTGCTTTCGTGAACTGGGTGAAGCGTAAGTCTGTCCGTGGGGTGTTCTGGGTCGAGGAGTTGGCGGTGAATTCCATGCTACCGACCAAGGTTCTTCCACATGTTCACGCCATTGTTGAAGCTGATGTGGTGGGCGAAGCAGAACTCCAGGAACTTCAGGAAAACCTACACTCCAACCTCCGAAGCAACTTGGACTTGGGTCTGGACCACATGGAGCCGAACGTCGAGGCCAGGCAAATCGACACTGCTCGAAGTTTGTTGGATCGCATTGGCTACATGATAAAACCCATCAACATCCTCACGGCCTACCAGAAAGCATGGAATAGAGCTTCCTTCAACAACCGGCACCGGGCTCAGCAACTCAATTCGGATACTACGGACCTGGTTCTGGGCTATTCTCATATCACCACCCGACGCAACAAGATCAACGTCAAGGGCAGCCTGGACCCGAAAGCTGGATGTTTCGTGGGTATTGCCAGGGACGAACGAGACGACCACAGGAGGGACTTGGCAGCGATTCGGGCTGAAGCTCTGGACGAATATATTGAGGTTGCTGTTGAACAGGAGTTGGAGGAAGCAGCATGAACACCGAAAACCACCAAGAGCCTCAGGAATTCGGTCAACCAAATCAAACCCTCGCCAAGTTGATCCAGGATATGCGTGACCTAACCCTGGCGCTGGATTCCTTCACGCTTTCTTTTACCCTGGCCTGGACGCGCAATTCAGGTCCTCAACACCAGCCTTCATCACCCGCGACAACCACAACTCCCGAAGAAAGGACCTCCCAATGACAACAATTACCGTCAAGCAGACCGAATGGCATATCCAGCACGAGTCGGACGAGCCACTCCCAGCCCTCCCACCATTGCCTGACACCTCCGGCTGGGCGTATCCGAAGCCAGTTCCGCGTTACGCCCCAAAGCCAGAGGAGCCGAAGTGCAAAGTTACCTGCAAATACCCCTACCAGCCCAAACCTGACCACTGCGGCGAGAGCGGGATTATCTTCCATGAACCCAACGACTTCTGGAATATCGATCTCGCGGAACTGCTCCTTCGCCTTGGCCAGAAAGTGATCCAAGGCGACCAACGTGATGAGTGGCTGAGCATGAAGGAGGTCGCAGCCCTTTGCAGGCGCTATCGGTTAAAGTGGCAGGGCGGGTCTACGAAAGCCATAAGGTTGGAGCCGGTCATAAAGGAATATCTGGATAAACAGGGGGACATCAAGGGCGGCGGTGTGATGGTGGAATACAAAACAGAATTCGACGAGGACAAGCACCGAGATGTGCCTTTTCTTAAGTTCCGCCGACTTTACCCGGATGGACTCTGCCACTGAACCTGAAAACGATTTATGAACATGACCGAAACCGACGTAATGGACCAAGAATCCATCCTGACCAAAACAACATCCGCCAAGCCCACCACCGCCAATGAAGCCGCCAGTCTCGTCTTCCCAAAGGTTGCCCAGCACTACCCGGCATTTTACGAACGAGAGGCTGAGATGACCAAGGCCCCGTCCATCGAAATTCTGGACCTGAGCGATGAATTCTGGAGTTTAACCCTCGGACCCCTGGGCGGCCATGAAACCCCCACCGTTTTTGTCGCCTCAGAGAGCCAGTTCCGGCGCTACAGCAATACCAAGGGCATTTACGAGCCCATTTCCGAAACCACCGTCACCTCCGCAATCCTGGCAAACTTACAGTTGGTCGGCGAGTTCCTGCCCCCAAGAATACAATTAGCCAGTTTCCTCAACCTAAAGAATCGCCAGCGCCTCAAGAGCGTAATCGAAACCGCCAAAGTTTTCCTGGCCGTTGATGATTTTTTCCAGGATCGTCGCCATCTTCACGTATCCCTCAAGAACGGAACCCTTCAGCTCGACAACCTTAAGTTCACGCCATCAACGCCTGGCCGCCCCGTGAGAGAAACCCTGCCGCTGGTCTATGACCCCAAGGCCGCATGCCCGATCTTCTTGGGCACGTTTCTGGCCAGCGTGCTCGAACCTGCCGACATCGACCTCCTCCAGCGTTATCTCAGCCAGGTTTTAGAGGGCATCAACCACTCGCAAACCATCCTCGTGCTTTCTGGCGATGCAGGGTGGGGTAAATCCAGCCTCATGAAGATCCTGGGCGAAATGGTGGGCTGGAAGAACGTCGGCATCATCAGGGAGCAGCTCTTTCGGGATGAATTCGAACTGGCCCATTATCACAACAAGAACTTTCTCTTCCACCCCGACATGCCCACAGACTTCCTTAATCGAAAGGAATCCTCTATCTTTAAGCAACTTGTGGGCGGGGATCCTATGTGGGCAAATACCAGAGCTGACGATGGCCGGATGACGCTGCAAGGCCATTATCCGGTCATCCTGGCCTGCAACGGGAAGCCAAGAATACATTTGGACCAGGACACCGCAGCCTGGCTGAGGAGAATGGTCGTCCTCAACCTCAGAGCCCCCTATGACGATACGCACTATGGTAAGCTGGCCGAACTGATCCTGAAAACCGAATCGTCTGGAATCTTAAACTGGCTCCTTGAAGGTCGTGCAAAACTGGCCAAAGCTAAACTGCAACTGACCCAAACTCCCGAGCAGAAGGAAAGGGCTGCCACTCTATTGCTGGCGTCCGACTCCCCCTCCGCCTTCGTCCGGTCCTGCCTGGTTAAAAAGACAGGCGCTGAGTTGGGAGTGGGCGATTTATATTCCCACTACCAGACATGGTGCCGAATCAACCGCGTGACCCCATTTGCATGTCGGCCTTTCACTGCGACCGCAAAGCAGGAGATAGAAATAGGGATGGGCAAGAAACTGAGCCATGATCTGAGGGGTGGAAGTGGAAAGGCCAAACGAGGATGGAAGGGTGTGGGCATTTTGCAGGAGCATGGAGCGGTGTTCCAGGAAAACTCGAAAATGGGTCCTTTGGGTCCCTGCGCTAAATCCGATGCCCTTTAATCGCACGGAATCGATCTCAGGAGCTTCTTGCGGGCCTCGACCACCTCACACTCCAGCTAGGCCATCGAAATGCGCTGTAGATCAACCGGCGATCAGGAATGGGCAAACTTGTAGCAATGGTGAGATTTCAGGCTTCGAGCAAGGTAATGACTATGCTCAACGTCAGGCGCAGCTTCAGGTCAGGCTCCAACGAGACTCTCCTGCGACCAGCAAAATGTCGCATTCGTATAGTTGCGTTTCGCTTTACCTTATCTCCTCCTTTTGGACATTGGAATACATTTCGAAACTGGTCATTCTTAGAGTTGCGATTGCCCTGCTGCTTCATGAAAGACCCCTGACAGTTATAGCAAACCACGTGTGAAAGTTCTACTGATCGTTTGTCCTGGTTCTTGTTGTGGAAATGCTACTGTGATTTTGAAGATGCCTCCAAAGTATCCCCGTGTTGAATGCCCGATATTACATTGCCGAGGTGCTTAAGCTGAATCGTCAGTGAATGAACTGCCCAGCAAATAGTAACCGGAGTTGATCTCGCGGTGCTTCCTCAACGCCATCCCGAAGCACATGCCTTGGTGCAGTGATCGGTTAATGTGCTATTCAAATAATCCAAATAATACAGTTGGCTTGTGTGTAACCGTGAGTAATAGAATAAAGTGGCCTTCCAATCAAGAGTCAATCACGGGCAATCTCAGGTTCATCAACTATAGATCCCTCACGCACACATCCAGGAACAAGTCTCCATAAGCCGTAAGTTCCACACATCGGCTCAGGCGGTTCGTGGGACTGCATCGCTGAAGCTCAGCCCACGATATGGGAGGTATCTTGCCTTGAGGCCCCTCGATTCGTTCAGCAAGTATACCCAGTCGCATGAGGTTCCTGTAAAAGGCTTCTGCGAGCACGGCATCGGCTACCCCATACTGCCCGCACAAGTGTTTCCAACTGAAGGTGATGTCGGTCTTTCCCCAGAAAAGAGCACCCATTCCACCGAACATCCCTGCCTCGGGTTGATTTTCGAGCGTGGCCAAGTCCTCATGGAAGAGGATGGACCCGCCTTTGTGCTCGGTGGCGACCCATTTCAGGATCTTGGCTTCGTCGGGTGAAAGTTGCTGTATGATTTGCACGAAGGAAGGATGGACTCGCTTGGCTGTTGGGGAGTGCATCGAGCTGGCCAGAAGGTTAGCATACATTTCCTTGAGGTGCGGAGCCTCAGCAGCAAAGGCCATTCCCATTACCACCGGACCAGCAATGATTCGATCCGGCGCTTTGATTTCTTCTGCTGGCTTCTTGGCGAGCCTTGCTGTGACCTTGGGCCCCAAGTAGTCCTTTATCGCTTGATAGCCCCAGACGGCTACTTGGAGAGGCGCAAGTGCTACCCCGACAGCCTTGGCGACGGTGACGAGCTGCTGGCCCGCTTCCTTGGCGGCTGGCTGCAAGACGTCCTGATAAACTGCAGGCACGAGTTGAGTTATGCCGAGTTCTTTGGCAGCCTCTTCTGCAATCTTAAGCTGGCTCGTCGGTTCCATGCGCCGATGGAAGACGAGATGGGCTCGCCTGTAAAGTGGATTCCAATTCGGGCAATCTCGCTGGCCAGGTTAAGAATCGCATCCAAATCGCATGTCGGTCCAGTTATAGCGGGCATCGGCTTAGCTGCCACAATCATCTTCGGACCCTCCCAAAGCGCCCTTCAGTGGAGCCCCTTCAGTCCCCAATCAGCCCTACGAGTTCTGCTTTCAACCGGCCTCGAGAATCACAAAACCTGTTGACTACGGAAAAGAGCAGTCGCACCCTCAGGCCATGGCTGAAATCCAGATAATCAAGCGGACAATAGAAGAAGTTCCACACTTTTTCGATTTCACCAAGAACGATTTCATGGGCGAATGTCCAGGGATGGCAAAGCTCGATTTTGATCCCTTTCCAGGCAAGGCACCCGAAGATGTGGTGCGGACGGAGATTGTCGCCAGAAAATTGGTATTGCGAGCGCAGCTCAAAGGTAATGGCGTGCTAGACCTACACCCTGGGACGTGCGTTGCTGTTGATGGTCACGGTTTCTCCGTCACCGAGGCAAAAATCCAAATCAACACCATGAACGACCTCGATTCTACGGCCGAAGTCCAAGGCGAGATGTTCCTGTCCAAACCCGAGCCGCTCAAGACGTTGGCACAACTGCGCAAGTCGATGGCCGAAAAGTGATTTGCCACTGGAAAACCCAATCTGCCCAGAAAATGATTACGGAATTCACTGAACTCGTCGGCCTCATTTGCCACTTTCGCCAGGAGAAAGGGGATCGTGAAGCTTTAGACCACCAGAACTTCATCGAATGGCTAGAGTATCACCGTCACGAGGACATTAAGAACCTCATCGTCAATACGGCGGCGTTGCAAACCGAGGTGGATAGTCTCTTGCGGTCGGATCATGCCCAGATGCAGCGAAAGCTGGACGACGTTCTCATGCGCCTCGATGATTTCAAGCAATTGGCGTTGGCTCTGGTTGGCGCTTCTAACATGTTGGAGACTAGGAGTCGCATCGGACCGTCGGAAAATGCGATGACACTGCTGAAAGAGGCGTCCAAATCTTCAGATGGGTTCGTCAGCAGACTCGAATCATGTTCATATGGAGAAGTCCTGAACATTCACACGAGCAACCAGGATTTCCTCGGTAAACCGGAGGACCGCCGAATGCAAGCGAAGTGGCTGCACGCCTTCGATGAACTATTGAAAGTTGGTTGCATTGAGCCGACGTCACATCCCGGAACGTTCAGGATAACACACACCGGATATCAGCTAGCGGATTCATTCACGCCTAAAGCCGAGCGAACATCGGAGGGCCAGCCATGAATTACATTGACGAATTGCGCCAGCTCTCAAAAGATGAGTTGGACGCTTGGGCAGAGCACAAGATCTCCGACACCGCCTACGATCTCATCGACTACGAACCTGTCGTTTCTGAAATCGGATCGACTAACGCAGTCGGATGGGGGCTCGACGTTTTTGATGTCCTTGAGGTCGAGCTAACTGATTCCGAGGCTCGAATCCACATCGAGTATCAATTGGAAGGACGCCAGGAGGACGACAAACCTTGGTTCGGAAGTGCCATAAGCGGGGAGGCTCTTGCTATCGTAGATTCTGAGGGGCGCGTGCGATATACTAACATCACTGCCGAGCGTGATTGGCCCGATTCCGATGTTAGTGCGGCGTCTGCTGAGGAGGAAATGTATTTGGCTGATGTGGTCGAGCCAAATCGAATAACCGATATAACCGACGAGATTAAGTCGTATCTAGCGAAACACCCCGAGAAGCTTCACGATTTGACGCCTCGCAAGTTTGAGGAACTGGTGGCGGACATACTCAAGGATATGGGTTTCGCAACCGAATTAACGGCTATCACCCGCGATGGTGGCCGCGACATTTACGCCCACGTGAAGAATGCTGTGACATCGTTCCTGCTGTTTGTTGAATGCAAAAAATGGGCTGCCAGCAAGAAAGTTGGTATCGGCGTGGTCCAGAGACTACATGGTGCAGCAAAAGCCGGTCACGCTCATAAGGCAATGATCGTCACCACGTCGTTCTTCACAGGCCCAGCACAGCAGGAACGTGAGAAAATTGCTACAGAGATGGAACTTAAAGATTACAACGATCTGAAGGCATGGTTGAGCAAGTATAAATAGGGGTAATTTCCCCGCCTTGTGAACACAATACCTGTGTCTGACAGGATCCAAACTTCCACATTCGAACCTCAGGTGCCGCTTCCAATGCTGAACCTGCCATGTAGGCGGTGGACTGGGTTGTTTGGGTAATCGAACTCACGTTGGATGGCCTCACGACTGTTTCGGGTAATCCGGGCCCAGGTCGTTCGTGCTGCTGGAGCTGCTGAAACATCAAATCCGTTGCCCATCAGCACCCCGATAAGGTCGCTGATAAAGAAACGGTCGTGCATTTCGTCCCACAGGAAAACGTCAACTCTGATGCCTGAAGTCAAGAGCGGTTTATGGAATTCCTCGAATGCTGAGCGCCAATGTTCGACAGGCAGAGGTCCATCCCGCTGATCGGCGCAGCACGTGCGATGTATTTGAATGCTAGGGCGTGGCTGGCCTTCGGGACGCTTGATTGCAAGCAGCAACTGGACGAAGTCCCTGTATCTCCTTTGCTGGGGATCCAGATGCGGATCCACGAACATGAGGAAATTGGCATGTTTCAAGGCCAAGCCCAAGTAGCGCAGATATTCGGAAATTGTCCGGTTCACTATTACAGATTCTCGATTTCTAGTCCACCATCCGGCTGTGTCGAGCTTGTCAATTGGTCGAAGGATGTCCTCAGAGGCATACGGCTCCGCCGACTTCTGACCTGCTATAATCCCTGTCAAGCTGGTGGATCGGTGGGAAGCCAACGCCTCCTCGCACCATTGAATCTCGGTGGCAGGCTTACCTTCAGCGGCTGGCTGCGCAGGGACCAGACGCTTCTGGGTTATCAATTTCTTGACCAACTCTCGGGCGCGCACATCCCATCGATCGGTTTGATTGGCGAGGTATGCCCGCCACTCGCCGTTTCGGAAGTCCCTTACTAACCCGTGTTCAAGCAGGGCCTCTTTCAACTTGCTGAGGTGAAGGCTGCACACCTCGGCACTTGAATATGTGCCTACTTCGAAAATGTCAGGGACCAATCCGTATTCGGCCATCATGATTACATCAGCACTTCTCGAAGCCCCTCTTCGAAGAAGCCGCCCGGCCAATCCTTGATGAGGTCACCTCGTTCGTTTAATGGCATTTCACGGACAATACTTCGCGTGCCCACTGGTTCCACATAAAGGATGGCTACATCTTCGGGGCTGACAGGGGCGCAGTCTTTCGGCAGAGTGCCTTCATGTGTCTGTCGGATCCGGCGCATTATTCTGAGCAGTAGGTGTTCGCTGTGGGATTCGATCAAAACTTTGTTGTGTTGCTCACCCAAGGCAGAATCGATGAACACGTCACCCAATTCTGCCTGCAAGGCGGGGTGCAGATGTAGTTCAGGCTGTTCAACGGCGATGATGTGCTTTTCGAGGGCGAATGCGTTGACCAATATGGGTAGGACTTGGCTGATCCCCTGGCCGACATCCCGATGGCTGACGTGGGTGCCTGAATTATCCTCCAGAATAATTTCAGAAAACTCACTGGCGTTTTTGGACAGGGCAACGTCTTTTAGCGCAGATTCCACTTCTTTGGTGATTGAGATCTCTGGATTGGCCGTCAGCCTCCCCAGGGCATCCTCCAGATGCGTGCGTAATGTCGGGGTAATCGTTGCCAAATCAACCAGGTCGCGCAATACGATCTTGTAAGGCTTCGCCAATCGGTCCCTTGCTGTTAGCCAGTGGTTTACCTTCTGCAACACCGATGGGTTTCGTTTCAGCGTTTCCCACGCTTGCCCACCACCAGCAAACCAATTGGGGTCCCGGTCGTGCATTCCAGTTAGATGTCTTGGGGGATAGCAGCGCAGAGGCCCAAGATAACAGAAGTCTTGAAGCCGTTTGTGCATCCCAGTCTTCATCAGCTTGAAAAGGGCTTCGATCTCCATGCGCAGGATCCGAGCGACCAGTGCAGGTCCTTCGTATTCGCTGTTGAAATTGTCGAGGGTCGCTTGGGCATCGCTCGCCCCATATGTGTATGCGTAGTCATCTTCCTCTCCCTCTGGAACAAGACAAAGCGGAAGAAAATGCTCAACGGAGAATGGGAGTTGTTTAAACTCTTGCTCAATCGCGCTGTGAATCTCATCGAGTCGGTGCAGCCACTTGGCCATTTCTTGTTCATGTGCGCTTTGCGAGCGAGCTTCATTACGAGCGGCTTCTGCCGGGTCCATGTCATCTGAGACGCCGTCTATGTAACGATGCATTCGCTCTTGCCCAGCGAGATGCTCAACCACTTTCTCAATCGCATTCCGAAGAACCGGGTGATCAACACTGACGGCAACGGGGTAAAGGTGTCCAGTTAAACCGCGTTCCATGCGCAACAGCTTAGAGTCATCCAAATCAATCTCAATCGATTGGATCTCTGCTACGTCTCGACCTTCGGAACCCTGCGCTTTTCCCTCGGGCACGCCAATTTCGAAGTGTATGGCTGTTTTTGTAAAGCCACCGAGAAACTTCACCAAGGGTCCTAAAGGCTTATGACTGAACTTCATACCCCAGTGGCAGCGCCGCTTAAGATCATGGCCGTGGACAAATTGGTGAAATCCGCCGAGGTCTACAGAATCGCCACCGATACGAGTTTGATGCACATCCACATTACCATTCTCCAGCGCATGATTAGCAAGCAATAGGCTGTGAATGAGGCTGGACTTTCCTGAGCTGTTGGCCCCATAGATGATCGTTAAGGGCCGGATGGGGACATACTGGGTTTCGGCGAACGCCTTGAAGTTCCCGATACACAACGCGCACAGGCCCCTATGTTTTTCACTCATAATCCGCCCCTCTGTAAACAGCGGGCCTCCCTTGTCCGGTAAATTTCATTCTAACACTTTCCAGCCATCCCCAAGTCCTTCAGGATGGGACCTTCTCGTCCACCTACATCGCCTTGGTCGCTCTCCTCTTCGCCCAACTCGCCTTGGCCGCCTCAGATCTGGCATTTCGGAAGGCAGGGATGATTTTCACCTTGGCCTTGGTCGTCCCCTTATCAGCCTTCAACTTGTCTGCCCTCGCTGCTCGGGCCTTCGCCAACGCCTTCAACAATGCGGGGCTGGCCTTTTTCTTCTTCGGCTTCTCCTCCGACTCTGCTGTTGTGGTGGCCGTTGGTGCCTCGACCTTGACGCCCTTCTTCGCTGCCCACCTTGCTCTTTGAGCCGCCGCCATTTTAGCACGGCTCTCGGCGCTGAAAGTCCTCTTGCCCTTCTTGGTGTTGGCAGGTTCAGGGCCAACGGCAGGCTCGGTGGTTACGGGAGCAGATCCTTCACCGCCAAGGATCGAATTCAGTTGTTGTTCCAGGCCCTCGATTTGCTCTTTAAGATCAGCGGCCTGACGAAGTTGCTGGGGGGATAAACTGGTGATGCTCATAGGGGGGTGCAGGGGGTTTACTTGGTGCCAAGAATCGCGTCCTTGGCAGCCTTGGCGACACGAAACTTGACGACTCGCTTGGCGGCAATCTTGATGGTCTCTCCCGTTGCAGGATTACGACCCATGCGTGCCTTCCGATTCACCAGAACCAACTTGCCAAGACCGGGGATTGTGAAGCTGTTCTTTGCGTTCTTGTACGCCAGAGCCGCCAGAGCATCCAGCGACTCCACGGCTTGCTTCTTGGTGAGCCCGACGGTTTCTGCCAGGGTTGCGACAATTTGAGATTTCGTTAATGCTTTTGCCATATCGGTGAAGTGTGTCAAAAAGGCCCATATGTGCAAGGGGAAAGCAATGTCGGGTCATTCTGGCACCTCGACATATTGGCTCAGGCTGGCCTTCAACTCATCGATCAAGGCCGGTTCCATGTAGCGGTAGGAATCCGGAATGTGCAAGCAGATGATCTCCTTGTCCCTGAGCATATCGCCGAACTTCTCCCTCAAGATCCTGATGTGCTTCTTTTCCATGGCGAAGATGATGTCCGCCCAACCAACATGACCTTCGTTGACTTTGATTCGTGCACCTGGTTCCGTTCCTGCTGACTTAACCGCGTAGCCTGGAAAACCCTCATACATGGTTTCGGCAGTCAGGCTTCTCCAACGGTTCTGGCTGCAAACAAAGAGCAATTTCTGGGGTTGGCTCATCTCAGGATGGTTCGGAACGTGGTGGCTGGCTTCCTACGGCGACAATGAACTGCTCCACCTCCACGCCATCGAACCTTTCATTCATCTGCTCCTGAAACCAACGAAAGGAAGGGCGGCGCTTAGAATAGAACAGGTGGCTCGCGCGGCTCCTGTGGTAATCTGACGCGCCAAACCGAGCGATGGGGACACGAATACCAGGAGCATTTTCCATGAGTTCAGCCCAGTGGTGTTCCAGTTTCCGGTCGGCCGTGGTGAACCAAGCCTCAATGGGAGTGGCGACCTGGAGCAAATAATCGATGTGCCAATGCGGTTCTGCAGTTGATTTGAGATGATGACCCAGGCGAACACGAATCCCACCAGAACCAAATGCGCTGCCCACGTAAGCATAAAACCCTGGCACGATGTCGAATTCTCCCAGGCTGCCAACCTCCAGGCGCTTAAACTGGGATACTTGGGCTATCAGGACATAGGTGCCTTTCTCTTCCGGCAGGTCCATTGCGCCGTGGAATTATCGCTGTTTCTTTGGCCTTCCTAGCAACCTACCCTGCACGAGTTCAATGGCTCCAGGCGTCTCGACCCAATACTGCCCGTGTTCGCTCCAGTATTGAAACGCCTGACTGGAACTCCCCAAGGTGACGTATCGATCATTGGTGCCCTTGGGTTTCCTGTGTTTGGCTTTTACGAGTTCTTTGGCGATCAGCGGGAAGCAGTTGATGGCAAAGTCCAGTGCGTCTTCGGCCTCCTTCACCTCACCCCCTTGGAACAGCGCCAGAGCCCGACCATAAAGCAGATGTTCCATGGCGTCGTCGGGAAACTGCCTGCACACCGAAAGAACCTCCTCCGGGTGTTTCAAGGCAAGATGGCAGCCGACCACCAAAGCTCGAATACCCTGGTTGTCGTTGGGATTGAGCACCAGCATATTCTCAAACACATCGCACGCCCCCTCGATGTCACCCCGTTTCATAAGCTGCAATCCATAAGCATGATACAGCCGAAGGAAAGGTCGATTCTCCTCAAAGCCCCAAGCCAACTGGTCCTTGTCCATCGAGAAGTGTGGGGGAAAGAACGCTAGTGCCATCTTTATCGCCTTCTCCCGCACTTGATCTGCCTGAATCTGATCGCCCTTCTTCTCCAGCGCCAAAGCCCAATGGTGGTAGGCGTCCAGGTATTCAGGATAGTCACGGATGAGTCCAAGAAAGATGCACTCGGCACACTTTGGATCGGACCTCAGCCAATGGATTCCTTCACGGAGCTTGTCCTCCAGTTGCACCGTAATTCGTGGCAGCTTGATGATCCACTCGTGCTTTGCCATCTGGCGCACGATGATGATCCCACCTGACGACGGTGTTTTTCCCATCTTCCGCATGCGCCATGTAAACCCCACTGGATCTGCCTGTCAACGGTGCCGTTGGAAATGAACACCCACCCCTGCTGCCCATATCTACCTGCCGCTGGTATGATTTCAGGGTAAGGGTCTAGCCAAAGGCAAATCCCGCACCCGCCCCCCTGCACTTGCTGCTCCATAGTCCTGCCTGGCTTCTGCTGGGTGGGATTATGGGGTGGCAGGTGTAGGGGCTTGGGAGATCGTCAACGCCAAGTTCTTTAGCCATCAGTTCCTCAACCCGGTCTGAGGAGATGTTCTTGCGGCTGGCCTGATCCTAAAACTCTACAGCATAAAGCAAGCCAACCGAGGAGTTCAGTCAATCTTCCTTGAACAAATCGACCACGTCGCACTTGAGCCTGGCACAGATCTGTTCCAGGGTTTTCAGGGTCACGTTCTGCTCGCCCAATTCCATCCGATGCAGGGTCGAGTCGCTGATCCCCATCTTCCTGGAGAACTGCTGATAGGTGAGGTCGCCTCGCTTCCTTCGAAGAAAAGCACCGAGTCGTTTTGCCAGCCGTTGAGCCACGCTGGGATTTTGCTCCTTCGGCTATCCCACATATGGGATTTCTTGGCCAGCCTGCGCCGAGGTTGTTCAATAGTCAGATTTGGTCGAGTTTAACCAGGATCAGGTCTGAACTTAAGCACTCTCCACGTTAGCCGATATAAAGGTGATGTATCCCACATGTGGGATACTCGCAGGCAAATCGCAGTTCATGAAATGGGCTGCGGAACCGAAAGGCATTGTAATGAGAATCGCTCTGAGGACCGAAGGGAAGCGGGTGAGACGGACGGACACGATTGCCCTGAACCACGAAAGGACGGTCGAGAACCCTATCGTCACTTTTTCACAATGCCTGAGGTTTCTCATTTGTGCCGCTCCTTTCCTAATGATATTCGCCGGGTGTGCCACCAATAACAATTCACCATCAAGGTCCTCCCAGCAAATGCAGGAGGCGATGGAGGACACGAAACAAATCCTGGTGTTTGAACAGAACTTCGACGAAGTCTTGAAAAAGGATCATCTCTTGATCCAGTCCGACTTGCAGCAACTCAAATCACAAGTAGATGAATTGAAAAACACGCTCACTGCTTTGCACAATTCAACGACCCCAACGGAAAATGCAAATGATCCGCGTCTCATCAATTATCTTCGCATCAACGATTATCTTCTGGAAAACAAAGAAGCCACGCTCCAACATTTTCAACAGGAATGGCAACCTCACCGAAATGCTCTGTTTGCTGCCTTAGGCAAGTCCGGTTCGCCCTTGGGGTTCGAAGTGGACGACGTGTTTCTTTACAAGGGATCCCTTGTTGTGACCGCTCTATTTCTGTGGAGCAACCCAGACGCTTCTGGAGGGGTGTTGCGATCTGGCGTGTCGTTAGACCCAGATAAGGAGTTCGAGATATCTGGTCTCTCTGTGCTTGGCGAGTCGGCGCTCTCTTCCCAACAACTTGCCTCTTTTGTTGGTGGTGCAGACGCATCCGAAACCCAAGTGGTGCGCACACAACAACTAGAGGCTCAAGCAACGGCTTCGGGTGTTCAAGCTCGCCCTGACAAAGCCACCACATCTTGGGTTTCTGATGAAACCAAGAATAAAATGCTTCAATCGGGAGTTGCAGTGGGCGCAGCCTGGTTGATGAAACAGATCCTATCGAACCCTTGACCTTTCCGCTAGCGGCCATGAGCGCACTGCCGGTTAAGCCAGAACTCACGATCTTCGTCTTGCTCAAGGGGGTTCGCCAAGGACCATACTCAGCCGAACAGCTCAAAGATTTCGTGGGACGGGGTGACATCTCTCCGACGGACATGGCCTGGCACGAGGGTTGCACAAGTTGGCACCCCATCAATGAAATGCCCGAGTTCGTAGACATGATCATCCCACCTTTGCCTGAAGAACCTGTTCCATTGCGATTCTTAGTGAAGGTGGATGGCGCTGTTCGACAGCCTTTGACCATCGACGAGCTGCAAGTCGAAGTCGCCAATAGCAGGATTTCGCTTTCCAACCTTGGGCAACAGGTAGGGACAACAGAATGGATTCCCTTGCACGCGATTCCCGCGATTCTAGACCTAATCCTTCCACCGATGCCTGGAGCAGAATCATGTGCTGGGGCACCACACCCCGAACGTGTATCCAGCGAGTCAACCCCACCAGTCCTGAATCCAATCAACAAGCCGCCCCGAATCGCAGACTTCCACTCCATTGAATCAGCCACACGGCTCACTACTCGTCCAAATCAGGGAGCAAACCCCACGTCGATAAATGCTCCACCTACTGCCGCCGATTCTGTGCTCCCGTCTCACGGATCCGAATCATCTGAATTGGCGAGTCGAAGAAGCCGGTTGTTTGCGCAGCTTGCAGATTTCTTGGTCGCGTGCCTTCTGGGATCGTTGCTTGGAGTGCTTGGAGTGCTTCTCGGAGGCTCAACATTTCAAGTCGGCTACGGATTCACCGTCGTGAGTTTGGGGACACTACTTTTAATGAATTCGATTCTGTTGGGGACCAGGGGACAGACACCAGGCAAGATGTTGTTTCACGTCAAGATAGTAGATGCTCACAATGGTAAAGTAGGCGGTGTCCGAGTAGTGTTCCTGCGTTACCTATCATTATGCCTGCTGTGCTTGTTGTCGAAGCTTGGTCTATTGTTCGGGATTCTGTATTGCCTTGCAATCATTGTCGACTCACTTTGCATCTTCCGGCGGGACCGTCGATGCCTGCATGATTTTCTGGCTCGAACTGTTGTGGTCCAAAACAGTCCACATTCTGTTTAAAGCACTACCGCGAACAGTTGATTGAGGTCTCCGACGTTACGCTGCCATACCTCCCCCTTTGCTTGGATCTCTCGTGGAGCTGGTATAATTTCCTGAACACGAGTTCGCTGCTTCCCGTCAGCGGATTTTTCACCAGGAGGTCCCATGCCTAGAAAGCACTACACTCCTCCCCTCTCTCGGTTCCTTGTTTGCGCCCTGTTCCATGAAGCCAAAGCCCGGAAGATCCCAATGACCCAACTCGCTAATAACCTGGTTGAGGCTGGATTGAAGGAAACCCCTGGGTGGCAGCAGGCTAAAGCGCAGCAGGAAGCCATGGAGTTGAGGGAGGTGGTCACGAAATACCAAACGAGATAACCACTACAGAAACGATCATCACCGGGGCTCAATCTTCACGGGTTGAGCCCCTCTTTATTTCTCACTCGGCTCCGAACGTTGGGTCGGCATAGAACTCAAGATATCCGCAAGTCTGACAACGGAAGGCCCCAATCGGAATCCCTCCATCAACCGGTGCCTTCGTCCGCCTCCAAAACGATTTCTTCGGTTGGCCCTCATGCCAGTTTTCGACAAGTGCATGGGCGTGGGTGAAATCCGGCACAAAGCCCTGGACCATCCCACCGCTGCACTTCGGGCACTTCAACTCTTGATTGGCCATATTCCAGTCAGGATGCGGCCGGGCTCACTTCGAAGCCACTATAAACGATAGCGGCCTTCGGAGGTTCAGAACGCCACCAGGTTCACGACAGCCGGAAAGAGCACATTTTCACAAGTCATTAACCATCAACATCAACCAAAGGAAAACATCATGATCACGTTGGAATGCAACTACAGCAAAAAGCTCGGGCTGCCAGGTTACAGCAGCCATCAGTTTGCGATAACCCTCAGGACGGAAATCGCGGACTTGGCACAAGTTCAAACCGAATCCTCCCGCCTCTACAAATTGCTCCAGGAAGGCGTCGACAACAGCATCAAGGAGGTTGGATTCCTGCCCACGAATGGCAATGGTAACGGCAGGCACAACGTTCACGGTCAAGGCAATGGCAATGGCAGCAACGGCAACTCCCAGGGCAGCGAAGGTAACGGTGCCTGGAATTGCTCCACCAAACAACAGGCGCTCATCACCAAAATCGTCCAGGAGGCCAAACTCGACAAGAACGAGGTCGAGGCGTTGGCGCAGGATCGATTTGGCAAAGGTGTCAAGTCGCTCAACAAACTTGAAGCGTCAGGGCTCATCGAAGAGTTGTTGGAGAAAACCGGTCAGAGCAGGGGAAACGGACGTGGCAGGTTTCAAAGGGCAGGTGCTCGATGATTGCCACAGCTAATCCTGTGCAGGTTCTCTCGCCTGCACAACCAGCGCCGAAGGTCAATCCAATCGAGACCCTGAGGAAAACCATCTCGGCATCACGGTTGAATTGCTTCCTCGGGTGCCGCCTGAAGTTCTTCTTCCGCTACGTGCAGGAGATCAGCAAACCACCCACGCCTTCTCTCCATGTGGGCAGCGTGGTTCACCTGGTCCTGAAAGCCTGGAACATGTGCCGATGGAAGAAACAAGCCTTCGAACTCGCCCGGTTCAAAATGATGTTCGAGGTGTGCTGGGCGGATCAGCAGGCCAAAATCAACTGGGAGGACGATGAAGCAGGAGAGAAATCGGGTGCCTGGTCGCTGCTGGAGACCTACTTCATCGAGACCCCAATCAAGGCCAACGAAATGCCAGAGGCCGTCGAGGTGCCTATGGAAACTGACCTCTCAAAACACGGCCTCCCAACCTTGATCGGAATTCTTGACCTGGTTCGTGCTGGCGGCCGGATTGTCGATTTTAAGACATCCGGAAAAACCCCAAGTCCTGAAGACGCCATCCACCAGAACGAGATCCAGTTGTCCTGCTACTCGGTCCTGTATCGAGAGGCCACCGGAAAGTCAGAATCAGCCAGGGAACTTCATCACCTGGTCAAAACCAAGGTCCCAAAGATCATCATCACCTCCCTGGAGCCAATGAACGACGCCCAGCAAGTCAGGCTCTTCCGGGTGATGGATTCGTATCAGGAAGGGGTGGCACGAGAAGATTGGGTCCCTTCACCCGGGATCCAATGCTGTTCGTGCGACTTTAAAACCGAGTGCCGAAGGTGGTGCTGAGAGGGAAGCCACCATGAACCGGCGCATCAAATGGCGAACCAAGCTCGAAATCTACCAACTCACGAGCGCCAGATACCATTCGTGGTATTGGGACCAGGAGCGGCAGGGCGGTTCTTGCCTCTACTGGTCCCTGGCGCTGATGGGGGTTTTGATCGAGCATGGATACCGCCCTCTCATTCAAGCCGGCAGCATGTCCTGGCCAATCGCGCCTCCCGGAGAAGACGACGGCAAAAGCCCGACGCACTTTTCCTATGAATGGTCACCGTGGAGAGAGGAATCCCAAGCCGCGTTGAAACTGGGAATGCTGCCGGAAATTCACGTTTGGGTTGGCCTGCCTGACTCAAACCAACTTCTGGACTTTTCAACGAAGTTACTGCCCGACCAAGCTGCCCTGGAAGGATTGAAGTGGAAGACAGCAATTCCACCCGACTTCCTTTGGTGCGGCCCTTCACAACTGCCCGATGGCGTCATTTACAAGCCCAACATCGACGCCATTGGGTTCATCCTCAATCGAATCACGAAAGGAAGGCATGCCAAACTGGTGCTCGAATGAACTGATGGTCTTCGGATCTTACGACGATGTCCGGGCCTTCATGGATAAAGCCAAGGGAAAATCACCGTGGACTCGGCGATGCGACCTGGAGTGCGAGGAGGAAAACCTGCTGAACTTCCATAGCCTCGCCCCGGTGCCAGAAGAGATCCTTGGCGCAGGTTATGACAACGCCGGTCACCTCTGGGAAGCTCAGAACTGGGGCTGCAAGTGGGGTGCCTCTCAAGTCAGGATCATTGACGAGTGGGATGGCCTGGTAGTTTACGAATTCGATACGCCATGGTCTCCACCTATTCCCTTCCTGGAGAAAGTGGCCAAGCAGTTCGCTGGTCTCACGTTTCTGCTCGATTACGAAGAGCAGTCAATGGGCTTCAAAGGGATCGCCAAGTTCAAGGGTGAGGCCAAGGAAGACCACTGCATCCACTATTAACCCACACCACCAACCAACCACGAGAGCCGGATTCCTTCAACGGGTCCGGCTCTTTCATTTTCAACAACCACAACATGATCACCGAAAACCAATTAGAGCAAGAATGCCACCTGATCGAACGTTGGCTTCATGGCACCACCGAACCCTTTGACGATTGGGATTGGGACGGGCATGAGCTGACCCTGTTCCTGCACTACCAACCCTTCGAGAAATACACGCGGAAGACCCTGGCAGCATTGATCTCAGGCTTCCCAGCAACCACGACGGCCAGAAAGGAGCCGTAATGCCAATGGATCAAATCATCATCAAGGCTATGATCAAGGCGCTCAAACCGGCCTTGAAAGATGCCAAGCAAGCGGAACAAATCCTGGAGCGATTCTGGCACGACAAAATGGCACTCGTCTGGGATGTTGAGGATGTTCATACCGCCGCCAATGAACGGGAAATCGCCTTAACCGATCAAGAGGCGGTCAAGGTGCTCCAGGAACTTCACCATCGCCACAACAAGCAATACGGTATCAAGTGGGAGCATCTGACCGCTTACATCGAGGAATACGCCATGGGCAGAAAATTGACCAAGGCGGAACTGAATCGATTCGTGCAAGAAAACACCCTCAGCATCGACCCCAAGGTCAGAAAACGCCGGTAAACCTTCAACCATAACACCAGCCGGATTCCTTTCATGGGGTCCGGCTTGCCTGGCACACTTGAACAGCAATCTCCTTTATTCGGGACTCAACAGGTCACTGGATTAGCGGTCATTCTGTGACCTCGTCGCTGAAAAGCTCGTTGGAGCCACTCCATCGACCACCACCCCACGCTTTGCCGGTCCAATTGGAAAAGCTCCTACTTATCCAAGCGTCTTTCAATTGAGCCTTTACCAATGAGGGTCCTCTCATTTCAGTGCCGTATCGCACGTAGACTCGCCACACCCCGCTTTCAGGGCGCTCAACACAGACCTCCCGTGCAACCCCAGACTTCAGCCGCCAAATCTCACCCCGATACTCCTCGTATGCCGTCTGCCATCCTGCCGGGGTTCGGACTTGCACTCCAGTCGCCAATATGAAAATGGCAGTGTCCTGGATGGAGCCCACGTAGAATTCCTCTCGACGTTCTGGGGAATATTTCTGCCGAAGGTCATCAAGAACAATATTGGTGCGCTGGACGGTAGATGGAAGAGGAACATCGGAGATCCTCCTATGATTGATGCGAAGTAGCTGTGGCGGTTTTGGCTGGTCCGTTGACATGCAGAACAAGACCGTAACGACCAAAAGGCCCACGACAGCAACCGAGCCTACCATAGCCCAGCGTGGTTGTGTCTTTCGTTTGAATTTCATCTTTGCCGCTCCCAGAGCACCGCGGCAGCCAGAATGACCCAGGCCGTGCTGACCCTGCATGCAGATGCTCTGGGCACGTCTTGAGCCTATCGAACGAACAATCGCATTTCGCTCCTGGAAGTCAACAAAGCGCAACCAGTTCAGGCGAGGTCGGCTTAATGGCCACTTCAAGGGCGACCATCATCAACCATCAACAACGAAAGGAATAGTGAATCAATGACCACAACCATCGACATCCAAACCACACCTCAAACCCAGCGCACCACCCTCTACTACCGCGAGGGAAGTTCGGACAAAGTTTACCAGGCCGCCATTGAACCCGAAGGCGATCTCTTCCTCGTCACCTTCGCGTTTGGCCGCCGTGGATCCACCTTGAGCACGGGCACCAAAACCCAAACGCCGGTAGATCTCGATACCGCCACCAGGATCTTCAATAAACTGGTGAACGAAAAAAGAGCCAAGGGTTACACCGAAGGCCCGGACAGCACACCCTACCAGCACACGGCCAAGGAAGATCGCGTCACCGGCATTCTCCCCCAGTTGCTCAACCCGATCGAAGAAACCGAAGCCAACAACCTCCTCAGAGATCTGGCATGGTGTCTTCAGGAAAAACTCGATGGGCGGCGTGTTTTGGTCCGGAAGGCTGGCGCTGAAATCCATGGCATCAACCGGAAAGGCCTGCTAATTGGCTTGCCGGAGACCATCTTTGGCTGCGTGAGGTCGATCCCAGGCAACTTCATTCTGGATGGCGAGTGCATTGGCGAGGTGTTCCACACGTTTGACCTCCTGGAATTGGACGGTGAGGATCTTCGGCCACTCGAGTATCAACGGCGGTTGGTGAAGTTCTACAGCCTCCTGAACCGCACAGGCTTGCACCATGTCCGCCTAATTCAAACGGCCATCGACACGCACAACAAGGTCGGTTTGTTCCATCGCCTGCAAACCGAGAAGAGAGAGGGCGTGGTCTTCAAAAGGCTGGACGCCCCATACACCACAGGGAGACCAAACACCGGCGGCACCCAGCTCAAGCACAAGTTTTACGCTACCTGCTCCGCCGTCGTGTCCAAGATCAACGAGAAAAGGAGCGTGGAATTGAGGCTGCTGAACGGTGAGGGCTGGAATCCTGTAGGCAACGTCACCATCCCAGTCAACTTCTTGGTGCCGGAGGTGGGTCAAACCGTGGAAATTCGTTACCTATACGCCTTCAAGGAATCCAACGCCCTCTACCAACCCGTGTTCCTTGGGGTGCGGAAGGACATCGAGATCCATGAGTGCGTGCTCTCGCAGCTCAAATACAAACCGGCGCAGGAGGATGAAGAAGCCTGACGACGGCAAAAGCGCACCAAATTGGTGCGGTTATTGCCCTCGACTCCAGGTCAGCCATGCCTTTCGAGGTGTGGCTGGCCTTTCAATTTCACCGTTTCAACCAATCGATCCAAGCGCCTCAGGACTTTCGGTCGAAGAACGGGCTCTTTCCAGTGATGCTTACTGGTATGCCCAGGGCCAGTTTGACCTTGTTGCCAAACAAGTCCATCGCTAGGCCAGCCCGTCCGACCGAGAACATCAGTCGAGTATCCACTCGTGAATCAGCCGCTACGCTGGCGGCAGAACTGGCGGCGATGCCGAGATCGATGGAGTTGAATGTGCAGACCCCGTCCGTCTTCTCGATTTCGGTGCAATTCCCATGACCGCAATAGCCACAGTTTAGGCCTGCAGGATTGGATTCGACGCCGATGACCAGCACGGCAGAGGAAAGATCCACGCAGTTGGCATCTCGATCAAAGGAGGGGCGGTTCTCCGACTGCGCCAGGGCTCTCATTTTGCTGGCGAGCCTTTGCTTGGAGGCCACGTCGTCAATCGCCACTACCCGGATGTTGTCGATGCCACGGGTCTTTGGTGCGGTTCGAGCTGCGGCAGCCATGAGGCTTGCCACCTGGAGAGCCGCTTGTTGTTCAAGCTCGGTCGATGTCTTCATGCCGTCTGGAGTTTTACCCCAATCGGCTTTTTCGAAGCCAGCATATTCCTGGGCGAATTGGCAAACCGTCACGCCCTCATCCGGACCGCCTGTCATGCCGGTTGGTAAGCCTGGCCTTTCAATTTCCATCGCCAATCCCATCAACCATCAACAACTACGAAAGGAAACACCCATACATGAACGCTCAAACCAAAGAAATCACCCTGGCCGTCTCCGAGTTAAAAGAAGCTCTGCCCGGCCTCACCAAGATCATCGGCAAGTCCAGATCCTTGCCCGTTCTCCAAACCGTCCGCATAAACCGCAACCAGGAAGGCATTGTCACCCTGCACGCCACAGACCTGGATTCATTCCTCAGCTATACGGCTAAGGAACCGCAGCAAGGGGAGCCAACCGAGGTCCTGGTCCCGGTAGACCAACTCGCCAAGGCTGCCAAATCCTCAGCGCCCAAGGAAGAGATTGGCATCGTTCCGGAAGCCAAGGACAAGGTGAAGATCCGCTACAACATCGCTGGCAACCGGGTGGAGCAAACCATCAGCACGTTCGCGGTTCAGGATTACCCACCGGCACCACGAATCAATCAACCCAGCACCCAGTTGGAACCTCAGTTTGGACGGGCGCTGAAGGAGGCGCTTGAATGTTGCAGCGAGGATTCCAGCCGTTATGTCCTCCAGGGAGCCTGCCTGGACGTGAACGATAAAAAGTTCCACTACATCGTTGGCACCAACGGCCGCATGCTCTTCTCGGCCAACTCCTTCTGCTTCAACCTCGCCAAATCAGTGATCATTCCTGATTCCAAGTTCTTGACCTGGAGCGACTTCCTCGATGATCAACCGGCCTTCATCAGCGTCGAGCCAGGCAAAGAGGCAGAAAAGGCCAAGGATGGAAAACCGGCAATCGAAGCTGAGGCGGGGTGGATCAAATTGGAGTCGCCTCGCTGGTCCTTCGTAACCAGGGAGATCGAGGGCAAGTTCCCTGACTGGAAGAATTGCGTTCCTCAGTCCGATGGCAAATGGACCCAGGTTCAGCTCAGCGATGAGGCCGTGAAGCAGCTCATCCAGGTGATCCCAAACCTGCCTGGCGGTGACGATGCCAATTCCACAATCCAATTGCGGGTCGATAAACACCTCGCCATCGAGGGCAAGAACCACGATCAGGACAAGTGGACCAGCCTGCCAATCCAAGCCGTCAGCGTCACTGGTGAACCTGTTGCCATAGCCCTCAATCGTGAATATCTGCTGAGGGGTCTTCGCTTCGGGCTCAACAAGCTGGAAATCCAAGATTCCCTGACTGCGATGATCATGTCCAAGGGGGCGGGCAAGAAAATGGTCATCATGCCGCTCAGGATGGACGATGGGAAAGTGGAGATCAGCCAGACTCCCGCCAAATCCACAATGCCAACCTCGGAACCAACCACGCCGCCTGAACCGCCACAGCCCCAGCCAACCCCTGAGGCGCAAACCCAAGAAACAATCGACACCAAGCCCATGCCCAAGAAGAACACCCAAACTGAACCGGCGCTGGAAAAAGCCGATGAAACCACCACCGCCACCGTGCCAGCCACCAAGGACACCGGCACCATCATCACCACCCCTTCACCAGTCAAAACCCTAGTGGAGCACGTGGAAGCCCTCAAGGATAGCCTCAAGAGCGCCATCCGGGATCTGTCAACCATAGTTGACGCTGTGAAGGCCGCAGAGAGGGAGAAAAAGGTGACGGAGAAGGAGATCGAAGCCATCCGTGCCAAACTCCGCCAGATCCAAAGCGTTTCAATTTGATCTGGTCGGCGTGGTCAATCAAGAGCCAGGTATCCTCCGTGGTGCCTGGCTCTTTTCGTTCGTCCCCATCGCAGCTCGCAGTTTCAATGGATAAAGACCAAACCGCAAAAATCATCTGTTACGGGTTCGGTTGCCTCATCGCCTATTACGTTCTCATGTCGCTCCTCCCATATATCGCCATCGGTTTTGCCCTCTACGCTTTTGGCTACCTGGTGATGGAGAATGGCAGGAACAATCGTAAAAACCGAAGAAACCGGAGATAGGCACCTCAACCCAGTTGCACCAACGCCCAATCAACACCAATTCAACCAAAGGATTCATCAAACATGCAGAACAACGACAACGGCCTCCTCTCCATACTCACCAGGGAAGGCGTATTAATCAAGGTGAGCGTCTCATTCTGGCGAGGTCACAAGAAGTTAAAGCCGGAAGATATTGGCCTCGAAAGAAAAGACCTGTCCGAACGTTTAATCAGCCTGGGCCACAAAAGGTTGCTGCCCAAGGATACGCTCGCTTCGCTGGCACTCATCGAAGGCCGTGCGCATGCCTTGGTGGAATCGAACACGTTTCCTTTCCTCAACGGCCTCGGTCACTTCCTGCCAAACTCAAAGTTGGCGGAGGTGACGGAAAAGCTGGAGGAACTGGAACGGGAATTCTGGTCAGCCAAAGAGCAGTTCCTCGAAAAGTATGCCTCCCTTCGTCAATCAGCCTCGAAGGAATGGAGGAAAATGGCCGAGAAGCTGGTGAAAGACCCGGATCAACTCGTGGCCACCATCGAAGCGTCGTTCCCATTCCCAAGCCAAATGGACCGGTATTATGGGTTCGACATCCGGCTCTTCCAAATCGCCCTGCCTCAACACATGGCGGCGGAATTGGTATCAGCGTCAGAGCACCAGGCCGTCATCGAAGCCAGGCAAAAAGCAGCTCAGGAGGCCGGTCAGAAAATCCGATCTGACGTGGAATCCTTCGTCGCTGATTGCGTGGCCAGCCTTCGAGAGCAGACCGCCGAGTTGTGCCAGGACATGTTGCAATCCATCAACGGCAGCGAAACCGGAGTTCATCAAAAGACCCTTAATCGCTTGGTCCGCTTTATCGACCAGTTCAAATCCATGAACTTTGCGAACGACCGGATAATGGAGCAGCAGTTGGAAGCGGTGAAGAGGGAGTTGCTGTCCAAAACTGCTGAGGAATATCGAGATTCCGCGGTTGCCAGGGCCAGATTGAAGAGCGGTCTTTCAAACCTTGCCAACCAAGCCAGGAACCTTGCCCGCCAAGATGCCACGGAGCTGGTCAATCGGTTTGGGGAGCTGGGCAAGAGGAAATTCAACCTGGCGGCGTGAAGCAACCGACGACCACCAAAGGAAGACAAAACTGGGTCGAGCTGCAGAAGGCTCGGCCCAGTTCCTGTCTTCGAACACCAGCCCTACGCGGCCTTGAGCAGCGGCCTCAAATCATCAGGCTCAAAATTGGTGGAAGGATCTGCTGCGGTGCATTCTTTCAGGAACAGCTCCAAGCCACCTTGATGAGCGACAGCCTGCAAGTATCGGCGGGCTTCAATGCACTCAGAATCTTGCTCATCCACCGTGCCCACCAAACCGATTAAGGCACCTGGCTTTCCAGAGCGGATCTCCAACCACAGGTTCACCCATCGATAAAACTCTCTTGGCAATTGGTCCGCCTTGTGAAGCGACATCACAATGGCATCAGCCTCGGCTAGAGCTTGGATTCCATGGGTGAAGCAGGCCGGATCTTGCAAATTGCTGGCCATCCACGCCGTGCTCTGAACGACACCTTCACCAGCCTGTTCCGCCATCAGATCACGCACGTCTTCGGTCCAGAGCTTGGTCTCCGAGTCTTGGAAAACCAAAGCGATATTCAGGGTGTAACCGTCTTCGACTGGCTCACGCATGACTTTGGCCTGCGCCTTAAGCTGGTCCGCGAAAATGATGGTATTCATAAATTGCACGTTTTCTACCGCGTGCAATAAACCACAAGCAACCTGGTCTCCCAAGTAAAGAGGGGGGCGAAACCTATCAAAAAAGTGTCAACGACTCCAATGGGAGAGCGGTAGGGCATTTCAATAAGGTCACCGGGATGGGAACTGGGCTGGGCTGTAATGGCCTAGCCTGGTCCCCATCCCGCCCCTCCGTTTAACCTGAGGGCTTGGGGCATTTAGCTGCCGGGTTCACCATTAATCCGTATGTCTTCGAAAGCAGTGCGATCACCATAGCCCCCAGGGACAACGGAATCGCAGTGCTCAATCCCAGCCCGACCAAGTCGATTGGCCACATGTTGCTGTCCTGCCTGAGTTGCGGTGTTGCGACCCAGATCGTTACCAGGGAGACCATGACTCCCACCCATAGAGCCAACATCGAGCTTATCAGCCGTCCAGCAGCAAACCGAAAGCTCAGAATTGGCAACGCAAATATGACCATCCAGCCGACCAAGGCACTGCGAGAGGAGGTGGTCAAAAAAGCAGGGATGTGGCCTTCCTGCATGGCCTGTTCATATCCCTGCCTCGGGAACCG